>Ga0206803_1153_pt1 | contig 10366 bp, 12 predicted proteins | sample Alteio_BWOrgCont_61_FD_152909 | JGI IMG/M metagenome (GOLD analysis project Ga0206803, IMG submission 152909) | Enriched cells from forest soil in Barre Woods Harvard Forest LTER site, Petersham, Massachusetts, United States -... | ecosystem: Environmental > Terrestrial > Soil > Temperate forest >... | reverse complement strand
CGCGGAGCAAGCGGAAATTCGTTCAGGATGGCTGCACGAGTGACTGCCGATCACATGGCCTCGCGCGTGCAGATCGCGAAGTTGATCTCGATTGCAGAATCCGGGAGTGCTGATGAAATCGGTGGGAACAAAGAACCAGCCGCGCCAGCCATGCCCTTCGAGCTGTTCCGCAATGACGGTTGTCGCTGAGACGCCACCGTCGTCAAATGAGATCGTCCATTGCGATGGCGAAGAACTCAGGTTCCGGATGTTCGCGTGAGGCGCGTCAGTGGTCACCGCGGCGATGCGATCCAAATGCAAAGTGAATTCTTCCGGCGTCAGCTTGTACCGCGCTGCCTGCGGTCCCGGAAAGCCACTGATGTCGTCGTCTCCGCGAGCCGTGACATCGTGATAAAGCAGGTTGATTGGCATAATTCGGGATTCACTTTTCGATAATGTCTATCTCTAAATGACCGTGCGTGATTTCGATCGTGATTGGATGTGCCACTGCTTCGTAGTCATCGGAGAAGCAGTGCCAGTCGCGGGCAAACATCACTTGGTCCTTCGAGCAGAATCTCGCACGGTCATTTAGAATTACCACGTTTTGTGTTCAATCATCTATGACGACACGTTCCGTTCTTTCCGTCGCAGGAACGATCTCATCCGGTATTGCCAGTAAGCAGTCAGCCACGGCTGGCCCCATTCTCCGGAGGGCTGACCCCGGACATTGATCGGTTGCGAGCGTCCGTAATGAATCTCGAGAAGCTTTTCGCGGATTGCATTCAGGTTGTCGAACACGACCTTGTGTTGAATGACGTGATGAGATTCCGTGCGTTCGTCGAATTGACAGCGAAAGTATCCGTGTACCGGCCCGGTATCGACCCCCCGGTCGATCTTGAGCAACGTCATACCGACGTTTTCACGGTCCTTTTTCGCCAGCGCCCAAAAACAGCCATGAGCATTTCGGTACTGGGGGCAGATGCCCGGATGCATGACAAACGTTCCCTGCCTGGGAATTGAAAAGATGCACTCCTTGAGCAGCGTCTTACAGCGTGCAATTGCCAGATCCGGCTGACACTGACGGAGAAATGCCTCGACGGCAGGTTCATTTGGAGATGCGGCATGCAGGATCTTTGTCGACGCTTCAACGGCAGGATATTGCGCGCAGAGCGAATTCAATGTTCCTTGTTCCCAGTCGCGGTCTCGGCCGGACAGGAACAGCTTGTAGTAAATCCGGAACGCCAGCACGTCGGCGAACCGGAGCCAGCCGACTCGCTTGATCTCGCGTCGAATCCGTTGTTTCAATCGGCTCGGCGGTTCTTCCAGCACGACGATACCAGCGAGTGTTGTCGTTGCCGCAAGCCAGCGAGCCAATCCTTCGCGATTCAATGGATCGTCCGCATGGCAAATGAGGACAGTGCGCGGAAGAGGAGTCGGCGCGAGATCCGAAGATTGCGTTTGTCGGTTTGAATTCGTGGCACGGCAAAGCAACAGTTCGGTCACGCGAGCGGTTCCAGGGAAGAGATGCACCAGTTGTCGGAATCCCAGATACAAACTCTACGTCACAGTCGCCGTCAATGAGTCCGAAATTCAAGGTGAGTTCACCGAAGCGATCGTAACGATCATCGCGGTTGTATCGATTTAAGCGTCCGATTGGTGGACACGCGATTATGACGGGGCGATGATTTACAGACCTGCTGACAGCCCGCCAGATGCTCCCGACGATCCTGTGGCGCCTTTCCAAGGACTGCAATCATGCCTGGTGATCCTCTGCAAACTCATGTTGCCAAAACGCTGGCACACACCGCGCCGCTGCTTGGTTGCCGGTTTGATCCGACCGGTCGATATGTGTACGCGGGTGGGGAAGACAACAAGATCATTCGCTGGGAACTGGCGACGGGAACCAAGATTGAATTCACCGCCCACGATAGCTGGGTCCATAGTCTGGCATTTTCGGCCAATGGAGAGATATTGATCTCCGGCGGCTACGACGGTCGGCTGATCTGGTGGCCTGCTACGGCCGAAAAGCCAGCGCCGATCAGAATCGTTGAAGCACATCAGGGATGGCTGCGTGCCGTTGCGCAAAGTCCTGACTTCAAGTTACTGGCTTCTTGCGGCAATGATCTGAAGGTGAAGCTGTGGAATCTTGAGGATGGCAGCCTGCTGCGAGAAATGATCGGCCACGAAAGGCACGTCTACAACGTGGCATTTCATCCCGACGGCAAGCAACTCGCTTCAGGCGACCTGACAGCGAAATTCATCCATTGGGAAGTCGATTCAGGCAAGCGAGTCAGCGACTTTGCGATCGCGAGTTTGAGTAAATACGACGCGGGATTCATGGCGGATTACGGCGGCCCTTATTGCATGGTCTTTACAGCGGACGGAAAGCGCCTTGTTGCCGGCGGAATCACCAACGTCACAAATGCCTTTGCGGGGATCGGCAATCCCATTGTTGTGGAAATTGATTGGGAGGCCGGAAAGGACGTGATGACTCATTTGACCAAAGCCAACATCAACGGCAAGACGTTCGGCCTGATCCTGCATCCAGAGGGATTCGTGATCGGCTCAACCGGCGGTCAGGCAGGCGGTCACCTTTACTTCTGGAAACCTGATTCCAAGGATGAATTTCACACATTGAACCTCGGTAGTGCGACGCGTGACATGTCGATGCATCCCGATCATCTGCAATTGGCCACGTGTCACCACGACAAGAACGTTCGTATCAGCCTGATGGCTCCGAAAGTAGGATAGACTCCTCACCAGTTTTCTGTCTAATGGCTTGCCGCCTCTGTCCAATTCCAGTCGGGAGAATTCGTATGGTTCGTTGCGCGCTACTCGTTGGGATCTTCCTGTTCGGGATTGCGGAACGGTACACGTTCGCCGGCGAACATCGACTGAACGGTCATATGTTTACTCTGCTGGATGGATTTGAGATCGAATTGGTCGCAAATTCGCCGCTCGTCGAACGGCCGATCACTGCAGACTTTGACGAGCTTGGGCGGCTGTATGTCGCCGATTCTTCCGGGTCGAACGATAAAGTGCAGCAGCAGTTGGAAGAGCGGACCCACCGGATCGTCCGGCTGGAAGATATTAACGGCGATGGCAAATTCGACAAGAGCGTCGTCTTTGCGGACAAGATGATGTTCCCCGAGGGGACGTTGTGGTACGACGGATCGCTATATGTCGCGGCTCCTCCGAGCATCTGGAAACTGACGGATACAAACGGCGATGGTCTTGCCGATGAGCGTAAGGAGTGGTTCGCCGGGAAGACGCTGACAGGATGTGCCAACGACCTGCATGGCCCGTATCTTGGACGGGATGGCTGGATCTACTGGTGCAAGGGGGCCTTTGCCGAGCAGACGTACGAACAACCCGGAAAGAAGCCCCTGGTCACCAAAGCAGCGCACATCTTCCGCCGTCGAGCCAATGGAACCGGGCCGATCGAAAATGTGATGACCGGCGGGATGGATAATCCCGTTGATGTCGTGTTCACTCCGGGTGGCGAGCGAATCTTCACAACGACGTTTCTGCAAAACCCCGGCGGCGGACTGCGAGACGGCTTGATCCATGCGATCTACGGCGGTGTCTACGGCAAAGTGCATAACGTTACCGACTTCCATCCTCGCACTGGCGACCTGCTGCCTCCGCTGGTTCATATGGGGGCCGCAGCGCCGTGCGGACTGACGCTTTGCGAGTCCGATCTCTTTGGAAAAGATACCTTTCGCCATAACGTATTGGCTTGCCAGTTCAACATGCACAAGGTTTCGCGGCATGTGCTGCAGCACGTCGGGGCCACGTTCTCGTCGACGGATTCCGATTTCGTCGTGTCGGACAACATCGACTTTCATCCAACGGATGTGCTTGAAGATGCCGACGGCAGTCTGATCATTTGTGACACCGGTGGCTGGTACAAACTCTGCTGTCCGACTTCGCAGCTCTCGAAGCCCGATGTCCTGGGAGCGATCTATCGCGTGCGTCCCGCGAATCGCAACAAGCTCGACGATCCTCGCGGTCTGAAGATTCGCTGGTCCGAGTTGCCCGCCAGGGAACTGGTTCTGCTTCTGGAAGATGGTCGTCATTCCGTTCGGCAGCGGGCCATTCACTTGTTGGCCAACAATCCAGTGGACGCGATTACTGCGCTCAAGCCGGTGCTCCTTGGACTGGAAGATGGAACATCGCTGACGGTGGATCAGGCCGCGGACGTGAATGAACCACGCCCTCGTCGTCGATCGTCGGGTCTGGCGCGGCTCAATGCCGTCTGGACGCTGACTCGAATCGATTCTGCCGAGGCGCGGGCACTCATCCGAGGTTGTCTATTTGATTCCAGTCTGACCGTCCGCCAGGCCGCGCTGCATTCCGTCAGCTTGTGGCGCGATCATCTGGCCATGCCGCACCTTCTGAATCTGCTCGTCACGTGCATAATGCAGAATCAGCGAGTCGCGGCGGAGTGTCTTGGTCGATTGGAGGACAAGTCGGCCGTGCCTGATCTGCTTGCGTCGCTTCGCAGCGATTCCAGAAAGTTGCTGCCGAGTGATCGTGTCCTCGCACATGCTGTCACGTATGCCTTGATCGAAATCGCAGATCCAGCCGGTACCTCTGCGGGGCTCGACAGCTCGGATCCCGCGGTTCATCGCACGGCTTTAATCGCCCTTGATCAAATGCACGGCGGTCGAGTCGACCCGCAGCGAGTCGTATCGCTGCTGTCTTCGAAAGATCCGATTTTGAAGCAAACGGCGTTGTGGCTGGTGGGTCGGCATTCGGACTGGGCGGATTCACTGGCCGGCTATCTGAAGGAGCGCCTCGAATCAACAGGGCTGTCCGAGTCCGAGCAGGCTGAGCTTGTGCAACACCTGACTCAGTTTTCAGGACACGCGGCGATTCGAGAATTGCTGGCGAATCACGCTCGTCCGCAGCCTTCCACAGGCGGTGATGCGTCCACATCGCGTCGCATGGCACTCGACGCGATGCGAGCTTCATCGTTGAAAGAACTGCCGTCCGAGTGGAGCAGGGTACTGATCGAGTTACTTGACCAGGGCGAACCGGCGATGGTTCCGCTCGCGATTGGAGTGCTGCGCTCATTCCCACCCCCCAAGGAAGGAATCGAACCACTTCGGGAATCGTTGTTGCGGATCCTCGACCGTGCATCGCTGCCGATGAGCGTTCGCGTGGAAGCGTGGGCTGCCATTCCAGGGACGTTTCCGTCGCCCCAGCCGAATCAACTGCAGACGCTGCTGACGAGTCTGGGAGAAGAAACGTCCGTCGCCACGCGGTCAGCGGCGGTCGAAGCGCTGGTGAAGTCGAAACTCGATCCAAAGTCTCTGCTGGCACTTTCGGAAGCGATACCGATCGTCGGACCCCTCGAGTTGAATCGCCTCCTGGGAGCGTTCGAGCATTCCAGTGACGAGGCGGTTGGCCTGAAGTTAGTCGGAGCACTGAAACAGTCGCCAGTACTGACAAGCCTGCGTGTGGATTCCGTGAAATTGCGAATCGCCAAATTTCCAGCGAAGGTTCAGACGGAGGCGGAAGCCTTGTACGCGGCGATCAATGTCGAGGCAGGGCGTCAGAAAGAACGACTGGATCAGATCACCGGATCCTTGGGCGCAGGGGATGTTCGTCGAGGCCAACTGGTGTTCCAGAATTCAAAAGCTGCCTGTTCCGCGTGCCACGCGATTGGATATCTGGGCGGAACGATCGGACCGGATCTATCCCGCATCGGCAAGATTCGCACGGAACGCGACCTGCTCGAATCGCTGTTGTTTCCCAGCGTCAGCTTCGTCCGCAGTTACGAGCCGATATTGATCGTCACCAAGTCAGGAAAACAGTACAGCGGGTTGATTCGCCGCGAGACAGCAGACGAAATCACGCTCGTCACAGGCGCGAAAGAGGAAGCCCGGATCTCACGGGACGAGATCGAAGAAATCCGCCCCGGCACCGTATCCATCATGCCCGCCGGATTGGACACGCAATTGACACAACAACAGTTGGCCGACCTGATCGCATTTCTGAAGTCGCGACAGTAAACCCCCAATGACAGGCACGTTGCGGCAGATCTGCAAAGTCGCATTGAGTCGACATTGCAGTGGCCATCCAGACACCCAACTATGACGACTGGCGTGGGCAGTGCGAACCCGTGCATAGATTTGAAAGCGGAGGGAACATGTAAGATTGTTGTCGATAACCCGTTGACGTTGGGGACGTTGGACGGAACCCAGCTAGGACGACGTGGGTAATTTGTTGTTCCAAGCACGGCGAAGCCTCTTAAACCTTTGTCGGGCCAAGATCATGAGGCAGCAGCTAAGCTTGCAAGAGAGTACAATCCGAAGCCGAGTGCCCCGGCAAGCGCAGAGGGCATCGTTTACAAACGGACGAATCCGAAGACGGGAGAGGAATATGTTGGGCAGGCGAAGTCACCGGAACGCTTTGATGCACGGCAGGGCGAACACGAGACCTCACTTGGTGTCACTCATGACTTCGAAGTGCTCGGCAAAGCCCCGCCGGGGACGAAGTTGGACGTGCTTGAGGAGAGTATGATCCGCACTCATGGCGGCCTGCAAAAGGAGGGTGGAACTCTCGCCAACAAACGTCATCAAATGAGGGAAAAACGATACCGTGCCAGTGGCGGTCTTATCAAAGATCCAAACAAATGAAGAAAAGTAAACAGGTTCAATCGTGGAAGGCGGGCGATTGTTTCGCTATTCCGTTGCTCGATGGTCGCTCGCTACTCTGTCAGGTTTTGACCGCTGAACCTTCTGTCTTGAACAGCGTAAGTTGTGCACTCTTTGATCAGAAGTTGGACGCAGATACGGAGAAAGTTCCTGATGTAGAGCGGCTCTTTTCGACAGTGATGACAACTCGTGACCTCCTAGATTCAGGACGTTGGAGAGTCGTCGGAACGAAAGAAGTCGAAGTGCCGAAAAGCCAGTTCCCTTTCGAATCATCAAGAGCGTCCGGCTTCATCGGAGCAAAGGTCATCGGCTCACAAAACATTGAGGAGTTTGCCAACGCTTTTTGTGGTCTCTCCTTTTGGGATGATTGGGCAGATCGCCATTACTTGGATCGGCTCTTGATCTCACCGGACGTAAAACCAGCCAGCTTGCGTTACAAGGCGTCATAGCTACGGAATCGGATTGTCACCGACCCGTGTGATCAAGAACAGGAGCAGGTCTTCAGCAACCCTTCGAATAACAAAAAGCAACCAGCCATAGCCACTGCATCGGCCCGGCCACTGTCCAGCCCCTGACCCATTCGCCAAGAGTTGTTCGATTACAACTTTTGCAACAACGTCGCTTCTGCCGTCAACCATTCAAGGCGGTGGCCCGTCACCGGCAATCAGCGTTGGCTTCAACAAATCAGCCAATTGCAGTACACCCCCTTGGTGGGGATTCATTCGAACTTCCTGATTGTCTCTGAGCCGCTATCATGGGCCAACGAATCGCACTGATGTCGTCTTGGAATGCAGAATTGTGAAGGAAATCGCAATGCCTCCGGGATCGGATCAACCCCATCGCAAAAAGGTGAAGCCCTACGACAATGGCGAGCCACACTTTCTGACGTTTTCGTGCTACGTGCATCTGAATCCAGTCCGTCGAGGCCAGGTGGAACGTGCCGAGGATTGGCCATGGTCCAGTGCCCGTGACTGGCTGCGCATGGATCATTCAGTTCTAACTGTCGACCGCACTCTTCCCGATACACTAGAGATTCCATGGGTCGATCGGCGTATGGAACGACGCGGATAAGAGATAACTCGCCATGACGCGTACCGCAATTAGCACTGCTTCTCCGAAGACTCCGCAGCAGTGGCACGTCTGCCGTGACTTGGCGCCACCGACCCGGAATACTTACACCAGTCGGTCAACCAATTCCAGCAGTGTCTGCAATTGCGCCGGATGCGATGGAGCTTGACGCCGTTCGAGATGCAATGCTCGCAGCCCGGCCGCTACGGGGCCCTGGACGTCGTGTTCGTAGTTGTCCCCGATCATCAGGATTTCGTGAGGCCGACAGGCGCACGCTTCGAGCAACGATTGGTAGAACTCGGGAGCCGGCTTGCGATATCCCACTTCGGCGGAAACGATCCGTTTTTCGATCGGCCGCAGTTCAGGAGAGGCGTCACACACCTGATGCAGGCGTCGATCGAAATTGGATGCGATGGCCAGTTGGTATCCCGCAGACGTCAGTCGCCGCAACGAATCACTGACGTCATCGAAGCATCGCCACGATGATGGACTGGCAAAATGATCCCACAACGCTCGAAAGCAGCCTTCCCGATTTTCGATGTCCGGAAAGACTTCTGCGACGATCCATCGCCATCGTGCCTCTTCAATCGCGTCGCTGGAAATCATGCTTCCGTGCTGCGGTTCATTCGGAAATCCAGACGTTTCACTGGCGCGAAACGCCATGCGGAAGCGTCGTCCCACTTCGTCCGTCGTGATTCTGGAACCGAATCGCGAACCAATGTCATGATAGACGACTGAAACAGAGGGAAACGGATCGATCAGCGTTCCCACGGCGTCAAATACGACCCAGCGACAACCCAAGCCCGAAAAATCGGAATTTGAATTCGTGGCATTCATCGGTGCTGGCGTCAGCATGGCGGTTCCTTACCGCATTCTAGTCAACACCGACCACAATCCGACCACTAGAAATCAGAATCCGTCTCTCGTCTTGTTGACGACCAGGCCACGATCGTCGATTTCGACGGTGATCGTGTGGGAGTTTGATCCATGCCAGGTCTTGAGGGTCTGGTACGATTTCGGTTGGCGACCGCCCATGATCTTTGTGACTTCTTCAACCGTCATCCCTGTTTCGATGCGATTGAAATTCGCGACGGTGACCGGATCGGCACATCCGGCAAGCAGAAACAACGCCAGCACGCAGGCGATTCGGATTGGTGCTCTCATCTCTTGGGCCCCTTATATCGCTCGCGGTCAAGAATCGGGCATCTACTTATTCTACTCCCGCGATCAAATGTGTCACTTTCGCCCGGGCGGAATTTAGTGCTTTGTCACACCTTGTTTTTCGGGTTGGAGTTCAGCGTTCAGGCTGAGATTTGCAGGCTAAAGCCTGAACTCCAACCCGAAGCTTTAGCTGTGACAACGCACTAGCCGAGTTGTTCGATCACCTTTGGAATTAGTTTAGCGAGCTTCTGTCCACCGACCGCGGCGTTCGCCAGGATTTTGGAAATCTCCACCGGTTCAAGGTGATCGGGCAGACAAATGTCGGTGACGACAGAGAATCCCAGCACTTGCATTCCACCGTGAATTGCCACCAGGACTTCGGGAACCGTCGACATCCCCACGACATCAGCACCGAGGGCTTTCAGCATTCGATATTCGGCACGTGTTTCCAGATTTGGGCCGGGAACCGCCACAAACACACCCTTGTGAATATGAATTCCCAGTTCCAGTCCCGCCGAACGCGCCACGCCAATCAGGCGCCGACTGTATGGTTCGCAAAGATCGGGCCAGCGAGGACCAAGGCGGTCGTCATTCACTCCGCGCAGAGGATTATCGGGCATCAGATTGATGTGGTCTTCAATCACGACGATATCTGCCAGATCGAGTTGCGGATTGATACCGCCGGCGGCATTCGTCACCAGCAGCGTGTCCGCTCCCAGCGCTTTCATGACTCTGACAGGAAAAGTAACCTGTTGCAGCGAGTAGCCTTCGTAATAGTGGAAGCGACCTTCCATCGCCACGATGGGTACACCGTGCAGCAGACCGCAAACAAGGCGTCCCGCGTGGGACGGCGCCGTGGAAACAGGGAAGTGCGGGATTTCCCCGTACGGGATACTCGCCTGAATCTCAATTTGTTCTGTCAGGCCGCCCAGGCCGGTTCCCAGGATCAGTCCGACTCTGGCCTGTCCCGACCACGATTGGCGGATCAATGATACGGCCGCCTGAATTTGTTCAACCAGTCCCTGCACGATTCGACTCCGCGCGTTGCAGTTGAGCCTTGTACAAAAGAAAACACCGGCCTGCGGTCATTCCTGACCGATGGCCGGTGTCCATTCACGGCAGCGGCTTCCCATTCGACGACCATTCCGGGCATTGAGAGACCGGAAGGAATTGAGGCCCTTGAGAATCAATAGTCATCGTCGTCATCATCGTCGTCTTCATCATCGTCATCATCATCGAATTCGTCATCATCGTCGTCGAATTCTTCATCATCATCGAATTCTTCTTCGTCATCTTCGAAGTCATCGAATTCATCATCCAGATCTTCGTCGTCGATGTCGTCGACTTCTTCCTCCTCGAACTCTTCTTCATCATCGCCGAATTCATCTTCTCCGGCGGGGCCATCTTCTTCGTCGGCCATGTAGGGGGCGGCCGCAACGTCGGCTGCTTCTGCGGGAAGCCATGAGGCCAACGCGTGTTCGTCGCTGAGCACA
>Ga0206803_1187_pt1 | contig 10391 bp, 12 predicted proteins | sample Alteio_BWOrgCont_61_FD_152909 | JGI IMG/M metagenome (GOLD analysis project Ga0206803, IMG submission 152909) | Enriched cells from forest soil in Barre Woods Harvard Forest LTER site, Petersham, Massachusetts, United States -... | ecosystem: Environmental > Terrestrial > Soil > Temperate forest >... | reverse complement strand
CCCAGCCTCTGAAGATTTGGCGCTGAGAGCAAACGTCAACGAACAACTTCAAGATCTGCTTTTGGATGATTCATTGGGAATATTAGAAAACATTGAAGTTCTCGAAATAACAGGCAGTTTAGAAAAAAGAGTAAAAATGGTAATATCCAAGCTCGCAGAGGATTCCAATGACAAATGATAAGATGCGCAAGCTCGTTCAAAAGCACGTAGAGTGTGAAACCAATTTAGATTTAGAAGGAGTCCTTGAGACATTAGTTGATCATCCAGTGTATGAATTTTATCCATTGCGGTTAAAACTAGAAGGCAAAGAAAACATTCGCAAATTTTATCGCGAGCATTTTGATGGGTTCTTCCCTAAAATCAAGTCCCATAAACTAATCAATGAATGGTGGGAATCTGAAACTGTCTGCATGGAGTATGACCTTTGGTTAAAAGAGCCCGCTCTCGATAGAGCCTATAGAATCCTGGTTGTAGTCACCGCAAAAGGCCCCCTTCTAAATGGGGAAAGGTTTTACGCGGAAGAAGAACTCGTCCGCTTAATGACGGGAAATATGTTTAGCCATTTAGTGAAGTTTTAAAATAAACGAGAATCGAATTCATGACTGATTTCCCTTAGCCCTTTTATGTCCGATTTCATAGACAGGGTAGATATCGATTACCGCTTCTTCGTAAGGGTGAGCTTTCTTAATTTCTTCAAGTACATGATCAAGGACTTCTCTAGAGCAGACAGTTTCAATACGCTCCTCTATCACCTCTTCCAAAACATCTTCTTTGCCAAGAAAAGGATTAGATCCTTTGTTGGGCATAAATCGGCCAATTCCTTTCACTGAAAAGCTGCAATAGGAATAATTACCCACTTTACCCGCTCCTGCTCGCCCCATTGCTTCCCGTACAACATCAGCATGACTTTCAGGAACCGTCATAACAATAGTTACATAATCTGAATGCTTCAATTCGCTAATCTCCTTCTCAAACGCATATACACAAATGACTTCGAAAGTTGGGAATATGCCGAGGAGGCGCCCTGAATTTTGGTCAGCTTTAGCGGCGCCGAAGCAGCTAAACTTAAAAAGTTTAGCGATGCAGGCGGACCGAAATTCAGTGGCTGTCCGACGAAGGTAGAAACCAGCTTTCGAAGTTGTTTGTGTATAAGAATGCCCAAAATTGGAAAATACTGCAAACGGCCCTCTCTTTTGTCTCGAATAATCTCCTGAACGCCCTTAAATACAAAAAGTCTTCACCTAATTCTCCGTTTAGGAACAAGAAACCTACTTAACCGCCAAAGCTTGGAGATTGAAAGTTCGATAGCGGATGATGCCGCCGTCTAAAGGGCTTGCAATTGAAATGATCCTATCTACTACTTCCTCGACAAATTCCTGTTGAAGACCTTGAGGAAGATGGCGAATGAAGGTGAGGATTGGTTTTGAAAAATCGATGAGAGCTTGCCGGCTTGAAAAGGGAGCATCATTCCAGAATCCAATCACTTGTATCTGTTGGAAACCAGCCCGTTCAAGAAGAGCCTGATATTCCTCCTCTGAGAAGAGAGCCCGTTGTTTCGTATGGGAGGGGAAATAGGAAGCCCATTTTTCTGTAGAGATGAGAATCTCTCCAATGCCAGTTATATTCATGGGACCTTTGCCGTAGGTATGAAGGCAGATCTTTCCTCCGGGGGCGAGAGCTTGATGAATCGCTTTTAAAGCTTTTTCTTGGTCTATCACCCAATGGAGAGTTGAAAAAGAAACCACTCTATCGAATTGATTCTCGAAGGAAAGTTCTGCCGCGTCCTCTCTTTGAAACGTAAGATTTGGATAGTCGGTTTGAGAATAGCGAGTGGAGGCAAAATCGATCATTGCTTGAGAGACATCCACGCCAAGGACAGATCCCTGCGCCGCTTTGGCTGAAAGGAGAGCGGTGATTTTCCCATCGCCGCAGCCGATATCGAGAACCCGCTCGGATCCTATCCAGGGGATCAGATCGATGGTCTTCATGGCGAGATGCCACTGCATCGCAGAATTATTGTGGTAGGTTTCAGCATCTTCGACACCCTTCGCTTGGAGTAAAGCAGCGAGAGTTAAAAAAAGAAGAATAAGTCTCATATGTTTTACCAATTAAAAATTGCCTGAAGCCGGGATCCGGGCTTCCCGCCGGTTCGCGCGCTGCATCGCGCTTCACTTCGCTCCCGGACAGAAGCCGCGCAGGCGGCTTCCTCTTCAGTCAATAAAAATTGCCTGAAGCCAGAATCGAACTGACGACCTTCGCATTACGAATGCGCTGCTCTACCAACTGAGCTATTCAGGCGAGAAAAGAGCCTACCAGATTAGTAAACTCCCTTTTTTCTCTCAATGATTTTTCAAAAGATAAGCGAGCGAAGAGGCTTGAACTCTCGACATTCAGCTTGGGAAGCTGACGCTCTACCAACTGAGCTACACCCGCATAAAAACCAGCGTATGCAACTCCTCTTTTTCTCTCAACCGTTTTCTGTTATCATAGAGGCCATGTACCAAAACAAACGGATAGCAGCTATTTTATTGATGGGCGGCGAGGGGCGCAGATTCGGCAGCTCCCTCCCTAAACAATTCCACCTCCTCGGAGGAAAAAAAGTTTTTGACCACGCTTTAGATGCCTTTGTCGCCACCGGTCTCTTCGATGAAATCTTGCTGGTCTGCCATAAAGACTGGATGCCCAGGGAAGGCGTTGCGCGAGTCGTTGAGGGCGGGAATACCAGACAGGAATCCTCCTATCGCGGATTGAAGAGCTTTGCTGTGAGGCCAGATATCGTTCTGATCCACGATGGGGTGAGACCCTTTGTCACTGAAAGAATTCTTCGGGAAAATGTACGAGATGCTGTGGCTTATGGAGCCGTCGATACATGCATCCCTTCAGCCGATACATTGGTCCATGCGCCGGGAAGGGAAGTGATCGCCAGCATCCCTAAACGGGAAGAGTTTCTGCGCGGACAAACGCCCCAGACATTTCAGATCGATTGGATCCTGGAAGCCCACGAAAAAGCACGAGAGGATGGGATCGAAAACGCGAGTGACGATTGCGGACTGGTTTTGCGACTTGGAAAACCGGTGCGGGTGGTCTTGGGCGAGGAACGGAATCTCAAAATCACTTCGGAACTCGACCTGTTTTTGGCTGAACAAATTCTTCAGAGAAGCTATACTGCGCGCGGTTAGGTTTGGTGCATTTTGGCAGCAGATTTTGCGTTCCAGTAGCATTGCGGAGACATGAAGCAAACTTAGAAAGTTTGCGAGTGCGAGCAATGCGCTGGAGCGAAAAAGATGCTCACCAAAATGTAGCAAAACTAACCGCGTGCAGTATATACTGCAATAGTATGATCGAAGTCAAAAAACTTTCTAAATCCTATGGGCGCGCAGCAGCGCTGCAAAATATCTCTCTGTCTGTGGAGAAAAAAGATATTTACGGCATCATCGGACTGAGCGGCGCAGGCAAATCAACGTTGATCCGCTGCTTGGCCCGATTGGTTAAGCCCAGTTCTGGCCAAATTCTTTTCCAGGGGGCGGATATTGCCCAGTTGGAAGGAGGAAGCTTAAGGGATTTCCGCAAGTCGATTGGCATGATCTTCCAGCATTTTAATTTGCTCAGCTCCCGAACCGTGGGAGGCAATATCGCCTATCCATTAGAAATCGGAGGCAAATACGAAGAATCGCGCGTCGATGAGTTGCTGGGCTTGGTCGGATTGAAGACAAAAAAAGACGCCTATCCGTCTCAATTAAGCGGTGGGGAAAAACAAAGAGTAGGTATCGCTAGGGCCCTCGCTAATCATCCCAAGGTTTTATTATGCGATGAGGCGACTTCAGCCCTCGACCCCAAAACCTCGAGAGAAATTCTCGATCTGCTCAAAACTGTCAATAAAAATTTAGGCGTCACCATTGTCTTGATCACTCACGACATGGAAGTCATTAAGAGAATCTGCAACAAGGTAGCCGTCATCGACGGAGGACAAATCGTAGAGGAAGGCCTCGTATCTAATGTGTTCGCAGATCCACAACATACAATCACGCAGAAATTCATCCAAAGTGCCTCGCACGAGATCCCTCTCGAGTTTTTTAAATCCACTTCTCAGAATCGAAAGCTATTGAGACTGAGATTTAAGGGAAAGGCAGCCGGCGAACCGCTGATCGCGCAGATCATCAAAAAGTATCAGGTTGAAGCAAATATTCTTTTGGGTTGGATCGACCATTTACAGACAATTGTGATCGGCACCTTGATCATCGAATTGACCGGTGCCCCTGAAGGAATTGCGGGAGCGCTCTCTTATCTCCATGAACATGGAGTCCATTACGAGGTGCTTGAACATGGATCTTGATCTCGCTTTTAAACTCTTGCCGCTTCAGTTGTGGAACACCCTTTACATGGTTTTCGTCTCCGCGTTTTTTGCAGTCATTATCGGGCTGCCCATCGGAGTGATTTTAACGATTACAGATCGAGGTCAGATCAAGGAAAGCCCCTACGTCTATAAAATATTAGAAACGATCGTCAATATCGGCAGATCTTTTCCCTTCGCAATTCTGATGGTCGCCCTCATCCCGTTTACGCGGTGGTTAATAGGAACCAGTTTAGGGACCACAGCTGCCATCGTTCCCCTAACAATCGCCGCAGCGCCCTTTGTGGCGCGGCTAATCGAATCAAGTCTAAAAGAAGTGGATCGGAATGTCCTGGAAGCAGCCATCGTCATGGGTTCCTCATCGCAGCAAATCATTACAAAGGTGTTGCTCCCCGAGGCACTTCCCGGAATTGTCGCAGCAATTACGCTAACGGTCGTCAACCTAATTGGCTATAGCGCTATGGCAGGACTCGTCGGCGGCGGAGGATTAGGACAGGTAGCTATTCAATATGGCTATAACCGATTCAATACGTTCATCATGGTCGTCACCGTGATTCTACTCATCATTCTCGTTCAGGTCGTTCAATGGATGGGTAATCGCCTGGCTCGATCTATCGCAAAAAAAAGAGGAAGGTTTTCTCATGATTAAACAAATACTGATCGTCGTTTTAGCTTTCCTCGTGGGAAGTTGCTCTAAAGAACCCAAAAATGGCCTGAGAGTGGCTGCTTCACCCGTTCCCCACGCGCAAATGTTGGAATTTGTGAAGCCTGAGTTGAAAAAGAAAGGGATCGATTTGATCATCGTCGTCACGGATGATTACAACATGCCCAACCGAGCGCTTGCTAACAAAGAAGTGGATGCCAATTTCTTCCAACATATCCCTTTTCTCGACGAACAGATCAAACAGTTTGGCTATGAAATCGAAAGCATCGCCAATATCGAGATCGAACCGATGGGCATCTACTCAAAGAAAATTCATTCTCTCAGCGAATTGAAGAGCGGGGCGACCGTTGCTATACCCAATGATCCGACCAATGAAGCAAGAGCTTTGCTGCTTCTCCAAAGTCAAGGCCTTCTCCAATTAGACGATCCGAATAATCTCCAATCGACCGCTTTGAATGTCGCTGAGAATACGAAAGGTCTTCGATTCGTTGAAGCAGACGCGGCCATGTTGCCCCGCACGCTTCCCGATGTCGATGCCGCAGCGATCAACACCAATTACGCTCTTGAAGCCCATCTGAATCCGAAAGACGCTCTCGTTCTCGAAAGCAAAGATTCTCCCTACGTCAACGTCCTTGTGGTGCGAAATGGAGATGAGAATCGCCCCGATATTCAAGCCCTGAAAGAGGCCATGACTTCCGACAACATGAGGGTCTTCATTCTAGAAAAATATCAGGGAGCTGTTCTCCCCGCTTTTTAGGTAAAAAAAAGATTTAACAATACTCACCTTCTGTGCTACATTGTCTGGCCTTCGCAACAACCAAAAGGTGAACAACATGTCTATTTCTTTACCGCAAATTGCAACCGTTTCTCGACGCTCCAACCAGTATGAACTCCTTATTGCAACTCCTCCAAATACTGTATTCGTAGCTCCCTTGCAATCTTTGGATGCAGTCATTGCTGCAGCTAAAAACAATTCTAAATACGGTTTGCAATGGAGAGTCAATCTTGAAAAACTAGAGATTATTTTCAATACGAGCAATAAAAAGACGGACAGCACAGCGAAAATTACTGCGATCTTTGACGACTTTCGCGATCTGTATATCAAGATATGCAATTCTCCAGATGCTAAGCCAGTCGGCGATCATGGGGTTGAATTCACTGTGAAAGGCAATAAAGAGAGTGTACTGATCAAGATGAACGCTCTGTTGAAGAACTTGAATCTTCTTTTTGCCGATGGCGTTGTCCGAAAACTCTTAGAACGCAATGGAGATTCCCGCTTCATCCTCGATCCGCCTCCTCCCAAGGCACAATCACCCTCTAGCCTCAGAAATCCGCCGCTCGCTCCTATCGATTTTCTAAGCGTAACCCCATCCCCCGAGCCCTCGCCTAAATCTTCTGACAACCAGCCCCGTACTCCCTATTGTTCTCCGGCTTCCAATTGTTCTCCAGCTTCTCCGAAAAGATCCCTAGAGCAAATAGCAGCAACTTCTTAGCATCATACGCCCCCTGCTTCAAACCATTGTTTGAAGCAGGGTTATTTAACGGCACACGGTATTCATAGAATTTCTTGACGGAAATTTATCAAGTCTTTACAATTTCGCCCGAAAAAAAAGGAGAAACTATGCCGACTTATGTACAGGTAACCAATCCACAGAACAATCTTTCTTGGGAAAAACAGCTGTCAAATGAAGAATTGGCACAAGTACGGGACATTGCAAAGGGGCAGCCAACCATAAACATATTTCCTGCCACGCTTAAGCCCGTTCGTACAGATAATTGGGAAAATTTTTCTAAAGACTTTTTTTTGCCTACATTGGTGAATCACGCCATAAAAGTACAACATGCTGTTGGCAAGATTTTTGCTATATTAGGCGCATTAATCCTCGATTTAATCACTTTCCCCATTCGTTTAATTACCTGCATTCCTAGGGTCCTAAACAATTCCAAAAAATCTGAAAATCCGTTGTATCAGTATTTGCAAGCAAACGGAGTAGACAGAAACATTTCCGAGTCAGATCATGTGACGGTTAAACTCGGATGGGAAAGTACCAGCCAATATCCGACTTCGCAATGGACAACCAGAGACGGCGTCTTTCATCAAAAGCATAGTCAGGAACAACATTGGTATAAAAAACCTGTAAATTTTATTGAATTACCAACATATGAAGGTTCAGATAAACTATCCGGCGGAATAAGCGGCTAGAAAACTGAATTTCAATATCAAGCAGTTCTTTACACGACATATTGTGATCTGAAACGTCTCCATTCTTCAGCAGGCAAGCCCTTGTTTGTCAATTTACCAATTCCGACGGCTAACATCCTAAAAGCATCTGCTCCAGCATCCTTGACGGCTGAGAGTCACTGTAGACTCCCAGATTAAAATGACGTAAATTACTGATGTTGAAATAGATAAAAGATTGAGACTTGATGGGTTCGAACCATCGACCCTCTCATTAAAAGTGAGATGCTCTACCACTGAGCTAAAGTCTCGTAAACCCCAAAAATTTGCTTTTTGGGGGGTCTTTCTGCTTTATGACCCCAAGGGGATTCGAACCCCTGTTCGCAGAATGAAAATCTGATGTCCTAGACCGGGCTAGACGATGGGGCCAAGTAAATCGCTATCGATTTTAGCCTATCTTCCTTATTTCGTGCAAGATCAAATTGTCATGATCTCTTTTTCTTTATCCGCACACGCCGCATCGATATCCTTGCAGTACTTATCTGTCAGCTCTTGGATGGTTTTTTCAGCTTTCTTCATCAGGTCCTCAGGAAGCACTCCATCCGCCTTCTGCTTGCGAACAAGCTCATTGAACTTGCGGCGTATTTCACGCATCGAAACTTTCGCCTTTTCCCCAAATTCCTTGCACTGCTTCGCAATTTGCTTCCGAATCGACTCATCCATCGGAGGAACATTAATCCGAATCAACTTCCCATCCACCATCGGATTCACCCCAAGCTTCGCCGCCTCAATCGCCTTAGCAATCGCATTGCTATTGGAATGATCAAACGGTGTCACAATGATCTGACGCGCTTCAGGCACCGTAATATTCGCCAATGCCTTAAGCGGCATGTGAGATCCATAGATCTCAACGTGAACTTTATCTAAAATAGAGGCGTTGGCGCGCCCTGTGCGGAGCGTTTTCAGCTCTTGCTTCAGATGCTCAAGGGCCGCTTGCATGGCCCCTTTCACTTGATTTTCAATATGGCTCATCACTACTCTCCCACTACAAGAGTCCCTATAGGCTCATTATAAACTGCAGATCTCAGCGAATGAGGAGAAAACATGTCAAATACCCGAATCGGTATCCGATTCTCCTGGCATAAGGTAATCGCCGTTGCATCCATTACCTGGAGCCCTCTCGCTAATACTTCTGAATAGGCAACTCTGTCAAACTTTACAGCATTCGGGAATTCTAAAGGATCTTTATCATAAATTCCATCTACTTTCGTAGCTTTCATTAAGATTTCAGCCCGAATCTCTAGGGCGCGCAGAGCTGCTGCTGAATCTGTTGTAAAATAAGGATTGCCGGTTCCTCCGACAAAAATTAAAACAATCCCCTTCTCCAAATATTTTAAAGCATCTTTCCAGGAATAGGACTCGGCCATCACATCGCAAGCTATCGCGCTCATGATGCGGCTCTCACATTGATTTCTTTCAAAGGCTTGCTGAAGGGCGATTCCATTGATGATTGTAGCGAGCATACCGATATGATCGGCAGGCGTCCGATCCATTCCCGCTTTCGTCGCTTTGACGCCGCGAAAAATATTTCCGCCGCCAATCACTATACCGACTTGGACGCCGAGAGAAGTGAGCTCTTTGACAGAGAGGGCGATCTTACGACAAGCGTCTGGGTCAACCCCATATTTCTGGTCGCCCATGAGAGCTTCCCCAGACAGCTTGAGTAAAATTCGTTTGTAAGCAGGTTTAGACACTTACTGTCCGACTTTCCAGCGCCAAAAGCATTTAATAGAAAGGGGTTTGCCCACTTTCTTCGCACAGGCTTCCAGGAACTGCTGAACGGTCACAGTATTGTCTTTCACATACTTCTGATTCACCAAGCAAAATTGGTCTTTATAAGCACTGACTTTGCCGGCGACGATCTTTTCAACGATGTTCGCGGGTTTGCCTTGCATTTGTGAGCGGGCAATCTCCTCTTCGCGAGCGATGACGTGAGCGGGAACTTCTTCCGCATTGAGATATTCGGGATTCTCAGCCGCTACGTGCATAGCGATCTCTTTCGCGATCCCATCTTGGTCGGAGGCGCCGGCGATCTCGACGAGAACGACGAGCTTACCACCCATGTGAGAGTAGATGCCGTAAGAGCTATTTGGATGCTTTGTAATCATCTCAAACCGGCGGAGCTGGATATTTTCGCCCAGGGCCTGAATCACCAAATTGCGATACTGTTCGATCGTGATCGATTTGTCTTTGTAATAAGGCTGCGCAATGAAATCGGCCAAAGATTTCGGCCTTGTCTCAAGAGCTTGCTTGACGCAGTCGTGCAAAAAGTGCTTGAAGCGGTCGTTTTGGACGACGAAATCAGTTTCGGCATTGGCTTCAATCAGAATGAGGTGCTGCTTATCTTCTGCAGCGAGGATCAACCCTTCTTTGGTTTCACGCCCCTCTTTCTTCACGGCAGAGGCCATCCCTGCTTTCCGAAGGACATCGATCGCCTTCTCCATATCGCCTTCAGCGAGAACAAGAGCTTCTTTACATTTGCCCATGCCAACGCCGGTGCGCTCGCGCAGTTCTTTGATCATGTCCGGGGTGATTTCCTTCATCGCGAGAACTCCTTTACTCATCTGACTCTTCGTCTTCTTCGCTTTCTTCTTCCGTTTCTTCGTCGCCTTTAGATACAGGGACGTTCATATCATTTTTCTTATCGATGATCGCTTGCATGATGGAAGAGAGGACGATCTTGATACTTTTCAGCGCGTCGTCATTGCATGCGATGACGAAATCGATCGGATCTGGATCGCAATTGGTATCGACGAGAGCCATGACTGGGATGCCCAGCTTATTGGCTTCTGCGACTGCGATGTGCTCTTTGCTCGGATCAACGACAATCAACAAGCCAGGCAGTTTGCGCATCGCGCGAATCCCTGCGAGGTTCCGATTGAGTTTGATCTGATCTTTCGTCCAGAGAGAGATCTCTTTCTTGGTCAACCCTTCGCCGCCGCTGGCAATTCGCTTTTCGATCCACTCGAGAGTTTTGACAGATTGGCGGATGGTCGGCAAGTTAGTCAATGCGCCACCGAGCCAGCGCTCGCACACGTAAAATTCGCCCGCTTCTTCGGCGCATTCCTTGATGACTGCTTTGGCTTGTTTTTTCGTTCCGACAAAGAGAATGGACTTCCGTTTTGCGACGATATCGC
>Ga0206803_1134_pt1 | contig 10391 bp, 10 predicted proteins | sample Alteio_BWOrgCont_61_FD_152909 | JGI IMG/M metagenome (GOLD analysis project Ga0206803, IMG submission 152909) | Enriched cells from forest soil in Barre Woods Harvard Forest LTER site, Petersham, Massachusetts, United States -... | ecosystem: Environmental > Terrestrial > Soil > Temperate forest >... | reverse complement strand
AGTGCGTCTGAAGCGCGAAACGAACACGATGCCGCAATGGGCCGGATCGTGCTGGTACTATTTGCGGTTTGCCGATCCGAAGAATTCCGGCCGGTTTCTGGATGCCGGCATCGAAAAGAACTGGTTGCCTGTCGACCTGTACGTCGGAGGAGCAGAGCATGCGGTCCTGCATCTGCTCTATGCTCGCTTCTGGCATAAAGTGCTGTTCGACCGTGGCCTCGTTTCTACGTGCGAGCCGTTCCAGCGTTTGGTCAACCAGGGAATGATTCTCGGCGACACGGACTATCACATCTCCGCGGAAGTCTATGCGCGAGCCAAGGGTGTCATCGAGTCGCTCAACTTGAATCCGCTGGTGTTCAAGGAAGACGACCTCGAAGCAGTCGCACTGCGCAATCCTTCGGCCGATCCCGACGAATTCTGTCCGTTGAAGGAAGAACAGATTGTCAAAGACAAGGGAAAGACATTTCTGAAGGGGACTGACATCGAGTTGTCCGGTCGGACGGACAAGATGTCCAAGAGTCGCAAAAATGTCGTTAACCCTGATAAGGTCGTCAACGAATACGGTGCAGACGCGCTGCGCCTGTATGAAATGTTCATGGGTCCACTGGAAGCGGTAAAGCCATGGAGCATGAAAGGGGTCGAAGGGGTGGCTCGATTCCTGGCGCGTGTCTGGCGCATGATCGCAGACGAAAAACACGAAGAGAGTGTGCGGTTGAACCCAGCCATCCGCGCTGTGGCTCCATCCCCCGACCAGCTTCGCGTGCTGCATCAGACAATCAAGGCGGTGACGCGCGATATTGAATCGCTCAGTCTCAACACGGCCATCAGTCGCATGATGGAATTCGTCAACGAATTCTTGACGCTCGACGTTCGCCCGCGTGCGGTGATCGATCCGTTCGTATTGCTGGTCAGTCCATTTGCTCCACATCTGGCTGAGGAACTGTGGGAATTGCTCGGCCACAAGACCAGCCTGGCCTACGAGCCCTGGCCGCAGCATGATGAGAAATACCTTGTTGATACCGAAATCGAAATCCCTGTACAGATTAACGGCAAGCTCCGCGGCAAAGTGACGGTTCCAACAGGTGCGGATCAGGCCACGATTGAAGCCGCTGCCACCGTGGATCCGGCTGTAGCGCCGCAATTGGAAGGGAAGCGAATCGTGAAAGTCGTTGTTGTGCCCGGAAAAATGGTAAATTTCGTAGTGAAATAGTTGTTCACCACAATACATAGTGAAATAGAACACAACACATTGTGGCTGGAAAATACGCTTTATAGTTGTACACTGTTTGAGTCTCAGAGTGGATTCCTGATTCTTCATGGGTGATGCGCCGGGGTGCCGTGGATGCCTCCCTGCCCGAGATCGCGTCACAGTTTCCAAGATGGAGACTTCCATGCCTCGTTCCCTGCCTTTGCGCCCCGGTTGCGCCTACTCGTTCCTGTACCCGCGTTACAACTATGTTGGATTGCCCGCTCGAACGGAGCGCCGGCGGATTATGGTCGAATCCGTCCGGGACACACGGGCCGAGCCGCTGGATGAGACCACGATGTCGTTGAATCCTTCATTGCGTCGAGGTCGCTGGCTCGTGTCCGGAATCGATCTGGATCGCGAAGACACTCGGTCGTTCTATGCCGAATCAATGACCGATGTGCAGCCTTTGACGGAACAAGAACGCGAACCTCTGCGCGATGCGGAATTCGTCGTGCTCAGTTCCGCCGGCCGGGCTGCGTTTCATGCCGGTAAACTGAGCGAAGCGATTGCATTCCTGCTGGGCCGCCGACGAGGCGTGCTTTGCAAGGTGCTTGGTCTTGGTCCAGACCGACAAGAAGAACGCGAATCGGCCTGAGGGGATTGTAAATTGCAAATCGAGAATTGAAAGACCAGCTTCTGGTCCGATTCAGTTTTCAATTTGCACATGGCGATGTCGGCATCGGTTTCGTTACGAAACCGGTGCGGACATTGTCGTGACGATTGACTTCGCACGTAAAACATGGAATCTGGTGTGTTGATGGTTAACGACCTCAACCCTTGGAGAACATGATGATTCGCAGCCTGCTTGTTATCGCCGCTTTGACGGTCCCCGCCTGTCTGTTTGGAATGGATGCGCCGCCTGAACCTACGGGAATGAAGACGATTTTCAACGGCAGAGACTTGATCGGTTGGGATGGCGACCCGCGGTTGTGGAGTGTCAAGGACGGTGTCATTCACGGCGAAACAACTGCCGAGAACGCAGCCAAAGGGAACACATTTATTATCTGGAAGGATGGCACGACCAAAGATTTCCAGTTGCGTCTTTCGTTCCGTTGCAATGCGACGAACAATTCGGGGATTCAATATCGTTCGAAGCACATCACCGAAAAGGTGAGCAACAACTGGGTCGTGCGCGGCTACCAGCACGAAATTCGCAACGAAGTCAAGTTTCCAAACATTTCCGGCTTCATCTATGACGAAGGGGGCAAGCGAGGCCGCATTTGCATGGTCGGCGAACAGGCGACTTGGGAATCCGATGGCAAAAAGATCATCAAGTCCGATCTGATCGACCAGGAGGGATTCGAAAAACTCTTCAAACTGGACGATTGGAACGATGTCGTGATCATCGGCCAGGGGAATCACATCCAACACTACATGAATGGCAAGTTGATCCTGGACTTCACCGATAACAGTCCCGAGTTGGCGCTGATGGACGGGATCCTGGCGCTGCAGCTTCACGCAGGAGCCCCCATGTGGGTTGAATACAAGAACATCCGGATCAGCGAGATGAGGTAGTGACTTGTCATGACTGATCACGGTCAATCAATCACCTTTGGCCCGTTCTACTATGAGGACCTTTCCATTGGGCAACGGTTCGTGAGCGGCACGCACATGGTGGACGAAGAACAAATCATCGCGTTCGCGAAGCAGTTCGATCCTCAGCCGTTTCATACCGATCCTGAAGCGGCAAAGGGAACGTTCTTTCAGGGGCTCGTCGCGAGCGGTTGGCACACGGCCGCGATCACGATGCGATTGCTGGTTGAAAGCGGGCTGACGATCCCCGGCGGCATGATAGGTGCGGCCGCCGAAGCCACCTGGCCGCGCCCAACGCGGCCAGGAGATACACTTCGCGTCGAAGTCGAAGTGATTGAACTCCGTCTATTACGTTCTCGTCCCGATCGCGGACTAGTCACAATCCGCAGCGAAACGCTGAATCAAAACGGCGAGGTAGCACAAACACTGATGGCAAAGCTCTTCGTCCCGCGTCGAGTGAATTCAGTTCCTCCGTAGGACAGGACGGATTTCCAATCCGTCCGCGAAGCCTTCCCGGAATGCAGCATCCTTCCAAACCCGTGATGCTTCATACAACAATCGCGGGCTTGCTTCTGGCCAGTTCTTCCATGAAGCGCAGTGAGCGGGCAGTGGTGGCTTCTGCGTCTGGAACCAGGCCGTCCAGGATTTGAGCGTCGGCGAATAGTTGACGGCCGCAGTCGCGGATGAATTCGTCGTTGTCAGAGTTCGCAGTCAGCTCGCACAGGCGTTCGATCAGGGTCGCGTGAGGATTGATTTCCATCACGCGTTTGGTCACTTCGAATTCCCGCATCGTCTGGCCCAGCACCTGTTGCAGCCGACTGCTCATGTGGCTGCGTGGATTGATCAGGCAGCAGGGACTTTCGGTCAGGCGGGACGATTCCTTCACGTCGGCCACCTTGTCGTCCAAGGCACCTCGAAAAAGTTCCACGACTCGTGTGAAGTGAGGTGGTGCGGACTTCGCTTCCGTCTCCTCGGTGGGATTCGTTGATTCGGGGAACTTGATGTCCGAACCGTCAATCGACATCACTTCCTTACCATTGTAGCTGCGCATCTGAATCAGTGCGTATTCGTCGATCGGATCTTCCAGGAGCAGCACTTCCAGGTTGCGCTTGCGGAAGACTTCTAGATGCGGATGCTTGGCGAGAGCGTCCAGCGTCGGACCGCTCAGATAATAAATCTGCGACTGACCTTCCGGAGCCCTCTTCAGATAGTCGTCGAGCGAAACAGAGGGGGAAGGCGACTTGTCGTCCAGGCCACCCGTCAGCAGCGTGCTCTCAGTCGCCGAGAAGGTCGAATGGAATCGCATCAGCTTGGCGATCCGTTCGCGATTCTCGAAGTCCGATCCGATCCCCGTTCGCATGATCGAGCCGAACTGCGCGGCAAACGTCTTGAACGTTTCGGGTTGTTCTTCGGCCAGGCTCGCCAGGTGGTCAAGAACCTTCTTCGTCAGGACTTTCTTCAGTTTGGGGATCAGTTTGTGATCCTGCAGAGTCTCGCGCGAGACATTCAGCGGCAGGTCGGCGGAATCAACCACACCGTACAGGAACCGCAGATATTCCGGCAACAGATCCTGGCAATCGTCCTGCACCAGAACTCGCTTTGCACACAGGTTCACACCATGCTGTATCTGGCCGAAGCCGAGCAATTCAAAGTTCGACGGAGGACAGTACAGGATCGAGTGGAACTGGATCGGCGAATCGCTGGACAGATGCAGGTGCCACAATGGCTTTTCTTCCGAATGATGCGTCAGCCACTGATAGAATCCGGCATATTGTTCTTCTGTCACTTGAGCCTTCGGTTCGACCCAGATCGGCTTTTGCTCGTTCAAGATTTCGCCGGCCAATTTGATGGCGTGCGGGACGAAGGTGGAATACTTCCGAATGATGAACTTCAACCGCTCGGGTTCGGTGAATTCATCCATATCATCCTTCAGATGCAGGCGAATCTGAGCCCCGCGCGGCACATCTCCTTCGGCGGCGGTGATGCTGAAACGTCCCGTCCCGTCGGATTCCCAGCGCCACCCGTTCTGTTCTCGGTAGCTGCGCGTGATGACTTCGACCTTTTCGGCGAGCATGAACGCCGAATAAAAGCCGACGCCGAACTGACCGATCAACGACAGGTCGGGCTTGGCTTCCCCCTCCTTCGTCGTGATGCTGCGCAGAAACTCCTTGGAACCACTATGAGCGATCGTTCCCAAGTTTTGGATCAGTTCGTCGTGTGTCAGCCCGATGCCGCTATCGCGGATCACCAGGACTTTGGCTTCCTTGTCGGGCTCCAGAGTGATTTCGAGTGGAACGTCGTCTCGATATTGTTCTTCGGAAAGCTGGATATGTCGCAGCTTGTTGAGCGAATCCGAGGCATTGGAGATCAGTTCGCGAATTGCAATTTCGCGGTTCTGGTAGAGCGAATGCGACAGGATGTTCAGCAGTTGCTTGATCTCGGTCTGAAACGTGAATTCCTGTTTGTCGGACACGGTACACTCCGGCGGTTTTGAGGCGGAAAATGGTTCGGGTCTTGCGGCGAATCCAGCTCGTCTCCAGTCAGGACTGGCATAGCCAGCGAAGACGAAATGGCAGTCTGGACCGACACCATTCCGGTGAAAAGCAACAAGCGCGCCATAGTTGGAGACTCGCAGCGAGGCACCTGTAACCGCCAATGGAAAGGCAAGTTGCGACAATCCGGCCGTTGAAATGCCGAGCGGCGGCTGTCAGGATGGCAGCGATGATGTTCGGAGCTGATCTCCTGACCCCGCCGAAACGATCGACCGAAGGACTCCTCCTTCTGTTCATCGCACTGAATCTGGCCAGCAGATGGACATGCACAGCGTGATACGATGGATAAACAGGTAGCCGAGTCCTTATCGGAAGGTCGTTGAAATGCGGCATCGCATGATTGTTCTCGCGGCTTTGCTGGTTGGCACGTTCACGGAGTTGTCTGGGGCCGATGAGCCGCCGCGCGCCTTGCCCAACATCATCCTCGTCATGCCCGACGACGTTGGATATGGCGACTACTCGTGTCTTGGAAATCCTGTGATCAAGACCCCTTCGGTGGATGCGTTCTGGAAGCAGAGTGTCCACTTCACCGACTTTCACGTCAGCCCGACTTGCGCGCCGACTCGTTCTGCCCTGCTGAGCGGTCGGCACGAATTCAAGAACGGCGTGACTCACACGATTTTGGAACGCGAGCGGTTGGCCTTGAGTACGATCACGCTGGCGCAAATATTGAAGTCGGCGGGATACACCAACGGGATCTTCGGCAAGTGGCATCTGGGGGATGAAGCGGCCTATCAGCCGGAGCGGCGAGGATTCGACGAAGTCTATATCCATGGTGGAGGTGGCATCGGACAAACCTATCCCGGTTCCTGTGGCGATGCGCCCGGGAATCACTACACAAACCCGGCGCTGCTGCACAACGGGACGTTCGAAAAGACTCAGGGCTACTGCACCGACTTGTTCTTCGGACAGGCGATCCGGTGGATGGATGAAAAACGCAAAGCGAAGGTCCCGTTCTTTGCGTACATTCCACTCAACGTGGCTCACGGACCGCTCGAATGTCCGAAAGAGAACTTCGAGCACTACCGGGGAAAGGTCCCCGACAATGTGGCGAAGTTCTTCGGAATGATCGAGACGCTCGACAGCAACTTCGGGAAACTGCTCGGCAATCTGAAGGAATGGGGCATTGAAGAGAACACGCTGGTGATCTTCATCGGTGGCGACAATGGCGGAACGGCCGGCGTGCCGCTGTTCAACGGTGGACGTCGAGCCGGGAAGGGGACACCCTATCAAGGGGGAACGCATGCCGCCTGCTTCTGGCGCTGGCCCGCAAAGTTTCAGGAAGCACGCGACATTCCGGTACTGACTGCACACATCGATTTCTTTCCCACCATTGCTGAAATCATCGGGGCGCCGCTGACGAAAGAACTGCAAAAGCAGGTTGAAGGGCGAAGTCTGTTGCCATTGCTGATGGATCCAAAAGCCGAATGGCCGGATCGCACTTTGGTGACGCACGTCGGCCGCTGGCCACGCGGTCAAGCCTCAGCAGCAAAGTTTGCAACCTGTTCGATCCGCGACAGTCGCTTCACGCTGGTGAACAACACGGAGCTTTATGATCTTCATTCCGATCCAGGAGAAGCCAAAAATGTGATCACTGCTCATCCCGAAGAAGTGGCAAAGTTACGCGCCGCCTACGACGAATGGTGGAACGACGTGCAACCATTCCTGATCAACGAAGACGCCGTCGGCCCGAAGATGAATCCGTTCAAAGAACGCTACTGGAAGCAATTCGGAGGAGGTCCCACCGCAGAAGAGTTAAGGCAGATGGATCCACAACAAAACTCTTTCAAGTGAAGGTTCGTCGCAAATCACCGATGCGAATCTAACCAAGGGGTTTTGTCACCAAATCGGATTTGCTCGTAATCTTTCAGGGTGCCGTACCGAAACTGATTTTGCAGTATTTGGTTATGAATCATCGCAGTCACCCACCGGGGGTGAAACGGCGCATTGTGGTGACAAAACCCCCCGGTCTGGGAATCCATTGGACGAGAGCGTAGCCACTGTTAAGAACCTGCGTTGGAATACAAATGCTTCCGATGGGAAGGAGACTGCACGCCGGGTTGGCTTTTTGAAGGGATGCGATCTTTGGGACTATTGCGCGGCTGCAGGAGTCGGAACATTGGAATCCTCGGACGTATTTCGACGCAACTGAATAACTGTTGAAATCGTAGCGAATGGGCTTCCACGTCGGAGTCGCGCTACGTTCTCCTCGACTTCCAACCAAGCTGGTTCGCCATCGGCGTATCCAGCAGCCGTAGCATGATACAACCACGGTGGAAGATGTGATGCAAATGTGTCTTCGAATGTACCACGAGAGCCGAAACACATGCACTGTTTGCAAACCACCCTTCCGACTCCCTGCGCGTCTGTCAGGAGAGTGAAGTTGCGAGCTTCCTGGTCCTCGCAGAATCCTCCGCGATTTGCACGAACGTGAATTGTCGCATCTGAAATTGACTGGCCCGTCTCGGCGTCTGTGACTACGAAACTAACTTCGATGTCTGTGCGGCCCACCCATTTTTGCACCGTCAGCAGTGAAGGAGCGATCGCGATCAGCGCAATGAGAGCGATTTCCGCTACACCAATCAGCAGCAGTTTTCGGAATGTCATTTCTCGAACAGCCGTTCTTGATGGCAAATCTGCAGACCGTGGTCATTGCACGATGCTCGAATCTTCGGCGAGCAAATTAGGATGACTGGTTCTCGTCGTACTTCGGCGGTTTGTGAGGCCAATCGCACGATCGGCGCCAGAACGTTCGCGATCAGGATCATTCGCCTTAAATTCTCTCCAGCAGATTGCAAGTTTGACTATTGCCATCTGACTCGAGCGAAACGAGCAATTCTGCGGGGATAAGCGGAGGGCGGGGGCCAACGGGAAAACCGCACCAACGTGCCAGGTTCACCATGCCAACCCCCCAAACACACAGGTCTCTGTCTTCTACACTGAGAACACCCGAGGGCGTGCATTGCCGGAGATGCAACTTTGCTACTTGGTCGAGACCTTGATTGATTCCGTCAATGTTTTGTTCCAGCATGGCACTAAAAACGTCCAAATATCCGGAAATTTTCTTTCCACCAGGTCGTTGGCATCTGTTTGCGAATTCGACGGTCCATTTTTCCATCGCCGTTTGATCATGCACCACAAACGAACAAAGGCACATCCCAAACGCCATATCGATCGGGCGGATTTGCCGACGACTCAACTGTTCTTTTGTGATCAGTCGCTCCGCAAACTCGCGGGACATCTCGCGATCTCCCAGTGCCAGCGGCAGGAACAATTCACGATGTGCCAGTAATGTCACGAGTGAAGAACTGATCGGTTCGCCCAGGTCAAAGCGTCTCAACAATGACAATCTCATCTCGGCCGTTTCGCGCAACAACCGGCGGAAGGCTGTTAAATCGTGATCCAGAACGTATGCGGCCATCGCTTGGAATAGGCGGCGGCCAATCAGCATGCTTGTTCCCCCGCCGTATCGCTCGATCTCCGGATCTTCACGGTTTTTCAGCAGAATCCATTCGTCCTCGTATCCTTGAGTTCGTATATTCGTCAAGAACTGCCGATCAGTGTCATTCATTTCAGTCGATCCACTCTGGTAGTTTCGCTCGATTCCAACGATTGATTCCATTAGGGTCAAGCACATTCACCTTGAGCCGGATTTTATTGATATTGTCAAGCAACAACTTCCGTGTCGCCTTAGATGCGGGATCACCCCTCTTCTCAATTTCCTTCATTATTTTGTCAAACCATGGGCGAGATAATTGATGGCCGTTTTCTGTCTTAGACAAGACTCGAACACTCTGAAAGCCCGGTATTCCCCCTTTGAACTTTGACTCAACGATCACGATATCCTTGACTGCGCCGTTTGGCAAGAACTTGACGAAGACACCATCGATCCCATTATTGGCGCCATATTTCGCCGGCATATATGTGTACCCCGCTCTTTCCAGCGTACGACGGGCCGCTGCTTCGGCCAGTTGGCCCTTGAAGTCCTTAAGCGCCTGCGCTGCTCGCCCGTGCGCCTTCGCAAGTGCCTTTCTGTAGCCAACATTTCCGACGTCCTTAAAGAACGCGCGGACGGTATCGTCCAGAATACCCGTCACCCGTCTGGCTGTTGCTCGGGGGGCGCTTCGCAAGAGCGCGATAAGTGCCTTGGCAGAAAGCTTTAAGCCGCCTCCAAGCAGAGGCCAATCGAATTCGATGTCGGTTCTTTGCAGCCCGCCGTCACTGAATTTGGTGGTTGATTTGTCGAATGCGGCAATCGCCACATCGAATCCTCTGCCACCTTCGGAATCTCGCTGGTTTTCATCATTTCGGCCGGCTGCGTAGCCTGTGGCCGGGAATGTCGTTCGTTCGTGATTCAACTCTTCGGCGATGTTCCACCGAGTCCGAACAAATGACTTCAATCTCGACAAACTTAGTGTCGGTTGCTTTCGCCACTTCCGCCCAAGCATTCCGCGTCACGTTCAAGCAATTCACCGAGTCAGCGACGACGGTCATCCCAAGTCGCAAATTGTCGGCGGCGACGGCGTATCCAACGAAGTACCCTGCTGGGCCTGCATCGGACAATATCTGCGAGGCGATCATTGCCTGTTCGATAGAATCGATCCGCAAATACGTCGCAGACAGTCGTCGCGTCAACTCCCGCGCCAGTGTCGTCTTTCCGACCCCTGGCAGACCTCCAAACACGATCAGCATCGCGACTCCAGTGCACGCGGAAGACTTAACTCGTAATGGATGCCCGTAGCGGGCCTGAATTGCCTCTTTGCATTGAATCCGGTCAACAATTCTATCCCGACTTTGCCGAAGCCGGGGGCGCTACGGTGAGAACAGTGCCAAGCATATCTACAGGTTGCGGCGAAATCGTGCAGCCGCTCTAAAACACGGAAGTCGAAAACATATCTTGACACGCGTACGAAATGCGTAATATAATGTATCCGCACGTTGCCGCTGTGTGCGTTTGTGTGTGGAATTATTCCGTCAGCGCATTTTTGACGATGATTTGAACCGGTATTGGAACAACCAGGCCGGAACCCAAGTTTTGGGTTCCGGCCTTTTTTCGT
>Ga0206803_1185_pt1 | contig 10508 bp, 12 predicted proteins | sample Alteio_BWOrgCont_61_FD_152909 | JGI IMG/M metagenome (GOLD analysis project Ga0206803, IMG submission 152909) | Enriched cells from forest soil in Barre Woods Harvard Forest LTER site, Petersham, Massachusetts, United States -... | ecosystem: Environmental > Terrestrial > Soil > Temperate forest >... | reverse complement strand
CTTGTGTGCCAGTTCGCCATTCTCTCTTTCTACGATCATAATACTGAATATCCCGACTAGATCCGAGTCTAAAACAATGGAAAGTCTGATCGGATTGACGCAAGAAAAGCACGCCCGCAGGCGAATTCTGCGCTAGGAATTTCTGCATGTTTGTGAGACAAGGCGATGAGCTAAGCCCTCTTCCCTTACGTTCGTCCTCAGTTAAACCCAATTCGGACTCACGAAAAGCACATATTCCTTTAAATGTACCTTTACGGAAGACATCTTCTTGGAGATTAAAAGCTCGGCAAATTTCGATTTGGCTCAAAGTTGGGATAGTCTCTAGATGCTCTGCCGCTACAGTGATATCGCTTGTAAGGCGTCGCGTATGGATAATTGCGAGGCGCCTGGATTCTCCAGAATCTGCAGGGAAACTGCGAGATGATGAAGCTGGCATAATAATAGCAGCAGCAGAAGAAGAGGAAGAACTCGAAGTTTCCGATGAAGTTGGTCTAATATCGGGTACAGGTAAGGAAGAAGATTGTGAGGAACGGGTTAGAATAGCTAAAGCGGATGGAAGAGGCGTTGGCGATGCGGTAGGAGGCATCATTCCTGACACTTCAAGTTGTGATCCAGATGCGTTCGCTGAACTTTTTGATAGCACTGACATAGCCCTCCTTTTTTTATTACAGAAGTTTGAAGTTTATTACGTAATTTACTATATATTTTAAACTGTTTATTAATTATAATCAATTGATTTTTGCATTAGTTTTATTATCGATATTACATTATGCAATACGTTTTTTTACATTTTCATTATAAGTATTATAGGAAAGCCAACCTGAGTAAAGGAATATTGTTACATAAATTTTTCGATTACGATTTTTTTTATTACTCCGCTAGTCAAACAGATGACAAGATGCGCTGTGAGGCAAAGCCATATCGATTCTCGGGAGGAATACCATTCTTGACTACGAAAGATTCCGAGCGAGAATCGATCTGGCAAAGCAGCAACAAGCAGACTGTCACCTCTTTGACTAGCGGAGTAATAACTACGACGCGGCTTTGAGCAGTCGATTCATCAGGGCGGTGTTTTTGAGGACCTCCCCATCGCAGAAAATGAGAATTCTTCGATATCCCTTCTGGTCGGCAGCGCGCAGCTCGGCATAGAGGGTATGAGGTAAAAGGGGGAGATAAGGACATCGCAGCGCGGTACCAGAAGGCGCCAGCACACAGCAGGTTTCTGGCTTTTGCTCCCACTGACGCTCAAGCTCTTTCCTATCTGTATAAAGCGATACGATGGCTTCCGGCGCATAATGCCGGTATTTCATCCCCGGGCTCCGGGGTTTTTCTTTTTCTTCCAAAACCGAATAGAGTCTGACCTCCTGGCCTATAATAGACTCCAGGTCTTCAGGCGTAATCATGCCGGGCCTAAGGATGATGGGGCCCGCAGGATCTGTAAGATCGAGAACGGTCGATTCAAGCCCGACCCTGCAATCCCCTCCATCGATGACGGCGGCGATTTTCCCTTGGAAATCCTGCAGGACATGGCTGACGCAGGTTGCGCTCGGCTTGCCAGAGAGATTGGCAGAAGGGGCGACCAGCGGCTCTCCCACTGCTTCGATCAAGCGGAGGGCCAACGGGTGCGAAGGCATACGAAGGCCAATTGTGGACAGGCCAGCGCTTGCAAGATGGGGAACTTCCGGCTGCTTGAAGGCGAGCATCGTCAAAGGCCCCGGCCAAAAGTGCTCGGCGAGCAGGAAAAACTCCCGCGGCAAAGAATGGGCAATACGGTCTGCCTGGCAGAAATCGGCAATATGGGCGATAAGCGGATTATCGGCAGGGCGGTTCTTGGCGCGGTAGATTTTTTCAATAGCGGAAGGATTAAAGATAGCAGCCCCAAGGCCGTAAACTGTCTCTGTGGGAAAAGCGACGATCTCTCCTTCTTGAAGAAGGCGGACAGCGACCTCGATCTCTTGGTCCGTTAAGATATACATAGGGGTCTGTTACTGTCCGAGAGCCCAAAAAAAGGCAAAAGTCAGAGCAATTTTAGCGCCTACAGCTACAAGGATGCGGCTGAAATGGCGCTCGATGAAGGCGTTGATCGGTTCGCCAAAGCGGTATATAGCCCCTGCAACGAAGAAAAAGCGGAGCAGACGAGCCCCGAGGACGCAGGCAATGAAAGGTAGAAAAGGCACCTGGCAAAAACCGGCAGACAAGGCAACCACTTTAAAAGGAATAGGCAAGAGGGCCCCGAAAAAGACGGCCAAACTCTCGTATTCTGTATAGTGGAGAGACATGCGGTCAAAAAATTCCTGCGAGATTACCGGCCCGACGATATAGGGGCCAATCGTATCCCAAAGGAGCATCCCCAGAAGATAGCCGCCGATACCGCTCAAAGTAGAGGCGATCGCGGCAATCGTCGCAAAATGGAAGGAACGCTCTCTTTTCTGCAGGCAAAATAGCATAAGGAGGGCATCGAGGGGTACGAAAAGGACGAGCTCGAAAAGAAAAAGCAGGCCTAACCACAGAGTGGCAAAAGGCGCATGCACCTTAAGGCACGCCCAGTTATAAATTTTTTTAAAAAGTCCCATATCCGCTATATACCATTAAAGGGCCTATTATAGCAGATTTTTAAAGCAATATCAATCAAATGGAAAAATTCTCCCTAAACGGTTAGACTGCAAGTGGCTCAACTAAAAAAAAGGTTTACCTATGCGTCTTGCTGCCTGGTCGGTCCTTATTTACGCACTAGTCGTCGCTGCAGGGGGGATTTTCGGCTATCTCCATTCCCATAGCGCAGCCTCGCTTTTCGCAAGCGTCCCCTTCTCACTTGCACTCCTTGCGTGCACGCCAGGCCTTTTCCGGTCTAAGCGCCCCTCGCTCATCATCTCTCTGATCCTCGTATTCGTGCTCGATGCCTTCTTCACCTTCCGCTTTTCCCAGTCGCTTAAATGGATGCCGGCGGGCATGATGGTCGTGGTCAGCCTCTTTACGATTAGCGCCATTGTCTACGGCGTGCGCAAAACAGGGAGTTGCTCTACTTCGCGCAAGTCTTCGTAGACGCTCGCGGGACATTGCACAAGATACGGATAGCAGGTGGAATCGAGCCACTTGAGGATTCTTAGCATCGTATCGCCCTCCATCGCCGTACATCCGGATGTCCCCTTTTGCGGAGACAACCATACGTGAAGAAAAATACAGGAGCCTGCGTGCGGCTTAGGGGTGTGCCAGTTATAGCCGACGACGGCGCCCCAGGCGTATTCCAGCTCGTAGTCTTCCATCTTCTCGGCGCTTTTCCAATCCACTTCGTTTATCTCGTGACGGCGCACAAGGCGATTGTAATGCCGGGAAGCGGGATCATCGACCCCCTCAAGACCCTGGATAGGATGGTAGGGCATAAGGATATCAGCCGCCTGAGCGATGCCAAATGCAGCAATAAGAGGAAAGCATCCGATTGGGGAGCATCCATCCCCTTCCCGTTTTATGCGAGAAGATCCTGCTCGACCTAGATTTTGCAGAGTCTCCTCGTCCCACGCCATTCCTTTTCTGCCTACAACGACAGGAAACGAGGGCATGGCTTGATGCCAAGCCCCTTCTGCATCACGTGAATAAGGCGTCATGGTGCCTTCTACAGAGTCTTGAGCCGGGGTGGTAACAAGAAGAAGTTGCGCGCACATCTTAAGCATCGGTAACTCCTGTAAACCGCGCATCTCTTTTTGGAGTGCGGCGACCAGGCGCCGCTTTGTTAGACATCGACTTGTCGATGCAGGGACCGTGCGTCAAGCCGCACGGAAGAAAAGCGGCGCCAGGTCGCCGCACTCCAAAAAAGAGATACCTAGCTTTCTTAAGTTAATGACATTGGGACAATGTCCTGGATAGATGGTGAGTAACCAAGGCGGCCTATACGGCTGCTTATTATTTGTACTATTTTTCAAAGCGCTGCTGGACGACGTTCCAATCGATGTTTTTGAAAAAGGTGTCGATATACCCGGCGCGGTCGAGGCCAAACTGGGTCAGATAGGCGTGCTCCCATACGTCAAGGACAAGTAGAGGTTCCGCTCCTGCAAGATGGCCGAGATCGTGTTCGGCAATCCAGACATTCATAAGACGCCCCGTCTGCGGATCGCGGCAGAGAATGACCCAGCCAATACCGCGCATCATCGCGATATCGCCAAAATTCTTCTTCCATGTTTCATAGGAGCCGAATTGATCGACAAGTGCGCGCGAAAGAACAGAATCCTTGGCAAGCGGAGTTTTTCCACCAAGATTATCGAAATAGAATTCGTGAAGCCGCATACCGTCGAATTCCCAGCCGAAGCGTCTATTTAAGGCGCCGAAGGAGTAGATATCTATTGGTGTTTCCATGGAATATTCTTTTAGACTTTTGAGCAAGAGATTGGTGTTTTTCACATATCCCTCGTAGAGCTTGAAGTGCATCTTGAGCAGCTCATCACGAAACCCTGGCATCCCCAAAAGGCTGCTATAGTCATTGACTGCATATTCTGCTTGCATGGCTGCTGTATTAGCAACAACTGCATCGGCAGCAAACGACAAGCTCGCCGTCATCAGAAAGGAGGCGACTAATAAAGTGCGCATACTATTTAACCCGCTTTTCTTAATTTCGATTTCATAGGTAAAGCAATACAGGGATCGATACTGTGGATCGCATCCATGACCGATGTATACCGCGTTTCGAGCAGCTGTGGATCATCGTTATAAACCAGAAAGTGCTTATCTTTATACACCAGCGTTTTATCACGCACGATACCTGCTTCATCTAGATAAGTCAATGTGATGCAATAGGGGGATTTACCAAAGCGGCTTTTTAACGTGTCTTCTAGAAGAGTAGCAAAGATGTCTCTGCGGAATAGATAAGTCCCAATAGGCTGCCCATTTAACGCTTGTTCTGCACCTTCCCTATCGAGATCATGCCAAGCCTCTTCAATCCATTCTCGTTCGCGCTTTTCTTTTCTATGGGCCATCAGGCTGATTTGCAGAGACGCAAAGTTCGCAAGAAACGCATCGCGTTCCTCGCCTTGGGGCGTCTTGGCCAGTTTGGTATTGATCACCCGGAGCGTTTCCAAGACAGCGTGCCGTGCTTTGACCGTCCAGCCTTCAAAATGAAACAGCTTGTCGCCGGCTTTAGTGTCTTCACTGATGACAAGAACCGTCTCTGCATCGAGGGGGCTGAGATTGAGCCGGATCTGGACTGCCTTCCATGCCCCAGTCTTTTTGGGGCCGCCGGTTGGAGGCTCATCGCTTATTTCACCAGTAGTCGTCTCTATCCAGGCTTTGCATTTCCCTTTTTTTGCGCGCTGTAGCAGATCTTTAAGAAGCTCCAGATTGTGTTTGACCACCTGATCTTTTACCGTAATCTTCATATTCACCCCTTATAGTGCTGCAAACCGTCAATCATATCTCTCATGTCGGGCAACTTCACCTTAGTAAACCAGGCCGTTGGCGTAGTTTCGGATTGGAACAACCCGCCTAGATATTCCTTCGCCTCTTCCGGCTCTCTAATATCACTTAACCGGTGTCCCCCAACCGATGCTCCCGAGATGCTGGTGTAAGGGCCGGTCAAACCCGCAAAATGTTCATCGCCAATAAGATCACGCGCTTCTGTCCCCGTGATTCTGTTCGCCTTCCTATCATCTTCGACCTGCTGAATGGTCTCCTTTACATGCGACACAGCTGTGAGGAAATCCTGGGCAAGTTTGAGGTCGTCTTTCAGGTGAGGTTCATCTCTTAATCGTTCCAGCACACCGGGCTGATCCCCTGATCCAGCGAGTTCTTCCAATGCATGAGCAATGCCTTGAGCATCCTCTACCGCCCTCTCCCTCTGATCCGGAGTAGGAGTTTCGGAAGGCCCAATAATTTCACCTCGCGGACGGATATAAGGAGAAAATTCCGACATTTGCTGACCATAATGAATTATCTCTATATTACAATATTAACTATTTTTTTTATTAAAAAATAAAATAGAAAGAATTTATTAATGTAAATAAATAAACGCGAGATAGTTAGTATAAAGAAAGAGAGCGAGCGGGAGAGAGAGAAGAGGGGGATCGGGCACGCACACGGGCACGGGCACGGGCACGAAAGAAAGAGAGAAAGAGAGAGAGAGGAAGTGGATCGGGTACGTTCACAAAAGATAAGGGGCTTTCCCCCCTCTCTTTCTTTCGTGCCCGTGCCCGTGCCCGTGTGCGTGCCCGATTCTTCCGCTCTTACATCTTTTTGGATTTTTGCATGGAGGCAATGAGGGCATGCATGATGGCATAGTGGACCCGGTGCTCTTCGAGGACTTTAAGCCCTTCGATGGTCGTACCGCCCGGAGAAGCGACCTTCCAGCGTAAAGCGGCCGGATGCAGGTCTTGTTCTTTTAAAAGGGCGAGGGTGCCTTCGAATACGCGCAGGACAAGGGGAAGTGCTTGTTTAGCGGACAAGCCCATATAGATCCCCCCTTCCGCGAAAGCCTCGATGATATGGGAGATAAAGGCCGGCGCGCATGCCGTCAGCGCCATGAGAGCATCGATTTTGTCTTCCTGAATCCAAACTACGGTACCGGTCGGTCCAAACAAGGCTTCTACTTGCTGTTTGATCGATTGTTCCAGGTGTGGATCTTCGACAAGCCCTGTAACACCAAGACCGCAATTGACGGCTAGATTGGGCATAGCGCGGACACATGTGGTATTGCCAAACCTCTCGCGGAGTTGTCCCACGGAAACACCAGCGAGCAGACTGATGAGGATAGTCTTTGGTCCCAGCAAAGCGGCGATCTCGGCAGCTACGCCTAAGAGATCCTTGGGCTTGATTGCCAAAATGACAAAATCCGCCCCTTTTACAGCTTCCGCAAGTGTTTTTGCGGCGGATCCACCCAATCTTTCACTCAGGGCTTGGCTCTTCTCCGAATGGCGGTCGAAGAGGACGACCGAGGCGACCCCGCCCACGCCTTGCGCTAGGGCGCTGCCCATATTCCCACAGCCGATAAATGCGACTCTTGCCATCAGTTTATGCTCCTTGTAATCCCTTCATGCGCTGCAATGGCGAGGTTTTCCCGCTCCCCACGAAGATGGAGTATGGCCGCATTATCAATGAGTATCTTATCATCGATAAATCCGGACAAATAGACCATGAGCGTCCGCATGACCCATCCATGCGTCACGACGGCGATCCGCTGACCGCTGTGGCACTTCGAGAGTGTTTGCAGACAGGGAAGGGCTCTTGCCAGGATTTCTGCCGAGGTCTCGGCCCCTTCTACCAGGCGGTGATGGAAGCGCTCTTTGGGGGAAAGTGCCTCTCGTTTTTCCATTACATCTGCATAGTGGGAAAAGATTTCTTCTTTCTTCCAGCCATCGACGACGCCGTATGTCCCCTCGCGCAATTCATAGGCGCAAATAATAGGCACTTTGTGATGCCGGGCGATGATCTCCGCTGTCTGGCGCGCGCGGAGCATGTGCGAGGAATAGATCGCATCGAATGCATGCTCGGAAAGCCGGCGGGACACGTCTTCCGCCTGCATGAACCCATGCTCATCAAGGGAGCGCTCGATGCTTCCCTGGAACCTTCCTTCGGCATTCCAATCGGTCCGGCCGTGCCGTACTAGGAAAAGATCAGTATGCGCGCTCTCCATCGGAATTAATCTCTCCAGCGTAATTGTGGTGCATGATCGTTTTGATTTCCTCAATCGTCTTCGCCCGTTTCAAAGCCCACATCAACTTGGTGATCGTCGATTCCAAGCTCATATCAAAAGCTTCGATTGCGCCGCATTCCAAAGCCTGCTTGCCGGTAGCATACACCGACATCTGCGTCGAACCTTCGGGGCATTGCGTGCGGATGACGATGGGGATGTTCTTATCCCGCGCCCTTTCAAGAGAAGGCAAATAGATCTGGGGTATATTGCCCGTGCCGTAAGCATTGATCACAATCCCCTTAACCCCCTGACTTAGAAGGTGATCGAGGACAGAAGCCGGCATTCCGGGAGCCAGAGAAAGTACGGCAATTTCCGATACGAACCCTTCCTCCAGCCGGAGATCCTGCCCTTGTTTATGCTGCACTTCGCGGAGAATCTGGATCTGCCTTCCTACTTCGCCGAGCTTTGGCCAGTTAAAGCTGGCGAACGCGTTCAATTTAGAATGAGAGATCTTGCTGGAGCGGACGCCGAGAAGGATCTTTTCCCCCATCACCAACATCACGCCTGCAACGTCCATGCAAGCAAGACGCACAGCATTGACGAGATTGCGCCTCGCATCGCTTTCCAATTGATGGCCGGGAATCTGCGCCCCCGTGAATACTACCGGTTTACCGAGATTGCGCAAGGCAAAGCTGACGGCGCTTGCCGTATAGGCCATCGTATCGGTGCCATGAAGGACGACAAAACCATCGTAGTGTGAGTAGCTTTTCGCGATGGATGTAACAAGCCTATCCCAAATATCCGGGGTCATATCGCTGGAATCGATATTGGCGATAAACTCAAGATCGATGTCTGCCAAACCGTGCAGACGGGGTTCCAAAGACAGCACAGAATGGAGCGCATTCTCCTTGGAAGGAGGGACGAGCACACCTTGGGCATTAGGAACCATAACCATGGTCCCGCCGCAGAAAAAAATGCAAATCTTCGGTTTCATCTGCCCCGCAAAAAATTGAGCACCCATCTTACAGTAAGCGAACACGCCAAATCAATGGCCTCTTTTTTTTTCTACACCTTCGCCTTTGGCAAATCAATCTTGATATATACGATACTATCCACGCAAAGACGCCAGGCCGCAAAGACGCGGAGAAAATTGTTTTTTGCGTCTTCGCGGCTTTCGCGTCTTTGCGTTAAATTCTCACATTTGTCATGGCCTGGTTTGTCATGGCCTGGGCGGCAACCCAGGAGGTTGTCCAGGCACTTTGGAAGTTAAAGCCGCCTGTAATCCCATCTACATCCAACACTTCGCCGGCAAAATAAAGTCCTGGACAGACGCGGCTCTCCATCGTTTGGGGATGAACTTCGTCCAGACAAATGCCGCCGCATGTCACGAATTCCTCTTTATGCAGGCTCTTACCTCGGATCTGCATACTGCTGGCAGTTAGAATTTCGATGACTCTTTGAAGAAGGGCATTGGATAGTCCCGAATAGCGCATCTCTGGGTCAATGCCGCTATAGAGAAGAAGGCGCTCCCACAATTGCCGTGGCAAGCCGAATAGAGAATCGGCGGTTATCCGTTTGCCGGGGGTACTTTGTTTTGCCTGCAGCAAAACCGCCCGCAGATCTTCCTGTTTAAACGATGGCGCCCAGTTGATCTTGAGTTCTGCGGAGTACTCTTTGTCATGTAACTCACGGGCAGCCCATGCGGAGAGGCGTAAAGTCGCCGGCCCGCTAAGACCCCAATGGGTAATCAGTAGAGGCCCGGTTTCTTTATACGAGCCGCAGCGAAGATGCACCTCTTTAACAGCGACGCCTGCTAGGCCGGAGATCCTTTCATCTTCGATGTGAAACGTAAAAAGAGAGGGTACAGGAGAAATAATTGTGTGGCCGAGACTTTGAAGCCAGGTATGAGATTTGGGATTGCTGCCGGTAGCTACGAGGATAGACTTGCACCGAATCTCTTCTCCGCCGGCCGTGGTTATCAAAAAAAGATCATCGGGACAGCGCGCAGCAGCCGTGACTTCAACCCCTAAACAGACGTCGATGCCTAATTTGGCTGCTTCTTTTTGAAAGCAATCGATGATCGTTTGCGAACTGTCCGTAATTGGGAACATTCGTCCATCATCTTCCGTTTTTAATATGACCCCTCTCGCCTCGAACCACGCCACCGTATCCCGAGGTTGAAAGCGATGGAAAAGCGAGCGTAAAAAAGAAGACCCGCGAGGATAGCGTGTCATCAATAATGCAGGTTCGAAGCAGTGATGCGTCGTATTACAACGGCCGCCCCCCGAAATGCGCACTTTGGCAAGAGGTTGGCGAGTCTTTTCTAGAATCGCAATGCGCGCACCGGGGCTTTTCTCAGCACATGCCAATGCACCAAAAAATCCTGCGGCTCCCCCTCCAATAACGACAAAGTCCTTATGCATTGGAACCTGAGTTTTGGGTTCATTTAGCTCTGAATCAGGGACCTTTTCGCTGATCTCGCCCTTGTTTGCCCTCGAAAATAGATGCCTTCGGCTATTCCCTCGGGCAAAACGCTTCGCACAAGGGTCAATCTCAACGAAAATCTCTCCTGATTCCGAGTATAGCGAACCCAAAACTCAGGTTAGGAAGAAAGAGTAACAAAGAGTAGAAAAAAGGGGTAGATAGAAAAAGACAAAAAAAAATCGAGCAAGCCCTGTACTTGCTCGATGACTCGTCTGACGCAACGTCCTAAGCTTTTGCAGCTAAAGAACATTCAGGGCTTAAAGCTTTTCCGGACAAAACCGGACAGCTAAAATTACTTGCGAGCAGCTGTTTTTCTGCGGCGAGCTGTAGTTTTTCTAGCTGTTTTTCTTTTAGCTGTTTTTCTTTTTGTAGTTTTGCGAGCTGTTTTTCTAGCTGTAGCTCTTTTTCGTAC
>Ga0206803_1184_pt1 | contig 10515 bp, 9 predicted proteins | sample Alteio_BWOrgCont_61_FD_152909 | JGI IMG/M metagenome (GOLD analysis project Ga0206803, IMG submission 152909) | Enriched cells from forest soil in Barre Woods Harvard Forest LTER site, Petersham, Massachusetts, United States -... | ecosystem: Environmental > Terrestrial > Soil > Temperate forest > O... | reverse complement strand
GAGTGGTTGGTCTTTTGAAAGAATGTCTATTAAATCAGTAGCGATATCCTTAATTTCCTGTTTATCGGCAGAAGATAACGATTTAATCGAGCGCTCAAAAGAAGGCTTGAATTCAAATTTCATAAAGACTTGATAAAATCTTTGGCTTTCTCAACTGAAGTAAACGATTTTCCTTTAGTATTAGCCAGCTTTTCAATTTTGGCCCACTCCTTGGAGGTATAGGGCGATTGGGCGGTGAGTTCACAAGGCACTAATACAACACCACTTTTGGTCAAACTAAAGCCCACAGCACTTCCTTGTTTTAAATGGAGCAGTTTACGAATACGGTTGGGGATCGTGATCTGACCTTTACTTGTGATTTTAGACATTTCAATGATTGACATAGGTATTACCTCCTTACTTTCTTACGTAGAGTATAACATAAGAATAAGGAGTTTCCATTTAAAAAGATGCTATTGTCACGCGTTAGAATCGATTCACGGACCAAAGTTGTAAATATCCAAAAGGAACGTTGGCAAACCAAAAAGCTATCACCACCATTAAATTAAAAACCACCTTCACACACCCTGCTATCATCCATGCGATCGGTGGTGTCCAAAGACCATTCACGGCTAAAAATATCCCCAAAGCAACAATAATATCTAACAAAGGAACGATAAATAAATTCGCAATCAATCCAATTGGCGTAATAGTGCCAAAATGACAAAGTTTGTACGGGAGTAATTCCAATCCAAGCTGAGGTGGAAACAGCTAAAGCCACTGACATCCATCTTGGTAAAAAAGATAACATCTCTTCGATTGGTTTACATAGAAGAATGATAGCGGCAACTGCAGCAAAAGAAAGTTGAAAACTTGTATCAAATAAATTATCAGCATTCATAAGCAGTATTAGCAATGCTGCAGCGCACAGTGAATTAAAAGAATCACTTTCGAGTTCAAAAATATATGACGCTAATAATATTGACGCTGTAAATGCGGCACGCATCACTGGAATTGAACCACCCGTTAGAAGCGCATAGGTAAATATCAGAAGAATACTTAAGCCACCTTGAAATAGCCGTGGTATGCGGATAAGCTTCAACACAAAAATGACTATCGTCACCATCATGGCACAATGGATTCCCGCAGTCACGACCACGTGACCTGTTCCTGATCGTTGAAGCGACATTTTGATTTCTTTAGGTATTTGGTTACGGTCTCCTAAGACAATGGCAGACATAGTCCCTGCTTCATCAGGATCAAGATACTGATAGAATGATTGCTTTAACTGCACCTGCCAATCACGCAAAGGTTCCATCGCCGGTGGATGCGCCACATGAATCAAAGCCGCTCCTAAACAAAAGATAGCTGCATAAAGCGACCATACCCCCTCATTTAACCTTGTCATCACCTGACGCCGTCGAAGCAATAGGGATATATAAGCGGGGATCCAGTTCAGAATAATTAAAATCACTGAAGCCCATAGCCAATAGATGAGAGGAAATGGCAAAAAATGGCCAATAAGAATCCCAAGGCTTAAAAATAAAAGCAGCCAACAGCAAGGTCTATGTGGACTGTTCATAATGTGATGATCTAAAGGGGAAATTAATGGTGCTATATCCATATTCCCAACTGGAATAGCTGGTAAAGCAAAGCTATGCTCATGAAGGAAGCCATCTACCACATTAACCATTGCCTGATCAAAAACGGTTTTTAGATTAGCAGAAACCATTGCAAAATTACCATTCAACTGGGAGAGTTCCATGTGGTGTACTATTGCCACAGCCCTATTTACATTAAGGTCGGTTACATTCATTGCTAAGTCCATTCCTCCAGAAAAATATTTCTTTGCAATGGGCTGATTTGTTTGTAAATCGACATCCTCCTTAATATAGTTAAAAACACCTTTTTTGAAAGCACGGAGATATTGTTGATAAATCTTTTCTTTCTCTTGTGGGTCATCAATATTAATACCCGCTACTTTATTCTTGTTTGCATATATCTGATCTAAAATGCTGTCCTTGATTTTCTTCTTATACCATGTGGCAAGAATAAGGCTGTCGTACACCTGTCGTAATAAAGCAAAATTCTTGCCTTCATTGACCTCTTTAGTTAATTGAGGAATGACGATTTCACGGACTATTTGACTACCCAACTGATTAGTGCCATTATTCTGCGAAACATCACTCTGTATGCCCAAATGTTTTTCAAGCGATAGATAGTCTTGTTCAAGCATGACCTTTAATCTGCTTTTTACCACATAGGCCGTACCCGCTTTTGCGTTCTCATACACAAACGCCTTTTCTGGAACTATCCAAATCTTATTAAAAGTATTAACGGGGATATCGGTTGTTCCAAATTTCTTAGCCGCTTCTTCATAGACTTGCTTCCAAAATTTCTCGCCTATCCTATCCTCAGGATAAATTAAAGATGCCGTGATTTGCTTAAGCATGTAATCTTCTGCAAGTAAGTCTCGACCCATTTCAGTTAACCCAAAGGATTGGGGAATGATACGGTTTTTTTCGTAAGGACTTAAGTTTACCCATAAATCTTTTTCAGGGATGGTCAAGGAAGCCAAAAAATATTTAATCAACTTACTGGATTCATCTCTAAGTTGAACATTGCTTAACCGACTGTCACCTTTATCCAATATAAAATCAAAACGAAAAGGATTATCAAGATGAACCTTGATGCCTTTAAGAACAGGAGGATTAAATGAAGGACTTAAAGGAACCATTGCTCCTGGCTTGGGCAAAAGAAATTCCTGTGCTTGAACCATAGGGATTGGACCAAACGTATTGACCAGAAAGGCAAAGAAGATCCCTGCCGCTATGACTTTTCTTAGATTTGGATGCATGCCTAAGTGTACCATATCATCTATATGATATGCCATATGAGGTCTGTGGGATGGGGAACTTCAATATGCTTTCACCGCTTCCCTCAGCAGCTCTGACATCTCCCTTCCGGTCATATTACATAACTCTCTGAGCCTTTTATCCTGTTTTTTTAAAATAGTCCTTGGTTTTAGTTTTATACCTAAAATACCTTCCTTTTCTCCGGATTTGTACCATAGCAGTGGCTTTTCAAAGTATCTATCAAGCATCTGACGAAATACGGCTGATTCCGAAATATGTGCCTTTTAAGCCAATTTCTTGAGCTTTTTACTTAAATCAGCTGGAAGGCCAATATAAACAGTTGTGTAGTCAAATTTTGAGAACGCCTTTGATTTCAATGGTTTATGTATAGGAAAAATATATTTTAAATCTTATCGTCAAGTACCCGCGTTTGTGTTGGGATAACGTGGCCTGTGCCTGTATGCCGGAAAACCATATTGATCTCTTTGGGGATTTGCCCTCGATCACCCAAGACAATCGCTGACATGGTTCCTGCTTCCTTGGCATCGAGATAATTATAAAAGGATTGCTTTAATTGCATGCGCCAGTCAAACAAAATGTCCATGGCTGGCGGATGCGCGACGTGGATCAACGCTGCCCCTAAACAAAATAATCCCGCGTAAATAGGCCAAATTTGAGGACGGAAGAAAAAATAGATGATCAGAGCTGATGTGAGCCACATCCAGTTAATTAAAGCAAAAGGCAGGAAATGACCAATAAGAATACCTAATGATAAAACTAATACCAACCAGCAGCAAGGCCTGTGCGGGCTCTTCATAATTCGATCAGCTCCTTGATATGCCCAAAGCGTTTGGCTGTAATGCCATCAACATCTTGCAGCTCTTCCAAAGCTTTGAAAGGGCCGTTTTGCTTTCGATAATCCACAATTCTCGATACCAAGGTGGCCCCAATCCCGGGAAGCATTTGAAGCTGGTCAGGCCTTGCTGTATTAATATTGATTTTAAATTGACGCACTGACTTGGCCCAACGCACCGGCGCAATGTCCCGTTTAAAGAGCAATTGCACGCTAGCGCCCATGATAAAAACGACCATGATAATACAGACGAACTTGCGTTCTTGCGGTGTTAAATAAAACATGGAAAGATACTTTTAAGGGGGAGTAATTCTGTTTTGGATTCCCGCATTCGCGGGAATGACATCGTTGCCGCCTTGGGGAAGCAGCTACAATTTAATTATAACAAAATCCATCTAAAATCAAAACAATTTCATCTGCAGGCTATCGGGGTCTGTTTTGGGGGTATTGCGTTTGGCTGCTTCATAGGCTTTTAATTCTTCGGCTATGTCTGCTAAATAAGGGGATGGATCCTGTATCATCGATTGGCCGAATAGCTGCCGGCGCTTGGCATGCGTCAAATATAAATGTTCTTTGGCACGGGTCATGCCTACATAAAACAAGCGGCGTTCTTCTTGAGGGTCACCTTTCATTCCGGTTGAACCTGGATTCCCGCTTTCGCGGGAATGACAAGGGATATTCAGGGGCAATAAATTATCCTCACATCCAATGATAAAAATGACCGGAAATTCCAAGCCCTTGGCCGCATGCAAGGTCATTAGGGAAATTTTCTCAACATTAAACTCCAACTCCTCTTCATTTTGGCCCAAGGCCTCTTCATCTGAATAAGTTTGGGACTTCTGCGGTTTTTGGGAGATTTGATAAGGAAGCCCCAAATGTTCCAATGCCTGACCTACCACATGACGCTGGGCATTAAGCCGGTACAAAATGGCTATATCCCCTAAACTCCGCACCGCCCTACGGCTGGTATTCATATCTAGGCCGCCAATTAGTTTTTCAATTTGATTCGCCACATAATCAGCTTCTGCCCTATCGGTTGAGGCTTGATGGATCACTAATTTCCCCTGGGTCGAAAGTTTGGCCAACAATTGCACGCCGCCCATGACTTGGCCTGAAGCCGCTAATAGACTTGGCGCAGAGCGATAATTCTCTTGCAGGGTCAAAATCTGCGCTCCTGGATAATCTTCTTTAAAACGGTGAAATAATTCCACACGGCTGCCGCGAAAGCCGTAGATGGATTGATTGGCATCCCCGATGGCCGTCAATAAAACTCCTTCTTGAGCTAATATTCTAAGTAAGGCATTCTGGACAATATTGCTGTCTTGATATTCATCCACAAAAATATACCGGTATTGTCGGCGAAGTTCGGCTGCAATATTTTCATCTTCCAGCAGCAATAATGCCTCCCGCAAAATATCATCAAAATCGATCCAGTTGTTTTGGCGCAGGTGGCGCTGATAGGACTTGTATTCCTCGTCAGGAGAAATAGCTAATTGAAATGATTTCATATGAGAAATACGCTCAAGCGCCGCTTTATCAAAGCCTGTGATATCTTCCGGCATAGCCACCTTAAAATCTTTGGGCAAAGCCGTATGTTCAAAATAATCACGTAATAATTTGAGACAAAAACCATGAAAGGTCCCAATAAATAAATGCGACTGCCTCACACCCAAGGCCGTCGACCTGTCCTGCATCTGACGGGCCGCCTTATTGGTGAAGGTGATCGCCAAGATTTTTTCGTTGGGTTTTAATGAAGGGATTAAATGCGCGATGCGGCGGGTGAGCGTATGAGTCTTCCCCGTGCCAGGCCCTGCAGTGATCAATAAATGCGAACCTTCATGAATAACTGCCTGCCATTGGGAATCATTTAAATCAAGGGGTCGTTGCATAGGAAGGACCCTGAGGAATTAAAACAGCGCTAGTTGTTGTTCGATGTGTTCGCGTTCGCCGGATTCGAAAATTTTGATGGTGCCGAATTCGCCGTCGTAGCCTGCGGCTATCTCTACCTTGCCTTGGCGCATGCGGTTGATGCCTTCGGCTAATACGTCGCCGGCGGCTTTTTTGATATCAGCTATCGGGCAATCCAGGAGAATATAAAATTCATTGCCCAATTTATTCAATACATTCATGTAAGCTTCCTGCACTGCCTTACTCGCTGGACCCACTTCTTTAGCCTCAGCAATCAAACTGGGCAAAGCTACGATATTTTGATAGGGACGCCAACATTTAGATTTGCTGCCTTCATCACGATCGGCCAATTCTTCGACCCGTGCCATTACACCGACGGTAACCGGCTTGCCGCAGGCTGAACAAAGGCCATTATGTTTGATCGTCTCCTTAGGATGCCATCGGACCTGGCAGTTTCGGTGGCCGTCATAATGATACTTTCCTTCTTCAGGAAAAAATTCCAGGGTTGAGACCAATCCTTTATCATGCCTATCACTTAAGGCCTTATAAATACCGTCATAAGAAAAATCCGTGTCAAAAACATTGGCCTCCCTCCCCAATTTTGCGGGAGAATGCGCATCGGAATTGGAAATCAAAATAAAATCATCCAATTGTTTCAGCCGCCAATTCATCGGCGGATCAGAAGAAAGACCTGTTTCAACGGCAAAAATATTCTTTGTTAGATCGCCAAAAGCATCAGTCATACTATCAAAGCCGCCCATGGAACCTAGCGCTGAAAACCACGGGGTCCAGATATGGGCTGGAACGAATAAATTCTTAGGGTCCGCTTCAATAGTGATCTTAAGCAGATCGTAAGAATCCAATCCCAATATAGGACGGCCGTCGGAAGAAATATTGCCTATAGCCCCCAGCCGATCCTGGATTTTCTTGGCTGCTTGCAGGGATGGTGAAAATATCAGATTATGCACCTTGCGTACTTTATCATGGCGCTTATAGATATTGGAAATTTCAACCGTAAGTAAAAAACGCACTTGTCCCCGGCAGCTTTTGGGGATTTGAGCGTCAATGGGCTTGGCAAATTTTTCTTTGAGTTTGAATAGTCCCTTTTCCGCGGGTTCTAATTTTTCTTCTATTTCCTTAAACCACTTAGGATGCACAAAATCCCCGGTACCAACAACGTGAATGCCTTTATACTGGGCCCAAAGGTAAAGATTTTCAAGATCCAGGTTTTTTGCGGTGGCGCGGGAATATTTGGAGTGGATATGCAGGTCGGCGATAAATTTCATAGGGAGCTTTAAGATCCTTCGCTATGCTCAGGATGACAATACTTATACCACAATACTAACAAGTTTATTGGGGACTACAATAAATTTCTTGATGGCTGCCTCTTGAACGTATTTGGCCACAGCAGGATTCTCCAAACATAATTTGCGCAGTTCGTCTTGGGGCATATCAGGGGTGATCTCAATTTGTCCGCGGACACGGCCATTGACCTGCACGGCAATCGTAATGGTGCTTGTTTTAAGCGCTTTTTCATCAAAACTGGGCCAGGCCACTCGACTGACGCTATCTTCGATTTTCCCCATCATCTGCCACATTTCTTCAGCCACATGCGGAGAAAACGGGGCCAATAATAAAACCAAGGTTTCAATAGCCTGATTTAATAAATGTTGTTTACCCAGATCAGGAGAATCAATTTTATATTTATCAATAGCATTGGCCAAAACCATCAGATGGCTGATGGCCGTATTAAATTTGTAGCCTTCCTCAAAAGATTGCGTCACCCTTTTAACAGCATTATTCCGTTCGCGTTCGAGTGTTGTATCCGCATCATCACTGTGAAATCCTTTAAGCGTATCGCTTTTGGAATGCCTTTTTTCAACCATCTGATAAACCCGGTTTAAGAACCGCCAAGCGCCCTCAAGACCGTCGCTGTTCCACTCTAATTGGTCTTCCGGCGGTGCAGCGAATAAAATAAACAAACGCAATGTATCTGCTCCATATTGGGAAAGAACTTCATCCGGATCAACCGTATTGCCGCGGGATTTGGACATCACTTCCCCGTCTTTAAGCACCATTCCCTGGGTCAAAAGACGGATGAAAGGTTCATCAAAGGTAATTAAACCCAGGTCCTTGAAGAATTTGGTGAAAAACCTGGCGTACAATAAATGCAAGATCGCGTGTTCAATACCGCCGATGTACTGGTCGACCGGCATCCAATATTTGGCTTCACCTTTATCAAAGATCTCCTGTGCATTATGGGCTGAGCAAAAACGTAAAAAATACCAGGACGAATCAAAAAAGGTCGCCATGGTATCAGTTTCCCGACGGGCTGGCTTGCCGCATTTGGGGCAGAAACATTCGACAAAGGTGCGCACACGGGCCAAGGGAGACCCTCCTTCGCCGGTGATCTGAACATCCTTGGGCAATTCCACGGGCAGTTGATGATACGGCACCGGAACAATCCCGCAGGCAGGACAATAAATCATCGGTATCGGCGTCCCCCAATAACGTTGACGGGAGATCAACCAATCCCGCAGGCGCCAATGAATGGTGATTTTCCCAAAATGCTTGGATTGCATCCACTCGGCGACCAATTTTTTAGCCTGTTCGTTGGGTACGTTGTCAAATTCACCGGAATTAACTAACACTCCTTGGTCCTCATATGCCTGTTCCATGTCCGCGATTGAAGCTTTTAGATTCTGCGGATCTTGGATGACAATGCGCATCGGCAACTTGTGGTGTTTGGCAAATTCAAAATCCCGCTGGTCGTGGGTGGGGACGGCCATGATGGCACCAGTGCCGTAATCCATCAGTACATAGTCACCGATATATATAGGGATGGCTTCATTATTGACAGGGTTGATAGCGTGACGACCAATGAAAACACCCTCTTTACGCTGATCGCCGGACATGCGCAGGGATTTGCTTTTATTCGCTGTTTTCCCGATAAAGTCTAATGTCTCTTTTTCTTGTGAGGTCCCTGCGGTCAGTTTTTTGACCAAGGGATGCTCCGGGGCCAAAACCACATAGGTGGCGCCAAAAATCGTATCCGGTCTCGTGGTAAATACACTGATGCTATCTGTAACATCCTTTCCGCCTAAGGCGGATCCGCCTTTGGCGGATATTTTAAAATGGATCTCCACCCCATAGCTTTTACCAATCCAATTCTCCTGCATGGTGCGCACGCGCGAAGGCCACTGCTCTAATTTCTTTAAATCTTCCAAAAGGCTAGGCGCGTATTGAGTGATCTTTAAATACCACTGCTCTAGGTCTTTTTGTATGACCGCGTTTTTACAGCGCCAACAAAGCCCATTGATGACTTCTTCATTGGCCAAGGTGGTCTCGCAATCAGGGCACCAATTGACAGACGAGGCTTTTTTATAAGCTAAGCCCCGCTCGAACATTTTAATAAATATCCATTGGTTCCATTTGTAGTATTCGGCATCGCACGTAGAAAGCTCGCGGCCCCAATCATAGGAAAAACCCATTTGCTTTAATTCATCATGCATTTGGTTGATGCAGCGGTAGGTCCAATCCGCCGGATTGGTTTTATTCTTGATAGCGGCATTTTCCGCAGGCTGCCCAAAAGCATCATAGCCGATGGGGTGCAAAACATTGAAGCCCCTCATCATCTTATAGCGCGCGATAACATCCGCGATCGTGTAATTGCGCACATGGCCCATGTGGATCTTTCCCGAAGGGTATGGGAACATTTCCAACACGTAGTATTTGGGTTTGGCAGGGTCTGCTTTGACACGGAAGGTCTTACGATCTTCCCAAAACTTCTGCCATCGGCTTTCAATGCTTTTTATATCGTTGGTGGTGTAGGGCACGTGGGGATCACTTGTGCGCTAATTCTTTAGCTGAAGCTGCAGTGTCCTGATAATAATTCATGCCACGCTCAACAAACTGAGCTTGGACTTTTTTGGGCGCAAAAAAACGGCGGCAAAATTCTTCCGCTTTCTTACGGTCAAAGGTACGGCAGCAATAGATATCTACAGTGATAAAATCTTTAGGGGTAAGCGTATGGATGACAATAGAGCTTTCGATCAAAGGCACCCATCCGGAAAGCCCGGCCTTATCAGGAAAACGGGTCGCGTCAGATCTGAATATCGATGGAGGGGCTTGTTTTTCCATCCCCAAGAACCCGACAATTTCATCGAGAAAATTATAGCACACTGTCAAATCGTCACATACACCCGGCTTGCAATCATAAAGATCAAGCAGAAGTTCGTAACCGAATACCGCAGGTTTGCTCATTTAATACTCCCTATTGCTTTTATCATTTAATATTTGGAACGCAGTATTATACAAAAAATGCACGTAAATAAAAGATATTTTTTTGGCCGAGACCTTTCTTTAATAATTGCTATTTTATAACAAATTTTTAAGATTAAAGAATAATATTAAGTTTTTATGCCCATGCTAAAATTTGCTTTTTTATGACAAATAAATTAGAATGGATTTCTCAATTGGATTCCCGCTTTCGCGGGAATGACAATGTTTATTTAAGAGGTGAACAATGAACATCATCATTAACGGAACATCACACCCATTAACTTCAGCAAAAAATTTGTCTGATATTGTCAGCGCTTTCTGCAAACAATCCAAACATGTGATCACGGAGCTTAATGGTACCATTGTCCCCTCTGAACAATGGGCCCAAACATCCCTCAAAGACGGCGATGCCTTAGAACTTGTCACCTTTGTCGGTGGTGGTTAATATGCACGATAGCCCCTTGGTGATCGCCGGTAAATCTTTTACCAGCCGCTTTTTTTTAGGTACCGGTAAATTTAAAAATAAAAGTGATTTGGCCGACAGCGTTGCCGCCTCTAAAAGTGAGATCGTCACTGTTGCCCTGCGCCGCATTGACCTTGAACGTCATGAAGAGAATATCCTCGAATATATCCCCTCAC
>Ga0206803_1183_pt1 | contig 10539 bp, 11 predicted proteins | sample Alteio_BWOrgCont_61_FD_152909 | JGI IMG/M metagenome (GOLD analysis project Ga0206803, IMG submission 152909) | Enriched cells from forest soil in Barre Woods Harvard Forest LTER site, Petersham, Massachusetts, United States -... | ecosystem: Environmental > Terrestrial > Soil > Temperate forest >... | reverse complement strand
ACGGATGGCGCGAGAATTCAAAGGCGACAGCCAAAAGATCCGCCACGCCTCCCTCGCCCAAGTCAGCCGCACCCTAAAAATCAACCCATCCCGCTGGACTCCCGCAGAAAAACAGTCCCTCGAAAACTGGTCGCTAGTCCTGGCCCAAATCCCCAACCTAACCAACTGGACGCCCGAAGAAAAGCATCAACTAATCAAAATCATCGAAGCCAAAAGCGCCAGCACCGAAATGCCCTACCTCCGCCAAACCCAACACCACCCCCGCCTCCGATCCGAACTACTCCACTTGGGTTCGACGCCTGCCCACATCTGAGTTGTCATTACGATCCTGTGACGGGCGTGCCCTTCTCCCACAATTCGATTGTCATCCTGAGCCCGACATGCTCCACCGCCGCCGAAAGCCGCCACGCCAAGGACCATTTCCGCTCGTTGCGCGGCGAGGCCTTGAGCACAGCCGAAGCGTGTGGGGGCCCTTCGACCAAACAAGCTGCTAAAGTCTCTATGTCACATGTCCCACCCCATCCTCCTCTACGACGGCGTCTGTGGACTCTGCAACCGCTTCGTCCAATTCACGCTCCGCCGCGATCGCAACGCCACGTTCCATTTCGCCTGGCTGCAAGGTGCTCTAGCTGCCAGCATCCTGGCCCGCCACAGCGCCAACCCCACCGATCTCGATACGGTCTATGTCGTTGTCAACTACGAACTCCCCGACGAATATCTGCTCTCCCGCTCCCAAGCCGTCCTCTTCGTCCTCGGGCAACTAGGAGGCTTCTGGCGCCCAGTCGCATCCCTATTGCAACTCCTGCCCAAATTCCTCCGAGACGCCGCCTACAACGCCATAGCCCGTAACCGCTATCGCATCTTCGGTCGGTCCGAAGTCTGCGTTCTGCCCAACGATCAGGACCGCAGCCGCTTTCTCGATGTTTAATGTTAAATCCTGTCATCCTGAGCGGAGGATGTGCTTCGCGAGCGCGAAGCGCACCGCAGTCGAAGGATCCCTAGCGCTCTTTTCAGCCTCCAGCCTCGTAGGGCATTTCGATCGCTCGCGCGTTTCCACTTCCCGCAGACTAGGACTTGTTGCGACTCCTAGTAGTAAAATGTCGCGGGTACATTCCTCCAAACCGAGGCGTCCTCACCATGTCCACGAAAGCACTAGCCGATCTCCAGGCCAGCAGCATCGACTCCATCCTCCAGGAGGATCGAAAGTTCGAGCCCCCCGCCGAATTCAGCCGCCACGCCCACATCCAGAGCCTCGAAGAATACGAAGACCTCTACAAGGAATCGATCAACGATCCCGACAAGTTCTGGAGCCGCATGGCCAGCGAGCTGCACTGGTTCAAGAAGTGGGACAAAGTCCTCGAATGGAATTCTCCCTGGGCCAAGTGGTTCGTCGGAGGCCAGATCAATCTCTCTTACAACTGTCTCGACCGCCATGTCCTCACCGCCCGCAAAAATAAAGCCGCCATCATCTGGGAAAGCGAGCCCGGCGAAATCCGCACCCTCACCTACCAGCAGATCCATCGCGAAGTCCAGAAGTTCTCGAACGTCCTGAAGTCTCTTGGGGTGAAGAAAAATGACCGCGTAGCCATCTACATGGGCATGACTCCCGAACTGCCCATCGCCATGCTGGCCTGTGCCCGCATCGGCGCGCCCCACACCGTAATCTTCGGCGGATTCTCCTCCAACGCCCTCATCGATCGCATCCACGACTGCGAAGCTACCGCCGTAATCACGCAAGATGGCTCCTACCGCCGCGGCGCCGAAGTCAAACTCTTCCCCGCAGTAGAAGAAGCCCTAAAGTCCTGCCCAACCGTGAAAAACGTAGTCATCTACAAGCGCACCGGCACGCCCATCAACCTGCAGCAAGGCCGTGATCACTGGTGGCACGATCTGATGGCCAAAGCCTCCGACGTCTGCCCCGCCGAGCCCCTCGACGCCGAACATCCTCTTTATATCCTTTACACCTCCGGCACCACCGGCAAACCTAAAGGTGTGGTCCACACCACCGGCGGATATTCCGTCGGCACCTACCTCACCACGAAATGGGTCTTCGATCTGAAAGAAGAAGACACCTACTGGTGCACCGCCGACATCGGATGGGTCACCGGCCATAGCTATATCGTCTACGGCCCGCTGCAAAACGGCGCCACCAGCCTCATGTACGAAGGCGCTCCCAACCACCCCGAGCCCGACCGCTTCTGGTCCATCATCGAGCGCCACCAGGTCAACATCTTCTACACCGCCCCCACCGCCATCCGCACCTTCCTCAAGTGGGGCGACCAGTGGCCGAAGAAACACGACATGAGCAGCCTCCGTCTTTTAGGCACAGTAGGCGAGCCCATCAACCCCGAAGCCTGGATGTGGTACCGCGAAGTAATCGGCAACAACCGCTGCCCGATCACCGATACATGGTGGCAAACGGAGACTGGGAACATTATGATTGCGCCGCTTCCAGGAGCGATTGCCACCAAGCCAGGATCGGCTACGCGTCCGTTTCCCGGCGTGGCTGCCGAGATTGTCACCATGGACGGTCAGCCTGTGCCGCTCGGCTCCGGCGGATTCCTCGTCATCACCAAGCCATGGCCGGGCATGCTGCGCACTGTCTACGGCGACCCCGACCGCTACGTCAAGAATTATTGGTCGCAGATTCCCGGCGTTTATTTCACCGGCGACGGCGCTCGCAAAGATAAAGACGGATACTTCTGGATCATGGGCCGCGTCGATGACGTGCTCAACGTCAGCGGACACCGGCTCAGCACCATGGAAGTCGAATCTGCGCTGGTCGCGCATGAAGCAGTCGCCGAAGCTGCAGTGGTTGGACGTCCCGATGACCTTAAAGGGCAGGCCATCTCTGCTTTCGTGACCCTTGAGCAAGGCCGCAAGCCAACTCTCGAGTTGAAAGAAGAATTGCGCAAGTGGGTCGCGAAAGAAATCGGCGCACTGGCCAAGCCTGACGACATCCGCTTCACCGATACGTTGCCCAAGACGCGCAGCGGAAAAATCATGCGCCGCCTGTTGCGCGAACTTGCAACCCACGGCGACGTCAAAGGCGACACTACGACGCTCGAAGATTTCAGCGTGATTGCTAGATTGAAGGAGAGTGAAGAGGTGTAGCGGCACCATACATTGCCTGCGGATTTCGTAGTGCTCTCCGTCACATTTGCGGAGGAAACGGCTGTTCGCCCCCCGGGGCGAACAGCCCCCCCGAAACCGTGCCCTATTCGCCGGCTTCGGTTACAACAACCTGCTGGTGCACATCACGCGACAACTCCCGCTCCTCATTCTTCCTATAGACGAAATGGTGTCCCACTGTCTCGCCTGGATAAAACCAGTCGAGGATCGCCTGTGGCTTACTATACGGTCGCTCCGCAAAGGTGAGAACCGTCTCGTCGCTTACCCGCCGGCGTTCATCGGGGACGGTGACCAGCGTGCCGTAAAGCACCGACCAGTCCGGGCTGAAGATCTGGACCATGTCACGGAAGGAACTGCTGTCGAGCATAACGAACCAGTAAGTGCCCGCGGGCAGCGTCTGGCCTGGAATCTCAACCGGCTCGTTGAACGTCAGCTTGGTTTTCTGGTTCCATTCGTCGGCATGCGCTCTGGGGACACTGATCGAGAATGCCGTTAGAAGAAACAACGCGATCGCAAAGAGTACTCGCTGATTCATACTTCCTCCTTGTTTTACCTCTACCTCATCAGGCTGAGGTTTTTTATGCCTTTAGAGGATTGGATGCCCTGATTACCGGCGAATGGCGTAAAGAATGAGTAAAAGAGTGTAAAAGGCAGCGCCGAGGAAATCTCCTAATACAAATCTTGTAGAAACAAATCTTCGAAAAATCAGCGCACGTATTTCCTCGTCCTGCGTTCTAACATGAATTAGAGAGCTCCTCCCTAGGGTAGGGGACAACTAACAACCTGTAAGAGAAACAGAAAATGAATGGAGGAAGTCCCCATGAAACTGAATGACAGCATTTCAACCTACGATGTTGCTGAGGCTCTACAGGGCGAGTCCGGCAAGTTTGAAGTAACCAGCCCCACCGGAGAGCGCTATTTCGTTACGTGCCAGCCCGGACACTCGATTGTCAGCCTGGAGTGGGCCGGTTCTGAGCCGAACCTGCAACCCTTCCTCGTGCGCAAGGTAGCTCAACCGATCACGACGGAGGGCCGTACAAAGAGATCCGCGGCTGCCTAGCATTTTTGGCAACCCCAAGCAGTGAGCCCGGCTCCGATCAAGCCGGGCTTTTCTTTTTCTCTCCTCCACTCCAAAATTTATTGGTAGTAAGGTCCAGGAATGTCGGCCCCGCCATTTAGTTCAATGAGGAGTAGATCGTTTCGGGCAAGGTGCAGCTTGTGTCTAGAATTGCGTTGAGTGTTTGGAGTACTATCTCGTTGGTGTCCTGAGCCGAGCCAAGGCCAAGGTCAGCAGCGCAAGCCTGAGATATTATTCCCGCCGCGAAAGTGAGGCTGGTTGGAGGAGAACTTCGCTGACTCCGGGAAATCCACTCTGGTTTTTCGATCTGCTTTCTCTGCTGTCGCAGCCTGAGCCAGCGCCGCAGGCCGTCAAGGTAAACCTCATCCCAGTGCGGGAGTGGAAGCGCAGTTGGAATGTCTCTCAATTCCGGCCACCCGTCAGGCGCCGCCGCCGTCGTCATCATAGCGCGACGAGAGTAAAACGTCCCAAATTGTCTACGTGGGAGAAGCAGCGCATATTCCTCGTTGTCTCCGCCATCCTCACGGCCTTGGTAATCGCCAACAGTCTCGTGCCGTACAGAAGCCAACTGTCACCCGAAGAGTCGGGACTGATACGGCGGCAAATTGAGCTGCGACGGCAAGTCATGGGAACAATCCGGCCCCACCACTACGAGCAGAACGGATCGACTCAGGTGTACAACTCTGATGGGACTCCGCACACAATCACAGTCTGGAAACGGGTGGACGATTAAGAATTTGAGTAGTCACTTCTGAGATCGGCGCCTTCTGTTAGAGACTCAAAGCTAATTTAATCTGATCTAGGGACACCAAAAGCTCTCGCGCTAACGGTAGCTCTCTGGCGGAACTTCACTGCTTGAAGTTCGGGAACTCCGCTCGACGAGGTAGTCCGCCTTCTCCAACCATTTCCACAGCTTTCTTTGCTTCGATGTTTACTTGAGCTTTACGTGGTCTCGGCGATATCGAATACTTGAGTTATAGGTCGATATTGCCCAGGCGTTTCGGTGGCGGCGAGGAGTTGCATTGGTCCTTCGCGTGGTGGTTCTGGGCCGCGTTGGAGCACGCGGGGCTCAGGATGACAATCAGATTGTGCGAGGGGGATTTGTCGCGGAGAACTTTCCGGAGAAGCCACGCTGGCTCTTTGCTTATGGCAGGGCAGCAGGTTCCTGGCGCGCTTTCAGCGCGCATCCGAATGACAAGAGCTAAAGGACTGGCGGGTTAAGGCGCGTTGGCGGATTTTGGCGCGGAGCGCTCAAGCTGCTGTTGGCTCTTCATCCTGTGCGGCGGTTTTCGTTGTTGGAAAAGCGGCTGCGACTGTTGTTCCACTTTCATTAGACTCAACGCGCAGATTCCCGCCGAGCTGGAGCACACGCTCCCGCATTCCCCTAAGCCCTACGCCGGTTGAGCTGTCTTCTAAAATGCTCAACTGCGTCTCCGGAGATATACCTCTACCTCGATCCTGAACTTCGAGCCAAACCTCATCCTTCGAGCGCCGCAGCAAACGGACCGCGGCCTCTCGACTGCCGGAATGGCGATGCACATTGGTAAGGCATTCCTGAATGACTCTGAAGATAGCGATTTCCAGATCAGGATCCAATCGTCCGAAGCCGGAGTCACGTTCCAGGGTTGTGGCGATCCCGCTGCGCCGTGAAAATCCCTCTACGTGCCATTCCAGCGCCGTCCAAAGGCCTACTTCGTCCAACAAAGGCGGATGCAACAGGTGCGAAATGGCCCGAAGTTCGCTGCTAAGAGTTTGCAAGAGCGTGTCACTATCAGAAAGAACATGGGTTTGTTCCGGACGCAGATTCTGAGCCGCCTTGAGTTGCCCCAGGTTGAGGATTAATGCGACTACCATCTGTCCGGCGCTGTCATATAGTTCGCGGGCGATCCTTCGATGTTCGTCATCCTGGGTTTTCAATAGTTGCGCGCTAAGCTGACGTGCAGCTTCGGCCATCTTACGATCTGTAATGTCCCGATTTATCTCAAGCCAGCCCGCAAGCTTGTTGTGTGCGTCAGTCAGGTCTGTCCAACGGCTGGTAACAGTCACCCTGCTGCCATCCCGTTTGGTATGGACAAGCTCTCCTTCCCAGCCGCCTTGTTGGCGCTGCGTGGCGAGTTCGGCAAACGCGGCCGGAAAGTCGGTCTGCAGCAGCGAGTGGGGAGATTTGCCGATAGCCTCTTCCTTGGACCACCCATACAGCCGTTCAGCCCCTCTGTTCCAATAGGTAATCTTTTCGTCGGAACCCGCAACAAAGATCGCATCATTGGCCGCGTCCAGCCACTCAGCTTGCATTTTTACTCTTGCCGCTTCCCGGGAGAGTTCCTGGTGAGCGATGTCGAGTTGTGCAGTGCGCTCCCGTACTCGACTCTCCAGCTGCGCTTGTATTCGCCGCAACTCGTCTTCGATCCGCGCGCGCTCAGCAACCTCCCGGTCCGATGCTGATTTTGAGCGGCGGTTCGCCTCTCCCAGAGCGACGATGAAACCCGACAAGACCAAGACAAGCATCATCCCGGAGATCTCAGTCTTGGGATTCTCGAATACGAACGAATTGGAGTATGGGAGAAACCAGTACCAGACTCCAATCAGGCTTAGCAGAATACAGACAAGAGAAGGGCCAATGCCACAGTACCAAGCCGCGAAGACAATGGCCGCGCAGGATGGCAGATAAGGGTCATCCGCTCCGAGCCAAGGGGAAAGTATCTTCCGCAGCAACAGCGCCAGCACTGCTGCCAGAATCGCCATTGCGTAACGGACCGCTGTCGGTCTTCCTTTGACGGCGATAGCGGAGCTTTCCATTCTTACCCCCAAACTTCCCAAGTCGGCTCCCAAGTCCGCAACCAGGCCAGATTTTTATGGAGTACATCAAGAAGCTACGCCACTCGTTCACCGAGCCAAATACTGTAGATCGTGTAGTTACTGCTGGCGGAGAAAGACGCGAGCTGGCCACGATTTGGCCATACCACGCTCGAACACCTGAGCGTTATCGCCGGGGTCTGAAGGAGATGGACGAAGTGCGGCTCTGGTGTGGCGTTTTGCTTAAGGCAAGGGATGCCGTTGAGCAGACGCCGCTACATCCTTCTCATTCGCAGGTAGCGTGGCAACTCGGGCACAGCCGCCAGGACAAGGTAAGCCCCGAAAAGTATTCCCACGAAGCCTACGACGCTACAGACGATGACAATGGCGTTGACAACCGGATTGAGATTTGTCATTTGCGAAACTTTCTCATTTGCGAAACATAACACTCACTTAACACTCACTTCGACGACTGGCTATCAGGCGTCCACCGCGGGTGTCCCCGGAGTGTGCCCCATAAGGCTATCCGGCTCAGCCGGATGAAACTCAAATGAGCGAGTTCAGAACTCCAACCCGCCTAATGTCACGCCGAGTGACGCTCTTTGAAGTCCTCAATCTTGCCTTTTGCCTTCTGTTTCGCTTCATCCACGGACTGGCTGACCTTCTGTCGGCTCTCGGTGGCCTGCTCGGAAGCGGCTTCCTTGTGCGATTCGTGGATCTGCTTCGCCGCATCCTTGGCATCGCCCCAGGTTTCTTTCACCGCACCTTTGGCTTGATTCACGACTCCTTTATTGGCTAGTTTGTCGTCGCCGACACTCTCTCCAACCCTCTGCTGCACTTTGCCTACTGCTTGATCGATCTTGCCGGTCACTTGATCTTTATTCATGAGGTCCTCCTATTTGTGTGTCGTTGCGGCATCCTCTGAATGCTGTTGTGCTCATCGCGTGTCTGAATCCTACGCCCGTATCACGCATACGCCATAGGGCAAACCGGGTAGACAGCCTGAATTTGGACAGCAGCCCTTGTGGCAGTGTGACCGAAGCATGTGACGCAAATCTGTCCCATTTTGGCCACTCCGGACGATTCCTTGGTGTTGGAAGGGAAGGGCACGGCTGCGGACGTGCTGCCTGGGGAGACTACTGGCGCGTCAGCCGCAGTTCGATCATCATCCGCTCCTCGCCTTTGTCATCGATCAGGAAATGGCGATGGAGGAGAACGCGGCCGTCTTCCTCAAGGTGCGCGCGCGCGACCGTCTTGCGCCCAGGCCGGTCGGGATCAAGCGGTGTGGCCCACAGGACGATGTTCTTGCCGTCGAACGTGCCGTCGCTCTGGCGAATCGACATCGTCGTCTGCCGCGAGTCATACCACACGGTAGTGAAGCGATTCGTTTTCGAATCAAAGCCGGAGATTCCAGTGCCCGTGCTCTTCGCCCCGTTAGCATCGAAGAAAGTGAAATCCGACTGCAGAAACCTGCCGTCCTCAATCATGTACTGCTTACAACTGCCTTTCGTCACAATCGGCTTTCCGTTGACGGGAAAGAACGTCTTGACAAGGTCCCAGTCGCCCGCAAATTGCGCGAGCAGCTTCTGCCCGGCCCCCGGCGCATTCGCCGGTTCATATTGATTGTGAGTTTGCTGCGCTACCGCTGCAGTGGCAAGGAGCAACGTCGCGATAATCCATTTCTTCATGGCTCGCGAATTATATGAGAAAATCGCGAGCATTGCGCGCCTTGTGCCGTCACTTGCTTGTGGAGTGTGAACATCCCCACTTCAAAGCCGGGTCTGAATGGCGCCTGCTGCGGAGCATCATGGCAAAGACATCACCGCTGCTGCTCGTGACACTCGCGGCCGTAGGCATGGCATTTGCATCCGACAGCACACTCCCGCCAGACCGGCCCTCGCAGCAGGTCAGAAACAAGGCGGTCGCCGCGCGAGTGTTCGAGGAGATTTTCAACCAGGGAAAATTCCAGGTTGCTGACGAAATCTACGCCCGCGACTTCGTGAACCACGGCCTTCACAAGAATTTCGACCTTCAAGCGGATCAAGCGGCCGTGCATGCCGAGAAAAAGGCGTTTCCCGATCTCAAGATCACCGCGGACCTGATGGTGGCCGAAGGCGACCTGGTCACCGTGGTATGGACCTTCCGCGGAACCAACACCGCCGCCGGATACGGACTCCCGCCGACGGGAGCCAGGATCGAACTGCGTGGCATCACAGTCTGGCGCATCGTCGACGGAAGAATCCGCGAGGAGTGGACCTCATTCGACGACATGCAAGCCGCCCGCCAACTCGTGAGCCAGTTGAAGTGGCAGCTCCTCGGCCTTCTTGCCGCGGCAGTAATTCTCCTATGGATATTCTGCCGAGTCATCCTAAGGCTCAGGCTAACCAGGCTTCCGAGAGCCTCCTTTTCCAGAAATAAATTCTGAGGAAGCTTATGCCGCTTATCTTCTCTTTCTGGTTCATGGTGGCTGCCTACGTAGTCCACGTGCTGGACGAATCCCTGCTCGGCGGCAGCTTTGTCGAGAAGGTTCGCCAGCATTGGTGGCCCGAATACTCCTGGACAAAATTCTTCTGGTTCAACGCCGGCTATTTCGCCATCATGATCGCCAGCGTCGTCGTCTACGACCTCCTCGGAGCCTCATGGATCATTCTCCCCCTGGCATGGTCCATCGAGCGGTTCTTCAATAGCTTCTGGCATGTCTGGTGGTCGATCCGCTTTCACGAATATTCCCCCGGCCTTCTGACCAGCATTCTCATCTGGATGGATTCCTACTTCATCGTGCGCTACCGCCCGCCCGATGCCATCACCGCCGCAACCCTCTGGCCGGCGGCGCTGATCGGTCTGCTTTTCGCGGCGTTTCTGTTTTCCTATATTCCGCTCGTAAAGGGAAGAAAGATGCGCGCCATCAGATCCCAGTCCCGAAGGGACGGCATGTGATAGCCCCGCACGTAAGTGCGGGGTAGGCGTAGGAGGTTGGAACAAGTCCCGAAGGGACCGCACTCACCGAAGCCGCTTCCCGACGCCCCCAAAATCTTGTCAAGGCCCTAAACTGGTGCATTTCCCGGCAACCCATTGCCCCCATTGGAGAAATAAATCCGCAAAACGTGACGGTTTCACCCCACTAAAACTGCTATCCTATATATAGAGAGTAAAAATTGGCGCAAGCCCTCAGGGCTCGCGCCTTTTGCTTTTTACTGAGAACTGAGACCCGAGAACTGAGAACTGCATTTGAAACGCAAGGGCCTGTCCCCCGGACGCAACCAGCGTCCGGCCCAAGCCCTGCCCACTCGTGCAACTCCCCGCGCCCAAACTCCCTCCGAACGTGAACAAACCACCAAACGCCGCGGCGAAATCTCCGAACTAGCCTTCGCCCTGGCCGCCGCCCGCCAGGGCTTCGGCATCTCCCGCCCCTACGGCGACAGCGAGCGCTACGACATCATTCTCGATTGCCCAGGAAACGACTCGTCTCAAGTCTCTCCTGTCATTCCGAACCGGGCCGAAGGCGCGGTGAGGAACCTGCTTTTCGCTCCCGCCCG
>Ga0206803_1182_pt1 | contig 10570 bp, 7 predicted proteins | sample Alteio_BWOrgCont_61_FD_152909 | JGI IMG/M metagenome (GOLD analysis project Ga0206803, IMG submission 152909) | Enriched cells from forest soil in Barre Woods Harvard Forest LTER site, Petersham, Massachusetts, United States -... | ecosystem: Environmental > Terrestrial > Soil > Temperate forest > O... | reverse complement strand
ATCCGGTGGCAAGCGCAATTCGGCTCAAGAAAGCGCCTGAGCCAGATCGTCGATCAGATCGTCGCAGTCTTCGACGCCGATCGAGAGGCGCAGCAGATTCTGCGGAGTCGTGGATCCGGGGCCCTCGATCGATGCGCGATGCTCGATCAGGCTTTCTACGCTGCCAAGACTGGTCGCAGGCGTGAAGAAGCGGGTACGGCGCACCGTATCGAATGCCGCCTGGCTGCCCTTGGCGATACACACCGACAGCATCGCACCGAAGCCGTCATGCATCTGCGCTGCGGCAACTGCGTGTCCCGGATGCTGCGGCAAACCGGGATAGTAGACGCGCTCCACCGCCGGCTGAGTGCATAGAAACTCGGCAATCCGCAGCGCGCTCTGGCACTGCGCGCGCACGCGGATCCCGAGCGTCGAGATGCTGCGCCTGAGCAACCAGCAATCAAATGGCCCGAGACCCGTGCCGCAGGTACGCTGCCAGCTGTGCAACTGCTCAAGGAGCGCGGCGTCGTCGCGAACCACAAGGACGCCACTGAGCACATCGCTGTGGCCGCCGAGATACTTGGTGCCGCTATGCATGACGATATCGACACCGAAGTCGAATGGCGTCTGGCATACCGGCGTTGCGAAGGTGCTGTCACATGGGACCAATGCACCTGATTCATGGGCCATAGCAGTCACGAGCGCAAGATCCGTGATACTCAAGAGCGGATTGGTCGGTGTCTCAATCCATACCAGGCGCGTGCGCGCGCTGAGCAGCGCCCTGACGGCAGCGGGATCGCTGAAGTTAGCGAAGTCTATTGCAATGCCGCGCTCGCGCGCGTGTTCACGCAGTTGTTTGAGCGTGCCGTAGTAGGCTTCCAGGGGTGCCGCCACGTGATCGCCGCTGCGCAGCAGCTCGAACACCGCCATGTTCGCCGCCAGGCCCGAAGCAAAGGCAGCAGCACCGATGCCGCCTTCAAGAGCCGCCATGCACGCCTCGAGGACCCCTCGATTTGGCGCACCTTCCCGACTGTACCTATAGCCTCGCGAATATGCCCCGTCGGCGTCGCGCTCGAAGGTCGTTGTGAGATAAATGGGTTCTGCTATCGCACCGGTCGCAGCATCGGGCGTGTGCGCGGCGCGCACGCAGCGGGTGTTTAGCCTGGGCTGGCGCATAGCAATTGCTCCGATCGGCTGCTGGTGCGGACTCGAGCGCAGCCGCGACCGCGCTGCCTGCTCCGTGAGAGATCATATCATCGGGGCGAATTCGGGTTAAAGTTGCAAGCGCCGCGGCCGCGTCAAAGATCCGCCGCTTTCGAGCTTTCGCGATACAAGTCATGAAGGGAGGCAAGACATGGCAGAACCCGAGCGGCGCAGGCGCTTCGGTGCCGTCATTTTTTTGTTTGCAGTCGCGTGTGTCGCCACGGCAAGCGATGAGAAACAGTCGCAAATCCTGGGTGATTGGCTGACCGAGTCTAAGGACGGCATCATTCAGATCAGTCAGAGTGCGGACGCGAACTACGAGGGGCGCATTGTCGGAGGCAACCATCCGGGGCGCTTAGACGACAAGAATCCCGACGCGACCCAGCGCAGCAAGCCTCTGCGCGGCCAAGTCATCTTGCGCAAGCTACATTACGACGGCGCAGGCAAATGGTCCGGCGGGACGATCTACGAGCCCGACAGCGGACGCACCTACAGCTGCCTCGTCGAACTCGTTGGGCCCGATAGCCTCAAGGTGCGCGGTTTTATCGGTATATCGGTGCTTGGCAAGTCTCAGATATGGACGCGCCACGTGGGAACGTCGATGGATCTTCCGAACACACGGTGAGTGCCGGGCAGTGCGTCCGTGATGCCCAGCGCGCTCGACACAGGGTGCGAGGATTGATCTCCGCTTCTCCCTGCGTGCGCGCAGCACGAGATTGTACGGCGGCTGCGCAATGTCTATCTCGAGTCGGCACGGCGGCTAGGTCGCGCGTTATTATCTCGCCAGGATTGCGAAGGGACGGTCATGGTACTTAAAGAGCTGATTACGACCGCATCCTCGCTGCGGGCGAGTGATATGCATCTGGAAGCAGGAACGCCCCTCGTTGTGCGAGTCAAGGGCGAGCTCGTCACGGTCGGTGAATCCATCCCCGGCGCGCATCTCATTGAAATCGGCAAGGAGCTGCTTGGACCTGAGGCTTGGAATCATTTTATAGCTCGCGGCTCCGCGGATGTGTCGAGCAGGGTCGCTGGCGTGCAGTGCCGCATCAATCTATTCCGCACGGTTCGCGGCATGGCAATGGCAGTGCGATTGTTGACCTCTTCGGTCGACAGCCTGCGCGCGTGTAATCTGCATCCTGACTTGCGCAAGCTCATAGACGCGCGCACGGGCCTCATCGTCGTTTCCGGCCCAACCGGAAGCGGTAAGTCGACGACTCTCGCCGCGTTGATCGGCGAGCTCAACTCCTCATGTGCCCGAAACATCATCACGATCGAAAGCCCTCTTGAGTACCTGTTTTCGAACCGCCGCTCCTATATCCGGCAACGCGAGATCCCGACACACTCGCCGAGTTTTGAGCAGGCGATCATCGACGCACTGCGCGAGAATCCGGATGTGCTCGTCATCACCGAGATGCGCACCCCGGAGGTCATGAGACTTACGCTGAATGCCGCGGAGACCGGGCAGCTTGTGCTGGCCACGCTGCATTCAGCGACCTGCGCGGAGGCTCTCAGTCGAATCGCGATGGCGTTCTCTGCGGAGATCCAGGGCAGTATATTGGCGCAGCTCGCCGATTGTCTGGTCGGCGTGATCTGCCAGCGCCTGGACTTTCTTGCCGACTTCCAACTGCGAGTGCCACGCTGTGAAGTGCTGATGGCGAGTTCCGCGGCCAAGGGCACGATTCGGGCCGGACAATTCAGCCAGATTGCGACTGTCATACAGTCGGGGGCCGAGCACGGAATGTGGAGCTTCGATCGCTACCAGCGCTGGATGGCGCAGAAGAAGGACTGGGAACGTCCGTCACTGGCGGCGCCGCTGCCTGAGGAGCGTGCAGCGGCGGTTGTTCCCGCGGCGCTCGCACCTATTCCAAAGGCTAAAGCGCCGCCGAAGGATGCGTCGTTCGAAATCTCGATCGACGAAGAGGAGATTGACCTGGCGGAGCTTGCGAAGAAAATTGACGCCAAGACCCGATGATGGCGATAGGCGGCGCGCCCGTCAGAGGCTGCCGAGGCTGGACACCCCGCACGGATCACTGCCAGCCGCTCCCTCTCATGTTCGATGCTTGCAAGCTTGCCGCGCGGCGCGCTCGCACTGTTGAACGACCGATAAACAGCCCGCGACTGCCGCTATACTAGCAATGCTCGATTTTGCGCTAACTGGCGGGGTGCGTTGTGGCGCGGAACCCAAGGTTTGATGTTCTCTTTGAGCCGGTGCGCATCGGGCCCGTGACGGCTCCGAATCGCTTTTATGCCGTGCCGCACGCGAGCGGCATGACTAATACGATGCCGCGCATGCGCGCCAGTTTTCGCGGCATGAAGGCCGAAGGAGGGTGGGGCGTAGTCTGCACGGGCTACGTATCCGTGCATCCTTCCTCGGATGACACGCCTTTACCTTATGCGTCCCTCTGGGACGAGAATGACGTGCGTGCGCACGCGCTCATGACAGACGCGGTCCACGCACACGGTTCCCTTGCCGGCATCGAGCTCTGGCACGGCGGCGGCTCGGTCTCGAACCGGACGAGCCGGATGCCGCCGCTGTCGCCGTCGGGTATCTCGTGGATGGCGACGCACGTGGGCTTCATGGCCAATCAGCGCTCCAAGATCATGGACCGCGCTGACATCGCGGATCTGCTGCGCTGGCAGGCAGAAGCGGCGCGCAAGGCAAAGCGCGCAGGCTTTGACATCATTTATGTGTATGCAGGCATGGGCTACTTACCGTACGAATTCCTGCTGCCGGAATGGAATCAACGCACGGACGCCTACGGCGGATCGGTCGCGAATCGCGTGCGCATCGTCCGCGAACTCCTCGAAGTCACCCACGAGGCGGTGGGCGACACCTGCGCGGTTGCGCTGCGAATCAGCCTCGAGGAGCTGCGGGCGCGACCGAGCGAGCACGCACTCTCAGAGGCGCATGAAGTGGTTGAGCTCCTGGCCGAAGTCCCCGACTTGTGGGATGTCAAGATGGACTCCAGTCCCACCGACTGCGCGCCTTCGCGGTTTGCGCCTGAAGGCAGCCATGAGACGGTCATTGACTTCGTCAAACGTCTGACGACCCGACCCGTCGTCGGCGTGGGCCGCTTTACCTCTCCGGATACGATGGTGTCGCAGATCAGAAGGGGCGTGCTTGATCTCATCGGCGCGGCGCGTCCCTCGATCGCCGATCCCTTCCTGCCGAAGAAGATCGACGTGGGCCAGGAGCAGGATATTCGCGAGTGCATCGGCTGCAACATCTGCATCGCGAGCTGGCACGACAGCGTCCCGGTTCGCTGCACGCAGAATCCGACGATAGGCGAGGAGTGGCGGCGCGGCTGGCACCCCGAGCGCTTCGCTGCGCGCGGCAGCGATTCGGCGGTACTTATCGTGGGCGGCGGCCCGGCGGGCCTCGAGTGCGCCTTGAGTGTCGCGCGGCGCGGCTATTCGGTGTCGCTGGCCGAAGCCGCAAATGCCTTCGGCGGCCGGCTGCGCTTCGAAACTCGCTTGCCTGGGCTTGCCACCTGGGGCAGGGTACTTGACTGGCGTCTCGGTCAGCTTGAGCGTCTGACTAATGTGAATCTTTACATGGGGAATGAGCTTTCCGTGGACGACGTGCTCGGGCTCGAGCATGCGCGCGTGGTGATCGCTACGGGAGCGCGCTGGACGCGATCGTTGTATTCGACACTCGAACTGCCGGCCGGCGAGCTCACAGGACCCGGCGTTTATACGCCCGATGAGATCGCCGCGGACGTCGTGCCCGAAGGTCCGATCGTGGTCTTCGATTTCGACAACTATTACATGGGTAGCGCAGTGGCAGAACAACTGGCGCGAGGTACCGATAGCGTGACCTACGTGACACCCGCGGGACATGCGTCCGCCTGGACGATCATGACTAACGAGCAGCCCCAAATCCACCGCGCTCTGGCGGCTGCGGGAGTCTCCTTACTGACGCTGTCTTGCATCACCGCTTTTGCCGACGGCGAGGCCATCGTGGCCAATCTATTCACAGGTGTAGAACAGCGCCTGCCGTGCCGCTCGCTCGTGATCGTCGGGCTGCGTCGCGTCAGCGACGCGCTGTACCAGGGCCTTTGCGCTCGTCGGGAGGAGTTCGCGGCGGCGGGAATCATCTCCGTGGACCGAATTGGAGATGCGCTCGCCCCGGGGGCTATTGTTCACGCCGTCCACAGCGGTCATCGCTATGCGCTCGAGCTCGACAGCGTGCCGCGCAGCGCGGCCTATTTGCGCGATAGTCCCCTCTTGCCGACTCCTCCGCTGCTCTACGACGATGGAATTCAGAATCGGAGCTCCCCATGAACGCGGGGACATCCGACGCGCTTCTCGAAGGCCTAGAACCGACATTGCCATCCAGCTGGTACTACTCCGAGGATATTTTTCAGCTGGAAAAGGAACGGATCTTCTGCCGCGAATGGTTCTGTGCCGCTCGCGAGGAGCAGCTGCCGAAGCCTGGGGACTACATGGTCCTCGATATAGTCGGCGAGAGCATCCTGATCGTCCGCAATCGTCACGGCACCTTGCGCGCGTTCTACAACGTATGCCGCCATCGAGGCTCGCGGCTGTGTCGCAGCGACGATTCTCATATGCCGGGAGCGGCCGTGCAGGGCGGTGTGATCGCGGGGCGTTCCATTCTCTGTCCTTATCATCAGTGGTCATACGATCTCGACGGACATCTCATCGCGGCGCCGCACCTGGGGAGCGTTGCGGGATTCGACAAGAGCACCATCAGTCTCTATCCCGTCGGAGTGGAATGCTGGGGCGGGTTCATCTTCTTGCATCTCACGCCCGCAGAGGCGCGACCGTTCGCGGCGCAACTGGGAGGGATTCCCGTGCGCATCGAGCGCTATGCGCTCTCCGATCTCGTCATTGGCCATACCATTACCTACGAGGTCGCTGCCAACTGGAAGGCGATCTGTGAGAACTACAACGAGTGCTATCACTGTGGCGGCGTTCACCCGGAGCTGTGCGCTGTCGTACCGGCATTTCGCGAAGCAGGCGGCGCGGGACTCGACTGGACGCGCGGAGTGCCGCACCGCTCAGGCGCTTACACCTTCACGCGCAGTGGCACGACCGCTCGCCGTCCCTTTCCCGCGCTCAACCAGGACGAGCGCGAGCGCCACAAGGGCGAACTCATCTATCCGAACCTCTTTATCAGTCTCGCATGCGATCACGCAGCGGTGTTCATACTGCTGCCGCGCGCGGCGGAGCGCACGGATATTGTGTGTCACTTTCTCTTTGAATCGCTCGAGCGTGCGAAAGCTGACTTCGATCCTTCCGACGCGGTGGATTTCTGGGACGTGGTGAATCGCCAGGATTGGGCCATCTGCGAGTCGGTACAAAAGGGCATGCGCAGCCGGGTGCACAACCACGGCTATTACGCGCCGATGGAGGACTTCAGCCTTGACATTCGGCGCTACGTGACCGAGCGGCTTGCGTTGAATTCACACAGCCCACGCGCCGCGACATGACACCTGACGGCCCGGCGCCGGCGTATGCGCTGGCGCACCGGATCCGTTGGCGCATCCTCAGCCTTCTCTTGGGCTTTGGCTATGTCGCCTATCTTCAGCAGAAGAGCCTCACGGTTGCGGCCGAGCGGATGATGCCGGATCTGGGTCTCACGCAGATGCAGATCGGCTGGCTCGAGTGGGCGTTCGTCCTGGGCTACGCAGCTTTTCAGCTGCCCGGAGGAGTGATCGGCCAGCGCCTTGGGGCGCGCCGCATTTTCACTGTGATCAGTTTGGTCGCGTTCTTTGCGACGATTCTCACGCCTCTCGCGCCCGTGGTGCTCGCAGGAACCGCGCTCCTCGTCACGCTACTTTTGCTGCAGCTTGTGCTCGGGCTCGCGCAGGGGCCGATATTTCCCGTGAGCTCCGGCGTCATGGAGGCGTGGTTTCATCCGGAGAGGTGGGCGCTCGTGCAGGGGCTGCAGTCGATGGCACTGCAGTTCGCGGCCGCCCTGACGCCGCCTCTGGTCGCCTATTTGATGGCGGCGTTCGGCTGGCAATATGCGCTCTTCTGGCCGGAGCTGCCGGTGCTCGCCTTCATTGGCGTGTGGATGTGGTACGGCCGAAACAGCCCCGCCGAGCATCCGCGCGTCACCCCGGAGGAGCTTGCCGAGCTCGGCGAGGAGTCGGCCGCGACAACCCAGACGGCCATTACATGGCGACGTTTGGGCCGCCTCCTCGCCAATCGGTCGATTCTGCTGCTGAGTCTTTCCTATATCTGCATGAACTACGTCTTTTACCTGATCGCGAACTGGTGTTTCCTGTATCTGGTGCAGGAGCGTCATTTCAACATTCTCGAAGGCGGCTGGTTGGCCGCGGCACCTCCGCTTGCGGCAGCGGCGGGCGCCGGGGTGGGCGGCTCGCTTGCAGCTGCGCTGTGCGCACATTTCGGGTTTCGCTGGGGATTTAGGCTCACCCCGCTGATGGCGCTGACGGCGGCCGGTGCGTTGCTGTGGGTGACGGTGAACTTGAACAATCCCTATGGCGCCGTGATCGCGCTGGCACTGTGCTACGGCGTCATTGAGCTCACGGAAGGGTCGTACTGGGCCGCAACCATGTTTGTCGCCCGTGCGGACACGATGACCGCCACCGGCATCCTCAATACCGGCGGCAATATCGGCGGCCTGATTGGCATCCCGATCGTTGCGTATCTCTCCGGACACGGCGCGTGGACCGCCGCATTCCTCATCGGAACGCTATTCGCGCTCGTGGGCGCCGCCTGCTGGTTCGGCGTCGATGCGACGCGCCCATTTGCTGCGGGCGAGCCGGCTGCGCCGGCGCTCTGACAGGGGATGGGGGTCGACCGCTAACGTTTCGCCAACACGTCGGCAATCGCCGGCGCCGCTTTTGGCACGGCATGGCGATAGTCTTTGCCCAGTAAACCCGCAACCGTGCCCGCGATCTGTGCCTGTGTGACCGGAGCAATGTGAGCGCGTTCGCCAAGGGGCGCCGTGTCGGGTCCGATGACCGCGATCCACACATTTTCGGAGCCTTTTTCCTCGACGCCGTGTTCCTTCCATTCTTCGGGGCCGCTGCGGCGGCCGTGGTCCGCCGTAATGATGAAGGTCGTAGTGCCGCGGTACTGCGGCATCGCCTGCATCGTGTTCCACAACTCGGCGACGAATCCATCCATGCGCTGGGCGCTGTCGAGCACGAGATCATAGCGCCCCTGGTGTCCCCAATTGTCCGTTTCGCCGTAACCCACGAACAACACGCGCGCGGCGCCGCTGCGGACGTAATCGAGGAGGGGAATCTGCACAAAGGAATTGAAGGTGTCCTCCTCGTCGAAGCGGGTCGTGGTATTGAAGAGCTTGGCGAGCAAAGCATCCTTCGATGCATCTCCCGTCGGTTGGGGTGTGCTCCAGCCGGTTTGCATCACGAGGTGGCTGCGCGTCTTGTTGAAAATATCGTCGAAGACAGCCCAGGTCCCGTAGACGGCGACATGTCCTGCGAATTCCGGCAGCTTGTTGAGCCACTCGAACACGGTCATATTGGGATTCGGCCCGAACTCGTTGCGGTTAATGTGGGAATCGGGAAATCCAACGGTCATCTCGTTGTAGCCGGGATAGGAAAAAGCGAGCCCGTTGGTGACGTGTGCAATGCTGCCCTTCAGCTGATTGCCAAAGATCTGGCCCTCCTTGGCGACTGTTCCCCAGATGAAGGGAAACAGGATTCGACGCCGCTCTTCAACGTCATCCCGCCAGAATTTACGCTTCAGTGCGTCTTCCTCCATCCAGTTGCCGCCGTTCTTGGAATCAAGCAGTAACGGATCGGCGCCCGTGAACACCTCCTGCCAGCGCAGGCCGTCGCTTACGATCAATACAACGCTCTTGGTCTTCTGCGCATAGGCTGCCGGCGCGAGGCAAAGGATGAGAACGATGCCGAACGCGGCGGTGATGAATCTGCGCATGGTGACTCCCGGAGGATTATGAGCAAGCTTGCACAGTCTGCAGGGCAGAGGGGAGCTTGACTAGCTGGATTATCTTGTTATACAACCGTTTAACAAGTGTGACTGACAGGAAATTAGCGGATCGCTTGGCGCATATCGGGGGAAGGGGGCGGATCGTGCCGACGCAGAGCTCAGAAGCCGGATTCGACGGGGCCAACCGCACTTACGCCGCGCTTGCCGGGATACATGGGCGCTAGACTGCATCGGTGGTGGCCGGCGCTTGGCATTCTATTATTCGTACACGCGGCTACAAGTCGCGTCCACCCCGATGGGCCGAGCGCGCCACCGCCAGTCGGCTCAACGCTCAAAGTGGGTACCTTGGTGTTGGAGCATTGCCGCGCGGGGACCGCGTGGTGCGGCGCGCTCGTCCGTGCGCTTGATCCGGCCGATCCCGCCCGAGAGAGCATCTCGATCCACTTCGAGTACTACGCGCATGTTGCCGCCGGCAAGTCACTCGGCACGCTGGTGGCAACCGAAGGGGGTCCGGGTTTTCCCGCCACAGATTCCCGTGACGAATACCTTGGGCTTTATCGACCGCTTCTTGCACGACGCGACCTCGTCATCATGGACAATCGCGGCACGGGCCAGTCGGGAGCTATTAACTGCGCCGCCTTGCAGAGCGCCCCCGCCATCACAATCGAAAACCTAGGTGCATGCGGCCGCCAGCTCGGTCCGAAAGCTGCTCTTTACTCTACGGCCTTTGCTGCCGACGACCTCGCGGCGATTCTTGATGCGCTCGGGTCCGTACCCGTGGATCTGTATGGTGATTCGTACGGAACATATTTTGCGCAGGTGTTTGCTCTGCGGCATCCCGCAAAACTGCGCTCCATCGTGCTCGACGGTGCCTACGCGCTCGACGGTCCCGACTATGCGTGGTATCCGACGTACGCGCCCGCGATGCGCGACAAATTCAATATTGCCTGCCATCGTGACGCGGCCTGTGCGAAGCTTCCGGGCACGTCGCTGGAGCACATTGCGCCGGCTTTGGCCCTGCTGCGGGCTCACCCCGTCAAGGTGCAGGCGTACGACGCCGACGGCAGAGTGCGCAGCTTCACGGCTGATGCGCCGCATTTAGCAACGGTCATGTTCGGCAGTGCTCCCGCATATGCAAGCGTTCGCGAGGTCGACGCGGCGGCACGCGCCTACGTCGCAGGCGACCCCGCGCCTCTGCTGCGGCTCATGGCCGAGACAGTCGCCGGCGTCGACTCGCGCGATGATACGCAATCGCCCGTGAAGTTCAGCGCGGGCCTCGCGGCGGCCGTGACGTGTCACGACCCGCCGCAGATCTTCAACATGAGCCTCGCACCCGAACAGCGATTGGCTGACCGCGATCGAGTAATCGCACGGCGCAAACTCCTGGCGGCGAACACCTATGCGCCGTTTACGATCGACGAATATCGGGGCATGCCCCTCGACTACACTTTCATAGATGAGTGCGTGCTGTGGCCCG
>Ga0206803_1077_pt2 | contig 10585 bp, 11 predicted proteins | sample Alteio_BWOrgCont_61_FD_152909 | JGI IMG/M metagenome (GOLD analysis project Ga0206803, IMG submission 152909) | Enriched cells from forest soil in Barre Woods Harvard Forest LTER site, Petersham, Massachusetts, United States -... | ecosystem: Environmental > Terrestrial > Soil > Temperate forest >... | reverse complement strand
GTTTCCATTCCGCTGATCCTGAATGGTGTCGACAGTCCGCTTAGCATGTAGAGCCAAATAGGAAGGCTAAAGGAGAGTTCCGTATTTTTAAAGGCATATCCAAAAAAGGCGGCTACCCCGATGCCAATGCCCCATCCGATCGCGCTGACCACGAGCGCCTGCACAAGGATCATGCGGACGAGAACTCTATTATCGGCCCCCATCGCCTTAAATGTTCCAAAATAGGGTAGGTTATCGATCGTGAAATTATAAAAGGTCTGACCTGCAATCGCAATTCCGATGATGAAGCCGAGGATAATCGCAACGCCGAAGTTGACGAGGATCCCCGTATATTTAAAGTAATAAAGCATGGTCAATTCCTGAAAGCCCCAGGTTGTATAAGCAGCAAGACCTGTAGATGCGGTGATTTGCTGGCAGAGTTTTTCAGGGTCGATGCCTGGTTTCGATTTCACCAGGACAAAGGAAAGAAAGTCTCGTACCGTGGGTATGAAAAGTGTGGCGCGGTTATAGGTTGTATAAATCACCGGCTGGGATTGGGAGGTACGGGACGTCTCGCAAATACCTGCGACATAGGCGCGATTGTCATTGAGTTCCATAGTATCGCCAATCTTCAAGGGGATCTTCGCCGCATCGGGAGTTGCTCCCGGAGAAGCAAGTTTTGTCTCCGCCCCTACCTTATTGACGAAAATCGCATCGGGACCGCGGAGATCTTCCATTTTCCCCTCGATCATTCTCGGAGGTCCGCCGATCAGAGTGGAATCGTCGATCCCTATAAAAATACATGTCTGGAAGGTGCCATTGACAAGGCGAGCGGGGATAGTTCCTTTGTACATGGGAACAGCCCATGCTACGCCGTCGAGACTGCGTACACGGAATAGAGACGTCTCTTTTATTCCTTTGATATCGTCAACGTATTGTACAGAAGAGTCCATCACCCAAATATTCGGCTGGGAGGTATCCGTGATAAAACTGAATGTGCGCCTCATGATACCGACGAGAATGGCCCCCTGCTGCGAAATGATAAAGGAGGCAAAACTCAGGCCGATGATAATGCCGATATATTTGGCCCGGTCTCCTATGAGCATCTTTATCGCGACGAGGAGCATTCCCAATTTCCTCCAAGTGCTTTGTAAAGCGCGATGAGATCGCTTGTGAGCGACTGCTGGCTATTGACAAGGGAAGTTTCTGATATGAGAAGTGTTTTGCGCGCTTCCAGAACGGAGAGGTCGCTGGCGAGTCCTGCTTGATAGAGATCTTCCGTAAGCTGAAGTGAGCGCCGGTTAGCAGTTACTTGTTCTGCGAGAATCGCTCTTCGCCTTTGCTCGTCGAAATAGGCCACAAGCGCACCTTCCACATCCCGCAGCGAGGCGATCACAATCTGTTCATAGGTCAGAAGGGCCTGTCTTTGCAGGGAATTTTGAATGGCGATATTGGCTCTCGTCCTCCCCCAGTCGATTGCGTCCCAACGGATGGCGGGTCCGACGCTCCAGAAATTGCTAGAAGATTTGAGCAGCTTATTGAGCGTACCGCTTTCATAACCGATTACAGAACCCGTCAGCGACCCCCCCGAGAAGGTATTCCCTGTTAACGTGACATGCGGAAAGAGATCGGCGACGGCGACTCCGATCTCTTCGGTCGCAGCGGCTAGCTGCCTTTCGGCAGATCGAACATCGGGCCTTCTGCGCAGAAGATCAGAGGGAAGGCCGACTGGCACCTTGTCAATGCCGGACGGTATGGCCCCTGTTTCTTTAAACTCGGCAGCCAGACCTTCCGGCTGCCTCCCTAAAAGGTACGCTAAGGCATAAATCGTCTGCTTGATCGAGGTCTCTAAAACCGGCAGCGCAGCCCTATCGCTGTCCAAGGCAGCTAGCAACGCTTCGACCTGGATCTCGCTGTCCAAGCCTGCTTCAAACAGAGCCAACGTCAAAAGCAGTTCCTCTTCATCGGTGCGGATTATCTTCATCGCGAGGTCGATTTGCTGCTGGAGGGCACGGATGCTTACATAGTTGACGGCGACTTCGCTCAGGACGGAAATCAACACATTCTGCGCATCTTCCTTGGTAGCCTCCCACGCATAATAGGCAGCGTTTTTAGCTCTGCGGAACTTTCCAAAAAAATCCAACTCCCAAATAGCATCAAAACCCAGTTGGAAGAAATTTTGAAAAGGCGGGAGGGAGCCGCCTGCGGGGCCACCGGTTGTTGTAGCCGTGCTGGCGCTGGAACTAGAATTCGAGGAGCTGAAGAAGTTTTGGCTATTGCGGCTGCGCGTCGCGACTGCGTTGATGTCGAACTCGGGCCAGAGGTAGGATCTTTCAATGCGGTATTGCGCTCTAGCCTGTTCGATTTTCTCTATAGCGATAAGAAGGTCATAATTGGCTCTTGCCGCCTCTTCGAGCAACGCATCCAGGAAAGGGTCGCCCAGCTGCTTCCACCACTCGCAAAGATCCTCATCGCACGGAGAGTTTTCCGCTTCGGCCTCCTTCTTGGTCTCTGTGAATTCCGAGGGCATGGAGATGTCTGGCTTATGATAATTCGGCCCCACCATACAAGCAGTCAAGAACATAAGAGGCACTAATTGGTAAGCTCTCATTCTCTTTGCACGACCCCTTGTTCAGCAAGAGGAAGGGCCTCAATATAAACATCTAACAATTGCCCTGCATAGATAGGGAGATCGTTCCGTTCAAATCTATACAGCACTTGTAAAACGCGCGTATCGATCCTCTCAATAACCTGCCCGGTGAAGGAGGCCTTGGGAACGATGTAGGGCTCTATCTGTACAAATTGCACGGGGAAACTCATACAGCTGTTCCCTCGGACGAACGCGGTCGCCGGAGCCCCTTTTATGTAGCGCCAAGCATCTTCTTCATCGATGTCAATTCTTATATTAAGCGGGTCAATGCTCCCCATTAGAATCAAGGGATACTGAGAAGAAGCGTAGGGAATAATCAATTGCGAAGACGCGGTCGGGTTATTCGGTGCGACCTCTCCTAGATGAATATTAACTTGTAAGATCTCGCCATCGATCGGCGCACGGATGAGCGACCGCTTAATATTCGCTTCGACTTCGCCAAGCTGGGCCTGCGCTACCCTTACCTGTTCCTCGGCTTCTTTCAAGGCATAATACGCTAGTTCATACTGCTGCTCGCTCACCGCTCTTTTGTCTTTAAGACGCTCGTAAAAGGCAAATTGCGTCTTTTGATTTTCCCAGTTGACAATGGCCGCACGAATCTGGCTGCGCGCAGTTTCTGCTTCTGCTTCATAGAGGCGCGTATCGAGAAGAAAAAGGGGATCCCCTTCCTTGACCATATCGCCTTCAATAACAAACATCTCTGTGACGACTTCGCTAAAAGGAGAACCAATGGAGAGATTGCGAGACGAGGGCTCTACGATTCCTTCTCCTGCTACCGCATGAGCATAAGGCGATACTGCCGCTGCAAAGGGAATCGGAGGAATAGGTTCTTTCTTCTGGCTCCAAAAGACGACGACGAGCGCTACCAAAGCGCCGATCAATGCGATGAAAGGCAAAAGATATTTACGCGCCATGCAAGAAATCTGTTGTTCGAGTCAAACTCTCCCATAACGATTTGAAGCATTGGTTCGCAATGGTTTTCATTGAGATTTTAAGAAAAGAAGGGAGGATTGAAGAATCGGGCACGCACACGGGCACGAAAGAAAGAGGGAGGAGCCCGATCTTAAAAAATCTTAAACTCTACCAGTGTGCGTGCCCGATTCTTTAGAAGCTCATAATTCTTTACAGCGCGGGCGTACTTTTGGCATGGTTCACAAATATATGGACAAGCACGACATAGCTCACATCCTTGACGAGATCGGAACCTTATTGATGCTTCAAGGTGAGAATCCCTTCAAGATACGCGCGTATCACAACGCCGCGCGCGCGCTGGAAAATCTCGAAGAAGACCTCGCGGTCGTCGTCAAAGAAAAACGACTCGAAGACATACCAGGCATCGGTGAAAAAATAGCACTGAAGATCACGATGCTTGTCGAAACGGAGCGCCTTCCCTATTACGAAAAACTAAAAAAGTCCATGCCTGAAGGCCTATTGGCCTTACTCAACATCCCTGGCCTCGGCGGTAAAAAAGTCAAAGCCCTCTACGAAAAGTTAAAAATCAAGAAAGTTGAAGATCTAGTTGACGCGTGCAAGAAAGGAAAGGTCGCAAAGCTCGCCGGCTTTGGTGCTAAAACCCAGGAAAACATCTTAAATAGCATTGTCAAAATCGAAACCTACGGCCGCAGAGTTCTTTGGTGGACAGCAAACCGCATTGCAAAGCCCATTCTAGAACAACTCTCTAAACTCAAAGAAGTCAAACAAGTAGAAATCGCAGGCAGCCTCAGAAGAAAATTGGAGACGGTCGGCGATGTAGATATCCTTGTCGCTTCCTCCTCTCCATCGCGTGTCATGGAATGGTTCACGAAACAGTCCGGGATCGATAAAGTATTGGCAAAAGGACCTACCAAATCCTCTATTCGTTTAAAAGAGGGACTCCAGGTAGATCTGCGCGTGATCCCTGAGAACCAATTTGCTGCGGCGTTGATGTACTTCACAGGTTCAAAAGATCACAATATCAAAATACGAGGGAGGGCCAATGCACAGGGCCTGACCTTGAACGAATACGGACTCGAACCTTTAACCGGGGCCCGCAAACGAAAGACAATGACAAAACTCACGGGTAAAAAACTCGCTACTGAAGAGGCCGTCTATAAGATATTAGGGCTTTCTTACATCCCTCCTGAATTGCGCGAGGACATGGGAGAAATTGCAGCCGCTGAAAAAGGCAAGCTACCCACCCTGGTCGAAGAAAAAGACATTAAAGGGGTTTTCCATTGCCATACGACAGAATCGGATGGCCACAATACTCTCGAAGAAATGGTGGCGGCGGCTCAAAAATTGCGATGGCAATACCTCGGGATCTCTGATCATTCGAAAAGCAGTTTCCAGGCAAACGGCATGGATGAAGACCGCCTGTTTGAACAAGTGGGAAGCATCCGCAAGCTGAACAAAACGAAAAAGTTTTCCACATATGTCTTTGCCGGCCTCGAGTGCGATATTTTGACGAGTGGCAAATTAGATTTTCCGGACAGCGTCCTTAAAAAATTGGACTTCGTGATCGTATCTATACACCGCTCCTTCAACCTGGACGAAAAGACAATGACAGCGCGTATCATTAAAGCCATCGAGAACCCCTACGCGACTATGCTCGGGCATCTCACCGGACGGCTGCTGTTAAAACGGGAGCCTTATCCACTCAACATTCCTAAAGTGATCGATGCCTGCATCGCCAATCATACAATCATCGAGCTGAATGCCCATCCCATGCGCCTTGATATGGACTGGCGCCTCTGGCATAAGGCTGCAGATAAAGGGCTGAAATGCAGCATCAACCCCGATGCGCACAGCACAGAAGACCTCCAGTACTATCGCGCTGGTGTTAACATCGCTCGAAAAGGCTGGCTCGAAAGACAAGACATCCTGAATACTCTTTCGTTAGCTAAGGTAAAAGCCTATCTAAAAATCCGATGAAAAAAGATTGGGAAAAGATTTTTCTCGGCTACCTGCAAGCAGCCAAGAGCGAGGCCAAGGATGATACAAGAGACGCCGCGCATGATATCGGCCATTTTTGCCGTGTCTCCAATATGGCAAGGCAGATTGCGCTTTTAGAAAGCGCACCTGCCGACTCGGATATTATTTTGGCGGCCGCCTATTTTCATGATCTCGTCTGCCTTCCCAAAAATCATCCGGAAAGCAAATTTTCCTCTCGTTTTTCGGCCGTGAAGGCCAACGACATTCTTCTTAGCATGGATTTCCCGAAAACAAAAATAGCCCACGTCTGTCATGCCATTGAAGCCCACAGTTTCTCTGCAGGTATCCCCCCCAACACCATCGAAGCCAAAATCATTCAGGATGCCGACCGGATGGAGGCTTTGGGAGCTTTGGGAATCATGCGGACGTTTTATGTTTCAGGCCGCATGGGTTCTTCTCCCTATCATCCTACCGATAGGCTAGCTAAGAGCCGACCTTTAGATGATAAAGCTTTTGCCCTCGATCATTTCGCTTGTAAACTCTTCAAGCTTCCCGATCTTCTTCAGACAAATGGAGGCAGGCAAGTCGCTTCAAGGCGTGCGGAATTCTTACGAATCTTTGTACTTGAGCTAGTTGCAGATCTTGAGAAAGGTGCGGACGGCGGAGCGCTACACATCGTATCGGCTTGCTATGAGGCGGGAGTTAAGAACGGAGCATTTTTTGATTTTGAAGATGTATTCGCGGAAAGGCGTCCTTTAAACCCGGATACTTTCGTGATTGACAGGCTTATTGAATGCCGCGATCGCTTCCCGGGATTTATCCCCCAGTTCCTTCGCCAAGCGAAAGAGGAAATAATTAGTATTAGAGCCTGAAACAGCCAGCTTTTCGAAGGAACAAATCTTCTCGGCGGTCCATTTCGTCCATTTTAGAAATCATATCTACTCCTTCATCCAGCCAATCAGAAGGAGACATTGATTGGTTGAGGGCTTCTTCGGCATGTGCAACGGGATTGGAAAAGATCCGAGCGAAAATGGCAAGGATCCAGTGCACCTTGTAATAGTCCTTTTTTGCATCGATGCAGAGCTGAAACCGTTCTCTTAACTCCCATTTCGCCTGATTATCGTTTTCGCTTTGAATGCGTTTTTTATATAGATCGGTGACCTCGTTTAGGCTTCTTCCGGCTTTGAAATAAGCACGGACAATAGCTTCCGATGTATGACTGTCCAAAATATTGTAAGCGCTTACTTCGCGATCTGCAGCACTTACTATAAAATATTTTTGATACATTCCAATTAGGAACAAAGCATGACACATAGGATAGATCGATCTTTTGTTATATTACGATGTACATTCATATTATCATTAATATTAAAACAAAACAACTAAACAAAATTGTATTGCAAACAATCGACAATTAGAAAAAATTAATTATCGTATACTTATGTTTTAAAACTTTTCATAGAGTTGACCACATCTAAGCTTCTTATATAAATCCATTCATATTGCATGATAAATCAAGATAGATTAACATTATTAAGACTTAATTAATTTTCCAAATATAATTATTTAGTTATAACAGTAAAATAAAGTTAATAATATGACATTAGAAATGAGATCTATTGATTTTAGTAACATTCCTGCTTCCATTCCAGCAGCATCGATTACCCCTCTAAAAAAAATTTATAAAAGATCTGCATAAGGAGTTATTTTGATGGGTAGTATAAGCTCTCCCATTAGCTCCTTTGCGAAAAGCGGCATGTGGGACTTCAAAACGTCTATTGGGTCAGCAGCCGTCGGTATTCCTTTGGCTATCGAGGGAGCCTGCCTGCTCAAAAATATGTGGCAAAAACCGGGCTACCTCAAAGAAAAACTACTCGAGACCCAGCAGACAGTCCTCGAATCGTTCACTCCAAAGACAGGAGAAGAGACCCGGGAGGCTGTCCTTCGAATTGCAAAAAACACCTTTATCGTACTTGCCTGCTTAGCCTTTATGGGGGCGGCCGCCTATCTATCGATCCAGTTCCTGCCGGCTTCCATGGCAATTTCAACAGCGATCTCGGCCATTATTCTGATTGGAAAGCTCTTTCTCAATGCCAAAGCCTACAAACAACAGATCATTGAGGCCTTCACTGCAAAACCTGAAGAAGACCCATTGGCAGCCAAAAGCCGCATTCATACCAACATCTTAAAGACGGTGGCGCTTGTATGTTGTGTAGCAGGGGCTATACTCATCGGAGCCTATGTTCTTATTCCCCTATTGCAAAAATTCTCCTGGTCCGTTTCTTTGCCATTTCAGACTAAGCTCGTCGTCTTTTTTGAATATGCGGCCTTAGGAATTTTACACGCTGGCATCGCCTTGAGTAAATACCTGAAAGGGGATAAAGCGGGCGCGCTTTTTCACCTTACAGCGGCGGTAGCGGCCATTGCCTTCCCTGTCTTTTATTGGAACCATGAGATGCGCCTTCACCACTCCTTCTACGGACTTGCGATGATGGCATTGCCTTCGCGCACAGCCAAAATTTTGGGCAGCGCGATCACCTTTGACGCTTCTCTTTACATGCTCGAGCCTCTTCGCGGTGGTTATGTAGCTCCAGGTGATTTCGTCAGGTATGATTTTATCAATATCATAGTCGATCGGTTCCCACTTTTTTTCAAAGGGTACACGGCGGCTTCAATCGCAGAAAATGTAAATGACAATTGGTCAGAATCTACGGAAGTATCAAAAGCGGCAAGTTGACATGTAAAATTTAATTATTGGAAGTGACTACTGGATTTGTAGCTCGGATCGCGCTATAATCGTGGCTTACGAAGCCGGAACTCGGCAACAATGGTAAAAAAAAACTTGAGATTGAAGATGGGATCCATTTTAGAGGTGCATCAAAATAAGCCTAAGGATTTCGACGACACGATTCAAGTAGCGGCTTGTTACATTGAAATAGAGGGTAGACTTCTGTTGCTTCAACGCGCAGATTCGGAGACCGGAACGTGGGGAGTGCCCGCGGGAAAATTTGAGAATGGTGAAACTCCCGAAGAAGCCGCCCTGCGGGAATTATTTGAAGAAACCGGTATCGCTTTTGATCGCCACGCCCAGCTTCAGTCTTTTGTTCAACCTTTAGGCGCGTTATATATCCGTAAGCCGGAAGTCGACTACGTCTATCATTCTTTTAAGGTGCATTTGGATGCCGTGCCTGAGATTCGCCTATCGGACGAACATGTAGGGTATACATGGGCCTCTTCAAAAGAGATAGAGGGAATGCCTTTAATGGCCGGTGCGAAAGAAGCACTCATGCATTATTACGAACGCTCAAAGAAACGGCGTTCCAGCGCCAGCGTGAACGCCTACCTAATCTTGCGAAAAGCTGATGAAGTTTTGCTGCTCCTTCGAAAAAATACAGGCTATTTCGACGGTTATTATGGCTTGGTGGCCGGACATGTAGAAGATGGCGAGTCAGCCACAGCCGCCATGGTCCGCGAAGCCAAGGAGGAAGCAGGCATCCATTTACGGCCCGATCAAATCAAAGTCGCGCATGTCATGCACCGGAAGACCGATAGGTGGAACGTGGACATTTTTTTTGCATGCAGTTCTTGGCAAGGCACGGTCTGCAACAAAGAACCGGAAAAATGCGCCGCCCTTGAGTATTTCCCCTTAGACCAACTCCCCAGCAATATTATAGACTACATCGCCAGGGCTTTGCGGGCGTCTTCAGAAGGGCAATTTTATTCAGAATACGGTTTTAGAGAGTAATTATGATTCACAAGAAAGAATTCTACTTTGTCCGGCATGGTCAAACGGATCATAATATCGGACTAACAGCAGACCCAGGCGATATCCCCTTGAATACGCGTGGACAAGCGCAAGCGTGCGAGATTGAGGATATCATCGCCTCTTTGCCTATCAAAACGGTTTGTTGCAGTCCTCTTAAACGCGCAAAAGAGACCAAAGAGATCGTAACCGCTAATCTACAGGCGGCCCACTTTGAAATTGCCAATCTTGCAGAATGCACAGGCCCGATATGGGATCTCATGACGGCTTTAGGCCCAGAGGCACATCTTATCGCAGATGATCCTGTACGAACTTTTATGCAAAAAGCACTCCATGGAATCAACGAGGCCTTATCCCAGGAAGGCCCCGTCCTTATCGTTTCTCATGGCGGCATCCACTGGGCCATGTGTTGTTTTATGGGAGTGGAGCATGAATGGGCAATCGATAACTGCGTGCCCGTTCACTTTACTTTGGGCGACAACGGAAAATGGAAAGCAAAAAAACTCTCCTGTTCGCTGTCCAGCAAGCGTTGCTAGACCATCCGCCCTGCTATGCCATTTTCAGCCGTCTACCCGATCCACGTTTAGGAGCTAAAATTATCTGGTAGCCAATCACATCTAGGATTCTCGACAGTGTATCAATATTGATGTTACTCTTTCTTCCCGTCTTTAAGTCTTGAATGACAGTAGGGGATACCCCTGCAGCGGTGGCTAGCTTTCTCACCGAGAGGTGATCTTCTTGCATAGCGGCAAGCAGTAATTCTGCAATCAGGAGTTTTCTATACTCCTTATCAAGCAGCACTTTTTGCTTGGTATTCTCTATGAATTCCTCATAGGTGGATTTAGCTTTCTTCTTCATAATCTTCTCATTAAAAATCTTGCCTTGATCCCCCATCAATCGAAAAAGGTTAAGTAATTTGCGTTGCTTTTCTTTAACTTGTGTATTGAAGTACTCTAGTGCAGGGGATTGCCCTTTTGCATCAAAGTACCATTCAATAGTGAACTCGCTTCCTTCATAGGCGACTCGTTGTAGCATGCCAATCTCTCTTTGAGCTATGATTAAATAGTACCATTTTAATGGTACATTGTCAAGGGAAGCTTCTTTTTAGCGTTAAGAGCATATGACGCCATCAGCCAACCTTAAAAACTGGCACAAAATGGCCCAGACCGATGTTGTTTTATGGGAGTGGAGCATGAATGGGCAATCGATAACTGCGTGCCCGTTCACTTTACTTTGGGCGACAACGGAAAATGGAAAGCAAAAAAACTCTCCTGTTCGCTGTC
>Ga0206803_1181_pt1 | contig 10656 bp, 9 predicted proteins | sample Alteio_BWOrgCont_61_FD_152909 | JGI IMG/M metagenome (GOLD analysis project Ga0206803, IMG submission 152909) | Enriched cells from forest soil in Barre Woods Harvard Forest LTER site, Petersham, Massachusetts, United States -... | ecosystem: Environmental > Terrestrial > Soil > Temperate forest > O... | reverse complement strand
AAAATGATCAAAGAGCAGATCTATCGACAGTATTTGAGTGCTTACAAGAAAGGCGTGTTTAACTATATTAAGGAAGATATCCAAAACGGCCAGACTATGCCTAGGAAATATTTTTCGGGTGGAGATGATTTTTCCATTTTTGCAAAGGGTGGTGATGAAACAACTACTAAATTTGATGATCCTGATGTGCTGAGATTTGTCGCACAACTTTCGGTTGAACCAACGGTTGCTATCACTTTTGAAACGCCAAGAACACAAGAACCTAATAAGAAGGGGAACGATTCCGCGATGGCAGGGAATCTAACCGAAGTGTTAGGACATGGCTGGTTTGGTTTCGATTCTCTTGAAATATACAAATTCATTTTAAAGGATGATGAACTGCTGTCATTAATGGAAAGAATAGAATTTGTAACATATAAGAAATTTTTCGGGGAAACTGGCCTAGGATTTATTCAGGAATTTTTTAGACGTCTGCGTGTATTGGAACCAAAAAATGAAGCTTACCACCTTCAATAACATTATCTCTTTTCTCGATATCAATACCTATCACTTGTTTTATAGCAGGGTGTAATTGTAAAAGCTCGTAACCTAATTTGTTATCATCCGCACCTAAATCAACCACCGTACCTTCAAAAGAAACATCTTTAACCAAATCAAGGCTCTTACGTAAATTCTCTTCGCGATAGGATCTGCTATAAGCGGGTTTTAAACCGCTATTTTCAAAAAGTTTTCTAGAACTAAGAAATACCTCCTTTATTTCTTCACTCGTTAAGGTATTATTTCTTGCTTTTGGTTCAGCCTGTTGGCACACCCAGACTGCCACTTAATTCCCAATCTGTTGATACCGTCATCCTTCGGTATGCTCTTCATCATATGCCTTATAAAGTTCAGCAAGAATATCTAGCTGAAATCCATAGGGTATTAAGACCTGACGGACGATTAATTGTCTATGAGAATACCTATGACTTACATACGACACCAATATCCTATGAGGGTGCCCAATTTAATTCAGAGTTAGTGAAGATAAATGATCGAGAGCGCCTGCAGTTATTCCTGGCAGGCATGGATACGCTTTCACAGGCGATCAAAGATAAGCATCAACCATTTCCCTTTACCTACCGCACAATATCCGATTGGAAGAGTTTTTTTGAGAAAGTCGGATTTTATTGCCAGGTAAAATATTATGGGATTCCTTCTTTTGACTTATATCAAGCCCCCTTGGGAATTTTTATATTGACAAAGTCAGATCTTCATATGGAAATTCGTCAAGATATTCAATATTCACACTCTTCTGTTTCTGGAGATGAGCAGACACATACGGTATTTATAAATCTTCATAATGCCATCCTTAAATTTTTTAAATGGAATCAACGCAAAGCTACTCCTTTTACTCCGAATGAAATCGCCATTTTTGATAATCCTAGGTTTCAATCGGAGAATTTAAGTGAATTAAACAAGGATGATATAAAAACTATACAACATACAAGTTATGACCGTTCTTCAGGGGATATCGAAATTCGTATCGTCGTTACTGATATTCGGGATAAAAAACATTTCTATAAACTTAAAGGCTCAGACACAACATCCATGGCAGCTTTAAAGAACCTTATGCCGACACTTCCCGAAATGAACGATCCTAAAGCAATTATCCAAACTTCTATTGGTAATCAAGGAGACTTAGAGGGGAATTTTACTGTTTTATCTCATCAAAATAGTTGGGAGCTGTATGGTGCAGTGGATGAACCTTGGAAAGAAAAATCTTATCGTGCACTTGTCCAATTTTCAAATGGGCAGAGAAGACTTGGAATTGTTCATTTTAAAGGAGACCCTCAAGGACATATTACCGAAATTTACTTTAATTCGAATAAGTTAGCACCGGAGGAAACAAGTTTTGTGTTTATAGCTTATACTTTAGGTTGGGAGGACGAGAATCCTCGTGAATTACTTAAACAAGATTATGAAAAAACTTCTGATTTGCGGCATATATTTCGATTCCCTTATTTAAATGGAAGTGTTTTTCATGGGCAGGTAGCTAGTAGTTCAGAAAATTTAAACACAGCATTTGCAGGTATGCCAGTTGATCTAAGAATGGTCCATCAGGGAAAATCTATTTCTAGGACCGATTTGGAAAATAATCTCAACATTATTGGGTATCAATTAAAGGGTGGTTTGAATGATGTAAGAAATCCTGGTGATTATTTTATTGAAGGAAACAATATTCGTATTGTATTTTTGCCAGCACGTTATCCAGTCAATACTTTAGTCGTTGATGACGAAGGGCATATGGCATTTGTAGCCATTCAGGGAAAAAGTGGACAAAAAGGAGCAGATTATTGGACGGTTGGGAATTGGGTTAAAGAGGAGGTGCAAAGAAATTTTGGGTGGGGACCGAGAGCCGTTTTTGCGCTCGATAATGGTATGGATCCTTTTTTAAAGAAATTTGATGAAGATGGCAAGGAAGAAATTTTATTAGGAGGAGCCAGGGAAAACCTAAATGCATCATTTTCAGTGGTACCTGCTGAAAAAGACAGTAGCAAAGAGGATCACGCTATGGCAAGTGCAAAGCGATCTATGACAGGTGCAGAGCAATATCTTTATCGTCCTTTTGGAAAAACAGGTTTGACATTCTTTATTGCCGGACATGGTGCTATTTGGACAGGAAGAAAATGGCCTACCAATAATGAAGGGTATGCTAAGCCTAATCAAGAGGAGGTATTCGCTTCTTATGATGATGCTTTTGAATATATGCGAAATCAAGATGGAGTTGTGATGATTGACACAGCGCCAGCCTATGGAGAAAAAGGAGGTGTAGATTTAAATTCTGAAGAATGGATTGGTGAATATTTTAAGAAACATCCTGAATTAAGACAAAAAGCTTTTATTTCGACCAAGGTTGGTGAAGAATCTCCTCAACCGCCAGAATTAAAAGGAGAGATTGACCATTCAGTGGAACATTTGAAGTATTCTGTTGATAGAAGTTTAGAGAGATTAGGCCGTATTGATTTGCTTTATATACATCAAGCAACCGCGCAGGTTTTAACAGATAAGGCGTATAAATCAGCACTGTTAAAGATGAAGCAGGAGAACTATGGTGGGATTAAATTCTTAGGCGCATCTATTTCCGACAAGAATGCTTTAGAAGAAGCTGTAAATCATAATTTAATTGATTGGCTGGATGCTATTCAGATACCAGCTTGGTTATTTAATGAAAGAAAGGATTTAGTCCAAAAGATTTATGAGAAAGGTATCGCCATTGTCATTAACTCTGCAGGTCGTGGAGTTAAAGACAATGATTTCCGTTCCGGATATTTGAATATAGCGCATGATCCAAGAGTTTCTGTTATCTTGGTCGGTAGTAGAGGGCATTTGGCCGAAACTGTCCATTATTTTACTTCCCATGCAAGTAATTTAATTTTTAATATGCAAGCATGGTATTTCAACGATGACCTATACCTGCTAGATCATGGCAGGCCTGATTATGATGATGCCTATTCATGTGCTTCAGAAATATGGGATCGTTTTAAGTTCTTAAATTTTGGAGCGCTGGATAATTTACTTAAATATGTTTTCGAAAATGCTGCGGGAAAAGCCCCTACGGATTTTATAAACGGTCAGCTTGCTGAAGCAGAGGCAAACGTTATAGATGGTGAGATTTTAGTCCGGGTATTTAATAAATTTGAAGGTGATTTACCTGATGCAATCAATGGAGTCACATTTGATTCAACTTCAGATCCTATAAAGGTAAACCCGAGTATTTATCGAGGAGAGGGTATCCCACGTATTTTGGGGGAATTAAAAAAGATTTATCCTCTAGGTCTCCATGTTGAAAGAAGACCAAGTGTTCGTTGGTCTATCGTTAATATCGATGGGGTCAGAAAGGTTCAATTTGAATTAAGAATTCCAATCCAAAATACCCAGCCTTCAAATCCTATAAGAGTATATGACCCACAAGTATTGAGTTCTGCTGATCATAGAATTAGGCAATTTTTAGAAATAGCAGGAAAAGATTCTTCCCGTATGAGTGTTATTGGTTTATTTGGGAATCTTCATTTTCCAAAAGGTTTTGGGAAGACTGCTCCTATAATTGAGCACATTGCAGAGTACGGCCATCAACATGGACAAGCCGTGGTAGTCTTGCTTGAGAATCCAGGAATCCCAATAGGTGTCTACTTAAAAGGCATCGGGTCCGACCCACGTAAGGTAGAAGATTTTAAGCATGGAATTTTATTTCCAGGAATTGTCCGAAATGATTTAATTTATAGCATCTATAAGTTTCAAAAAGACCATTTTAATGAGAATGCAGCCATTAATAATGCTCCAGTTGGGTCATGGGGACATGACGCAGGCGTGTTTCTTCGTGACCATCCTCAAATTGATGTTGTTAATGAGAATATGTCATTCGAAGCCTGGCTTAAATTAAGACAATATGAATTAGCTGCAATAGAACATACTCAAGTCGCGCCAGGTAGCAAGGGGGCGGGTTTGAATAGTCTTAAAGAATTAGTCTTGTCATATAATGACGCTCAAAAAGAAAGAGATGAAGAATTAATAGGAACACAACTGCCAATAATTGCTAAGAATTATAGAGAAGGGCAGAAATTGCCGATTGTCATAATTCTTCGCAATTCAGAGCATAATCGCATGTTAGATGACATCGATTTAGAAAAGATGCGGGCAGTATCAGTAACTCTTGAGGAATCTTTCGCAGATCCCCGCACAATGTCACCTAATAACTGGGTGGCTTACCATATGGCTGGCAGAAATAATTTCTCGCCACAGGAAGAAGCTCTACTAAAATTTCAGGATCAATATGATGCTCTTCTTAGAGACAAATTAAATGACGGTAGGGGATTTAATTCATTGACTGATTTTATTGAAAAAATGGCCAGCCTTACACCCTCATTAATTGGCACTAGATTTATGGACCAGTTGCTAAGAACTCAGCCCTACCAACGGGAACCAATCAAAGTAATAGATAAGGCCCAACTTGTTAAGGATCAAGTAGGCGGTATCGATCTTAATTCTGAAAATATGCAAATGGATGTTAGTGGACAGAACATTAATATACATTTTGACTCTAGCATGATCGCCCAATTTAGGCGTGGGGATTTCTCAGGTGTCAGACCTCTGATCCTCAGCATCACGCCCATTGCCAATATCATGCCCTGGTTAGGTTTTAAAGTGAATCCGATGCAATTAGCTAAAGCGTAATTAGTTTTTAAAGATGTTCTTTCTCTAGAAGGGCAGCCCGTAAAAAGGCTGCCCTTATTTTTTGAGATTTCGAAAAAGTTCGCATTTTATGCAAAATGCGAACTTTTCTATTGACCCTACCTTTCACAGTCCTACAATGCATTTATGGATCAAAAACATTGGGACTACGAAGGCCTCAAGGATTACCTTCGCTTCATAGAGAAGTCTGACCTATCGCCTGAGCGTTTTCATGGCCTGTTTGGGCCATATAACGCAAAAAAACATGCCAAGGATACCAAGCTTAAGGAAATCCGTCAAAAGCTCTTTAAATTTCGCTACAGCGAGGAAATAGACCGGGCCATCGAAGGCTCAGATAAAATTACCCGTCAAAAGCCTAGAAGTAACAGCCCGCCGCGCGTTCTGATCTTAAGAACACTATACGAATCTATGGTTCGAGTGTCTGAATTGGTCAGTCTTGAAGTACAGGACATTAATTTTGAAAAAGCGGCCGTCCTGGTCCGTTTTGCTAAGGGCGGGAAACAGCGTATGGTGGTGATTTCCCACACGTTGGCGGATGACCTTAAAGAATATGTCCAGGAGAGGCGCCAAGGGCCTTTATTCTTGAGTTCCTGGGGCAGGGAATATAGCACTCGCTACATTCAAATAATCTGCAAAGAGGTATCCGAGTATTGCGGCTTCATCCCACCTATTACTCCGCACATTTTCCGGCATTCACACGCCACCTACCTGCTTAATGCCGGTGTTGAGATCGCCCACCTGCAGATGCTCTTGGGGCATAGTGATATTTCGACAACGACTATTTATGCGCGGAGTTTGCCAGGGGTTGCGATTGCAGCTTATCGGAAGGTTGTAAATTACTAAAATAGAAAGAATTCTACGTTCTGGCTATATGTATCTGTAATTCAAAAATACAGTCTTTAATTTTATCGATTTTTATTTCGATCTCTCGAAGCCTTTCCCGAGTATAACTTATTTTGCCATCTTTAATGGTAACAGGAGAATCATTTGCCTGAACCTGATCAATAGGAGTGTTCGTCATTAAATTCTTTAAATCCTTATGTAAACCTTCAAAATCTTCCGGAAAACCATTTTTAACATGTTTTATTAGCTTTAAAAGCTTATTAACGCTTTGAGAAAGTAAAAATATTTTTTTAAGACGAAAATTAATGTCTGATATATTTTGTCCTGGTGAAGTTACAAAAGTCGCTAATTCATGGATTCCATCATCTAAATCATTAGCTCTTCTTAGGGCCAAATCCCTCTGTACCTTATCGCTATCCATCTGAGTTTCTAGAATTGAAGAAACGTAAATTGCTACAAATATTGTACCTAACACTGCAATGCCTTCAAGGGGATCAATTGTACTACTAAAAGTAAGCCATGGCGTTGCATTCATTTTGCCAATGATTACTCCGATAGCAAGGGCAATAATGAGAGAAAAAAATATAGCACTATTTCTTATCTTCACAGGCGTCCTTTATATCCTGCCAAATTTCTTCGATTAAATAAGGTTCTTCGATTGATTTAAATTTTAAAATTTTAATTAAATCATCATATTTAAAATTGTCATAACGGATAAGCCCCCCAAAAGATTCTTCAAGAAATGAGGTTCCATAACCAGAGGTACCATCTAAATCAATTAAAAGCGTTTTCTGGTCCCGCAAAGCTGCAGTAACTTTTGGAGCTAATATATCTTGACGAAATTTTTCACCAGAAAAAGGCCCTTCCACTATTAAGCGCGGGCCTGGTGACCTACTAAAATCGTTTGATATGCTTACTATAATTTCATTTGCAGTTGACATTATTCTTATTAACCTCCCAATAAATGTACGTTCCACTAAATGGGACACTTAGTTTAACATAAGTGTTTTCATGAGGGCAACAATATGTATCGTTGGTAATTATTCTTAACTCTGATATCTGTCTTCTTTCTAAAGCACTGTAAATTCCTGGCAATCCTTTCCCCCTAAAACTTTGTCCTGTCACCGTGTAATGAAAAACTCCACTCAGTATAATTTTTAATAGTTCCGGATTATTTTTTCCTTCTATAAAATTCGTTAATTTTTCTTTCCATGCCCCAAATCTAGAATCTTTTGGTTTATGAGCCAAGCTCTCAAAAATTCCAACACCTAAATCTACAAAGGCAAAGCAAACCTTGCTCTCCCCCGTTTTATGATTCACCGTTAACCACCAATGTTTCTCTCCAGGCCTTCCAATCTCAGCATGATTGTTTGTATTTTGCATAAGTTCCATTAATACCCTATATACCCCTTGGCATCTTCTTTTTTCCTTCCATATTGCCTTTGTAGATGCGTCAATTACAACAGTTGCGAGAGAAGGATCAACTCTCTTATTTGCATGTGTTAAAATTCCATCCTTATGAGTACCGGCAATCTCGTAATTATCTTCTTCTTCAAATTCTGAAAACAAACTTTCAAAAAAACCACTATTTTTTAATAGCGTTATTGCTGTTAATTTTGTGGGGTAATTACCATTAAATTTAATTTCCCCTGCTTTGAATTTAATCATGATAGACAACAAAAGGATGATCGTACCATGATCAATTTCTTGAACATCTTTAAGATTAACAAAAACTGGTTGTCTTAAATTAAATTTATCTTCTATCTTCTTTATAAAATCTAAAACTTGATTGGTGTTTGAATTTAATAATAAATTTTTAGGAGCATTGACGACATTTTCATTAGTTGGTAATAAACCTACATAGCTACTTCTGTATTTCTTTTCTTTCGAAAGGCGTCTGCTTAATGTATTGAGCTGACTTCGAAGTTTCTTATGGTAGCGTGTGCGTTCTTGTTCTCTTAAAAAACGCCTTCTTTGTATCTTTAGAAATAACTGTTTGTCTTTTATTTTCTTCATTACTACAACCAAATTTTATAAGGCTTTACGTACTCTAATCTTCCCAATCCACCGATACTGGTTCATCTTTGAAATCAAAAAGGGTTTTTATATCATTTGAAGCCCATATAACATCGATGCCTTTTATAGCTTTTAAAGTATTTATTAGCTCCGGGGTTAAAACAGGATCAAATTCTTCCCCCGCTGACAAGAAAACTCTTTTTTGACTATTTGTATCTATGATAAAATATAGTTCTGCTTTCTTTCTTCTATCACCATGTATTTTTGCGTTAACAATGATTGATTTTATTCTTTCAAAATGATTTTTATTAGCTTTTGTAAGAAATATAGCAATTTTATCCCCTGCTAATTTCTTATTCACTTTTGAACAAGTTATAAATACAGTTTCCACCGCTTTCTTTAACGGTAAATCAAAAAATTCTCTCTTAAGATTAATACGTTTATCTTGAAGAAGCTTATGTACTATTTTCTCTGCTTTAACGCAATCAAGGACATCTTCATCATAAAGAACTTCAAATTCTGTGGGAACCCCAGTTGTACCAGATAATTCTTTCGCTCGATTTTCTGAACTTCGAATCGTTCTCCCAATTTTCACAACTGTATTTTTATGTGCGGGGTTTCTCAAAATATAAATCTTGCCAGGTTGTGGTTTCATAATTTTAAATAACTTCTACTTATCGTAATCTCCGCCCTCTCATAGAAATCAATTGGATTGTTGTTCAGAATTGTCTGAAGTATCAGGATTACTACAAACACTTGGACATTGATCTCCTCCACCTACTCCTGCGTAGCAAGGGCCACCTACCCCAGCATAACATGGCCCTCCTACACCGGCATAAGCCGGACCACCAACCCCATCATATGCTGGACCACCAACTCCATCATATTTTGGGCCACCTACACCATTATATTCAGGACCCCCAACACCAGAGTATTCAGAACCACCTACTCCTGCATAACAAGGACCGCCTACACCGGCATAAGCTGGTCCACCAACCCCATCATATGCTGGACCACCAACACCAGCGTAACAAGGACCGCCTACGCCATCGTAGCCTTGACAATGACAAACATCATTTGCAAAAACAAAATTAGAGTACGAAAAAAAGAAAAAAGTAATTAATACTATTGGTCTCACTATTCAATTCCTACTTATCATAATCCCTAGTCAACTCTTCTGCTTTTTAAGACTTTTGATAGCCCATTCAACAGAGACCACAACCCCAAAAATAATTATTGGGATTGAAGTTAATATAAAACAAATTATTGAACCAAGTAAGTAAGAAACCCAGTACCATTTGCTTTGTTTCGGTAACTCCCCTAGTGTGGTGACTTTTTGGAACAAAAGTTCATTATTAAAATCAACTGGCATTACTTTATATGGATCATCTTCAAAACAATATATGTTTGCATTCAAAAAACCAGTGCTTACTAACTCAGAACAAAAATAAGAATTAGCTACATGAAACCAACTACCAATAAAATCATCTTCTAGAAGAAAGTGTATTTGAATAGGAATAAAGTTATACAATAAAAAATACACAAGACCAAACCAATCATACTTATCACTCTTCTGGGCTTGTGCTGTACAAAATTCAATAGCTGCTTTTAATGATTCTTCATTGGCATTTTTATGCCGTAGAACAAGAATCTGATAATTATTGTCTAAGTATTTTTGTTTCAGATCACTTATTTTAACGCCGTCAGTACATGCCTCAACAACCTTACCATTTCCAATGTACAGCGCAGAATGTGTCCAATCTTTATTTTCTAATCCCGTATAGGAAAAATTAGCAATCTTAATAAATAAAGATTCCCATTCAAATCCATTATGTGCGGTTAGGATAACATCCCCAGGAAGAAGCGCATCTAAAGAAGTAGCCACAATTGCTCCTTTTTAATTATCGTAGCTCTTCTCGCTCTAATGAAACTATTCCAAATCATACTCGGTGGTGAAGCCATCTTCCCCATTTGGCTTTATTTGAATAATTCTAGTTGTTTTAAAAATATGATTATTCTTAACATCATCAAACATTGTGTACTCAATATAAGCAGTAAGAAGAAAATCTTGATTATTTACTAGAGCACTCAGTTTAGAAGAAAGCTCATTAAAATCTTCGACTTTCCCGGATGGATTGAAATCTCGATCATTGGGAGTCCTTTCAGCATCGATTAAATAAGGAGCTTCTTCATTCTGAAAAACTATGCACACCTTTTTAAAATACATTGTTGGAATTACAAAATTGATAGTGCCATCAAGATTTGATAAAACTACTTTGTATTGCTTGATATAGGCTGGATACTCTCCGACATTCATTATGGATGTATTTAACAATATCCTTACCTTTTTGTCCTTTTCATAAATAACTCCAACAAAAACTTTTTTATTTTCGTCTGGTAGAACCTTTATTCCCAATAACGATCTTTTGTATGATTCATCGACATCCCTAAAATTTATTTTTATATATGGTCTTTTTCTTAAAATTTCATCCTGACGATATAGATATAATTGAGTGCCAGAAAAAAATATAGCAGCAATGACGCCTACAACCGTAAAAAAATGGGCCC
>Ga0206803_1180_pt1 | contig 10865 bp, 7 predicted proteins | sample Alteio_BWOrgCont_61_FD_152909 | JGI IMG/M metagenome (GOLD analysis project Ga0206803, IMG submission 152909) | Enriched cells from forest soil in Barre Woods Harvard Forest LTER site, Petersham, Massachusetts, United States -... | ecosystem: Environmental > Terrestrial > Soil > Temperate forest > O... | reverse complement strand
TTTTCACTAAAGCAGAATGATGCGCAGACGTATGCAACCAAGCTCGCAATAGCTGGCGAAAGAAGCTGATACCGCATCTCCCCAATGTCGATTCCCGAGACCCGAGTCGCATAATAGTATCGGAAAAAAAGTGACAATATGCCAGAGCAAATCATCCCATTGTAAAGTGCGTTGATATTAACAAGCCGGTCGCACGACGAACATCCAACCCAGGTGCCTAAGAATAATAAGGCATAAGGAAGCACGACTCGACCCCAGTGATCGATCGGGACTCCATACGCCGCCGAATCCGAGAGCCCCATTAAAATCACCGCCCCTGAAAATAGGAGCAGCGCCGAGGCCAAAGGCATCTGGAAGCGCGTCGTGGCTTCGCCCTGGTCGATCATGGTTGGTGAAGGGTTTGGGAATACCTTTCGATGGGATTTTGATTATTCCGAGGAGATTAGGTCCGTCTCGGCTGACATGGTTGACGACTTTTTCCAAGAAGCTTGGCTTGGCGGCCATTCACCGTTCACATATGCATCCTTCTTTGGCGGCATAGTCGGAGTTATCTGGCAGTTGTATATTTTCGGTCGGCCATTTCTTCTTGGCTGGCAGATCATGCCTGGGCTACGAACTGTCGTTCACGCAGAAATTCTGAGACTATTTGCCTTTGCTTTACTGGCGATTTTGTTGTCCCTCGCGGATAGCTTCACCTCTAATCCCTTAGGTGAGCGCCTAGCTGCTCAGTTTCTTGGTATTGCGATTGGAATGTTGCTCGGGTTACCGAAGCTGTTTGCCAGAGTCGCTCGGCCTCAGTCTCGGGCGGAAATGCCGCAGATTGGGTTGCCTGCTGGCGAAACCACTTAGTCCGAAATTAGATATGCCGACTCTTTGTTGAGGCTCCTATAATGCAGTTACTTATCGTACAGACATGTGCCCCGGACTATCGTTTGGAGTTTTTTGAGGAACTCGATGGTCTGGTGGGAGGGATGACGGTAGCTGCCGGGAAAGGCTATTTCACGTCACCAATGGTGAATGCAGCGATCGGAAGGAGATGGCATCTGCTAATCAAAAACACCTTCTTTTGGAAAAACTCGTTCCTTTGGCAGTCGGGTATATTAACGCGGGCAATACGGGCTGGTGTGGTGGTAGCTGAGTGGAATCCTCGCGTCCTATCGACTTGGATCATCATTCTTGTGAGGGCGGCCCTGGGGCGACCGACGCTGCTCTGGGGGCATTCGCGTAGCCAGTTCCGCAATAGTCGCGTGCATCAAGCGATTCGCGATACAATGGCGCGTATTTCGAGTGGTGTGATTGCATATACAACGCCGGAGGCATTGAGTATCCGCGTTCGTAATCGAGGTCTCCCCGTGTGGGTCGCCCCGAACAGCGGGGTATTGAAAAGATCTATCCAACTTCCGGAGCAAATAGGAGCCGGTCAGAGTGATGTTCTTTTTGTTGGGCGATTGATCCCCGACAAAAAACCTATGCTGCTGGTCGAGGCTTGGGCTCTCCTCGGAAAAAACAGGCCAGCAGGCGCACGGCTAATGATAGTCGGTGATGGGATTGAGCGCGCGCGAATTGAGGCGTTCGTTAAAAAAGCCGGGATCGAGGAGTCAGTGAAGATAATAGGGCATGTCGGGGAACTCAATCGACTGGCTGAATTCTACGACCGGGCTTTGGTGTCGATTTCCGCCGGTTACGTGGGCCTTTCAGCCATTCAGAGCTTCGCATTCGGAGTGCCGATGCTTATTTCCCGGGACGAGAAACATTCGCCAGAAATCGCGGCCTGTGTGGAAGAGGTAAATTGTCGGTATTTTGCTACCGATGCTGCGGAGGCCTTGGCGGAGGCCATTATCGGCTTTTTTCGAGATCAAACTAGATGGCGAGAAGCGCGGCCCTCAATCAGTCAGCATGCTCTCGAGAATTACTCGGTCGAACGTATGGCTGCCGGGTATTACCAGGCAGTAGAGGGACTGCTCGATCAGCGTCTGCCAAGCCGAAGAATTGCCCTCGTTTGGGAGCACTTTGGTCCGTATCATCTTGCCAGGTATCGAGCCTTGCGCGAGGCATGTCCGGAAAATCGGGTCATTGCATTGGAAATGTCTTCAGGGACTTCAACGTACAAGTGGTCGCGTGAGAGCGACGCATCTGAGGTGCATTCTCTGGAATATGAGAAACCTGCGGAAGATCTAACTGCGACCCAGGTTTATTTACGGGCGCGGCGCTTCTTTAAGAAGTGTCGTATCGGCGCGGTGTTTGTCCCGAGCTATTGGCCGCCCACGGCATTCGCGATTATGCTAGCGGCAAGAAGCGTTGGAGCTGCGGTGATTCTGATGAATGAGTCCCATGAACTGACGGCCAAGGCGGCAGGCATAGGTGCCTGGTCAAAGCGGAAAATCATCGGCTCGGCTGATGCGGCGCTCGTGGGAGGATCTCCTCACAAAACCTATATCGAATCGATGGGATTAAATCCGTCGAGAATTTTTCTCGGGTACGACGCGATCGACAATAAGTTCTACAATGCATCGGCGAGGGATGCTAGAATTGCAGGCGGTTCGACAAGAGATAAGCTGGGACTGCCTCATCGGTATTTTCTCAGTGTTGGAAGAATAGAGCCGAAAAAGAACATCGTAACTCTCGTTCGAGCATACATCGCTGCTCGTATCGGAGCTACCTCGGGATTTCCTCGTCTAGTGATCGTCGGGAGTGGCTCGATGATGAATGCGGTGAGGGAAATATGTCTCTCGGCTTCGCTTGTCATACTCGAACGCTCCTCAGGTTCGGCTGAAACTGAATTTGCTAATGCGGATGTCTATCTTCTTGGATTTCGGCAGATCCGCGAGTTGCCTTCGATTTATGCCTTTGCGGATGCGTTTATTCTTCCTAGTTCGGAGGAAGAATGGGGGTTGGTTGTAAATGAGGCAATGGCCAGTGGGATACCGGTAGTTGTATCTCAGAACGCAGGGTGTGCGGCCGATCTCGTCTCCGATGGGATAAATGGGTATAGATTTGATCCTTTCGATATCGAGCAACTTGCTCGGCAGTTGAGAAAATTGAGCGAAGATGAAGATCTTCGCAGATCGATGGGGCGAGCTGCTTTGGAGACCATTAGTGTTTGGGGATGCAACCGCTTTGGGGCAGGGGGGCGCAGCGCATTCGCGGCAGCGACCGATCAACACCGCGAGCAACTAGTCAATTGATTTTCAAGATGCTGCGTTTTTTCTATATCCCCTTGGTTTGTGTCCCGCTTACGATAGCGATCGATTTTGTCTTTTGGTTGCGTTCGAGACTGTATCGCTCGTTGTTCGCCATGCTCTCGATTTTGCTCATTGGCGCTTTGGCGATTGTTATGTCGGCTGCGTTAATTTCGTTAAGGAATATCTCAACGACCATAAAATTCCTGGAAGTCGATGCCTTGGTGGGCGTCGATTCGTCGTCGACCATGAAAACGATTGTCCGGGATTCGCGACTCCAGGCACTGCGATACGAATTGAGCCGTCATGACCCGATTACAGAAGGCGAGGTTGATAAATGGGCAGATGGATTCCACGCGCAGCTTGAGATCTACCGATCCGGCGTCTTTGTGAAGGAAGATGCGGAAAATGCCGACCGGGTCTCCGTTTCCTCTACCCGATATATCGAGCTACTTCGTGCCATGGCGAAGGCCACATCGCCTGATCGACAAAGATTTGAAGAGATCGACCGTTCTGCCGATCAGGTCGCGGCCGATTTGAATGGGGCATATGAGTTTAATCGACGTAGGACAAAACTCAAAGCGGACGAGGCTCTCGACGCTGCGTCGGATGCGCTGCGCACCTCTGATCGCCTCTGGGTCGCAGTCGGCGTCCTATTCTTGCTGTCGATTGGCGTGGTATTTGTTTATCGGTCGTTGAATCTGACCGATCAATAGCAGATGCGTTTCATCATTATCGGGCATTTGCCACCTCCTGTCACCGGGGAGAATCTGATGCGGACGCGGTTTAGTGAGGCTTTGGTTTCCCAGGGCCACGCCGTCGAGAATGAGCCGCGCTCCAGTGTGCGTTGGGTGTTCGGCGAGCACGATGCTATGGTGCTGATTTCCGGACAGAGCTCTTTGGGCACCGTTTACGATTTGGTCGCTGCCACCTTCGGCTTTTTGGTCTTTCGTCGGGTGGTATTCTATATTCACAACGCGTCGTGGAAGCGCCTCCGGAGAATTCCTTTCCCTGGCGTTTTTAAAAATTGGGGGCGGGTTCGTGTCCTTGTCTTGCGGCCGGCGATCGCAGGCTCGTTCGCGCAGGCGGGAATCAAAGCGGTGGTTCTTAACAACAGTATCGACCGCGAACTTGAGGCCTGCGGCCTCTCGCACATAAGCGAACCCAGGAAGCGACTGCTTTGGATGGGACGTCCCGATGCGGCGAAGGGATTCCCCAAGGCGCTCGAGGCATTCGGCATTCTGCGCGGCGGGGATCCGGAATGGGTGTTTGACGTCTACGGGCAATCCGCCGATGTCGCGCCCGCGCCGAGGATCGACGGAGTTGTCTTCCATGGTTTTGTGAGCGGCAAGCAGAAGGAATTGGCTTTGCAGGGCGGGGGGATTTTTATTCTACCCTCGCAGTACAAGAACGAGACCCAGCCGCTTTCGATTATCGAAGCACTTGCGTTTGGCATTCCCATTTTGGCGAGCGACGTTGGTGGCATTCCGGAGATGATCGAAGGCGACGGGTGGTCAGCCGGGCATGTCATTCATTCTGGCGCCCCGATCGACTACGCTAATGCAGCCATAGAGGTTGTCGGCCGATACCGGAAATATTCAGAAGCAGCACGAAAGGTTTATCTAGAAAGCTATGGGACGAAGGTGTTTGAGGAATCGGTTCGAGACTTGGCGTTGGACCTCGTATGATGCCGGAGCTGAAGTTTGGCGTACGAAAAGCGGTTCGCGGTCTCCGACGAAAGAGCTGGAAGACGGGAATGCTCGCGATGTTTCCTCTTTTCGGATCTCTCGCGATGCTCGGACAGGGAGTGGATACCGGCTCGCCACCGGGCAGAATACTCGAAGAGTATGTGAAGACTGGTATCCTGCAGCCAGATCACATCAGATGGCTCAGGGTTAGAGGTATCTACGAGCCGGGCTATTCGAAAGATGATTCTGGAAGATCCGTTGTGGCGGATCGCAAAGCGCTTTCGCGGCTTCGGCAAATCGGGTTCCGTTTATGCGGCTTTCTCGAGTGGGATGGTTTTCAATGGAAATCAGGCAACAAAGAGCACGGCGGGCGGCACCTCCCGAGCGATCTGCGAGATGCCTATTTGAGAGCGTTTCAGATTGGGCAGTTCTATGGTCGATTGGTTGACGTTTGGGAGGTGGGGAATGAGCCAGATATTGGCTACGAAGACGACGGTGCTGAAAGCTATTCCGCCTTTTTCAAGGCGTGTAGCCTGGGCCTCCAAGCTGGCGTGAAAAGTGCGTCGCTCGACACCGATCCCCCCGCGCGGATTGCGCCGGCTCCGTTCGGTCTTCCTCCCGGTCCATACTTCGAGCGCGCGGCGAGCAATGGGCTGTTCGACTATGCGAACGCCTTGGATTTCCACTATTATGGATACGCGGAGGATTTCCTTGGAGTTTACGAGCAATTCAGGAGTGCGCTGCCAAGCGCGACCGCGGGCAACAAAGACGCTATCGGTAAAGTCATAAGCCATTATCCAGTAATTGTTTCTGAATTTGGCTATGGGATGCTATACAAAAGCGTCCGAGACACGAACGCCGGTCGCGACCGGCAGCGCGATTGGTTTAAAGTGGTGTGCCAGCAGGTGGAGCAGGCCAAAATATTTGCTCCGATGGCATTCTACTTGCCGCCATATTTGGAGGGAGACCACCTGGAATTTGGACTTCTGCGTCGGTGGACGCCTCAAGCGGATGATACCTATCGTTCGGTTCAGAACGAACCGCCGGCCCAAATCAGAACTCAGTGGAATCTTCCGACGCCCGCGTTGGCGCATATCAACTCGATCGGCCGAGGGATGAGCTACGCGCCTGCAACCATCTCGGGATGGAAACGGGGAGAGAGCCCAGTTGTTATCGATTTTAATGCGAACGATCGCATGTCTGCGGACCGCGTGTTCGGAGGATTCCGTCTTCGGTTAGGCGATGGCGCGAGTGAAGCAGGCGAATTGCGGGTATATAATTTCGGTGGGTCTCCGATTCGTGGGATATTGCGATGCCGGAGCGGCCAGAATGCGTTCCAGGGCGTCATTGATCGCGAATTAATCATTCAACCACAGGGGTTTATGGGCATTTTGGTTAAAATTGCCCCAGATGCGTCAACGCATGGTGCGGTCGACACGAGCTTCACGTTTAGTCCCGAGGGGCCGCAGCCGGAGTCGGTATTTGAAACAAGAATCTTGCCCGCACAAGCAAGGGTGAAGCCGGGCTTCATCTGGCAGGCCTCTTCTGAGCTGATTCCATTAAACGCCAGTAATCAAAATAGGCTTCACCAACGACCGCTTGCGTCGGAAGAGCCGCGTCTCAAGAGCGAAAATGGTTGGGAAGCGAGCACGGAGCTGACCGTTGAACCAGACCCTCAGGTGGCGACGAAATGGCGATTTATGGTCGGACCAGGCATAGATAAGAATAGCCGGTTGTTGGCCGAGATCGCGACGCCGGACTTGATGCAGATCGATGCCGCCTCGATGCTTGTTTTGGATCTAAGGCGGGTGGCTGCGGAACCAGATAGGATGGGGCGCTCCGTCCAGATTTGTGTGCGTGGCGAGAACGGGAATCTCTATTCGATCTGGCCGCCTTTTCCGATCGAGCAAGAGTGGTCGCATCTGGTGTTGCCGCTCAACGCGTTTACCATGGCATTTTACGGGCGCGCGAACCTGCCGTGGCGCCTATTGGAAAATCGCGTAATCTCAGTTATGCTGATTTTTAGGAACAGCGCTCCGGGTGATCGATTTGAGGTTAAAACGATTGGGGTGAGAGAGTTCGCACGGAATTGACGGTTCCTCGCTATGCGCGGGCGAAAGTCCTTTGCTCGAATTCCAACCATTTCGGACAGCTCACAAAGATTGTGACCCAGAGGGAGAGGATTGCCGGATTGTGAAAAGGGAAGTCCATCCAGGCGTGCGCGAGCGTCCCCAATAGAGCGATTAGGATCAGCAATCCCAAACTATTTTCCCAGAAGAAGAGGCGGACAACTTGAACGATCCAGAAGGCACAGACTACGATGAGAATGAAGGTACCGACGAGGCCTATTTCCCCGACGAACTCGGCATAGTCGTTGTGCGCGTGCTCCCAGAAAATACGCCCCATTCCCTGGGCCGTCATAATGCTGGGGTGCTTCGCTTGGTAAATCGGAAAGCAAAAGCGGAAGCTTCCGGCGCCCCATCCGGTCACGATCCGGTCATGGGCCATGTCCCAGGCCGCGCTAGCCGCCGTCAAACGATAATCCACTGACGTTTGCCGGTCCGCGTTTCGCAGATCGTTGAAACGGCTAATTGTCCGTTCAAGTTTTAGAGAAAACCCACTGAAAAGTAAGAAAGCAAAAAACACGCAAACGGACGACCCGATGAGGATGGGATTTTTCCCAGGAGTTTTGTCCTTGATCGCTATGGTCAGGAAATAGAAGAGCGCACAGAGGAGAAATCCGATCATGATCAGCGTGGCCGCCCGGGAATCAGATAGGGCGATCGCGATGCCAACAAAGGCCGAACAGAACCCGAAAAATCCGGCAGGGGTGGATTTCTCGAGCCGTCTCTCGCCGCGCCGAAAATACCACAGGCCGAGCGCTGCTGAGAGCCCAAGGATTAGATTCAAATAGGCCCCTGCATGGTTCTTGTACAGAAAAGTTGAGAAGTAGCTTCCGGCGACTGGCTTAATGAAGCCAAGGATCTTGCCGTATCCATGGACCTTCTGCGCTATTCCCACTAGGGAGAGAAGGCATCCATTGAAAATGAGCGACATAAAGAGGGCTTGCAGCGAACGACGTCGCGTGAAACCAACCCAGACGGCGCAGCCAGTCAGCCAAGCCGAAGCGTAAATCAAGTTTGTCCGCCAAGCATTCATTCTTTCAAAAGGCGATTGGACGGAGGTTGGCAGCCAATGGAGATAGGCGATCGGATGAATCCACCAAACTCGGCCATCTGTCGCATAGGCGAAGGCGGGATTTATGCTTTGGAGCAATATATATAAGATTAATGCCAGGCCGCCCCAGAAAAAGGGGAATTTTAGGAGCTTGGGATAGGTGTTGAGCGTAACGGCCTCAGGGAAAAGCTGGTTGGCCCGATATTTCCGAGGAAGCAGGGCCAATGAAATCTCGGCGACGGAAAGGAGCGCGGATAAGAATTGGCTCCAGATGGGGGTTCCTCCGAGGCACCACGGCATCAGACAAAGATGAAACGCCAATATCCAGATTAGCATCCGCTCGATGACGTGGATTTCTACTTTTGCGGGCTCAGCCCGGAATGCGTCTAGGTTCGGCGTCTTTCCAGGGATGTCGGTTAGTGGGTCGCTCACGGTGTTTCGAACGTATGGTTAGGCTGGTCGGAAGGGATTGGCGCGGGACGAGAAATTTCGTGAAGAGCGTAAGTTCGGGTGCAACGATCTGCAATGGGACTTTGGAAGGGTGATAGGGGCCGGCAAAAGGGTTTGTTCGTCGTGGGGCAGTTCAGCAGAGCGGGAAACCAGCATTTTTGGTCGGATGGGCGCTAGTGTCATCACGTGTCCATCCAACTAAGGTCTTAGCGGGCCGGTTCTGATTTGGTTTCGTTGAAATGGAAATTGCAACTGATTTGTAACAAAATGCAGTGCCGCATCTTATCGTCGCGGATTTGCCGACAATATTTTGTTAAGCGGAAAACTTAGGGTTTTTTCCTAGCTGATTGATGAAAAGGAACTAACATCGCTCATTTTTGCTAAATATTTCGCGATCTCGCTTCATGTAAGCCGCTTCGGCAATCCAGTTGTAAATGGCTTGTGAAATGCTCTCTATTCCGCCGACATATGGGGGTCTCCTTATGATTTCGTATCGGCTTCGCGGTCTAGTGAATTTGTATTTGGTGGCAGCGACGGTATTGAACGCTGGTTTTTTTCTGCTTTATGCGGCCAGCACCCGGTTTCTGCCATGGGTGGAGCTTTCGCCGAACGTTAATGTATCGCTTTATCTGATCGCGGTCGTCGTCGGGATGATGATTTCTGGACGCTCGGCGGCACTTCTCGGCCCTAGATTCCACCGCTTTTCATGGGTGGATGCCTCGCGCCTCGCGTTCCGTCAGGTGATGTTCGTCGTCTTGGTGGTATTCACCCTGATTGTTGCGACTAAAGATCGCAGCGTTAGCCGTATTTTCCTCTCAACTTACTTTGTCCTGTCTTCGGTGCTTCTGCTGTTCGTGAATGCGATTTTGCCTCGCATGCTCGCGTCCCTGGCTTTCCAGCGCAACCACCAGCTTCCAACCCTTTTTATCGGTAAGCAGAGAAATCTGGCCCGGTTGTCGGAGTGGATCGCCCAGAAGGCGCACCTCGGGATCACCCCGGTGGGCTATCTTTCGGACGAGCCCATGTCGGAGACGGTGATCGGCGAGGCGGCTCGGTTCCTCGGGCCCATGAGCAGCCTGAAGCGGATGATTGAGGAAAAAAATGTCGGGCAAGTAATCCTGCTGGATATCCCGACGCGTGAAAAGGAAGCCGCCAACGGTTGCGTGTACCGGTGCCCGAGATCGGCGTGGATGAGCAGGCGAATCCCGTGCTCCAAGCAAAGATCGATAATCTGGGCCGTCTCCACATCGGAGCTGGGAAATTCGAGCAGGACGATCTGCCCAATTCGCTGTTCGCTCAAAATGCGGCGCAGGTCGGAAACGCGGCCCAACCACGGAGCGGGCAGCTCATCTCCCGTGCTGACACGATCGTCGGAGACAAACCCCGCACGCGCGAGTCCTAGGGCCTCCCGCGTTCCAATCCACTCCGTCAGGTTGGAGACCGCCGCCATCCGTCCCACGAATAGCGTCGGCAACTTGTGCTCGCTGGTGAAGATCCGCTGGGCGAGCCGCCGTGGCACCCAGGTATTGAGGATCGCGAGCCCAACCCACGACCAGACGAGGAAGCTCCCGAGAAATCCGCGGCTGATGCGATGATCCTGGGTCACGAACATCATCGTGAACGTCAAAAGCGACATCGCGGCAACCTGCCGGCTCGCGAGGCGAAATCCTTCTGCAAAATCGGTCGTTCGGTAGCCAATCACCAGACGCCGCGCCCGCGCATCTGCGAGCAGCACCCCCGCCAGCGCGCAGACAAAATAGGGCAGCAAATTGACCTCGCGCGAGAGCCGCAGGTAGGGAACGCGGTAAATGATCTCCGCGTAGATCCAGAAGAACGCGCTCACCGCCACCGCCATGACCAAGGCGTGCAGTTTCGCCAGTCCTCGCGCGCGCGTATTAATCATGGGCGGATTCCTCCGCCCCCTCGGTTCCTAAAATGCTGTCTTCGGGGGGAATACAACCTGCCAGATCGTCTTCATAGTCAGATGAAGGTCCAGCCAGATCGACCAATGCGTGATGTACTTCAGATCCATCTGCACCCGGTGGGTGAGCATCGCCGGATCCGTAATTTCGCCCCGCAGCCCGCTGGTCTGGGCCAGGCCCGTGATGCCGGGCTTAACCAAGTGCCGGGACCGGTATGCCTTCGCCACCTTCGCAAACTCGAAGTCGTGCTTCGGCAGATGCGGCCGAGGTCCCACGATACTCATCTCTCCCTTCAAAACATTAAAGAACTGGGGAAATTCATCCAAGCTGGTCTTTCGAAGGAACTGCCCAAACGGATAAACCCGAGAATCCCGACGCGTGAAAAGGAAGCGGCCGCGGTGATTGCGACCTGCCAGGACGCAGGGTGCCGTCTGCTCGTTTACACGAAT
>Ga0206803_1178_pt1 | contig 11019 bp, 8 predicted proteins | sample Alteio_BWOrgCont_61_FD_152909 | JGI IMG/M metagenome (GOLD analysis project Ga0206803, IMG submission 152909) | Enriched cells from forest soil in Barre Woods Harvard Forest LTER site, Petersham, Massachusetts, United States -... | ecosystem: Environmental > Terrestrial > Soil > Temperate forest > O... | reverse complement strand
GCTCTTTTTGCAAACTGTTGGAGAATGGGATCTCCCACCCGCGTCACGTCTCCCGCGCCGATGGTGAGGACAACGTCGAGAGGTTTCAACATCGCCACTACGCCCGGTTCGAGATGGGAGCGGGGAAAGAAATGGAGCTTGGAGCCCAATTTTTCTCGCATCCGGGTGTATAAAGCGGCCGATGTAATCCCTTCGATTGGCGCTTCTCCCGCTCCATAAATATCGGTCAGAATCACTTCGTCAGCGGCTCCGAAACAGGTGGTGAAATCCTCAAATAAATCGCGGACGCGAGTGTATCGATGGGGCTGAAAAACAACGACAAGGCGCCTCTCTCTCACAGACCCGCGCAGAGCTCTGAGCGTAGCTGCGATTTCGACGGGATGATGGCCATAGTCGTCGTAGACGACCACTTTGTGCGCTTCGCCCTTCCATTCCAGGCGGCGAACGGTTCCTGAGAACTTTTTAAAGGCGCTCCGAATCGCCTCTTCAGGCACATTCAACGTCAAGGCGAGACCAAAAACGGCAGCGCCGTTCAACGCATTGTGATGCCCTAAAAGAGAAAGTTCTATATCGCGATATTCTCTGAGGTCAAAGGAAATTCCCTTTTCCGTTTGCCGGAAATTGGAAATCGGCCACTGGACATCTTTCGAAAAGCCGTACGAATTTCCTCTTGGCTGCAAAGCGCAAAGGCGCGGATCATCGCCGCACCAAAAGAGGTGTTCCGGATGTTTCACTGAGGCCAAAAACTGTTTGAAAGCGAGATCGAGCATCCTCTCAGAGCCCCAATAATTGAGATGGTCATTTTGGAGATTCGTCACAATAGCGCCCCAAGCAGGAGTCTTTAAAAAGGAACCGTCGCTTTCATCCGCCTCGGCGACAAAGAAGCTCCCCTGCCCTGCCCTTCCATTTGTATTGAGAGATTTCAGAAGCCCTCCAATGACAAAGGAGGGGTCGAGCTCCGCTTCCATCAAAACGGCGGCGAGCAAAGCCGTCGTCGTCGTCTTTCCGTGCGTTCCCGTGACGAGAAGATTCTTTTTTCCCTTCATCAGCTCATCGAGCAAATCAGAGCGGTGAAGCAGTCTTAATTGATCTTCTTTCGCCCGGACGATCTCCACATTGTCTTCTTTTACATCGCTGCTATAGATGACGATTCTCGCCTCGCTCATCTCGTCCGCGCTATGGCCCACTCGGACTGAGGCCCCTTCCTTCTTCAATTGATCGAGAAGAGGGCTAGCCGCTAGGTCGCTCCCTTGCACTTTGTGCCCTTTTTGCAAAAGAATCCGCGCCAAAGCGCTCATTCCAATCCCGCCTAATCCAATAAAGTGATAAGTCATTGTTTTGCTCCTACGGCGCGGACAACGGCGCCAAAATCTAACGTCTCTGGAATTTCAATCTGTTTCAACACTTCTTTTCTCATCTCGATCTCTCCTCTCAGCGCATCGATCTCTGCAGCGAGTCGTTCGGGATTTGCTTCGCTCTGAAGCAGTAGGCGCGCGCCTTCTTTGAGGAATTCCCCATTCTTTTTCTGATGGTCATAGGCATACGGATAGGGAATCAATACAGCGGGTTTCTGATAGCGGATGAGCTCAGCTGTCGTCCCCGCCCCACATCTACAAACTGCAATATCGGCAGATGCATAAGCCAAGTCCATTTCTTTCTCAAAGGGCTTTACCACTGAGGGAACTTGATATTTTATTTCGGGGTCCTCTTTTCCGGTCAAATGGATCACCTGGAAAGGGAATTTTAGGAGAGAGGCCGCAGCGCAAAAGGTCTGATTGATAAAGACTGCTCCTTGAGAACCGCCAAACACCAGGATCGTGAAGAGGTTGGGGTGGAGGCCTAGGGCTTTTCTCGCAGCGGAAGCAGAGGGGAGTTTGGTTTGTTTGGGGAAAAGGTGGACATAGACGCTATTTTTTTGCTGCATCGGGAATTGGAGGGCCATTTTTGCGGCGAATGGAGCGAAAAAGCGATTCACCTTGCCGAGGGTGCAATTGGCTTCGAAGAGGACAATTTTTTTGCGAAGGATTAGGGAGGCGAGGAGAACGGGGAAGCTGTAAAAACTTCCGAAGCCGACTACGACGTCGGGTTGGTAGCGGCGGATGAGGGCGATGCTTTGCCAGAAACCTTTCCAGGAGGCGAGGAGGAACGGGAGGATTTTTTGCAGCGGGGCGGCGGCGATTTCTTGGTAGGGCGTTTTCCGGTCAAAAAAGGGAGTTTCGGCGAGTTTATAGCCGGCGAAGAGGAGATCGCAGTCGGGAAGGAGCGCTTTGAGCTGCTGAGCGGGGAAAAGATGCCCTCCTGTACCACCGGTAGCGACGAGTACTTTCATTCAGAGCCTCCCGCTTGAGTTTTAGAGGAAGAGGAGAAAAGATTCACCACAGAGACACAGAGATAGAAGAGGGTGCACAGAGGAGGGAGAAGAGGGCTCAGAGGGAGAGGTTGCCCACCCTGCCGTCCACCTCCCCCATAAGATGGGGCCCAGAGGGGCGGCATCGCGATGTTTGTGTAGTCAGGCTCTTTTCTCGCGTGAAGAAAATTAAGTTTGTAGACATCCCTATGAATCTTAAGGATAGCATCGAATGCGAAGTTTTTAAGAACTCGTTTATGCGGGGAAAGAGGTGGACTAGACAAACGTCGCAATGCCGCCCCTCCGGGCCCCACTTCGGGGGAGGTGGACGGCAGGGTGGGCAACCTCTCCCTCTGAGCCCTCTTCTCCCTCCTCTGTGCACCCTCTTCTATCTCTCTGTCTCTGTGGTGAATCTTTTTTCCTCCTCCGACTTTGTCACTAATTAGCCTCATGCGATCTCCTTGGTTTTGCGGGAGATGTCTAGCAAAACAAAAAGCACGATAATATTCACCATCAAAGAACTCCCTCCCTGCGAAAAGAACGGCAGAGTCATCCCCTTGCTCGGTAAAAGGCCCGAGACAATCCCCAGATTCAAAAAAGCCTGGATCGCAATTAAAAACGTCAAGATAGCGGCTAATAAAAAGCCCTCTTGGCACTGCGCGCGGATCGCAATGAGAAATCCACTATAGGCAAGAGTCATATAAAGAGCGATCAAAGCCAACACGCCGACAAATCCGAGCTCTTCCGCATAAATAGCCGCGATATAATCGCTCCTCGCTTCAGGAAGGTAGTTGAGTTTTTGCAAACTCTCCCCGATCCCGCGGCCTAAGAGCTGTCCTGAACCGGCTGCGATTTTGGCTTGGTGAGGCTGATGCCCTTTTCCTCTCAGATCGAGTTCAGGATGGAGATAGACATTGATCCGATCGTGAACATGAGGCATATGATAGGCGGCCAGAGCGCCTAAAAGAGACAATCCCAAAAGGGGCAGAGCCCAATACAAAAGGCGAATCCGAGTGAGGAAAAAAAGAGCCATGAAAAGGAGCATGATGATAAAAGTCGTTCCATTATCGGGCTCAAATAAGATGAGCGCCATCGGAATGGCCAGCCAAGCCAATATTTTCAAAAAAGGGACAAGGCCTATTGGTTTTGCTTGTTTGAGGTACCAATGGATGTAGGCGGCTGGAATGAGGATTTTGATGCATTCGGAGGGTTGGCCTACGGGAAATCCAAAAAGACCGAGCCAACGGCGCGCGCCATTGATCGTCAGGCCAAAGCCAGGGAGGAAGACCAAAATCAAAAGAGCTGTTCCCGCGATGAGAAGCGGATAGCTCCATCGAATCAGATTTTCATAGCCCCATTTATAGGCGAAGATCCCGCTACACAGCCCTACGAAGCTGTAGGCGATCTGTTTATAGAGAGCCGCATGCGTATTCGTCGAAAGAGAGCGATCGATGATTTCTGCCGCCGTCGTGTTGAAAACCATCAACAATCCGACAGAGAAAAGAAGCGCTACTGAGACAATGAGCCAAACTGCAGCGCGCGACATATCTTTCCTTAGAGGTTATTTAATGCGCAGGCGATCGCCGGGCTTGAGCTTGCGCGCTCTTTCTTCATTCAAGCCATTTAATCGAAGGAGTTCTTCGACTTTCAAGTGGTGTTTCATTGCAATCGCCCAAGGATTGTCGCCCACTTTCATCGTGTAGTATTCAGGTTGGCTTTCCACGGCTTTCTTTTCAGCGGGTTTGGGTACATTGGCGAGTGAACGCTCTGCTTGGACTTTCAATATTTGCCCGACCTTTAAAAAACTGCTCGGCAAACGGTTCAATTTGATGATTTCATCGACCGTCGTATGGTGCGTCTTGGCAATTTTTTCTAGATTGTCCCCTTTCTTGACAATCACTTCTGCAATGGGAGCTCTTGCGAGAAGAGAGGAAGGAGTATGAGGCGCTGCAGCGACAGGAGCGGGTGCCGCTGCAACGGGAGCGGGTGCCGTCGCAACAGGAGCTGGAGCTACTGCAATAGGCGCTGATTCGGGAACCAAAGGAGGGAGCTTATGCGTCAAAGGTTCGTCCATTACAGCAATCGGGATTTCGACAGGCTTGGCAGACTCTGACAGAGTTCCTTGAACCGGAGCGAAAGATTCATTTTTCGCAAGATCCAAATCGCCAAAAAGAGGCTTGTCATCTAACTGAGAGGCGTCGCCGATAACGGTGGACGCGGGGACCAAGTCTTCCTGCGTTGTTAGCGCCGCAATCAATAGCACGGCTATAAGCCCTGCATTGATTAGAACAGCGATCAAAATCGTATTTTTCCGAGTCATCTTTTCCATCCTTTGACTAAGCGCTTAAACTCATCGCCCCGGTGTTCGTAGCTTTGGAATTGATCGTAGCTCGAACAACCTGGTGAGAGGAGTACCGTCTCCTGTTTTCTCGCCTCTTTATGGGCCCATTCAACCGCATCTGCAAACTTCTCCACTCGTTGGAATGGAAAATCTGCAGAAAGCTCCTGCTCCATGATCGGAGCGGCCTGCCCATAAGCGACAATCTGTCTTACTTTCCCCCGAAAACTCTCGATCCAAGGCTTATAAGAGGAGCCTTTATGGACTCCGCCTATTATGAGGAGAACAGTTCCCTCAAAGCGCCCTACTGCATGCATCACCGAGTGAAGGTTTGACGACTTGCTATCGTTATAATACGACACGCCGTCGATCTCTGCAACCCACTCGATCCGGTGAGGCGGTTTGCAGAAGGTATTTAACCCCTGCAAAAATTCCGAATCTTCAACGCCCCATCGGCTGCACAACAAATAAGCAGCCTGAATCTGTTGTTTTGCCGGCCTATCCAATTGGGTATATCTCAGGTTGTTTATCAATTCAACTTCTTTTTCAAAGATCTCTGTTTGCGTAAAAAGAGAAGAAAATTCCATTTGCACTTGCTGCGATACGTAAAGAGGAGCGTTTTGCTTGAGACAATTTTGAATGAGCGCTTTCGCCTCAGCGTAAGATCGGAAAGAGGAGTAGCGATCTAAATGATTCGGCGTGATGTTTAAAAGAAGCGCCGCATCTAAACAGCGAGAGTGGAGCGACTCTAATTGGAAGGAGCTGAGTTCAATGATGAGGATTTCGGAGGGGTCGGGAGGTGTGAGCAGATAACTGGTGAGGCTATCGCCTACATTGCCTAACGCACGCGCTTTTTTCCCCGCGCTATTTAAAATGTGGGTCGTAAGGAGAACTGTGGTTGTTTTGCCATTAGATCCTGTGATCCCAACGCAAGGGTTAGAAATGTGGCGAAAAGCCAGTTCGATTTCGCCAATCACCTCGATCTTTTGCTGCAAAACTTTTTGCACAAGCGGATGAGAATGGGGAATACCGGGAGAGAGAATCGCTTGAGAGATTCCATCGAGAGGAAGGTCGGGAGTATCGGGTAAAACACCATCGATTGCCTTTTTATCGACGATGACAACTTCACAACCTTGCGCGCGGAGAAAAGCCGCAGATGAACGCCCACTTACACCGTAACCGATAACGAGGATTTTTTTTTGCATAAATGCGCCTTTGCAAGACTCATCTTGTCATATTTCTCAATCAAATCGCAATATTGAATTAATCGATGACGAGTGCAAGCCGCAGTAGATAAAGAAACTATCGATTAAACTCTCCTGCCGTCAGCTGCTGCGGATTGCGGCGGCGTGGGGAGCGACCTGCATTAGCAGTACTCCGCCCTTCGATCAATCGATTGCAATAAAATTTTGCTGCATGGGATACTGGTTCATTTCTGCGTGATAGAGTGAGAGAAAATCATTATAGTGATTACATTGTGTACGCTGACGAAAGCGGCGACCTTTCGTTAGAGGATAAAGAGTATCCCGTTTTCGTCCTTGCATTTTGCATTTTCTCTAAACACGAATATCTTACAGACGTAGTTAGGCATATAAAGGGATTCAAATTTGCTACCTGGGGTCATGATATGACCGTTCTTCATAGCAAAAAAATCAGAATCCAAGCTGACGACTTTCGTTTTCTTCAAGGCCAGGCTCAAAGGAGAGTGTTCATGACAACTTTGAGTCAAGCGATCAAGGATTCTCCATTCACAATTATAGCTACTGGTATAGATAAGCGGTTGCTTCAGAAACAATATGTAAACCCCGCCAATCCATACGAGCTTGGGCTACAATTTTGTCTAGAGCGGCTATATCGATTTCTCCAAGAAAAAAATCAAAATGGACGAACTACTCATATCGTCATAGAGTCGAGAATGGACAATCAGAATAAGGAATTAGATCAAGCCTTTCTTAGGATGCTCGAAAAAAATAAACCATTGCAAGATCAGTGCCCCGTGAAGTTAATCTTTGGAGACAAAAAAACGAATAGCATAGGGTTGCAGCTCGCCGATTTAATCGCCTATCCAATTGGTCGACATATGCTAAAACCTCATGAAGAAAATCTGGCTTTTAAAATTATCGAGCAAAAATTTCATAAATTCCCAAATTACTTGCAGAAGGGATTGAAAATTTTCCCCAAAAACAGTGAGGTCATAAAGTTATTTGATCTTCAAAAAACCCCTGCTTTTGTAAAGCCCTAAAAGCGAAAGACCCCGGATCTCTCCGAGGTCTAGCGCCGACCGGGTAACCCCCAATCCATTTGCCTTAATTCTAACAAACTCCTCCAGAAAGTGCAAGAAGTCTCCTTAACCTGCTGATTTTCATATGGAGATGACTTTCAGTCGCAGCACTCAATTTATTCTTTCCCAGATCCTTATCTAAATAACTCTCATTGCAGTTTCAAAGAGGCTATGGCGATGATGGCGAAAAGAAGGCTGATGATCCAGAATCGAACCACCACTTTCGTCTCTGGCCACCCTTTGTATTCGAAATGGTGGTGGAGCGGCGCGCAGAGGAAAATCCTCTTTTTGTTTCTATAGCGGTAACTCAACACTTGCAAAATCACAGAGAGCGCCTCCGCGACAAAAATAGCCCCCGCAATCGCCAAAATCACTTCCCTGCGGAGCAGAACCGAAGAGACGCCGAGAATTCCTCCGAGCGCAAGGGAACCCGTATCGCCCATGAAGACTTGCGCGGGGTAACCGTTATACCAAAGGAAGCCAAGGGCTGCCCCTGCAAGGGCGAAGAGATAGACAGCGATCTCCCCACTCCCCTCGATGTAGAGAATGTTGAGATAGCGGGCAAGGTCGATGTGGTTCGACAAAAAGGCAAAAACGGCGAGCACGAGCGAGACCATCACGAGACACCCCGCAGCTAAGCCATCGAGACCATCCGTGAGATTGACCGCATTGGACGATCCCGTGATGACGAAGATGATAAAAAGAAACGAGAGGATGAGTGGAAACGAGAAAAGAGGACCTTTGATGAACGGGAAATAAAATTGTTGGGTGTATTCCTGAGTGGTGAAGGTTTTTGCGTGGATCAGAGGCCGTTTCCCCTCTCTCGGCTCGAGGATCTGCTCTTTGGCTGTGGGAGCGCGAAAAAACTTTTTTCCTCCGATCGATTGCGTAAAGGCAGGACAGAGCAAATAGAGAGCGATCAGAGCTGAAAAACCGACCTGAACGGCCATTTTCTTCCGCGCCTTTAACCCTTTGCTATTCTTATAGCGAAGTTTCAGAGAATCATCCGCAGCGCCGAGACATCCGAGGACAATTGTCGTCAAAAGGAGAATCCAGGTAAAGACATTGGTCAAATCCATCCAGAGAAATAGCGAAATCGCCATTGAAAAGAGGATCAAAATACCCCCCATCGTCGGCGTGTCTTTTTTCTTTCCATGCAGCTCAGCCAAAAGAGGGCAATCCTGGACACTCCGGATCTCTTGGCCGATTTTCATCTCATAGAGCTTTTTGATGAAGCGGGGTCCAAGAAAAATTGTGAGCAGCAGCGCAGTCGTTGCAGATAAAATCATCCGCGTTGAGAAGTAGGTGAAAGCTGAAGGGAGTTTCCATCCCATCGATTGGATCCATTCGAAAAGAAGCAGCAGCATGTTTTTTTACGGCAGTTGGTTGAACAAGTTTTCCATTTGGACACAGCGAGACGCCTTGACAAGGACTACATCCCCCGGATTCATCAGGTTTTTTAATCGATCTGCCAAGCTTGCAAAATCGAAGAATTGCTCCACCGGCTTTTTCATTTCTCCAAACCCCTCGTAAATCGGCGTCGCCTCTTTTCCCATCACGAGCAAGTGATCGACATACCTTTGCGCAAAACGGCCCACCTCGCGGTGAATCAGATCCGATTCGGGACCCATATCGACCATCATCCCCAATACGGCGATCCTCTTGCCTCCCTCTTTCGGCTCAGGCAAATGGGACAAAGCCGCCCGCATTGAATCGGGATTTGCATTGTAGGCATCGTTGATAAAAACAACCCCATCCCTCTCAGATTGCTCAAAACGCATTTTGGGGAGTTTGAGTTTGGGAACTTGGGCGTTGATCTCATCCCACGTCATCGACATCGCCCGCGCCACGCTCACTGCTGCCAAAAAGTTGTGCAAAATATGGAGCTGCTTATAAGGCGGATCGAATCTGTAAGCCCTTACACCCCGCTCATCGACAAAATATTCGCTCGAGAGAAAGTAATCGGCCGTCCTCTCATCGAGAGAAAAAGAGATTTTGATTTTTTCTCCCTGGATGGCGGCAACAGCTTCCTCATACTCCTGAAAGCCGTGGTAAAAGATACATTTTTTCGTCCTCGGATGGGAAAAAATCTCCGCCTTATATTGAGCAATGTCGAGTAACCCGCGCGGGAAAAAAGCAGTATGGACCCGAGCGATCTTCGTCAAAACGGCGATGTCGGGAGCCGCAATCTCCAAAAGACGGCTGATATCGCCCGGATGGGTCATTCCCAATTCGACAACAAGGACATCCTCCTCCCCCGTTCGGTTAAGCAAAGTGATCGGATAAGTCAACTTCGTGTTGTAGTTCATGTAGGTCTTCCCCACCTTGAACCTCCCCTCCAAAAGAGTGGCGATAAACTCCTTCGTCGTCGTCTTCCCCAAAGAACCGGTAATCCCAATAATCAGCGAAGTGCAACTCTGCATCAACTCGCGGGCCAGATGCTGAAGACTTGCCACCACATCTTCGACGGGAAGAAGGATCAAGCCAAAATTAGGACCTTGATAATTTCGGGATACGACGGCGCAAAGGGCTCCTCGCTCCGCGATGGAGGAGAGGAAATCGTGGCCGTCGGATCTCTCCCCTTTCAGAGCAAAAAAGAGCTCACCAGGCTGAATCATCCTACTATCTATCTGATAACCAGTTACTTGCAATTCACTGTCAGAATTGATACCGAGGATTTGAGCGATTTTTTTTATCGGGATATTTCTCATAGAACTCTCGAGAGTTTGTCAGGCAAATGTATAACGGTTTCTCTAAAATTGAAGCAATACAATGATGTAAGTTGCTGATTATAGGATATTTAAATTGCAATTATTTGTTAGTGTATATTAAATTAAATAATTGATTTAAATGAGTAATTGTTATATAATTAAATAAAACTATTGCAATAAAGGTATTATGTCACTGCAACCATTACCAGCACCACCAGATCCAGCAACCGGCAGCACAACGACGACTGTAACGCTGACTCCGAGTAGTCCGGGCAGCCCTCCTGTTGTTAATTCCTCGAGCTTACCCGCTCCAAGCCCCAGTACAGTTGCAACGAGTATTGCCGCACAGCAAGTAGCTAGCGCAGCTCCCGGCACAGTCGGCGGATATAGCACAATCACTGCGATGCTTTCAGGTATTGGTTCGAATGAACCGGTCGACGAGTGGACTGGTACTATTGAAGTAAAAAGAAAGATAGATGGTAAAGATGTAGTTGTTAAAAAACTCCATATTGTAGCCAAGTATCCAAAGTGTTTAGGTACGGATGGTGCAAGATTAGCAGAAGCCTTCTGGAAAGCCCAAGTTGATTATTTGTACGATCATTATCCTGAAAAATTACCCGCAGATGGCAAGAAAAACCAAGTAAATATCAGCGAGAAAGGACTCTCAGTAACACCGGAAGATACATCAGCTCCAGGACAAGGAGAAGTAGTAGATCAAGTAATTGCTGAATCTTGCAAAGCCTATGCAGGAGGAGATGGCACTGCACTAGGGACGATTGTCACACAGCTGGCAACTGGTAACAGATATTTCCAGTCCATAGGTTCAAAACCCATTGAAATTGCGCATAAGACCGGGGGCAATACTTGCTGGTTAGCAACGACTCTATGGGCTCTATTGAGCGACCCTATCCTCTTAAAAGAACTTCCTCATGCAATGCGTCGAAATCACGGAAAGGCGGCAGAACTCGAAAGGTTAAATGCGTTTGTTAGTTCCTGCATGGGTTCTCAAAAAGTCACAGAAGCGCAAGTCGAGGAATTCCGCAAAATATTAGAGGCTTTAGGGGGAAAAATATTCCCTGACACCATAGAACAAGATGCTACAGAAGCAATAAACATTCTAACGGATTGTATTTTAGATGGATCGTCTGAACATCCCTCATTGATAACAACATTTAAGATGGCTGGTGGAGTAGCGGCAAACGCTCATCTCGATCAACAAGGAAAAATAAGACTTCCTCTTGAAAGAATATCAACTGATGGCACAACTACTACCGCAGTACCGGATCGCACAAAGCTTCAAGATCTATTAGATCACAATTTCGATTCAAATAACACAGACTAT
>Ga0206803_1177_pt1 | contig 11100 bp, 8 predicted proteins | sample Alteio_BWOrgCont_61_FD_152909 | JGI IMG/M metagenome (GOLD analysis project Ga0206803, IMG submission 152909) | Enriched cells from forest soil in Barre Woods Harvard Forest LTER site, Petersham, Massachusetts, United States -... | ecosystem: Environmental > Terrestrial > Soil > Temperate forest > O... | reverse complement strand
GAGGATCTGCTGATATTGCGCGAGGTCGGAAGGCAGGGCTGCTGTGGGCTCGTTTGGCACGGACACAACTTTCTCAGTCAGGGCGTCTGGAACGTATGCGGATCCTGCTGTGCCCTTGATGCAGTGCGGCGGGAAGGTCTTGAACTCGGGATCGTTCTTGGCGTGGAAGCAACCGTGGGAGACCAGGAAGACGCGGCCCTGGCGGGCGGCGTCGGTGAGCCGGCGAATATTCGGGAGCAGGTGTTCAGCGCCGGGCACATAGAGCTTGCCGCCGGGGAGCATGAAGTCCGCTTGCGTGTCGACTTCCCAGAAAATAACGTTGCTTGGTACCATAGCCTTTCCGCCCTCTCCAGACAACAATTGTACAAACTCATTACATGTTGGTGACAAACTGATCCCCGGGCGATCCTAGCATCCCCCAACAGCGGTCAGAGAAGTTGCGGTCCAGCCTTTCGAATCAGCCTTTCGAATGCGGGTTGCCGAGCTACCACTGCCTCTGACATTGCAATAAGAAAGAGGAGGCTTTATGCAGCGTCGCGGGATTGCTTACACGGTTTGCTTTGGCCTGGCGTTGATGCTGGTTTCGAACGCAGCCCTAGCGCAGTATCAACTCACAAACTTGGACTCGAATCAGGTAGGAGCCGCGAGGCATACGGATCCTCTGATCGTAAATGCATGGGGATTAGTGCACGCGCCCGGCTCGGCCTGGTGGCTTAGCGACAATAGCTCCGGATGGTCGACGCTTTATGATTTCAACGGAGCGATCGTGCAGCAATTGAAGGTGCTGGTTCCGACGGGTGGAGGAAACGGGCCGGGCTCGCCGACGGGGATCGTGTGGAGCGCGTCGACGAGCGGCGAGTTTCAGGTGCAGGGGTGGCCCTCGGTTTTTCTGTTTGCCACGCTTGATGGAACCATAAGCGGTTGGGCGCCGCAATCGAACTTCAACGCGGCGATTGTGGCGGTGAATACGTCGACTAATGCATCTCCGGCGATGTACACCGGCCTGGCGATTACAAACAAGCCATCAGGGAACTTCCTGTATGCGGCCGACGAGGCGAACAACAAGGTGGATGTTTACGACGGAAACTTCAGCCTGGTAACTTCGTTTACCGATACCACGCTGCCTGAGGGATTTGCCCCGTTCGGGATCCGCGACATCAACGGGCTGGTATATGTCACGTTTGCCAGTGTCAAAGGTGGGAACGGGGGTTTCGTCGACGTGTTTAGCGAGGATGGTACGCCTGTGACTCCGGGAGCGCATTTGCTGCAGGGGGCGCCCTTGGACCAGCCTTGGGGAATTGCTGCCGCCCCGGGACACTTTGGACCGCTGAGCAATACGCTGTTGATCTCGAACAACACTAACGGGGGAACCATCAATGCTTTCGACCCTTTGACGAAGAGGTTTGTGGGAGCGATCAAAGACACAAACGGAAACATCGTACGTATCGACCAGCTTTGGGGGATTGACTTCGGCGATGGCACAAAGGGGGGCCAAAACGGAGGGTTCAATCAAATGTTCTTTACGGCGGGGCCCAGCAATAACCTGGCGGGAACGTTTGGAACGATCGTGTTTAAGCCCTAGGATTTGAGGGCAAGATGATTTCAGAAGAGGCCGTCCACCGGGCGGCCTCTTGTTTTTGGGAAGACAGTGCGGCAGACAGAGCGTTCGAGATTGCGTGGCGGAGAGTGATGCTGACTTAAGAATTTGGATCTTGCAGGCGCTGCACGAACGACAACAGGTTGGCTTCGAGGGCTTTCTTGGTGGCCTCGGGCAGATCGATGAAGCGGAAGGGCTGCAGCCAACCTTGCGTGGCCCACATGGGGAACATCATTTCCGCTTTCTCGCGGACGGTGGTCTCGCCGAGGTGAAAGATGACTTCCACTCGCAGCTTTTCGTCGAGAGGCTTTTCCAAGTGCATGAGGCCGCCGCTGGTGGAAAGCTGATGCACTTTGCCTCGTACCTGGCGCCGGTTGGGCAGACGGATGAGCGACAGAACGGAGCCACGCAACTTGACTCGAAACGGGCGGTCCTTGCCGACTTGAAAGGCTACGGACGGTGAGGCCTGCGCAACCGGTTCTGGCGTCTGAGACATCGTGGCTAGAGTATGGCACTTCGTCCGCAACGGGACGAGGTTACGAAAGAGCCAAAAATCAGTGGCCAGTGGTCAGTGGTCGGTGGCCAGTGTAGATCCCTCGGAGGAATCTGCATTGCTGTGGGGCGTTCGGACTGTCAACGAGTGATCACTAGCCACTGATCACGGACCCCTGAAAGCTGACCACTATTTTCTGCTGGGATGGGCCTCGCGCTGGCCCGAGAATATGTTGTAGGGCCAAACATTCTTGCTGGCGGGTGCGGCCTTGACGGCACTTCCTGAGGCAGGGCTGGCTGTGGGGGCACAATTCCAATCCGCGGGCGGATCGGCAATTCCCCACACATTTCCGGGGTTGTAGAGCGCTACTCCGATAAGAAATTGCTTTCCTTCGCTGCCCAGGGGCAGGCAATTGGCCACGCGGCCGGAAGCGGTTCCACCGCCCGGCAGATTACTCAGCAGAACTGGAGTTTCCAGCGGCAAGGCTTGCGGGGTGCGGAATCCGCAGCCCTGCGCGCTCACCACCAGGGCCACGCACTCGGAGGCGAACACGTGTTTCCGGTCGAGGCTAGTCACGGTGATGGGAATTTCCACCCTCACTCGAGTGCTGCGTCGCGTCGTCTTGGGTGTGAATACTTCCATCTGGGATGCCTAATGCGATGCTTACTCGATCCTGTTCTTAGAGTGCTTCCGACACCTTAAGTTTGACAGAATATTGGGCGAATCGAGGGCTAATAAAGAGCTGGTGGAGGTGACGGAAGTAACCGCCGGCGGTGCCTTAGGTGAAGCGCACAGTCGCCGGGCCGCATTCGAGGGGGGCTCCGTTGCCCTGCTAAGATGGCTCGACATCCGTGAGCAATGCGCCAACTACCTCGGTTGCACTTGAGTGGGATCTTCTGCTGGCTGCGAGTTCGGCTGACCCCGATGGGAGCGCGCTCGATCGCATCCGGTGCCTGCTGGAGGAGCCGGTCGACTGGGATGCGGAGCTGCGCCTGGCGGATAATCACGGCACCTCTTCGCTGCTGTATCGGAACCTCTTACTTCTGGCAGACATGGTTCCTTCCTCGACGCTGGCATCGCTTCGCCAGCGCTATGAGGGCAACATCTATAAGTCCCTCTTTCTGACGCGCGAATTAATCCGCATAGTGGACTGCCTCGACAGGCTCGGCATCGACGCCATTCCTTACAAGGGTGTCGTTATGTCGGAGGTGTATTACGGGGACATGGCGCTGCGGCAGTCCGGTGACATGGACTTGTTTGTGCGCAAGCGGGACGTGGGGCGCATCAAGAGCGCGCTGCGGGACCTGGAATATACGACGCGGCTGGTCATCCCGGACGAAGTGTTGGAGGATTACATCGCTGCCGGCTATGAGTGGACTTTCGACAGCCCTGCCGGGCCAAACCTACTGGAATTGCAGTGGGCTCTGCAGCCGCGGTTCTATGCCGTCGACTTCGATATGGATGGATTGTTTGAGCGGGCGGTGAAGGTCACGGTGGCGGGACGGCCGGTGAAAACGCCTTCTCCGGAAGATCTGTTGCTGGTGCTTTCGGTGCATGCTGCGAAACACGTTTGGGGACGGGTGATCTGGCTGCGCGACATCGCGCAGATTTTGCAGCGCGAGAATCTGGATTGGGATCGGGTGCAGGTTCGAACTGGGGAATTGGGGATCGAGCGGATACTGCGCGTCACACTTTTATTGGCAAATCGGTTTTTAGGAACTGCGATTCCGGCAGCGATCGAAAGAGCAGTGCTTGCCGATCATGTTGCGCGGGGCTTGGCGGAAGAGATTGCGGCTGCTCTGGCTGCTGGAGTTTCGTACGACACGGGGCGGACATCTTATTTCCGGCTGATGATGCGGCTTCGCGAACGGCGAGCGGATCGGGTGCGATTTCTTGCGCGGTTGGCGTTTACTCCTGGGCCTGGGGAGTGGGAGGCGGTTCGGCTGCCCCGGGCGCTGGTTCCGCTTTATCGGATCGTGCGTGTGATGCGGCTGGCGGGGAGATTCGCGCGGGGGTAGCGCCTGGTACTCGCCCAGCTGTGATAGTCAGGACTTGGCCAGCCCGCAGTACTGTCGGGTGACGACGCTCCTTAAATCCTCGAACTGGAAGAGCGAACGGACGGCGCTAGCTTGTGCTAACGTCTGGTTTCAACAGCTACGGTGTCATTCTGCTATAAGATCTTGCTGTCGGGCGACTACAGTGAAAAAGCGACCAATCCTTTTTGGCCTCGTGCTCGTTTCAGGCACAGCTTTAATTCCCGCTACCGCTGTTGCGCAGTCCCCGCACACTGACAGCGCCGAGCAGTGGCCCAGCATGAATGAACTGCTTCACAGCAAGAGTTCTCAAAGGCCTTTGCAAGAAGCCGGGCTGACCTCTGAACAGGTTAAAGCATTACGGGCCGCTCTCAAAACCGCGGATCGCAAGGCGCCCTGGCTAGATTCAGGCAAACTAGCCATTACAAAGGTAGAGTTGACCGCCGACGGGCAGAGTGCGCTGTTCGTAAGCGGGGCGCGTACACCGCCATGCGGAGCGCATGATTGTCCCATATGGATTGTGAGTCTTGTTGGAAACCATACAGATGTTCTGCTGAAAGATTGGGGTTGGGGGCTGGTTTTAATGCGTTCGACGCATAGTGGTCACTTCGACGTCGTGACAGCTTCCGGTAGCCGCGATCCCGAACTGCTTTATTGGGTGTTCGGCGCTAACGGATACCGCGTGTTTAAATGTGGGTCTGCAATTGAAGTGGGCACGGATGACGAACCACGATGGCAAGTTTCGGTGCATCCATGTCCCTCGCCCTCCAGTTAGGCGAGCTTAGCTTGCTCGGCTTCTAAGCACCTCAGCGGCTAAAGCCCCATCCAAATTGGCCGCTTTCAATGCAGGCCCGGAAGGCCTGCTCCACCCTGCACTCTTAGCGGCTGGCCAGGCCGCCGGCGGTTTCGCCGCCATCCATTGTGTAGACGTGGCCGGTGGCGTAGGCAGCGTCGTCGGAGGCTAGAAAAGCGAATAGGGCCGCGATCTCTTCTGGCTGCGCGTGGCGGCGCAGGGGGATCTTGCGGTTTACTTCTTCAAGCATGGCGTCGGTGTACTCGGCGCGCTGCATGGGGGTGAAGACGTATCCGGGAGCTACGGCGCAGACGCGAATTCTGGGCGCCAGTTCGAGTGCCATGGAGCGGGTCAGCTCGATTACTCCTGCCTTGGTGGCGTTGTAGCCGGCATAGTAGGGATAGCCCATGATGCCGTTCGTGGAGGCGGTTTGTAGAATCACTCCACTACCGCGCTCGGCGGAAAAATGCTCCCACATGTGCCGTGCGGCGGTTTGCGCCACGTAGAAGACGCCGGTGAGATTCACGGCGATGACCTGGTCCCACTCTTCGGGCGTGATTTCGAGGAAGCTGCGGCGGATGCTGATGCCGGCGTTGTTGATGAGGACATCGACGCCGCCCATCACGCGGACGGCTTCGGCGAATGCGGCTTCCACCTGCATCAGGTCGGTGACGTCGGCGATGATGGCCTGGGAGATGGCCGGCAGTTGGTGGCGAAGGGCGGCACATGCCGCGGAGTCGCGGTCGAGGATGCAGACTTGGGAGCCTTCTTCGATAAAACGCGCGGCTGTGGCGGCGCCGATTCCCCTGGCGCCTCCGGTGATGAGGACTCGTTTGTCTTTCAGGCCTTTCATGCAGGTTCTATCGTACCCGAGGCGAATGATACGGTAGAATTTAGTTTGATTTTCGCGCAATGCGAGCGTGTAGCTAAGGCTTTGACATGCCCGTAACCTACGCCATCGATACGAAAGAAAAGGTCATCCGCACCCGGTGTATTGGGATGGCGACCCTGGCCGAAGTGGTTGAGCACTTTCGAGAGTTGGAGCGCGATCCCGACTGCGTGGATCGCCTTGACGTTCTGTTAGACCTGAGTGAGATGACCAGCCTGCCGAGAGCCCTCGACATAAAGGCTGTTCCCTTTGAAATAGCGAGGATTCGGGAGAAAGTGCGTTTCGATGCCTGCGCTGTCGTGGCTCCAACGGACCCACTTTTCGGCATGTTGCGAATGTTTGAGGTTCTAGCCGAGCGGTATTTTCGGGTGATTCACGTTTTCCGAACCAGGCCGGAGGCGGAGACGTGGCTGAAGTTGCAGAGGCAGGCGGCTGCGGCGGGTGGCGGGTCGATTTCAGACGGGATGGAGGCCTGAAGCAAGGGACAAAGGCCTGAGGCTGAAGCTGTGATGGCGCAAGCAAGACGGCTGGAAGCGACGCCCTTTCAAAACAATCGTCCTAGATGGGTTTGCCGCGGAAGAAATAGACAAGTTCGATGATCAGGATGATGACTACCATCAGTTCCAGGACGAAGGCGCGGCTTTGGTTGAATTCGTCAACCATGAAGCGGTAGAGCTCTTCGGCGGTTTGCAGCTTTTGCTGGACCAGGTCCTTGTAGTCGGGCACGCCGACTTTCAGTGCCGCTAGCTTGTAGAGGCGGGCGGAAAACATATCGCTTAAGAACTTAATGGCGTTGTCGGCGCGCTCGGTTAACTCGCTTACGTCAAGCAAGACGGTGTGCAGTTTCGAGGCGGCTTTGGCGGTGCGCCAGCGCGACCAGAGGCCGCGGCCTCCGCGGTCGAGGAAGTCGTAGACCTGTTCGAGCTGTCTGGTCAGCAGTTCGTCGTAATGGCGGAATTCGAGCAACTGCGAGTTGGCGTACTGCAGCAGCTGGATGGCAGTCTCGGCTCCGGTGGGACTGTCGTAAATGAAGGCTGCGTTCCAGCCGATCACGGCAAGGTCGTTGGGATAGTAGGAAATGCGCGATTGCAGGATTTCCTGGCGTTCGCCATCGGAGAGCGGCTGGCTCTCGCCGCGCACGACCTGGGAGATGTATTGTCCTTGAGAAGCGAGGAGATCGGTGGCGGAGGGTGAGCCGGCAATCTCGCGCAAGTGGAAGATGAAATAGTCTTCCTGCAGCCACTCGGTGGTGTAGGGCTTGACCAGGGCGGGCGCGGCTCGCTCTAGTTTCTGCTTAACGATGCGGGTGGCGAGGCTCTCGAAATTGGTGTCCCAAACCCAGCGGCTTGAGAGTTGGATCAGCTTGTCCCAGTCGCCGGAGAACGGCAGCTCAAAGACCACGCTGACCACGCCATAATCGAAATACTTGATGTCGCCCTGCAGGCGCTCGCCGCTTTCAAGAATCAGCGGTTCGAGAACCTCTTCGACCGGGGGACGCTGGTAGCGGACGTAGCCGGGAGCGAGATGCTTAAAGCTGGCATCGGCGGTGCGGGCGCCCAGGATCTGGCGCAGCTGGTCGAGGCGAATCTCCTCGCAAACGTCGAACTGGATCAGAACCAGCACGGAGCCGGACAAGGGCGCGTCCGGCGGTTTGGCGGCTACCAAAGTGGGCAGAGCCTCGGCGGGAACCTTGCCTACGGCCGGGGCGGTGATGGTGGTTTCGCGGTCCATGACGTTCGCGCCCTGAAGTTCTGTGGCTAGAACTGCGGGCTCCATTACTTCCACTTCGGGTTCCATGACTTCCTGACTGAGAATTCGGACTTAGAATCGGCTCGCCGTGGTGTTTTGTCTAGGGCTCCTTCTGGAGGAGCGGGCGAACGTCTTAATTGTCCCAGAACTCTGGCGATCTGGCGAGGGGCGGGGGTTAGCATCGAGCTATAAAACATAGCTAAATCCTGTAAAATCAGCGCCTTATGGAAACTTTCCATAATAGAGCGCCGCCTGCGGCGAGGGCAGCTAAACCAAGACCAGCACGCTTCATGGACCGGAGAACCTCGGCTTCGCGTTGCTGGGTGCGTGCGGATTCGGGGTAGGACTGGGAGTCGGGTGTGCCGGGGCTTGGGCCGACGCTGGCGGTGGACAGCGCCATCTGCAGGACTTCGGCCAGGTGCAGGGCGCGGCGCGGCGTTCCCTGTGCGATCTGCTCCCGGCAACTGAAGCCGTCGGCGATGATCAGCCAGTCGGCTGGCGCCCGGCGGACGGCGGGCATCAGTTCGAGTTCGCCGATGGCCACGGACAAATCGTACTTGTCGGGCTCAAAGCCGAAAGAGCCGGCCATGCCGCAGCAGCCCGGGGCGGGGCTCTGGAAGTCGATGCCTAGGCGGTGCAGGACTGATTCCTCGGCCGTCATCTTCATCAGGGATTTATGGTGGCAGTGACCGTGGAGAAGCGCTTTGCGGTCGAGATGGGGCAAGGGGAAATCCTTGGCGTGTGATTCAAGGAATTCGCTGAGCAGGAAAGTCTGGCGCGACAAGGCTTGGGCGCGTTCGTCGTGGGGAAATAGATTCAGCAGTTCGTCGCGGAACACGGCGACGCAACTCGGCTCCAAGCCTACGATGGGAATGCCCGCTTCGATTTCGGGTGAGAGCTCATCGAGGATCTGGAGCAGGAGCGATTGGGCGCGGTCAAGCATGCCATGGTCGTAGAGCGGGCGACCGCAACAGAGATTGGCTTTGGGGACTACGACTCGGAAGCCGGCGGCTTCGAGGACTTCGACGGCTGCCTTGGCGGTACCGGCGTGAAAATAGTTGTTGAATGTGTCGGGCCAGAGGAGAACGGGTGGGGCTTCCGGGTTTCGCGCCAGGTCGCGTCGGCCGTGAAACCAGGATTTGAAAGTCCGCGGGGCGAAGGCTGGGATGGCCCGTTCTTTGGGAATTCCGGCGACCAGCTTTGAAAGATCGCGGAGGAATGGGAGTTGCGTGGTCAGGTTGGCCAGGCCGGGGGCGTTTGACGCGAGGCGTGCCCAGAGATCGATGTTGCCGAACGCATAGGCGCTGCGCGGGCGGGCGCGGCCTTCGTAGTAATGGGAAAGGAACTCGGCTTTGTAGGTGGCAAGGTCGACGCCTACGGGACATTCGGTTTTGCATCCCTTGCAGGCGAGGCAGAGATCGAGCGACTGTTTCACCTCTTCGCTGCGCCAGCCGTCACGGATGATTCCATCCTCTCGACCTTGGCCCTGCGTCATCTCCCAGAGCAGGTGGGCGCGGCCGCGGGTCGAGTGCTCTTCTTCTCGCGTAGCGCGGTAGCTGGGGCACATCACTCCGCCTTCATCGTGGCGGCACTTGCCGACGCCTACGCAGCGCAGTGTGGCTTGCGCGAGGCTGCCGTGATCGGCCAGAAATTTGAAGTTCGTCTTCGGTTCCCACGGAGCATAGTCCGCGCCTAGACGGAGGTTTTCGTCGAGCTTGTAAGGATCGATCACCTTGCCGGGATTCATCTTCCATTCGGGATCCCAGACCGATTTGAACTCGCGGAAAGCCTGGACTAGTTCGGGGCCGAACATTTTCGGCAACAGCTCGCCGCGGGCCTGGCCGTCTCCGTGTTCGCCGGAGATGGAGCCACCATAGCCGACCACGAGATCGGCTGCTTCTTCCATAAACTTGCGGAACTTGGCTATGCCTTCTTTCGACTGCAGGTCGAAATTGATACGGGTGTGGACGCAGCCGTGTCCGAAGTGGCCGTAGAGCGACCCTTTGTAGCCATAGGCCGCGAACATCTTGCGCAGATCGCGAAGATAGTCGCCAAGTTTTTCGGGCGCGACCGCGGCGTCTTCCCAGCCTTCCCAACTCATAGCTTCGCCGGTCACGTGGGAAGTTGCTCCCAGAGCCGATTCACGAACTTCCCACACGCGTTTGACTTGTTGCTTTTGAGTGTAGAGGCGCAGGTTCGGTGGATGAGAGCCGTGGGAGAGAGTCTGCATCAAGCCGCGGGCCTGCGATTCGGCTTCCCGCGCGGTTTCAGCGCCGAACTCAACCATCAGCCATCCGCCGCCTTCGGGCAGAAGCGCGAGGCCCTCGGAGTTGATCCCCTTCATTCGCGTGTAGCTGACCAGAAGATCGTCGAAGCCTTCGAGGCCGATGGGTTTGTGCCTCATGATTTCGGGGACGTGATCCGCGCATTGATAAATGTCGGGATAGGCAACAACCAGCAGTACGCGCTCGGGTGGGCTTTCGACTAGACGGCAGGTTGCTTCTAGAACCGTGACGCAGGTGCCTTCGGATCCGACCAGGGCACGTGCCACGTGGAATCCGTTCTCGGGCAGAAGATAATTCAAGTTGTAGCCGGAGACGCGGCGCGGAATTTTAGGAAAGCGCTGCCGCACCAGATCGCCGTAAGTCGCGGCGATGCTCTTCAGCCTGGAGTAGATTTCTGCGCGGTTTCCGCCGGCTTCGCGGATGCGCTCGAGTTCCTCGTTGGATGTTGCACCGACCTTCATGCGGAGGCCGTCGTAGGTGAGGATTTCCAGAGTCTCGATGTTGTCGTCGGTCTTGCCGGCCATCACGGAATGCACGCCGCAGGAGTTGTTGCCGATCATGCCGCCGAGAGTGCAGCGGCCGTGAGTTGCGGGATCAGGCCCGAAGGTGAGGTGGTGTTTTTCGGCGGCGGCGCGGAGACGGTCGAGCACGACTCCGGGCTGTACGCGGGCGATGCGGCGCGTGGGATCGATTTCGAGGATCCGCGACATGTACTTGGAAAAATCGAGGATGACGGCGACGTTGCAGCACTGTCCGGCGAGAGACGTGCCGGCGCCGCGGCAGAGCAAAGGCGCGCCGAACTGGCGGCAGAGGGCGACCGTGGCTTGGACATCATCGGCGTTGCGCGGGAGCACTACGCCGATCGGAACCTGTCGATAGTTGGAGCCGTCGGTGGCGTAGAGAGCGCGGGTGCCGCGATCGAAGCGGACTTCACCGCTAATCTGTTCGCGCAAAGCTTCGGCCAGACCTGAGGCGTCAACGGATGCGGACCTGGCCGGCGCGAGTTCTACGAATTGGTCAGGCATGGGCGGTGGTGAGTTGTGGTTCGGCGCGAGTATACCGCAGATCGGACGGAGAGCCGCCCGGACGGCGGTTCTGCTGAAATCTTAGCTCCACAGCCGGGTGGCGTAGTCGGTCATGGTGAGTCCCAGCAACAGGAGCAGGAAGAACAACGCTGCGATCACGACCAGCTTGGTCAGCTTCTCACTGGCGTGCCAGACATGCATGAAGAAGAGCGCCACCAGAGTGGCTTTGATGGTAG
>Ga0206803_1176_pt1 | contig 11172 bp, 3 predicted proteins | sample Alteio_BWOrgCont_61_FD_152909 | JGI IMG/M metagenome (GOLD analysis project Ga0206803, IMG submission 152909) | Enriched cells from forest soil in Barre Woods Harvard Forest LTER site, Petersham, Massachusetts, United States -... | ecosystem: Environmental > Terrestrial > Soil > Temperate forest > O... | reverse complement strand
TTGGGCGGTTATATGTACATCATTAACGCATTAGCTTTAGGAGCTGCTTGAGGGGTTTGTCTTTGCCGGGCTTGATGGCAGCCTTCCGTTTTTTTTTGGAAAGCGCGGGTTTTTGACCTGAAGATCCTTGTCCCCCTTGTTCCCAGGGGAAGGGGTGTTTGGCCGGGGGGACAGGCTTGCCAGCGTCCGGCAGCTTAGCGAGTCCTCCGCCCAGCAATCCTCCGACGATTGCTCCTTTAGAACCTCCTATAAGCCCCGCGCCTTTCTGTACCCCAAGGAGCAAGGCGATCTTGGCGGTTGCCTTTTTAGAGTCGATCTTGACGTGTCCGATGCGCCCTTTCATTGGCAGTTGGAGGACATAGTCGGAGGGGAGGTTCGCAATTCCAAAAGCCTCTTTCAAGGCTTGGGCCGTCAATCCCAGCACGGCTTTCACTCGATCCTGATTCAAGTCGATTTTTCCCCAAGTAGCGATATCGAATTTGTCTGCAAGCAGGATCTCGGTGCGCTGGCAATCGATGACGCCGTCTTTAAGGGAAATATCCATGGGGGCAAACCAGAGCTTCAGATCTTTGTCGCGCGAAAACTGGGCAAGCTTAAGAAGCCCCAGGAGATCATTCAAATTGCCTTTATTATGACAGGTAATTTTACCCAAATCGATGCGCGCATGAGGAATAACGGCAGCAGAAAGGTTATAGGGGAAGAGGGGAAATGAAAATCCTTCTTTGTCCACTGTCAGCGTCATGGGTCCTTCGCTTGTCACAACATCCAGCGAAAGGGGATTGGCCTGCTCTAAAAGCGTCCTGCTGAAATCCTTGGTCATCGTGACTTGCGCGACGAGTGGTTCCTGAAGGGTGAGAACGCCCTTATTGAAATACCCATTAAACGCCAGGCGGGTAGAAGGGGTATTGACATTCACCAGCAGCGGTCCGCTCTTGGCCTCGATATCGGCCTGCATCGAACCTGTCAGAGCGGGGCCAAAAATCGTCTCGAAGGTATGCGGATTCAAGCCTGCCAATACGGCCGCCAGATCCGGCAGCGAAGCGGGGATATTCTGAAAATTGGCGTCTACTTTCACATGGTGCTGATTGTCATTATCAGAATTCGGATAACGGATAAAGCCTTTCAAATCGGCAAGGCCGGGCTTTGCGGCCTCGACAGCACTTCGAAGATGAAACTGCAGTGGAGACTTCAGGTTTCGCCTCTCTACCTGGCATTCGACGTGTTGAAGGACCAATTGATTTTGTGTGTCTGTTTCGACAAAGGGGAGGCGTTCGATAGAGAGGCTTCCAGAGAATAAGGCTTGCGAGAGGGCGTCAGGAGCAAACCGGAAGCTGTTTGCAACGAGCGGGAGGTCCAGTGTATCGATGCGTAGGGTGATTGGGCAAGGTTTCGAGAGAGCCAAGGGCATTTTTTGCATTTTTTCATTATAGATTTTCTGCCAAAGATCAGCCCCTACAGCGAATCCTTCTGGAAAGACTGTCCAGTTGCAGTAGGCTGGTTTTTTGGAAGAGCGCAAGACAAGTCTGTCCCGCTCACGCGCTACGCCGCATTCGAGCTGAAGCCTGTCGCTTTTTGCCTGTACCGACATGGCGCTAGAACCGGCCTTCTGCGTAACGTCCACCTTTAAGCTGAGTGGGAACCCTAATAAAGGAGCAAGAGAGTGCGCGGTATCGACCCAAGGATCCAAGGCTGTCGTATCCAAGGCGTCGGCTGCGAATTTGCACACTATATCAGGAGTCATGGGGCCGGCGCCTGAAGAGAGTTTTTGGATAAGAGTTTCAATTTGGAAAGAGGACCAAACATCGGTAGTGCCGGTAATCTTTCCTCCTCCGTGCGCGGCAATTTCCCCCTTGTCCTTGTTAAGCCTCCATTTAAAAGAGACATCTTGCAAAGCAAAACGGCTGTCTGGCTTGTTTAAGCCTGTAAGCGCAAAATCGGTGATCTGGAGCGTACCAGCAAGAGCCAGCCTATCGACTATATTCGTTTTTGTAGACACGGCAAAAGGCTGGATCTCAAGCGAGAGAGAAGCTGGGCTTATCAGTGCGGTAGGCTTTCCCAGGTAGCTAGAGAACGCCTCCCAGGAACTCGGCTCCATGCGCACTCGGAATGCGCTATTTTCTTTAGACGAGAGGATATGTTTCTGATCATCGTAGCTAAGGTGCATAGTCCCGGAGATTCCTTCGGCTTGCAGGTCAATAGCAATCTTGTCCAATCCCATAATATCCAAAAGGACCGTTGGATGGAGAACCGTGTAGCCATTTATGCTTAAGACCTCGGCCCCAGATTCGAGATGCAGCGCCATCGTGGAAAGGGAATCTCCCATGCTAAAGTCATTTACAGTGATTAGCACAGGCCTAGTCGTCGTACCTGGCAAAAGGCCCTCTAACCAGCTAGCGTCAGGGGTGAAAAGGATCTTAAAGGGTTTTTGCAACTGGATTTGAGGTTTAAAGGCCACTACGGCTTCCTCGACTGCGATCCGGGGCGAAAAAAGATAAATGGTTGCAACAGGCAAATTATCTGTCTGCTCAAGGCCGATTCGCAAATCTATTGCGGGACCGAGCAAATCGGCAAAATCTCCATCTTTCAAGAGCAAATGGTCGATGAAAACTGTTGGAAAATGCTCCGCGCTCAGGGTGCCCGACTGGAAGGCGGGGCTATCTAAAGGGGAGGAAATTTGCATGACCGAAGCCAGAGCACTGGAATCTTCAGCGTATTGTAAACTTGCCGTTGCATCGATGAGCATTTCTTCAGTTAAGTTTTCCGTCGTTACAGTCGCTTGCAGCTCTGCTAATTTGAAGGTCTTTGGCAAAGTTGGAGAAGAGGCTATCGCATTTGTGATCTGGAGATGGGCTTTCATCTTTAGCTGAGGCCAGTCGATTATGGTCTCTTGAAGCGGGATCGCAAGTGTATCGATGGTAAGAAGCATTTGGGGACTGGACGAGATTCGCAGATCACTGAGGAAAGTATTGGAAAAAAGGGAGGCTGTAAGGAACGGTGTAAGGGCAAGGAAGCATCTGGATGGGGAGCGTAAAACAATTTGACCGTTTTCTGAAGCCGCGTTGAAGGTAGCTTTGGCCTGCGGAGAGGAGAGATTCAAATCGAACTCTCCCTTGTCCCCTCTTAATAAAACTGTAGTCGTTAGGTCCATGGTCGAACCGAGAAGTGTCACGAGCATACCGCGCATCTGGGGGCGGCCTAGAGATAACATCTGGTCGAGGCCGAGCACAGGAAACCGAGTTACTTCCCCCTGCAAGGCAAGAGATGCGCTTTTGGCCCCGTTTTGTATTTCGCACGGAGAGATTTTGCCGTTAAAACGGAAATTTCCCTTTGTTTCTCCAGTCCCTGACTTTTGCGAGGTTTCGCCCTGGAAAGAAAACGATAGGAGTTCACCGGTTTGAGGTTTCTTTAGGGTAGCCTCAGCCGAGATGGAGGACAAAAAAATGGTATCGATATGGGGACCGGAAACCTCAAGTGTTCCTCCCACTATGTTGATATTGCCTGAGAAAAGACCTGCGATATTAGCATTCAAAGAACAAAAATCGGCTCCTAGAGAAAGAGAGGAAGGCGAAGAAGGTCCTGCATGGAGAACGGGGGGCTTCGAGATCGCTGAAACTGCTTCAGGAAGGGATTCTTCTGTTTGCAGCCCCAAGTAAGGGGAAGAGACACGGAGGTTGCCGATATCGTGGCTGCCGAAAAGGATTTGCCACAGTGAAGCCTCTGTCGCAATCTCTTCGCATCGGAAGGTTGCCCGGCGGACTCCATCCTCGATAGAAAGCCCCTTGACGTATTGCTCCCCGAACCAAGTAAAGGAGGCCTCTTCGATGCAGATCTGGCGGTGGCTAGCCCGCCCAATTGCGCCAAGGAGAATGGCCCGCGTCCCATCAAATGACAAAAACCAAGGGATGAGGGCGGCAATGACGAGTATAAAAAATAGCAGCGCAACTGCCACTTCTAACAGCCAGACGATCGTGTGGACAAGAGGTTTCATGGAAGATGGTTACTGTTTAGGTCTGAGAGCTTGATACTATCGTCAACTTTTTCCGGGACAAAAACATGGATCGGTTCTGTCCTTCCCGGAAGCTGAATCAATCCTAAATTGCGGCAACGGAATTTTCGCTGAAGGGCCATATAGGTAGTTTCGCTGATCAAGATTTCGTGTTGCAGCTGCTTAGTTAATTGTTCGAGGCGGGAGGCGACGTTGACGGTATCGCCGATAGCTGTGTACTCCATCCGTCTTTCCGAACCAATATTGCCCACAATCGCGAGGCCAGTATGGATGCCGATCCCGATTTCGAAAGGCTTCTTTGCTTGCCCTTTCCATTCTTCATTGAGCTTTTTGAGCGCTTCGCTCATGCCAAACGCCGCGGTTACGGCGTGTTCTTCTTGCAATGGATCATCAAGAGGCGTCCCGAATTCGACCATGATACCATCGCCGATGAATTTATCAAGAGTCCCATAGTTGGCAAAGATCACATCGATCATACGGTCAAAATATTGGTTCAGAAGGGCAACTACCTGTTCTGGCGGCAGGGCTTCTGCCATCTGTGTGAAGTGCCGGATATCGGAAAACATGACGGTGATCTTGCGCCGTTCTCCCTCGACCTTTGCCGGTGTTTCCGAATGCAGGATCTTCTCCAGGACCACGGCAGAGACGTAGCGTGCAAAATTTGTCTTTAGCCGCTCGCGCTCGCGCAGCCCATGGGTCATCTCATTGATAGCGAGGGCCAATTGGTTGAATTCAATGTCCCGAGATAAGTCGGCTCTCGCGGATAGGTCGCCATCACCGATTTGTTTCACGACATTGCAAAGCGATGTCAGCGGCTTTGTAGCGATCTGCGATAGCCAAAATCCCACACTAAGCGCGATCACTATCGAGACAAAAAGAGAAAGGAGACCAGCAAGAATCAGACGATTCATTTCAATGCCGATATCGCTAGCGCTAAGATCAATCCCTAAAGAGCCGATATAATGGCCTTCTTTATTGAAAATGGGCGCATAGGCCGTTAACCACGTACCCCAGGAATCCTCGGTAAAGTAGCGATCTGCAAAGGGGGTCTCCAGATTTTGATTGAGGTCCTTCAAGTCGCCTTGAGGCATAGGTTCCCCCGGATGGGAGATCAGCTTAGGGTTTTCTTCTGCATCGGCTAAAAAAATCCAGTCCCCCATCTTTTGCGTCTGTGGGCGGATGAGGTAGAGATAACGGATGTAGATATCGAACCGGCGATTGGCATTGCGCAGCTTGCGCAGTGTTGAGAGCAACTCTTGAAAGTAGGGCTTGTCTTCGTCTTGCGCGGTACCGGTAAGCTGGGCAACTAAATTGGGATCGATTTCTGTAGCCGCTGTCGTGGCGATTGACGTCGCTTTGCTGCGCACTTCATTAAAAAGCAGGCGATTCGCACCATTGTACATGATCAGTAGGCCGGTCAAAGCACTGCCGATAGCGACAATCAGAAAACCTAGCAATAACTTCGTTCGGTAACGCATGGAGAGAATCCCAATGGGGAGGTATAGCCCTCTATAGTCGGTTGCGGATATTTTTCGCAAACGTACAAAAAATCCATTGGGAATATTTAGTGAAATTCTTGCATAACCTCTTTTCGTGCCCGATTAATGCTATAAGAACTTAATCGGGCCCGAAAAGAGGTTATGCAAGAAGTCTAGTTAAGGACATTGGGGCGTGAGGCCCCAATGTGCCCGTCTGCTTAGGTGGGCGGCGCTACACGGCGTGCTGTTAGCGTGTCATGTCCAGCGCGCGCAACTTCTGTTCCGACGGGCGGAGGTACACGGCGTGCGGTTATCGTGTCATGTCGAGGGCGCGCAGCAGTTGAAGCAGTAGGGATCGCATCGTCTCTGATTGAATGCTCAACGTCCCTGAGCTGATCGAACAAGTCTTCCTGGATCGCATCGGTGCGATTTGTCTCTGAAAGGTACGACGCCAAGAGCTTGACTATGTTTTCTCTTATGTTCTTTTCTCGAGGGGGGTTTGCATGGATCAGCGCTCTCTCGACTTCCTTTTGATCACTAAAATCTGAAATGCTCCCTAAAGCTCTCCACCATTCACCGTACCTATGACGTCCATCCTCTGTCCCGTCCATATTGCTATGCTTAGATATTGCTTTCAGCACGTTGAAAACTATCTGGAAACGCGTATCTGGATATGGGTGCTCTGGCAGTTCTGTGATTGCTCTCTTATGGGCCCGTAGAAACGCGCCTACGCCGGAATATGGGTATGTGGGTCTTTCTTCACGGGATGCTCGTCTGCGGGGTGATACTGGCGGGGACACTTCAGAGCGGGAACGGCTGTCCAGGGCACTGGAGCCAGATGCAGAACTGGACAGGCTGGCTGATGATGAAGAGCTATCAACCGCTCTGGCAGTTGGACTACGAGGGGGGCTTAAAGGACTGTGTGGACGCGGCATCGAATGTGGCGGGGGTGTAAAAGGCCGGCTACTTGCCATCGATGAACCAGGAGGAACAGTATAAGTGACTCCTACAGAACTTTCAGAGGCGGTAGGATCTGGGAGTGCTAAGTCGACTGCTGGCCTTGTGGAGCCTCCTACGCTGCCTTCTGTGAAAGAGTCGCTAGAAGGTCGTAACGGCGGAAAACTAGACGAGCTTGAACTGCTAGAACGAGGAAACGTCAGTAACCCTGTTCTACCGATTGGGCTGTCTAATGGAAGGCCCGTGTCCGTTGCTTCGTGCGCCATGTGTGAGGCATGCGCAGAAGCATGCGTCGGAGTGTGAGGATCAATAGAAGAATGGGCATGCAAATCTCGAGCAGATCCGTGATCTAGACTGCCGCTTCTTGAAGAATGCATCGGGATTGGTTCCGATGCGGATCTGTCGAGAGATCGGTGGGCTGGTAGTGTAGCGTGCAAGCCATGCGCTCTATCGTGAGAGTCTGTACCGTGGACATCGTCCATTTCGCGACGGCCGCCACCACTGCTTCCTGAACCCCGCATACTGTCCGACGGAGAAAAACTGCTTGATAGCCTAGAGTTGACGATGTCTCCAAAAGTGTGTTCCAGAGCTGCTCTGCTCTCCCTAATTGCAGAACTGTGATCGATCCTTTCAGCTGTTGACCTCGAGCGTTCATCCGCGCGGGCCGGAACCGGATCACTCTCATCGCCGGCAATGGTCGGGAGCTGCTCTACACGTATTTCGGGCCGTGTATGTCCTTGCTGGAAACAGAGTTTCTCGACTTGATATCTATTATTGAAATCTACACAGATGTTTTCTGCGGCTTTAAAACTAGGACGATTTCCAAAGCTATTGATAAATTGTGAATAAACACCCTTCAATCTTTGCCAATCATCTCTACCCAAAGCGATATTTTTTCGTGAACCCACTTCCACGCTCAGTTCATATTCTTCCCCGCAAATAGTGACGATGCAGGTTGTTTGTGGCCTTGAAGCGTGAAGTACGCCTATCGGCATTCTAGGAACATCAGTTGATGAAGTACGTAATGACATAGTAATATCCTGAATTATTTGATTAGTTTAATTTCTATGATTATACTATATCTTTAATTATTAGTTAATTGAAAAGAATTTTTATTACACTTTAATTACGAATTACTTATAAATAATTTTAAAAACATAATAATAAAAAATCTACTATATATTGGAAAGCGCAGCATCTCTTATGTGGCAGTAGCGGCGACCTGGCGCCGCTTTTCTTCCGCGCGGCTAGACGCGCGGGTAACCCCGGCATCGGCTTGACGATGCCCGTCTCGGGCGCCAGGTCGCCCGAAAGAAAAGCGGCGCCAGGTCGCCGCACTCCATATAAGAGATGCCTAACTTTCTAAAGCCTACGCTACAAAATGAGAAAGGGCGCGGTCGCCCGCGCCCTTTATGGAATTAATCCCTAGCCAACCGATTCTTATTTGGTCCGACCAAATGGCATGGGTGATGTGTAACCTACCGTTGTCGGACCGTCGTCGTCCTCCGTCATCATTAATCCTGGCGCTTGAGGGCCAGAATTTGCCCAGATTGCGCTTGCTGATGGCATCCGAGTACTTGCAGCAGGGGCAGTATCGGATTTTGCAACTGGTGCACGCTTACGTCGTAGCGGGCTCCAGATATCGCCGGGCAAAGGAGCAGGTCGGAAAGTACTTAGGTTTACAACTGAAGCACTCTCTCCTTTAGGTATGACCTCGTCAGGAAGGACAAAATCACCTAAATCCTCTTCTGGCCTGGAAGGGAACCCTGTGTGTTGAGCGAAGGATTGCAAGTCAGGTTTAGAGGAGGGTGCCACTTCTCTGAGCACGAGCGGAGCCACATGGGCATCCGATAGCATAGCATGGAGGTTTAGCAGGAAATTCTGTTCACCTTCCAGTTCATCCATGAATGCTTTGAAATGATCCTCATTTACATCTAAGTACTCGGCAACAGCAGCCCCAAGTTTGCTTACATCAGAAGGTTTCAGGTCCCGAGTTGGAGGTTTACCGAAAGCCTTGAGGATCTTCACCCGATGCGCTTCGGGCATTTTTTTCAGCATCCACCTGCATAACGGCCATCCAGCAGGCGATGCTAAGAGGGCTTGTACTCGCGCTTTCTGCGTCTTTTTATCTCCTGAAAGCGAAAAAGCTAACAGTGTCTGGAAGAAAAGAGCTTGTAAGCCAGATGCAAATTCCTTTTCCTGTCCCACTGCTGGCTGCATCATATGGTAATTAAGGGAAGTGACCCCGCTTGGGGCCTTCCTTCTCTCGAAGTAGATAAACAGGGAGTTAGTGATGTCTAAAGTGGCTGCATTTGTAGGATAGATCGCTCCAAGCTGATGATTATCGGTGCCGCTTCGAGGTGTGACAGTAACGACCTTCAGGTTCGCACATTCGGGATGATTTAACCTGAGCCTCCAGACAGTTACCTCGAAAAAGGCAGACGACATGTTGCCTGCGCTTCCGATAAACTCTGCATAGAATTCCAGCAGGGTTGCATCATCATCTAGAGCGCCTGGCAGATCTTTCTTAAATTGGATATGGGCCTTTCGCAATTGCTCATTGTCCACAAGATCCTTTTTTATTTGCGCTACAAGCGGGTGGCGATCCTCAGCTTGAGCAGGGTCTTTTCTAGATTCCCTAGCGAGCTTCTCTAAGGCTTTTTTGTTATCTTCGCGCAGTTTTTCCTGCGTTAAGTCGGCAAATTTACCGGGATATTTGGCTTTGAGCGCACGGACCATGCTTTCTGGACCGCTGTTTCCATCTAACGGCGCAGAATCATCAATCCGGCCGTCCATCCTAAGTGAATTGGAAGCGAAAGTTGTGGGTACGTAAACGCCAGACGCTATATCGGCTTTGCTATTCAATCGATGCCACTGTTTTTCGCTACTCCTTGCGATACAGATACATTCCCTAGGGTTAAGGAGTTTTTTTCCTCGTGGATAGAAGATTAGAGGATCTTGACCCTTTTTATAGATAATCACAGGTTCCGCCATTACATGGCTATAGAGCTGACAGATATGCGCCCAAAATTTCGCACCTTGACTTGGAGGGAATTTAATCCGGCCAGAGACCTCGATGCATAGACCTAAGGCGCGCAGCAAGAGTTTTTTGGTTGTCACGGGCATTTTGGATAGATCTTGAGGGTTATTAAGAGCTTCGAGGATCACCTTGCTGTCTCTAGACGAAAATTCCTTTTTTATAACTTTCTCTAATAATTGACCTGGAATTTGATGAATATCCCTAAGGATAGCATAAGCGTCTGCAAAAGGTTGGCCCCTTTGTTGGCCGTTTAGCAGTTCAGGGTCCGTTCTCAATTTTTCGGCCATCTCTTTCCGTAGCTGTTCTTCTGTTTTTTCATGTTGCTCGGCAAACGCTTGATAGAGATTTATAACAGGTTCCCAAGTGTGGCGTCTTTCCAGGTAGGTCCGGACATCTTTGGGATCATCGAGGACGCCCCGGCTACTGCTTGCACTGTGGGTTACGGAGGTCACTACCGCCAGGCCGTCAGTGAGTGAGCGTAAGGACGATGCGGGCTTTGTACTCGCAGGAGATGGTTTAACAGTGGACTTAGCTGGAGAGGTTGTCGAAGTAATCGGGAGAACAGGTAGAGCTGGATCTAGCAAAACAGGAGAGTCAGTTGCAGCCGCTACTATATCGCGACCCACTCCAGATTTCCTCCACACTGAAAACAGTTTATCGCAAAAAGTGGAGTCTGTTCCTAAACGCTCAGCAATAGCCTCTATAAGTACACGCTTAGGCAATTTATGAGTAAACGCATTTATCTCTTGATGATTAGCTTCTTTTGCCAATCCGAGTGCCTCAAGGATCGTAACGAGATCCTTTAATGGCAGCACTTCTTCGCTGATGATATGTTCGCAGATCATCCTTCCGAAGGGCGATCTTAATAAGTCCTGCGCTAGTGCGATCTTTTTCTTGGCATCATTGGCCTTTAGAACATTTGCTATACACTCATCGAGGTGTTGCGCAATCATGCTGTTTAGGTCGACTTTAAATGCACCGCGATCTTCTTGCGCCGCCTGCGGGATGGCAGAGTAATGAATACCACCACTGTGGAAGACACAAAGAGTATGGTTTTGATCTATAGGACGATCACCTGGGAAAATGGTTCCAATAGAATGTTTCTGGCCCACCCCGTTTTGCATGATCACGATCTGCAAATTTCTTAAGGAATAGTCATTTCGCAACATATCGACAGTCACATCAAAGAAGGACTTTGTCATATAGATGCCGTCTCTGCTAATGAAATCGGCATAGAACCGAAGGAGTTTTTCGTCGTTATCTAATAAGCCGGCAAAATCCTTATAGGATCCGTATTTTGGATTTCGTAAGATAAATTTTTCGATATCGATTTGTAGTTGTGGTCTCTTATTTGGTTCTGGGGTTAGGTCTGCCCTGATCTTTTGTACGAGTGCTTCCTCTGAAAGTGATAATACATCTTTACCCGCTAACTTAAGCAAATAGGCGCGATTAGCATCGCGCAAATGTTGTTGTCCCCAGGTATCAAATCGACCAGGATATTGGGCCTGAAGGGAGAGCAGGACGCTTTGCGGAGCGCAATTGCCATCACCACGTACGTCTTTTAGCCAACGCTTCATTGTTGCTGGGGCGCTGGAAACCGCATGAGAACCTGATGGTTTAGCAGCATGAGAACTTGGTGTCTTGGTGCCAAAGCCGCCACATCCAGAAGTTTCCGTGGTTTCAGAGTGAGC
>Ga0206803_1173_pt2 | contig 11182 bp, 13 predicted proteins | sample Alteio_BWOrgCont_61_FD_152909 | JGI IMG/M metagenome (GOLD analysis project Ga0206803, IMG submission 152909) | Enriched cells from forest soil in Barre Woods Harvard Forest LTER site, Petersham, Massachusetts, United States -... | ecosystem: Environmental > Terrestrial > Soil > Temperate forest >... | reverse complement strand
ACTCCAGCGAATCCTGGTGACGGAAGGCCAGTTTGTTCAAGCCGGCGAGCCGTTGGCCATCGTGGTGGATTCAAGCAAATTGCGAGTCGAAGTTCCGCCGGAACGTAGTGCCGCGGTTCAGGGAAAGAGTCAACCGCTCAAGGTGGAAGCGATCGAAGTGGAGGGAAAAATCGACGCGGTGCTGCCGCTGTCAGATCGGTTCAAAATCCTGCGAGATCTGTTCGATTCGGTCGCTTCGGCGATTGTCGTGGTGGACAATCCTGATGGGAAATACAAATCCGGTCAGACGGTCTACGTTCCGCTCATTCCACGTCAACCGATCGCCGAAGTGCCGACAACAGCGGTTGGAAACCTTCTGGACGGCCAGCGGAAGGTGCAGGTGGTCCGGCACCTGGTTGTGCGCGATATTCCCGTGCTGCTGATGGGTTCAGTGGGAGTGGGGCGTGTATTTGTCAGCGGGGCATTCGCCGAGGGGGACGAGGTGATTTATGAATCGTCTCACCAGTTGAGCGATGCGTTTCAACTGAAGCCATCTGCGACCGCCGTCGGAGGATCGACAGCGCCAGGGTCGACCCAGCCCGGATCTGCGACTCCGGCGAATCCGGGGCCACCAGCCACCAAGCCAGTGGGGTTCTGAGAAACAGATTCAGCGAACTCTGTCATGAGCCACAATTGGAAACACCCGCCGGACCAGTGGTCCGGCGGGTGTTTCCAATTGTGGACCTGATTTCTCGCTGCGTATAATCGTTGTCGAACCCCGGAACGAAGCAGTTTTGGGGCTGCAGCCAGGATTGACCACCGGTTATACTGCGGCAGGACCAGTTTTCCATTCTTCATCGCCTTTCTCCCCTTCCGGGAGAATCTTCGAGGTGTTTCATCGTGTCCGACGAAGAAGAACTGATTGACGGCATTTACAAAGAAATCATGGTGATTTCGAACGGCGGCAGCAGCCAGGTGCTGGAGTGTGTTGAGCAGGCGACGGGGCGGCACGTCGCCATGAAGCTGCTGAAGGAAGAGTCCCCGGACTTCAAAGATAACAAGAAGGTGATGAAGTACGAATCCGAAGTGATGAAGCAGATTGATCACCCGCTGATCATCAAGTTTGAGAGATTCTCAACAAGCCGCGACTATACCTATATCGTGATGGAGCACTTTCGGGCTTCGAATGTGAAACTGCAGTTGAAATCGGACATGCGTTCCGTGCATGTGCGGGCTCGAAAGCTGTTCGAATGCGTCTGCGCGGCGTTGTCACACGTCCATTCGAGGGGATTGATCCATCGCGACATCAAGCCCGACAACGTCCTGATGAACAAAGTTGGAGAGATCCGTCTCGTCGATTTTTCGTTGGCGACCAAGGAGGTGAAGGGGTTCGCCAAAATGGTAGGGGGGGGGCAAGCAGAAAATCATTCAGGGGACTCGAACCTACATCGCACCGGAAACCATTCGCAAACAGACCCCCGTCTACCAGACGGACATTTACAGCTTGGGAATCATGTTTTTCGAGGTGCTAACCGGGCGCACGCCATTTCAGGCCCCCACGCCCGAAGAATTGTTGATGAGGCACTTGCGAGACGAGCCTGCCAATCCCTCCGAATTCAATCCCAACGTCACTCAGGAAATGGATCGCCTCATTTTCCGCATGTTGAAAAAGAAACCCGCTGACCGCCCTGCCAGTGTCGACGAGGTTTTGGGAGAGCTGCGCCGAATCCGAATCTTCAAAGAGGACGTGATTGAAGCTTCTGGAGAAGAGGATGAGAAATCGCAGTCGATGGATGCGCTGACCGAAATTCGACTGGACAGTCGCGCCGATGCTAAATTGCAGGTCATGTTGCAGGCGAACCCGGAATTGGCTCAGCAATTCGCCCTTGAGAAAAAAGCGAAATCCGACAAGAAGAAAGTCGACGCGGCTAAAGTCGTTGAACGAACAAAGGTGGCAAAGGATAAAGACGCTGCCAAGCACGGAAAAAAGCCTGCGGAAATGCCGATGCCGCAAATGCAGCAACCAATGATGCCCATGCCCGGATTCATGCCGCAGCCTCAGTTCGCACCGTATCCGCCGCAACAACCATTCGGAATCCAACCTGGTATGGGAATGCCCCCCGGGATGGGAATGGGGATGCCACCGGGTATGGGAATGCCCCCCGGAATGATGCCTCCGACAGGTATGCCAGGGTTTCCCAATGCGGGATTTCCTCCACAGGGAGCATTTGGGCCGCCGGGAATAGTTCCGCCGATGGGGGCGCCACCTGTCGTGGCTCCGCCCGGAGTTGCGCCGTCTGGGTTTCCGCCACAAGCTCCTCCGCAGATGCAACCGACGATTCCGCCAACGATCGCTCAAGTACCTCAACCAGCAGTTTCACGACCGGTGGCACCGCAAACGAGTGCAGGAACGTCGACTGCACCACCACAGCGTTCTGCCGCAATTTCCCAGCCAGCGCCGCCGAAACCTGCACCAGTGAAACCCGTTGCGACTCAGGCCCCTGCTTCTGCCAGTGTTCCGAAAGCAAAACCGGCAACGGCACCACCGTCACGATCAGCAGCTCCTGCACAGTCACCGCCAACAGTCAAGGCTCCCATCAATCCCGATGAGTTGGAGTTCATGACCGAATTGCCCGATATTCTGTAATCTGCTATATCTAGGGTCTGTTTGGGCTGAGTTGAATGGCCTCGATAATCGGGTTTCGCCGGTATTGTCGCATATGACGATCCGAAAAACGATTTCTGCAGCCTCATCAAACCCACTGATTAACTGAATCTCGTTCGTTCGTGACTTGCCATGCCGCATGCGGATCACGCTTTAAAACCGTGTACGCATTGGGAGGTTGCGCTGCGATCAGGGTGTGTTGAAATATGAAACCGCAGTTTGTGTTGCCGTTCGAAAAGAGCATTGTTGATCTTGAAGATCACTTGGCAAAACTTGAGAGTGAGCCAAATCCCACACCCGCCACTTTGGATTTGATACGAAATACGCGTGTCGAAGTGGCCAAGTTGAAGCGTGAGACGTACGAGAATCTGGACGCTTGGCAAACAGTTCAGGTTGCGCGGCATCAGGAGCGGCCGCAGGCTTGGGATTACATCGACCTGATCTGCGATGAATTCGTCGAGTTACATGGTGATCGATCCTTTGGTGACGATCGCGCGATCATCACAGGATTTGCAAAACTCGATGATCAAAAGGTGTTGCTAATTGGCCAGCATAAGGGACGAACTCTGAAGGAGAGAACCGAATGCTACTATGGTTGCGCTCACCCCGAAGGGTATCGGAAGGCGCTGTTGAAAATGCAGTTAGCGGCAAAATTCGGTTTGCCGATCGTCTGTTTGATCGATACCCCCGGTGCCTATCCGGGGATTGGTGCTGAAGAACGTGGCCAGGCGTATACGATTGCCGTCAATCTGCGAGAGATGTCGCGACTACCGGTACCGATCATTTGTGCAGTGATCGGAGAAGGGGGTTCCGGCGGCGCTCTGGGACTGGGCATTGGCGATTATATTGCGATGTTACAGTTTTCGTACTATTCGGTGATCAGCCCTGAAGGCTGTGCGGGAATCCTGTGGAAGAGTGCTGAGCACGCTTCCAAGGCGGCACGCGCACTCAAATTCACAGGTCGTGATCTTTTGCAGTTTGGAATCGTGGATGAAGTTCTTCCCGAGCCCCTCGGAGCCGCGCACCGAGATCATCGCGCCATGGCGGGCGTTCTGAAATCAATGATCATCCGGAATCTTCGGTCACTTTCAGCACTGTCTATTCAAGACCTGTTGGAGCGTCGTTACGAGAAATTCCGCAAGATTGGCGTCTTCGAAGAAGTTGCCTCGAACGGTCAGACTCCGATTCCTGCATCCAAATAAACGCCATCGATCGGACGGCCTCGTGACCAACTGGTTGCGTATGCGCACTTGCCATCGATTGGATGTTCTCGTGCTTCATTCAGAGTTGTCGCTCCTTCGTGGCCTATTTCAAGGCCTCCATACCGCCTGCTCCGCAACGTCCGATAATGTCCGTTATGTTGCATTCCTTCGGCGATTTGTAACGGGAAACTTGAAGAAACTCAAGCCCCAATCCCGACGCATCACAGATTCACGGACCCCAACACGCAAAAAAACGACGGCTCAAGCCAGATCTTTTATCCGCTGGAAACTCCAGAGAGAAAATCCTCCGACGCGAGACCTGCGCAAATCTGAGCCCTTCTTTTTCCTACGGCGGTCGACACAGCAAATACCGATTCTGGCTACCACAGCCACCACAAACCCAAGTTCCGCACCCGCCACTCAATCACATGCCAGCGTCCTGGTCATAATCGGACGCCCGCTTTCAGAAGCGTCGTTGCTGAGCCCACTGCGGTAGGACATGGCCTTTGATCTCTGGCCCTTTGTGGCGGGATCTTGTCGTGATCAGCGGGGACCCCCACTTTCGAGCCCCACTGACCACGACAAGACCCCTTCCAAACGGGCCTTTCGAATGGTGGGGAGAAAACAGATGCGTCTCATTGTGAGTCCATCGCACCAGAGGCACCGAAGCGGAGCCACTGGCACACAGACACAACAACTTTCTTGGGAGTCTAAAACATGCAAGTCCAGTTCGTCGAATTCGATCGCCGACGCGAACGCTACACCATCCAACTTACCCACCACGACGCCACACTCCGTTACACAGCCACCCAACTCTCAACCGCCAAAACTTTCGCCGTCATCGCAATCGAAACCAGCGAAGACGGCTACGCCGAGAACCGCAAAACCCTCGACCGCCTCGACGAATTCTGTTGCGACATCAGCAACCGCGTCCACCATCCAGCCAACGCCAACGCCACCTCCATAGCAAACCTGAACGACGACTACACAACCGAACACTGACAACACCACAACCACCCGAGCCACACCGGCCCGCACCTTTTCAACCAGAAAGCCAGAACATGCGACCACAATTCATTGAACACGACGCACACACCGACTTCTACACATGCAACCTCTTCGGCGACGGCCACGCCGCCACGGCCCGACTCTCAGCCGACACACTCCACGCAGTCAGACACATGGCCGCAGCACTAATCGAAGCACTCTCCGACGACACAAACAAGCACCGACGCGTTGCATCACTCAATCTGTTGTGCGTCGAAGTCCAGACGCAACCAGGCACAACAAAGCGACACCTCACACGCTGGACGATCAACCAATGAAAATCACACCAGACCACATCCACGGCACTCTACTACTATTCGCAGCAATACTACTACTCAACACGGCCTACGCCCTCTGGCAGGAAAACCGCCAACTCAAACACGCCATCGAAAGCGCCCGAGCAGACCAAATCGGAGTCCGCAAGATGCTTGATTCCACACAGAAACAACTCACCAAGAACAAAACCCCATGACCTCAATCGACTTCTGCGAACTCGACATCATACTCGCCGCCAGAGCTTTCAAAACGTATGCACACCTCGAAGTACCATGGTACGTAGCAGCACACCAAATCGCATGCGCACCCTACACGATCATCACTTTCCACACATTCACCATCAACAACCCGATCGGAGACCGCACATGAACCTGCGGGCCGAACTGCCGCAAGAAACTCTCGCGAGCGAAGATCTTCTAAGCCGGTCCGCCCGTGCGGACCATAGGCCCGCACCGCGGCCCGGCCCCTTCGTCACACTTTAAGAACGGATCTCGAACGGTCATACTCCCCACACACCAACGGGAGCCAACATGACACCGATCCTGCTACTCACCATCCTGACCGCAGATCCGCAGCTACAACCAGCAAAGATCCCAGAGAACATCCGAGCCTATTTCCAAGCAGCCGACGACGCCAAAGCAGCAGGCATCAATACACTCAAAGAACGGATCTCCGACACCCAGGTCGAGATCAACGGCGAGCCGAACAAGGACCGCAAAGCACTCTTGTCCAAGCAGCTAAAACTCGTCAAGGACCAACTTGAACGAGCACAGAAAACCAAGCCAACCGCATACCTGCCCAACAAACCAAAAGCCGGGAACGTGGGACTACTCGAACCGTCCACCATCAAAGCCGTATTCAACAACACAACGGCCATTGTTGTAACACACAACGACATGAAAGCCGTCTTGCTCACAAACACCAAGGGACTGTTCAAAGACCAGCCCTACAACAGCACCGACCTTTGGGAAGTCACCACCGACACGACCTACTACACCACAAAACCCAAGGACATGGACGAGAACCTCCACGACCAAATCACCCGCAAAACAGGCCGTGCAGCAGGCTGCTACTTCTGCAAACCCATCCCCGCCGCAGACGTCAAATACTTCCGAGAACTCCACGACGCCGAAAAACAAAAAGGCCAGGTCAAATGACCCGGCCTTCTCTTTTCACCCACGCTCGACAACAGAATTGAGCCAGTCCAAAAACAAATCACGGTCACTGAGGATATGGCACGCCATTCCCTGACACAGATCCTTGACCGTTAACCCCTCCCCCAACGCCAGGGCCAGGGACTCCAACCGAACCCGTTCCTCCGGTGACAGCACCGGGCACCCCAACCGCCGGAGACGCTCCGGCCCCTCCCACGGCCCCGAACGCGTTGGGCTGAACACCCGCAACCGGCGATTGTACGAGAGCAGGCGATTGACTCGGCTTGACTTGTTCGACATCGGATTTCCATTCCGGCCCCCCGGCCTTCTGAAGTTTCTCCTCCAACTCCTTCACCACCACCTCCGGCACTCCGGCCGCAGTCTCACTCGGCACATGCAGACGACTGTCGCGATGCACCTGCATCGTTTTCGCAAGGACCACGAAAGTATCATCCGAATACGCCCACAACCCGCCGAGAGACAACCATCTGATTCCGCTGCTGGTCTTCGCCGTCGCCGAATCCAGACGGCCGACCAACTGCCACTGATCCAACGACACAAGATGATCGACAGACAAACTGCGATCGTCCGTCACAGGCACATTGTTAATCGTGGACACCTGATCGCTCAGCGTCACGTTACCCGTCAACCTGGCTTGAGTCTCGGACACACGCAGACAACGCAGCGTCACCGTCGTTCCCGTTTGCACGTACGTCAAGCTTGTGCCAATCGTCGTGGTGGTCTGATTACTCACACTACTCTGAGCAAGCATCACCGGAATCTTCTGCCCCACATGAACATTCGAACTCGCACCCGGCGAACCGAACAACACCGGATGAGCGACGACACGCCCATTCACGACCGCCCCATTCGCCGCCAATGACACACCGGCCGCAATGCTCGTCCCCGTCCACCAGGGCAACGCCGAATTGCTCGGATACGTCACGGCCAACGTACCGGCCCCATTCGCGATCGCACTCAATTGCGTCGACCGACTCGAAGTCACACTGACAATCAGCACTTCCGTGCAATACGCCTCATGCACGACCGCAGACAAGTCCAGCCAGTGATCAAACTCGGCATCGTCGACGGCCTTCACAGGAAACCCGCCCACGTCAATCGTCCCCTTAATGCCCGCCCGCAACTCACTCGGCACCGGCGTTGCACGACGCCTTGCGGGAACAAGCTTATCCCCAATCAACGAATGACCATGAGACCGCGCAACGTCGAGCACCTCACGCCCCACCAACGGACCACTCACCACCGCATCGGTATGAGACTCGATCCCCACACCGCTCAAAACTTCATCGAGCGAATGCCCGTCCCCGTAAACCGCAGTCTTGGGATCAGGCGTCACACTCTTACGAACCACATGCTCCGGAATCGGAACGTCAACACGCTTCTCCGCCGCGACACAACCAACGAACAACGCGACAACCAACAACCACACCACGACACGCTTCGGAATCACCTTTGCCGCCTTCACATGATCCGCCGCAGGAGCCACCGCAGCAGCCGGAACAACCACAGGAACAGATTCAAGCTTCGCCTTGACAGCCCGCTCAGCAACGGTCAACACCGGCGTCTCCGGCTTCGACCAGAACAACCAACCGACACCGCCCGCCATCCACACGCAACTCGCCGCCAACATCCCAACCGGCAGACCGATCCGCAGCACAGCCAACGGAATCACTTGAGCGTTCCGAACCCCGACCACGTACAACAGCTTCAGCCAGGACAAACGCTTATAGGCCCGCTCGACGACGGCCCCGCCCTGCTCATCAACGTCCGCCCCCTGCTTCGTGTCGTAACGATCGCCGATCGCGGGGTTGAAGAACTCGCGATACACCGACGTCGACTTCCAACGACGTTGTTTTTTGACGTACGTCGTCTTTTCAAATGACTCGACCCACTTACCCGTCAACTTGGCCCACAACTCCTGCAAGTCCTCGATCCGAAAACCAAGCACCTTGTCCCGCAGAGAACCACAATTCAGGGACTCGACCCACTCGCCCGCGAGATCGTCGACCCATTTGTAAATGTTCTCCTTCGATTGCGTCATCAAGACCCAACGCGTGTTCCGTTTCCTCGCCTTACCGAGGATCTCTTTCCAGTCCTGGCTGGATTCCTTCGACAAGACTTCCTGACACTCGTCAACGATGATGATCGCATCCCGGCCCCACTCCAGCCGCTCCTCCAACGTGTCACCGGGGGGAATCCACCCGGATTCAAACTCCATGACCTCCACGCGATCCGGATCTTCCCACCAGAAAATCGGCACGTTCGTAATCACACGAACGTTCGTGAAGACGGGAAGAATCTCTTTCACGAGACGCATCACCACCCAATACGTTTTCCCGGACCCCGGAGAGCCGGTGACGATCGACACTGGATAATCCACGACACACCCCACTCAGTTACTCGCACCGGGAATGAATTGCTTCCCGAAACGCAGAAGACGAAACATAAACACGAAGGTAAAGAGAAACGCCAACATGATCACCGTTTCATGCAACGGAAACAGGTAATCCACAAACAGCCAGGACTGCACCCACCAGCTCCCACCCAAGACACCCGCCGTCGGCATTCCCTGCAAAATCGGAGTCAGACGCGGCAGAACCTGCCCCAACACCTCAGCCAGCAACCAACACAACGCAGACTCCAACCAACACGCGATCTGAAGACCAACCGTCCACCAAAACACCATGGAGATCACGCCACCCGCCCACGAAATAATCATCGCTATGAACGTGTTCCAGCCGCCCAACAGCGACATGGTCGGCAACGAACTCCAGAGAGTCCAGAACCACGACGTACCACCGCTGCCGCCGCTACTCATACTCGCAACTCCTGAATACCAATCCCCAAGCCAACGAGCCCCACAACGAATATAAACGTCGTCCGAAACAACGTCCGCCACGTATCCAACGCCGCCAGAGTCCCCGTGAACGACGTTCCGAACGCCGCCGTCAACATCGCTTCCGTTTGATAAATGCTGAGCGGAATCGTAATCGGATAATCACCCACCAGACCCCCACTCACACCACTTAATTGCATGTTCAACGTGATCACACCCGGATCACCCGTTGGACCGCTGTACACCCAATAACCCGGCACCAAAATCACCGGACTACCGCCCCCCGACGAAGGAGTCGACATCACAGGACGCACCCAGGTCAACCACTGCGACACCGGCCCCCCGAACGGAAACAACTTCTTCCACGCAGCATAGAACGCGGCCCCATCACCCCTGACCCAGAACTTCGCCATGTTGCAACACGGACACCCCTGATTCGGATCATCCGGCCAATCGTCCTGACAGTCACAACAACCGTCGTAATCACGATCGCCGTTCGTCACACTGACGCAGTTGCACGGCTGCGGTGTATTGGGATCATTCGGGTCACACTCAATCATCGGATTGGCCTGCAAACCAACGGGCGAAGGCGGCACCTTGTTAATCGTCGTCGTGTCCGTCGTCGACCAATCGACGGGATTCCCCAAGCCCTTCCACGCACCCAACCCCGCATTGCCGTAACCCCCCGCCGGATCCGGCGCCCAACAACGCACACACGTCCCCGTACAGCCAGGGCACAGACAAATCGACGAATCGTAATCGTTGCAGTCAACGTCCGCACAACAGCAGTCCATGTCAGCATCCCCACCACGCGACGAACAGTCCTGGGGACACGCACACGCCGAGCCAGGACGACCGCAGGCGGCAGACGCAGATTGACCCAACGCCGTGGGTCTCGCGGTCCCCGGACACAACGGACATCCACAATTCGCGACCGTACTCGCACACGTGTTGCTATGCCCCGGATCTTGCACCCATTTAAACAGGCCAGGCGTGGCGACCGACGTATCAGCGGCACTCACGTAAAAACAATTCCCGCTACACGGAGTCGGAGTGCAAGGACCGCCGACAGTCCCACACGCAGCCGTTGTCGTTGTAATACCCGTGGGACACGGCCCCGTGATCGACGACGGACAGTTACAGCCACTCGCACCCGCTGTGCAGGTGTTACCAGTCAATTGCCAGACAAACCCGCCCCCGGACTCAACAGATCCATACGAACACGTCCCTGAACAGGCGACCGGAGTGCAGGCACCGCCCGCCGCTCCACACGCCGCAGACCCGGTCGCACCTGAAGACGTCGGGCACGGACCCGTGATCGAAGACGGGCAACTGCAACTCGTCGCACCCGGCGTACACGTGTTCGTGGACAACGACCAGACATAGCCGCCCGAACCATTCGACGTCCCCACATAGCTGCACGTGCCCCCACAAGCAGGAGTACAATCACCGCCAGCGGAACCGCAAGCGGCCGTTGTCGTCTGACCAGACGTCGTCGGACACGCTCCACCAGGCCCCGCCGGACAATTGCAATCACTCGCACCAGCCGTGCAAGTGCTGCTCTGCAACGTCCACGTCAGCCCGGCAGACGTCCCCGACGAGTACGGGCTCAAACCAGCACTCGCGACATATGTGCACGTGCCCGAACAAGTCGGCGGAGACGACGTACAATCACCCGACCAACCACACGACCCAACCGTCGCACCAGCGTTCGACGAGTTACAAGCACAGGTCGGAAACGTACAATTCCCACAACCGGAATCCGACGCGCAGGTATTCGTCACAGACACCCACTCGTACACTCCGCCACTGCTACCACAAGTGAACGAACACGACCCACTACACGTCCCAGGACACCCCCCCAGCCGACGTCCGACAACCCTGACAGAAAATCGTATTCACCGTCGGATTCGAGGGAGGCCCCGATGTCTGAGTCGTACCAAACGGACACGACAACGACCCAGGCGCCGTGCACGGCTCAACACCAAATGCACCAGAGCAC
>Ga0206803_1174_pt1 | contig 11269 bp, 16 predicted proteins | sample Alteio_BWOrgCont_61_FD_152909 | JGI IMG/M metagenome (GOLD analysis project Ga0206803, IMG submission 152909) | Enriched cells from forest soil in Barre Woods Harvard Forest LTER site, Petersham, Massachusetts, United States -... | ecosystem: Environmental > Terrestrial > Soil > Temperate forest >... | reverse complement strand
GTATGCAGAATCAATGACGACCGTCACATCCGAGTTGGACCACTTTACACTTCCGGGAGCGGACTGTCACGAGGTTTGCCGGAGTGCGAGAGGCGGACCGGCTGATGATGGCAGAATACCAACCCTCAGGCCACCACGAAGGACACGAAGGTATCAGAGAACGAAACGCTGGATGTCATCTTTCAGCCTGCTGTTGTTGAAGTTGATCAGTCGCCCGATCCTCACACTGGCCAGTTTCATGCAGGTCATACACCAAACACTGTTCGTAGGTGGATTGCCGTGGCTTGCCACATGGTCTCCAAGGGCATGTTACGATTGACCATGATTTGGTCCCAGTCACATTCTGATTGATCTGAACATCGAAGCGGAATAGGCTCTTGGCGATCAAAACCGGCGGCTGACGACGACTTCCACGAAAGTATCATGCTCAAAGTTACCCTGTATTTGCTTGCCATCACCGCCCTGATGGCAACAGGCGCCGCCTTCGGTCAGGTGAAGGATCTCGCTGAACAACTGATGAATGCTGATGAGAAGCAGTTCACTCTCATTTTTCCGTCTGGCGTAGAATTCCCGAAGCTCACGGAAATAATCAAGCGAGTATTGCCCATCCTGACGACTGAAATCGACCGCAAACTTCCACCTGATGCAACGGATGAAGCCAAGGAAACACTGGCGAAAAGACAAGCAAATGCCGCAGTGGTTTTAGTCCGTATGAACCAGCCTGAGAAGGTCTGGCAATTGCTCAAACACAGTCCCGATCCCAGAGCTAGAAGTTATTTGATTCATCGCATCGGGCCGCTTGGTGTGGACTCCAGGATCATCATCAAGCGTCTCGAAGCCGAGCCGGACATCACCATTCGACGGGCGTTGATTCTGAGTCTGGGCGAGTTCGACGAGAAGGCGTTGTTTCTTGTGGATCGCACGGCATGGTTGCCGAAGTTGCAGGAGATGTATCGCACGGACGCAGATCCCGGCCTTCATTCGGCGGTGGAGTGGCTGTTGCGACAGTGGAAGCAGGACAAATGGTTGAAACAGGTCAATGAGGAATGGGCGAAGGACAAGGAGCAGCGGGAGAAGCTGCTAGACCGCATCCAGAAGAACATTTCAGACGTCGATGGGAAATGTTCGTCGCAGTGGTATGTCACCGGCCAAGGTCAGACGATGGTCGTGATCCCCGGACCAGTCGAGTTTGTGATGGGGTCGCCGATGACGGAAGTTGGGCGGCAGAATGATGAGAAGCAGCACAAATGCCAGATCGCCCGTAGCTTTGCGATAGCATCGAAGGAACTGACAAGGGAGCAGTTTGCCCGATTTAAGAAGGAGCGTGTCAACGCAAGGGAGAGTTTACCAACGAACGAATGGCCCGTGAACAATGTGACATGGCATGAGGCGGTGGAGTATTGCAATTGGTTGAGTGAACAGGAAGGCATTTCCGAAGGTCAATTGTGTTACCGGCCAAATAAGGATGGTGCGTATGCGGATGGAATGACGGTGGCTCCCGATTACCTGAAGCGGTTGGGTTATCGTTTGCCAACGGAGGCGGAATGGGAGTATGGCTGTCGAGCCGGTGCGGTGACCCAGTATTCTTTCGGTGAATCACACAAAATGCTCGGTAAGTATTCTTGGTATGGCCCAAATTCATCGGGGACGGCTCATCCCGTAGGATTGCTGAAGCCGAATGATTTGGGTCTGTTCGACTTTCACGGGAACGTTCTGGAATGGAGTCAGGATCTTGACATACCGTATGCCGAAGCACCGAATGGCAAGGTAATTGCTGATTCAGAAGCAGTTGCTGTGACGGTAGATGACGCAGAGCCCCGTCTGTTGCGTGGCGGCTCATTCCAATACTCACCCTCAAGCCTGCGTTCGGCCTACCGTAGCGCCTTCATTCCAACTTCCCGTTACAAGTTTGTTGGTTTTCGTTTGGCGAGGACGTTACCGCCTGTCCCCCTCACTGCATTACCTCTTCCCCCCGAAGGGGCAACGCCGTGAACGATATTTTCCCGATAAACCCGTGTTCCACCATGATTTCGCCAGAAACCTCGGAGCGGAGTGGCGTAAGCCCTCCGGTTCATTGAGCGTTAGCTCTATTGCATTGCCAAACTTGCCAAACACACCGGAAGATGGGCTTACGCCCGAAGAAGAAGAACCGGGAGGGCTTACGCCACTCCGCTCCGAAGATACGATCTAATTCTCAAGATCGCTGGGTTTTCACAGCGAATAGTGATGGCAATCAAGGAATAGACTCTCTTCACCATCACGCATGAATTGAATCTCTGCCTGCACCAAATCTGAAAGGGAAGAGACCCAGTGGATGAGACTTCCCGTGAAACCGTGACGGTTTGGCAATTCCTGCGACGGCATTTCGTGTGGATCGTGGTCGGTGCGATTCTGGTCTTGGCAACTTACGGTATGCTGATCGTCTGGATGCCATATCAGCGGGAGCAGCGGATTGCGAGCGAAATTCAAGCTTCTGGTGCAACGGTCGATTTTCGATACAGTGGACCAGACTGGGTTTCAGAATCTGTACGACACCATCTGCCGTTTCTGGACCGCATTCGAGGCATTGGGAGATTGGATCAAGCCGCCGCTCCGGCATTGTTTTCGGAACTGGGATCGCTGACAAGTCTTGACGTTCTGTACCTGCAAAGCACTCAAGTCACCGATGACGGCCTGGAACATCTCAAGGGGCTGACAAATCTCTATGCACTCGATCTCCTCGACACGCAAATCACCGACGCTGGGATGGAGCATCTCAAGAGGCTTACTCGCCTTAACGATTTGCGGCTCACGGGCACACGTGTTACTGACGCCGGTTTGGAATATCTTAAGGGGCTGGCAAGCCTCGAACGGCTTGACCTGAGCGAGACGAAAATCACTGATGTCGGCGTTGAACATCTCAAAGGTCTGACACGTCTTTGCGAACTGCGGCTGGGGGGCACACAAATCACCGACGCCGGTTTGGAACATCTCAAAGGATTGACTATTCTCGAATTACTCGAACTCGAAGGTTGTATTCAGGTCACGCCAGAAGGCCGAGAAATGCTTCGGAAATCGTTGCCAAACTGCAAAATCGAACCGAATCCGTGATACGCCTGACGAGCGTGATTCTGCGAGATGGGAGAGCATGCAATGCTTACCTCCTCCTCCGGCTCATGATGTCCAAACGAATTTCGGGATGCGTTTCCGTGGCACAATCTCCCTGACTGGGCTGAACTCACCCAGCAGTCGTACGGGTTGTCTATCTGTTGGACCTCTGAAATCCGATGACGATCTTGCCCCGGCTTGGTCAGAGGAATACCTGAAACGGTGGGGAATACTCGACTCGGCCCGTAATTCCAGTCAAACAGCCGGGGACGAGTTCCAGTGCCATCCAAGCCTCGCCGCCGCCAAACGGCGAAGCCAATGATTTTGCCAAATCCGCAGAAAACCCAAAGCGTGGATAGAACTGTTGATGACCGAGCACCGTCACGATCTTGTGACCCCGCTGCCGACAGTTGATCAGTCCTTCGACAACCAGCTTGCTGCCAACACCCTGACGCTGATCACCTGGCAGAACGGCCAACGGAGCGAGCGACAGGGCGTCAATCATTCCGTCATTCGTGACGATGAGAACCGGGCTGAAAAGGATGTGCCCGACGATCTCGTTCTCAACCACGGCCACCATTGAAACTTTGTCGTAGCCACCGGCACGCAAAGCATCGACCAAATTCGCTTCTGCTTCGGTTTCAAACGCCGCTCGATTCAGGTCCCGGATCGCCTGCCGATCAGTGAGTGTTTCGGGACGAATCTGGACGGTCATTTGCAGGTTTCCTTGGGATCGGCCCAATCTTGGACAATCACGCAGATGTCGCTCGGCGTACCCGATGACATCAAGTCGGACTGGCCGCCGGAAGACAATTGTCTCGTCAGTTTTTGGGATCTCGCTAATGCTTTGGATCTGATTTCGACGGCGGTGATTCGGATCAGCGAGCCACTTTAGTCCTCGCTCGCACTTTTCAACGCGTCTGGCCTACTCTTCAATACCGCCACTGCCGCTTGACGGGCCTGCTCATCCGTTGGATGACCCAGCGGAGCAGGTTTCTTTGTCGTAGCGAATTTCCTCGAAGGGATTTTGGCAATCTGTTTGCCGAACGGTCGTGACGGGATCTTGCGTTTGGCTTTGGGAAACTTGGACGACGGAATCTTGCGCTTGCCCGTTGGGAATTTGCTCGATGGGATCTTCGCCATGACGTTCTCCTTTTGCAAACGGTGCAACTCTGATGCGTAGGCCGAAATGACCATCGCCCCGACGCTGCACTGAACGTCTCGCTCCATCTGACGGGTATTGTACGAAATCGGCCATTCATTTGGTGGCTTGATCTGTCGGGATGCTTGGATTTGGCACCTTACCGTCGCCACAACCAAGATCGAGAACATCTTCCGAACCGTTCAACGACAATTTTGCGATAAGTTCTCGTGCCAGTTTTTGTTGGATTTGAGAATTCTGTGAGTAGTCGTCGGCGTTCCATTCGTGCGTGTTCATCTCCTGTCTTCCAACGCCTGAACGGGTTGTCGTGATTCATAACCATCAAAGCAATCGGCCCAAACTTAAAACGGAATCCTCCGTGAATCCGATCTTTTTGTAGAAGTCGATGACTTCCTGGTTCGATTTCCTAACCTGAAGATTGATCTTCACACATCCTTTTTCGGACAAAACGGAAACGACATGACCTACGAGCTTGCGCCCAATTCCTTTTCGCCGCAAATCTGGGTGAGTGGCTAAATGATAAATCCAGCCTCTCATGCCATCGTATCCGGCCAGGATTGTCCCACCGAGTTTTCCTTCGAATTGTGCGACAAAGAAAAGGCCGTCGTTGATCGACAGTTTGCGATCTATGATGGAATGTGGCTCGTTGTGAGGTGGGTCATTGGGAAAGCATTGTTGCCATAACTCGACCACATCGGCTCTGTCGCCATCGTTGAATTGTCGAATCTCAATGCTGCTCATCGCGCCGCCATTCCAACCTATGTGGGGATCATCCAAAGCTAATCCGATCTTCGCCAGACCATCACTGCCACGATCATCGACGCCCTCAAAAACGGTGGCTTACGTCATCAGGGTCGTCTTGACGTGGTCCACAAGTTGATCGAAAGCCGTCCGGGGAAAGCATCGTCGTGCGGAAGACGCCACCCGGTCGCAGGTCGATTTCGCAATCTGAAACACCCCACGGCTTCGGACAGAACCACACCTTGAGATGTTCAGGTTTTGTCCAGGCCTCCCAGACAAGATGCCGGGGAACGTCGACCACCCGCACCAAAACGAGGTCGAGCTTGGGATTGATCGCGGGTGAAACGGTCATGAATTGCTTTCCTTCTGTTTGAGTTGAAATCACGTCAGATTCTCGTCGACATAGGTCGCCAACTTGTCGAGCGTCTGGTAGCCAAACTCAACTGCACCAAAGCCGATCGTCGCCTTGCGTTGTTCTTTAGTCGGGTGAAGTTGTCGCAGTGTGATCACCGTCTTCCCATCGCTCTGTTCATCAAATGTGATTGTCGTCCGAAATCGACTTGGGTCGTCGTCGATGTCGGAGCCGTGGTCCATGACAATGAGTTCGGGGGCGACGATCTCAAGAAACACTTTGCGACTGTCATATCGTGTTCCATCCGGAGCGACCATGACGAACCGCCACACCCCGCCAACACGGATGTCACTCTCGATGTTTTCGATCGTGAAACCTGCTGGGCCGAACCAGTGGATCAAATGCTCGACCTTGGTCCAAGCCTCGAACACCTTGGCCCGAGGTGCGTTGATGACCCGTGACAAGACGATTTCACGGTCCAGTGCCCACACATGACGGTCGAGATTGGGATTGATCTTGGGTTGAGCAGTCACGACTCGCTTTCCTTCTGTTTGAGTTGATGCAGGTAGTCGTCAAGCCGATCCAAACGTGATTCCCAGATCCGCCGCTGCTGGGCTAGCCAAGTCTCGACGACCTTGAAGCCTTGAGGGGCGACCTCGAAAGTCCGCACCCGCCCGGTCTTCTCCGACTTCACGAGGCGGCTCTTTTCCAGAACCGCAAGGTGTTGGACGAAGGAGGGGAGCTTCATATCGAATGGCTCTGCCAACTCGCTGACGGTGGCCGGTCCCAGCGAAAGCCGCTCCAAGACCTTCCGACGAGTCGAATCGGCCAAGGCGTGGAAAACGTCATCTGCCGCCGCCGATTTAGCCATGCGGACTCCTTTTCCAAATCGACCCAGCTCGGTTCGACCACGGCATTGTATCGCCGCCAATACTTAGGTCAATGCCTAAGTGTTTCCCGACCTCGGATTTTTTCCTAGTTCTTTGCGTGGCGATCCAAATCGGTGCAAGCGGGGTGTCTTCGGGATGTTCGAGGGATTTCCAGCCGTGACCTCCCGGACATTCAACATTGGTTGCAGGCGATGTCGAACGATCCCAAGTTCATTTTTCGGGCCGCATCGTTCGCCAACAAAACTGTTGATTACCTGTTGAGTTTCGCTCAGACACCGGTTGTCACGACTGAGCCTTCCGACGAACTCGTGCTGGTCTGATAGTCAACGGGGCGGCAATGGACTGCCGTCCCTTTTCTTTTTCTCGATGTGACACCCGCTTGCTGGTTGTCGAGGTCAATGTTCACTCCGGAAATGAAGTACTGCTCAACGGGTTCGATGCATTGAGCTTCTTCGTGAGGACCTGCAATTCGGCTCCTGTGAGTCCCTTTCCACCAAACATGACCTTGATCAACGACAGCGGCACCCAGAACGGCACAGGTGGTTCCGCAATCTTTTCAGATGAAAGTTCTTGAAGACAAATCATTCCCGAACTCGGGTCAACGTTAAGCACCGTGAAGTGGTACCGCTCCTGCCCCAAGCCAATGAAGACATACATCGACTGCCCAATCAACGGAGAGTCCGGCGTCTTGCCGGTCATAGGCACTGCAACCGTGCGACTTGGAGGATCTGCCGAACTAACCTGCGAGGAGGAAACCGCCAGCGTCACAAGGACCGTTGAAGTCAGCAAGATCGAAACGGATGTCTTGGGGTGGTTTGCCAGCCAGTGCTTGAGTTTCATGACAACTCCAAAACGGTGGTAAGGGAAGCGACGTTCGGCACAGATTGAACTTTATGCTCAAGACACATTGTCATAAAGAGCAAACTCGCAGAACTCGTGCTGTGTGACACCCGGTTGAGGTTTGTTCCGCTCACCAGTTCCTTGCCGACAACCAGAATGATTTGGTCAGCTTGGCTCAGATCCTCGGCCACGAGAATCTCAACACAACGGCGAGATACACGAAGCGGACGCCTGACCAATTGAAGGAGGCGTCAGGCCGAGTGGCGTACTGATCACTTCGAGTTGGTCTTCTGCCTCGTTGGGCAGCATCACTTCTCTGTAACCGGATTCTTGAGGTCCAGAAAATCTTTCGCTTTCAGAAAGTAGCCAACATCTCCCTCATTACTGTTATAGCAAACGAGGAGGAAGCTGCATTGCTCAAGCTGGTCGGCATCAACGGAAAAGGCGACCGTTGTGATCTCCTTGGGTTGGCGATGATGAACCGGATTCGGCTGAAGTTGAGCCGAAATCAGGTGTTTCCCCTCGGAATCCACCATCCGAAGCTCTGCGTAGGTGAACTTTTCCAACCAACCTTCTTTTTTGAATTCAAGCCAGACCTTGATACCTGCATCCCCATTCTTACGGGCGTGCATTGTGATGCCGTATTTTTCCTTTGCCTTTGCCTTTTCCTTCGTGAGATCACCGATGGAGATCAAGGCAAAACACTGGTTGGCGAGCAACGTAAAAACGAAAAGAAGTGACAGGGCAGCCAAGGCGTAGCGAAAAGTCTTCATCATCGTCATCCTCTTTTGGTGAATTGGGCTATGGAAAATCACCTCTTCGACGCACAACCACAATGGGAAGTTCCTGCGTTTTGTCGTTCAAGGGTCAATGCGTAACACCAAATCTTTCTTCATTACATTCGATGTCGTGCTTTCTGTCTACGGCGGATCGCCCGTTGGCTGGCTCGCCCCAAATGGATGTTGGGCGAGTCGGATACCCGCTTGCTCCTCGGAACAAATCACTTTCTCAGGAGCAAGCCATGTCTCGACGAACCGCAACCGCCAACCGTGCTGATCCCATCCAGCAGCAGGCCGCAGCCGATGGAAACGGCGTCCAATATACCTGCAATCTCGTGGCGGTTGTCGGCTGCTGTCATCGCCACCTGCTGACCCTGCGTCGAAGCGGGGTCTGTGGCGATGAACTAATCAATCATCCCGTCTCACTGTCGTTTGTCAGCAAGCCGAACTCACTCTATCGCATGACGTCGGACAGGGAACTTGTCGCACTCGGTGCCATCGGCAAGATCGAGAATGGCAAGCAGATCGAGTACGAAGTGATCCCGCTTTGATCGTCGGATCAAACGTCGGGAAGAAGATCCGTTGGTGCCGGGATACGCCGGTTATCGACGAAGAAAGCGTAACGGCGAAGATAGCCCTCGGTCTGCGAGGTCGAGAACGATAACCACTGATCGGCGTTTTTGTTTGTCACTGCCAACTTGGCACTCTGAGCGATTCGTCCTTCCATGCCTCTCCACCACTCTCGGATGAGTCGCAGGCTCCAGTGCTGATCGCCGTCTGCTCCGTATCCCAAAAACGGATCGCAGCGTGCGGCACCAATAATCCGCCGAAGCTCTTCAGCGGTTGTCGGCTGGCGAAAAACGAACTCCTGCCCGTCTCCATCAAGCATGACGTTTTCAGGTGCTTCAAGTGGCCCGGTCTCGCACGTATCGGTTTGAGCACCATAGAAGGGGCCGGGGATATTAAATGGGTTTCGTTCTTCGAACTTCCCACAAAAGATCCGCTGCCGCTGCGATCCAGCGTCCAGTGTCACGTGAGATTCGGTCGCTTCAGGGATCGCGGACCATTCAGCAGCTTCGAGTCGCATTCCATCGGTTGGACTTACCTGATGCAGATCGCTCATCAGATTGCTGCGTAGGTTTGCACTCAGCCGTAAACGAAACATTGAAATGTCGATGATATCGATACTCGGCACAACTACGTCCTCCGAGGACACTCTACAAAGTGCTGCGTCGTCACTTCTCGATCTGCGGATTCAAGCTACACCCGCATCTGTTGCGGCACACAATGGCTCACCAGTTCTTGGCTGACAACCAGAATGACCTTCTGAGCTTGGCACAGATCCTCGGCCACGAAAATCTGAGCACGACGGCCCGGTACACAAAGCGGACGCAGGATCAGCTTGGGGAGGCGTCGGAACGATTGATTTATTGAGGCTTTCCGAATTCTCCAGCGTCGTATTTCTTCCAGAACTCTTCGGGTGAGAACTTATTCTTATCTTCCCAGCCAATTCTTATGGTCTTGAGACTTTTCATCTGGCGAATGACATCCAGCCCATTCGTGATGTTCTTCGGTGTGAGACTGACTTCGATCAAGTTCATCCCTTGCAGCGATGACAGGTCGGTGACTTGGTTATCGGTCGTGAGCAAGAAGGTGAGTGGCATGCCGTTCAGCGGCGACAAATCAGAAATCTGCGTGGATTGAATTCCCACGGAGGTCAGCAGCATCCCCTTCAAGGGCTCAAGGTCAGTGACTTTCGTTGAGTCAAGTTGAAACCCTTCCAGCATCATGCCCGTTAGTGGCGACAGGTCGGCGACCTTCGTAGCAGAAATGTTAAACCACCTCAGTTTCATCGCCTTCAATGGTGAGAGGTCGGAAACTCGATTGTTTGAGATCATGAGCTGCCAGAGCGGCAATCCCTTCAGCGGCGACAAGTCGAGCAGCCTCCCATGACCTGCGGCGCTGCCTCGGCAATCAAGACTCCCCAACATCTCCAACGCCCGAACCGGAGAAATATCGGCGATATTGTCAGTGGAGAATCCCAATCCCGTGACGTCACCCCGCTCGATTGCGGGAATGGCATCTTCATAAAAACCAGTAAGCTTCCCATCAAACCCCGGATTTAACTGCATCAACTTCCTGCTGACCGCTTCCAACTGCTTCTCGGCAGACATGGACTGCACATCCTTCAACCATTGCTGGAATCCGGGCATTTGGAATCCAAGTTTCTTGCCCTTCTGCTGCTCCTCGACTTCCTTCCAGAACTCGGCTGCCGATTTTTGGTTGATCACCTCCAGCGTCTTAATTGAGCGGAGAATCTCGGTGTCACGCTCGTCCGTGAAATCACAAGCGAGGTTCCTGAGTGGTAGGTCTCTCAGGGGTGAAAGATCAACAATCATCGGGTTATTGTGGCAATGTAGAAATGCCAGCGGCATCCCGATCAGCGGCGAAAGGTCGGAGATCTGCGAGTTAAAGATTTCGAGACTGGTCAGCTTCATGTCCTTCAGCGGCGACAGATCGGAGAAGTTTTTACAGCCACACAGGACTTGTTTTAGTCCAACTAACGCACGCACGGGCGAAATATCGGTGAGATTGTCACTGTCGGACTGAAAACTCGTCACCACGCCGTTTTCAATCGTGAGCTTCGCCTTCCCATCGAACCCCGGATTGAGTTTCCGAAGTTTTCTGACGACGAACTCCACCTGCTTTTCGGCGGGTTGAGCCGCAACTTCGTCCATCCATCGCCCGAAGCCTTCGTCAGGCAGTGCAGTCTCCTTGGTGAACTCCCCGGCGTCGTACCTCTTCCAGAATTCGGCGGCAGGAAAATTGCTTTCAGGAAACCAATCCACGCCGATCGTCTTGAGGTTCTGCATTTGACGAATGCCTTCGATCCCCTTGGTGACGTTTCGGACCGGGAAACGCAACGTTTCCAAGTTCATCCCGTGCAGCGGCGTCAGGTCGGATACGAGCGTGTTGTCGCACGTCACCCTTTTCAGTTTCATTCCCTGGAGTGGCGACAGATCAGACAAAGGCATGTTGCCGCCGCCGAAACCTTCCAAAGGCATTCCCTTCAGTGGCGACAAATCTGATATCAGCGAATCTCCGCAGCCGAAGCCCATCAGATGCATCCCCTCGATGGGTGAGAGGTCGGAAACCGAAGTCATATAGATCGACAACCATCTCAAGGGCATCCCCTTGATCGGCGAAAGGTCGGAGACAAGGCTGTTCCCGCAAGTCAGATTTATCAGCTTCATCCCCTGCAGCGGCGCCAAGCTGACAATCCTGTTCCCGTCGCATTCGAGGCTCGTCAGTTTCATACCTTGCAGCGGCGACAGATCGGACAACACACTTTGGTCAGGACCGAGACCGGTGCATTTCAGCACCCTCAATCCCAGTAAGGCTCGCACTGGCGAAATGT
>Ga0206803_1172_pt1 | contig 11398 bp, 10 predicted proteins | sample Alteio_BWOrgCont_61_FD_152909 | JGI IMG/M metagenome (GOLD analysis project Ga0206803, IMG submission 152909) | Enriched cells from forest soil in Barre Woods Harvard Forest LTER site, Petersham, Massachusetts, United States -... | ecosystem: Environmental > Terrestrial > Soil > Temperate forest >... | reverse complement strand
CCGTCGGTTTAAACACCTGCCTATCATTGCCGAGGACCTGGGTGAAATTACTCCGGATGTCATTGAATTGATGAAAAAATTTGGATTTCCAGGCATGCGGGTATTATTGTTCGCTTTCAACGGGGATATCAATATCAATCCTCATGTGCCGGCTAATTATCCCGCGCATTGTGTCGCTTATAGCGGAACGCATGACAATAATACGATCCAAGGCTGGTATCATTCAGAAGCCAAACCGCATGAGAAGGCCAATATCGCGAGAGTTTTGCAAACGAAATTTACTCCCCGGAGCCTGCATTGGACAATGATCGAAGTGTTGATGAAATCCAGGGCTGAAACCGTCATTGTCCCTATGCCTGATTATTTGGGTTTGAGGGAAGAAGGACGTATGAATACGCCGGCCACCAAGGTCAATAATTGGCAATGGCGGCTGAAAGCAAATGCTTTGAGTACAAAACTAAGTCAGAAAATCTTACGTATCACGAAAAAAACAGAGAGGTCGAATTTATGAATAAACTGCTGTCAACCTTGGTGATTGTATTAGTGTTAGTCGGAGTGTTGGTGGGGGTAAAGCATTTTTTGGCGCCAAAAAAAGCGGTGATCAATTTACAAATGGCCCGTGCCAAAGGCAATCCGGATGCCCGTGTTAAAATCGTGGAATTTGTCGATTTTCAATGCCCTGCCTGCGCCTACGGGATAAAATATTTAAAGACTTTTTTTGACCAGCATCCTAACGATCTTTATTTACAGGTCCGTTATTTCCCGCTGACAAACATGCACCATCATGCCATGATCAGCGCTCTTTACAGCGAATGCGCCTCACGCCAGGGGAAATTTTGGGAATTGGACGATCTGATGATACCTGACCAGAGCCAATGGGCGCAATTGATCAATCCGGAGCCGGTTTTTCAGTCGATGGCAGTCCAAGTAGGGATCAATATGGACCAGTTAAATACCTGCCTTGCCTCGGATGACGCGCGCCGTGTGATCAATGATGAAAAGTCTTTAGGCCAAACGCTCGGGATCGTCTCAACACCGACTTATTTTATCAATAATAAAATGGTGGTGGGGACCAAATCCCTGCAGGATGAACTAAAAACCTATTTCCCTAATTAATCGTTGTCATTCCCGCGAAAGCTGGAATCCAGACAAGCGAATTATTGAGAGTCGTCCTATGTGGTTTCTTCTTCGTATCCTCATCGGCAGTATTTTCTTAGTTTCCAGTATGGGGAAATTATTAACGCCTTATCAGAATTTTTTATATGTGATCCAGGCCTATCAGCTCTTGCCTTCGCAGGGTGAAATTTTGACCGCCCAGATCTTTCCCTGGTTAGAATTTATAGTTGGTGTTTTTGTTCTCTTAGGATTGTGGACACCTGGGGCCTTAAAAGGAGCCGGGGCCTTATTCGGGATTTTCGTGGTCGTAGTCGGACAGGCGCTGATAAGAAAGCTGCCTTTGGAAAGCTGCGGCTGTTTTGGCGAGTGGATCCATTTAAAACCACAGACAGTCATCATCATGGACAGTTTAAGTTTATTGCTGACCTATGTGCTGTTGCGCAACCTTAAATCTGTCCAAAAATTCAGTCTGGATTCGTATTTTGACAAGGTATGAAACAGACCATTCTTTTATTGACGGTGCTGATGAGCTTATCCACTCAATCTTGGGGAGATATGATCAAGGAACCGAATGTGGCCGGTGCTTTTTATAGCGCCGACGCAAAAGAACTTTCGGATTCCATTGATTATTATGAACAGTCAACTGGACCGGTGCCGACAGATCGGAAAGTTGAGATAGCATTGTCTCCCCATGCCGGGTATCCGTATTCCGGGCCGGTGGCAGCATATACCTACAAGGCCATTTCCCGAAATCATTACAAGACAATCGTGATCATCGGGCCCAGTCATTTTTATCCTTTTGAGGGTATATCTGTTTGGCCCAAGGGCGGATTTAAAACACCATTAGGCATTGTTCCTGTGGACGAAGACTTTGCCCAAGCCCTTTTGAAAGAATCCCCAAGTTTTCAATACTTGCCCCAAGTTTATGAGCGTGAGCATGCCATTGAAGTTGAGCTTCCATTTTTGCAGAAAACTTTTAATAATTTCAAGATCGTCCCTATTTTGATGGGCGATCCTGACCCCCAAGTGTGCCGGGATTTGGCCGTGGCTTTGGATAAGCTGATAGGACGGCGGGATGATGTTTTGATCCTGATCTCTTCGGATATGTCGCATTATTACACCTATGATGTGGCCAATCAGATGGATGCGCTTACCTTGAAGGCTGTTCAAGCCATAGATCCCAAGGATTTTTTTGAAGGGAATGTGGCCCGCAAAATGGAAATGTGCGGATTTGTGCCCATGACCACGGCGTTGATCTTTGCCAGATTGCGGGGGATCAATCACGTGGAAGTCTTAAAGCACGCGAATTCCGGTGATACATCAGGCGATAAGAGCAGAGTGGTGGGCTATTCATCGGTGATTTTTTATAACCATCTTTTGGGCGAAAGTGGTTCTCAAGATGAGGGAGTAAAAGTTTTAAGTTCAGAGGAGAAAAACGAGCTTTTGAATATAGCCCGTCGAGCCATTGAAACTTATGTAAAAACAGGCAAGACGATTGATATCACGACCCAGGACGCGAGGCTCAATGAAGTCGAAGGGGCTTTTGTGACAATTACTATCCATGGAGCTTTGCGCGGCTGTATCGGGAACATCATCGGCCAAGAGCCTTTGGTTGAAACCGTGCGGGACATGGCTGTGGCTGCAGCTTCCCAAGATCCGCGTTTCCCCCCTTTAACAGAGGCAGAATTAAAAGATATCCATCTTGAAATTTCTGTATTATCCCAGCCCCGCCGCGTTAAAGATGCTTCGGAAATCCAATTGGGCAAGCATGGCGTGATTGTCAGCGATGGCCAGCATCAGGGTGTTTTCCTGCCGCAGGTGGCCACGGATACCGGATGGAGCAAGGAAGAGTTCTTAGCGCAGCTTTGCAGCCAAAAAGCAGGCCTGCCGTCGGATTGTTGGAAGGACCCAAAAATCGCCCTATACGTCTTTACTGCTGATGTTTTCGCAGAAAAGTAAGATAAAGAGAATGTCATTCCCGCGAAAGCGGGAATCTAAAACACAACAATGAACATTCAACTTCGCAATAAATTAATCTCCATCTTCGTCATCATCTGGCTGGCCATTTTTTATTACGAATCGACCTGCGTTTATTATTTAGAACCATTATTCAAACGTGAATTACCCAGGATGAAGTTCCTTTTTCCTCCGGCCGGATGGATCATGTTTTATAACATCGGGGATAATTTTGGATACACGGAAGTATACGGTGTCAAAGACGGTAACCCCCAGCTCATAGATCCACACCAAATTTTACGAACCCGGGCCATCGGCTACGATAATATAAACCGTAATGCATTAATTACAGTGACTTCACCCGGCATGTCCGACTCATTCTGCCCGTTTCTAAAACGCAGATTCCCTTATTTCGACAAGTTTTTGGTAACGTACGTAGAGTATCCACAATTAATCGAACAACCTTTAGAGCGAACACAGACAGTTGTTTACGAGTGCAATGAGTAACGATATGAAAAATATTTGGAATATATTGTTTTTAGAAGAACGGGCGTCTATTGGGTTGTCGTTTTTTCGGATTTTTGTGGCTTTGACGGTGGGGCTGCATGTCATTCCGTCGTTTTTTCATTTGGATGATAATTATCTTTCCACGGCATTTAAGACGTTTAATACTGATTTCTTCCCGCAGTCTTTTATCGATTGGGTGCAAAAGAGTCCGGATGCTTTAGTTGTTTTCTTTGTCTGGGCTTTTTATGTAACATGGTTTTGTTTTCTCATAGGATTTTTTTCACAGATCAGCTGCATTTTAATGACTGCTTGTTGCTATTATTTTTACGCGCTTAATTGTTTTCATATCGGCACACTTTCTTGGGACATTTTGCTCGTGACCTTGTTTTTAATGTGCATCACATCGTATCATGGAGATTATTTTTCCATCGATGCTTTGCGCCGGGGGGATATTGAAGCCTGGCGGCACCCACGTCCCTTTTTTATCCAACGATTATTACAGCTGCAGACAGCATCTACATTTTTTTTCACCGGCCTTTATAAGATCACCGGAGAGGGAAACTGGATCACCGGGAATCCCATTTATTATTTGATGAATTATCCTTCAGAAGGGGTGACCAAGCATTTTCTTTTGAAGGAATGGATGGCCGTGCATCCGCATTTTTGCTATATCAGCGGTTTGATGATTGTGGCGACTGAACTTTCAATGTCATTTTGGCTTTTTAATCCCAAGACCCGCAGGGCCGCGATTATTTTAGGATTGTGTTGGCATATTTTATTGGTACTGACCTTGGATGTTCCGACGATATTCTTATTTCTGTTCCCGGCCCAGATGATGTTATTTATCCATCCGCAAAAAATAATAGACTGGATTGAGGCCAAACGGCTTATTAACTCTCAAAGTCCAAGGGCCAAAATAATTTATGATGGAGAATGCGGTTTTTGCCGTTCGAGTGTGAGGGCAGTACAAGTGATGGATTTATGGGGCAAGATCGATTATATCGCAGGCCCCAAGGATATGAGCGAAATGTGTCTTTGCCTTCCGGATGGAAAAACGTATGGCGGCTTTTTCGCTTTCCGGCGGATTGCCTGGATTTGCCCCATGCTTTATCCATTGATACCAATAGTTTATTTTCCGGGATCAGGAATGCTGGGGCCATTGGTTTACCGATGGGTCGCCCGTAACCGCTATTTGTTTCCGGTTTTTCATTCATGCGCGGCCGGAAAGTGCCACCTATGATTACCGCCAGCCAAATCCCCAGGGTCATTTGGATCCACACCATTTTGATCATCACCATCGGTCTTCTAGCTTTGTATAGCGCTTCTTTTAATAATGACGTGGTGGGAGTTTCTGTTTTTTACGATCAGCTATCTTGCGCCGGGCTTGGTATTTTGCTGATGATTATCTTAAGCAATGGGGATTATCGTAAATTTTTTGATGTGGCCTATATTGTATACGGAGTCAGCGTTGTTTTTTTGATTTTGGTATTGGTGATGGGGCGCCAGGCCTTAGGTGCCACCCGATGGTTTTCTGTCGCTGGTTTTAGTTTTCAACCATCTGAATTCAGCAAACTTGCGGTCATCTTTTTTTTAGGCCGTTATTTTTCCCAGCGCAGACCTAAGTTGTCTTTTGATTTTTCTACTTCTTTGCGGGAAATTTGGGGCGATTTGATTCTGCCTCTGATATTGATCGGTATTTCCATGGCCCTCATTTTTAAACAGCCTGATCTGGGGACGGCCATACTCATGATGGGCCTTTTTTTGATCATGCTTTATGCCAGTGGGATCGCCATCAAACTTTTTTGGGGCCTCATTGGAATATTAATTTTGTTAATGCCCTTAGCTTGGCATTTGTTAAAGCCGTATCAAAAAAACAGACTTTTGGTCTTTCTTGATCCGAGCCTTGACCCTTTAGGCGCGGGGTATACCATCACCCAATCAAAGATCGCGGTGGGTTCAGGTGAATTATTCGGTAAAGGCTGGTTGTCCGGTACGCAGAACCAGTTAAATTTTTTGCCGGAAAGGCATACTGATTTTATTTTTTCTGTCATTGGCGAGGAATGGGGGCTTTTAGGCGGGATCATTTTGGTATATTGTTATGGCGTCATCATCTATTGCGGATTTAAAATTGCCCGGCACAACAAAGATCCCTTTGGGCAATTGGTCGCTGTTGGCATTGTCAGCATCTTGGCCATGCAGGTGGTCATCAACATCGGCATGGTCATGGGGCTTTTACCGGTGGTGGGCATCACCCTGCCTTTGATCAGCTATGGCCGCACTTCTTTCATGGTTTTTGCGCTTTTGCTTGGATTTCTATTGAATTTGAGTAAAAAGCGAACTATTTTTTAAATCGAGTGCTGGACTTTTTTATTTATAATATGCTATAGTAAAGAACATGAAGCATTTCCGCAAAACAGTGAATAAGCAATTAGGCGAGATTTTAGTGGAACGCGGTGTTATTTCGCGCGCGAAATTGGAAGAAGTATTGGTTTACCAAAAGGAAAAAGGAATTCTTTTTGGTGAAGCCATTGTCCAGATGAAATTGGGGACTGAAGAGGACGTGGTACAAGCCTTGACCTGCCAATATGGTTTCCCCTATCTGCCTTTGGCTAATTATGAAATTGCCCCTGAAGTGGTCGCCACCGTTCCTGTCGATGTATGCAAGCAATTTTGCCTGGTCCCTATAGATAAGATCGGCCGCTCGTTGACCTTGGCCATGGCCAATCCTTTAAATGTCCAGGCTTTGGAAGAAGTCGAGCGTGTCACCAGTTGCTCCGTTCAAGCATTTGTTAGTACAGCGACGGAAATTAACAGTGCCATCAATCGTTATTATGAAACGCGCTGATGTTGCCGACACAAGACACTCTCAAAGAAATCCTTCTGCGGGATAGGCTCATAAGCCCCGAAGATCTTAATCGGGCCATTGCAGAACAGACAAGGTCCGGCGGGGAGTTAAGCCGGATCTTGCTGAGGCTCAAATTAGTCGCTGAAGACCAGTTAAGCGTTGTTTTAAGCGAAGCCCTGCAGCTGCCCTTGATCAATTTAAATTTATTCCGGATCGATCCTGCTCTATTAAAATTAATCCCTAAAGAATTAGCCGAGAAATCCTTACTGATCCCCATCTCCAAGCTCAATGACCAGCTGACCATTGCCATGGTCGATCCTCTGGACATTTTGACCATCGATAATATCAAGGCCATGACTTCCATGACGGTCAGTGTCGTTTTAGCGAGACCCAAAGAAATGCGTATTGCCCTTGAACGCAATTACACGCAAAGTAATTCTTCGGACCTCGAAGAACTTTTTCAAGACATTAAAGAAACCAAGGAGGCTGAACGCCTGGAGTTAGTCAAAGACAGTCCTCAACCAGATAAGAGGGCGGTCGAGGATTTTAGCGCTGAGGCTCCAATAATCACGTTGACAAATACGATCATCCAACAGGCGGTGGTGGCCAAGGCCAGCGATATTTTCATCGAACCTATGGAAAACTGCCTGCGCATCCGTTATCGCGTCGACGGTTTTATCCGGGAAATTGACCGTATGCCCAAGACCTTGCATTTTCCCCTGATATCCCGTGTCAAAGTCATCTCAAGTTTGGACATTGCCGAACATCGTCTTCCGCAAGACGGGAGATTTCGGGTATTTACTCCGCAGAACAAAGAGGTGGATTTTCGTGTCAATGTATTGCCCACGGCCATGGGAGAGAAAATTGTTTTGCGTGTTTTGGATAAAGACCAGGAAATGGCGAACATAGACAAGTTAGGATTTGAACCCGATTCCCTTGAAAAAATAAAAGAGAGTTGCCAAAAACCTCACGGCATGATCTTGGCTTGCGGCCCGACCGGAAGCGGAAAAACTACGACCCTTTACGCGATCCTGAAATATATCGATTCTCCGGGAAGGAATATTGTGACTGTTGAAGACCCGGTGGAATTTCAAATGAAAGGGTTTAATCAGGTCAATATCCGCACTGAATTTGGGCTTTCTTTTCCAGCGGCCCTGCGGTCTATTTTGCGTCAGGACCCGGATGTGATCTTGATCGGGGAGATACGGGATTCTGAAACCTTGGATATCGCGGTCAAGGCGGCCCTGACCGGCCATTTGGTGGTCTCCTCTCTTCATACCACCACCGGTCCTGGTTCCATTACCCGCATGATCAATATGGGGATTGAACCATTTTTGATCACTTCCTCGGTGGTGGCTATTGTGGCCCAGCGCCTGGTGCGGCGGGTTTGCCAGAAATGCCGGGAACCATTCACGGTTTCAGATGAGATCTCAGAAGAATTCCATCTTAACACCCTGATCCCTGATCAAAAAAAGTGGCAGTTTTTTAAACCCAAAGGCTGCGATAAATGTTTGAAAACCGGATATAAAGGGCGGGTGGGTATCACGGAGACCTTGGTCTTAACGAATAAAATTAAAGAACTGATCTTAATTTCAGGTTCGGAAGCGGATATTAAGAACGCGGCACGCTCTCAAGGGATGAAAACAATGCGCGAGGATGCTGTGATCAAAGCCTCACAGGGACTGACAACTTTAGAAGAAGTGATCCGTCTGACGGCGCCTGATTAATGGAAATTATGGATACAACACAGGAACGGATTTTAAAGACTCTTAAAGAACTGCCGAATATAAATCCGGCGGATATTGACGCATTGGTTGATGTCCAGCAGGATAAAAATATTAGTTTAGTCAAGGCCCTGATCAAACAAGGCATCATCTCCGAGCAGGACCTTCTGGTCCTTTTAATGCGTGAGCTTCATGTGCCATCCATTGACCTATCTAAATACCGCTTTGATGAAAAGCTTAAAGTTGTCATTGGAGAAAAGACCGCGCGCAAGTGCCTGGTGATGCCGATATCCATGCTTGGGACGACCCTGACGGTGGCTATCGCTGATCCCTTAAATGTTTTTATCCTTGATGATCTGCGGAATGTGACCGGCAAGGAAATTGAAATTGTGATCGCTTCGGAAAGTCAGATCCTGCGGGTCATCGATCAATTTTATAATTCAGCTTCTGAGGCCTTGGCCCACGCGAGCCAGCAGGCAGGGACTAATGATATTGAAATCTTGCAGACAATAGACAGTCAGAAAGAAGACCCGCAAGAACAGGAAGACGCGCCAGCGGACCAAGAAGCTCCTGTTATCCGCATCGTTAATCTGATCATCAAGGAGGCCCTTCGCCAGAGGGCCTCAGACATTCACATTGAACCTCAGGAATTGGGGATGCGTGTGCGGTATCGGATCGACGGGATATTGCAGGATATATTGACCATTCCTAAGGAAAGTAAAAATGCGGTGGGGGTGCGTATCAAACTCATGGCGGCCTTAGACATAACCAATACCCAAACCCCCCAGGACGGGCGGTTTAAAATGAAGGTGGGAAAGCAGGAGGTGGATTTTCGCGTGTCCATGCTCCCGACGACCTGGGGTCAAAAAATAGTCATGCGCGTGCTCGATAAAAATAATCTATCGGTGGGATTATCAAAATTAGGTTTTTCAAAAAATGCCATGGCGATCCTGGAGGAGTCGATTTATAAACCTTACGGGATGATCCTGGTGACGGGCCCGACCGGCAGCGGTAAATCAACGACCCTATATTCTTTGATATCGAAATTAAATACACCGGAGCGAAATATTATCACCATCGAAGAACCGGTGGAATACTTAGTCGATGGCCTGACCCAAATTGAAGTCAAAGCAGACATAGGTCTAAATTTTGCCACGGGCCTTAAAGCTGTTTTACGTCAATCACCCGATATCGTCATGGTGGGAGAGATCCGGGACGCGGAAACAGCGGATATCGCCATTAAAGCCTCACTCACAGGCCAATTGGTCCTTTCAACCTTGCATACCAATAGTGCCGCCGGTGCCGTGACCCGCCTGGTGGACATGGGCCTTGAGCCTTTTTTAGTGGCTTCCAGCTTGGTCCTGGTTTGTGCTCAGCGCTTGTGCCGGCGTATTTGTGAATCTTGCAAAAAGCCGATGGAAGTACAGCCTGATATGTTAAAAAGGATAGAGCATCGGCTACGCCCGGGTGATATTTTATATGAAGGCAAAGGTTGTGAACGTTGCCGGGGAACAGGGTACAAGGGCCGTGTGGGTGTCACGGAAGTCCTGCAAATTGATGATGAGATCCGTGACATGCTTTTAAAAAGAAGGACGTCAATAGACATAACCCGCTATGCCCAGAAAAATCAAGGGATGAAATTGCTTTTTGATGATGTCGTTGATAAAATGATCGCGGGGGAGACAACGATAACGGAAGTTTTTCGTGTAGCTTCAGAAGATGAATAGCCCCGCCTGGCCAGTTGGCCCAAGCGGCGGGGTCCAATTAGGAGAGTCCGTATGGATGCTTATAAAGTGTTATTAGGGGAAATTTTAATTCAACGTAAAAGGATCACGCGCGAACAGCTGGATGCCGCCCTGGTGGTCCAGAAAGATAAGGGTGGTTTTCTTGGTGAAATTTTGGTCAATCAAGGAATCCTCGACGAACGTGACATTGTGGTGGCCTTGGTCATCCAATGCGGCTTGCCGTATATTGCCGTCAATAAATATACGATTGACCCCGCGATCGTGCGTCTAATCCCCAAAGAAGTGGCCCTGCAGGAACGGGTGATCGCCTTAGACCGCATCGGAGAGATTTTGAGTGTTGTGATGGTCAATCCTTTGACGGACGAGAAAAAAAGTTATTTAGAATCATTGACCAAATGCCGTGTCGCGACGTTCATTTCCACCAAAGGTGAGATTGAAGAAGCCATTGCGCGCAATTATTGATCGGAACGTAATCCATGCCAACATTTAAATACACGGCCCGTGATCAAGAAGGCAAGAACGTTAGCGGAAGGATCTCCGCTGAAAGTGAATCGGTGATCGTCGCTGAACTGCGTAAGCGCAGCTTGATCATTTTAAATATTTCAGAAGAAAAAGAATCATCTTTTAAAAAATCAGTTTCAAGCCCCAAGAGCGGAAAAAAAGTCAAGGCGGAAGACCTTGTTGTTTTTACCCGCCAGTTTGCCACCATGGTGGACGCGGGTATCCCCATTTTGCAGTCCCTGGAAGCCCTCAGTGAACAAACCGCTAATCCGAATTTTAAAGCAGCGCTTGTGTCGATCCGTGAAGACATCCAGATAGGCAGCAGCCTGTCGAGCGCTTTCGAAAAACACCCTAAAATATTCGACCAATTGTATGTGAATGTGATCCGGGTGGGGGAAAGCGGTGGGATTCTGACCGCCATCCTCGAGCGTGTGGCCGGATATTTGGAAAAAAGTGAGCGCCTGCGCCAAAAAGTCCAGGGGGCATTGATCTACCCGTCGGTGGTTGTGAGCATGGCGATCTTGATCACGGTCGGATTGCTTGTCAAAGTTGTCCCCACGTTTTCCCAAATTTATTCATCCCTCGGTCAAAAATTACCGGAAATGACCCAGATGCTCATTGATTTTAGTAATTTGCTTCAGCATGATCTGCTTTTTTTAGTGGCAGGTATCGTTGTGATAGTACTCCTGTTCAATGCTTACAAAAAAACGCCCGCCGGGCATATCCAGATCGATACCATGCTTTTGAAAATGCCGATATTCGGGGATTTGATCTGCAAAGTTTCAGTCAGCCGTTTTTGCAGGACCTTTTCCACCCTAAGTCAAAGCGGTGTGCCTATTTTGGAGTCGCTGGACATTGTCGGTAAAACCTGCGGCAACAGGGTCATTGAAATTTTAGTCGATGAGATCAAGGCCAATGTCAAGGAGGGCGGCAGTATTGCCGAACCGTTGTCTAAAAGCACTATTTTCCCCGTGATGGTCACCCGGATGATCTCGATCGGGGAG
>Ga0206803_1147_pt1 | contig 11478 bp, 6 predicted proteins | sample Alteio_BWOrgCont_61_FD_152909 | JGI IMG/M metagenome (GOLD analysis project Ga0206803, IMG submission 152909) | Enriched cells from forest soil in Barre Woods Harvard Forest LTER site, Petersham, Massachusetts, United States -... | ecosystem: Environmental > Terrestrial > Soil > Temperate forest > O... | reverse complement strand
CAGCTGTGACTATCGCGGATGGAATTGCGGTGCGCCGTGCGGGCGAGCGCACGCTACCGCTGATCCAAAAATATGTGGACGAGATCGTCACAGTAGAAGAAGAGGAGATTGCCAACGCCGTTCTGTTGCTGCTGGAGCGAGAAAAGGTTCTGGCCGAAGGAGCCGGAGCGTCGGCCGTAGCTGCGATCGTCAATCGCCGGATTCCGATGATTGGCGACAAGACCGGCAAGAAAGTTGCCGTGGTGGTGAGCGGCGGCAACATCGACGTAACTTTGCTGGCACGCATCATCGAGCGCGGCCTGGTCAAAGATGGAAGATTAGTTCGACTGCGAGTACATTTGCCGGATTATCCCGGAGCTTTGCACCGGGTCACCGGCATCCTCGCTCAACACCGCGCCAACATTGTCGAGACTTCCTACGACCGCGCCTACCACAACGTCAATTTGGGAGACACCGCCATCGACATCACCATGGAGACGCGCGGTCCCGACCACATTGCCGAACTGATTTCCGCCCTCGGCGCCAGCGGCTACACCCACGAACGGATCCTCTGATCGGAGTCGAGAACTCATCCGCGGACAGCCGCCATTCGAAGCCGAATGGTCCAGCGAGCGGAGCAAGCCGTCGGAGATAAACTTGACGGTTGAGAGTTAAGCTTCTCAATAAGCAAATTCGGTTGCTTACAAACCCAAGAGGCGTATCCTTTTTAGGGGCTCGGATCTACTCGCGGCTGATCCCGCGCCGCGTTTGGCCCCAAGAACCTATGGAGGTAGCAACATGACTTCTGGCATTCTGACCTCGTCCGGGATCAAAGCTCCGGTCGACTACATTGAAGACGTGATGATCAGTGTGAAAGCAAAGAATCCCGCCGAGCCTGAATTCCATCAGGCGGTGCGCGAGGTCTTCGATTCTCTGCGGTTAGTACTGGCCAAGCATCCCGAGTATCAGTCGAACCGCATTCTCGACCGCATCGTCGAACCCGAACGTGTGCTCATGTTCCGCGTTCCCTGGCTCGACGATCAAGGAGGTGTTCAGGTAAACCGCGGCTTCCGCATCGAGATGAACAGCGCCATCGGGCCGTACAAAGGCGGACTGCGCTTCCATCCCTCGGTCAACCTCGGCATTCTGAAGTTCCTGGCCTTTGAGCAGGTATACAAGAACTCGCTCACCACGCTGCCCATGGGCGGCGGAAAGGGTGGATCGGATTTCGATCCCAAAGGAAAGTCCGACAACGAAGTGATGCGCTTCTGCCAGAGCTTCATGACCGAACTGCAGCGCCACATCGGACCAAACACCGACGTTCCCGCCGGCGACATCGGCGTGGGCGGACGCGAGATCGGCTATCTATTCGGCCAGTACAAGCGCCTGCGCAACGAATTCACCGGAGTGCTCACCGGCAAGGGCCTGACCTGGGGCGGATCTTTAATTCGTCCGGAGGCGACCGGCTACGGCTGTGTGTATTTCGCTGAGGAAATGCTGAAGAGCCGCAAGGACTCACTCGAAGGCAAGCTCTGCCTAGTTTCAGGCAGCGGCAACGTCTCCCAATACACGATCGAGAAGCTGCTCGACTTCGGTGCGAAGCCGCTGACCGTTTCCGATTCAAACGGAGTGATCTACGATCCGGAGGGCATCGATCGCGAGAAGCTGGCTTATGTCCTCGAGTTGAAGAACGTGAAGCGTGGCCGTATCCGCGATTATGCGGATCGCTACAAGAAGGCGATCTTCATGCCCACCGACGTGAAGCTGGAGCACAGCCCACTGTGGAATATCAAAGCGGATTGCGCCTTCCCGAGCGCCACCCAGAATGAGATCACCGCGAAGGATGCGGCGAATCTTATTAAGAACGGCGTCAAGGTGGTGGCTGAGGGCGCAAACATGCCAAGCACACTTGAGGCGACCAAGCTCTTCCTGGATGCCAAGGTTCTCTACGGTCCGGCGAAGGCGGCGAATGCGGGCGGCGTAGCGACATCGGGTCTCGAAATGTCGCAGAACAGCGCACGCATTTCCTGGACCCGTGAAGAAGTGGATGACAAGCTCCACAAAATCATGATCGCCATCCACCGCAACTGCTACGAGACGGCCGAAAAATACGGCACGCCCGGCAATCTGGTCAATGGTGCCAACATTGCCGGCTTCCTCAAGGTAGCCGACGCGATGCTGGATCAGGGACTCGTCTAGAAGGAACATGTGGGGACAGCCGCCCTCGGCTGTCCGGCCGGGCAAAGCCCGGCGATTGCATGCAGTATCAGAAAAGCGGGGTGGGCTCACGTCCGCCCCGTCCTTTTTATGAGGCGATGGAAGTGGAGAATCGTGCTGGCGGCCGTCAATCTTCTTTTGGCGATTGGCATGTCCGCTGTCGGCATGCGCGAATACGCTGCGGATCATCAGTTGCATCCTGGGTACTTCTACCACGGGAACCGTTACTATGTCCCCACCGCCCAGTGGATAAGCTACTGCCTGAACGCCCCCGCCCATCTAGTCGCAAATATGTTTGATGATTTTGCTATGCGCTACCACTTGATGCCGTCACGATGGTTCGGCGTGTGGTGCTTCTATTTCGTCCATTACGAATTCTACGCCGCAGTTTTCCTCTTCTGGTGGTGGATGGGGGGGAAGGTCGACGCAAAGATGGTTTCCCAAAACTGCAGTGCATCTTGGGGAATAGCTGAATCTTTGGTCGGCCTCTGCGTGGCCGTGCTGCTGTTGTTCTATGGGAGCGTCTATGTTTGGCGCACCGATACAATACGCTCTGTCGCAGGTGCGACTGTTGTATGGGGCGGCGTCCTAATGTGGTATTTTCTGCTGCGTATCTGGGTAATTCTGCCGCTTCCCGCAGAAGGCCTGGCAAGATAGAAGTCATTCAATGTCCCTCCGCCCCATCACCGAGCCCCTCCTCGACGCCGAGGCGCGTCTCGAAGGCTTCGACAACCTGATGCCCTTCAAGGTCCAGAACATTCTCCTGGTCTCCAGCCTTTATGATTCTTTCATTCTCCGCGAAGACGGCCGCCTCAATGAACTGTTGATCGACGAATCGCTCGAACTGAACCTGCAGCAAATTCCCGGCATCACCCATGTCTCAAGCTGCGCGGAAGCGCTCGAACTGGCACGTTCGCAGCCGCGCTTCAACCTAATCGTCACCAACCTGGCCGTAGGAGAGATGACCGCGGCACAGTTGGCGAGCGACGTGAAGCGCGCTGGCCTCGATGTCCCCGTGGTCGTGCTGGCCTACGACTACCGCGAAGTGAAGAATTTCATCAGCCGAAATCCAGTCACCGATATCGAACGAATCTTCCTCTGGCAGGGCAATGCGCGAATTCTCATCGCCATCGTCAAGTACATCGAAGACAAGCGCAACGTCTTGCACGACACGCGAGCTATGGGCGTGCCGGTGTTGCTGGTTGTGGAAGACAACATCCGCTACTACTCATCGTTCCTGCCGGTGATTTACACCGAGCTGATCAAGCAGTCGCGGCGCGTCATTCAGGAAGGCATTAACGTCGCGCATAAGCTCGTCCGGATGCAGGCCCGCCCGAAAATTCTGCTCAGCTCGAACTTCGAAGACGCGGCCCAGTTGGTGCAGGAGTATCGCGACTACCTGATCGGCTTGGTCTCGGACGTGGAATTTCCCTGGGAGGGCAAACTCAGCCCTGAGACTGGCTTTGAACTCGCCCGCTTGATGAAGGCGATGGTGCCCGACGTGCCCGTAGTCCTGCAGACCAGCCGGACCGAGTTTCGTCCACGCGCGCTAGCTGCAGGATATTCGTTTCTCAGAAAACGCTCTCCGACCCTGCTCAAAGACCTGCGCCGGATTCTCACTGAGCAATTTGGTTTTGGCGATTTTGTGTTTCGTCTACCCGACATGACGGAAGTAGGCCGCGCCAAAGACTTGAATCAACTTGAAGAGCAGTTGCAAACCGTTCCCCCCGAAAGCCTCACCTACCATGCCCAGAGCAATCACTTTTCTCACTGGCTCATGGCGCGAACCGAGTTTGCTCTAGCCGCCAAACTGCGACCGCGCAAAGTCTCGGACTTTACCGGTCCCGAACATCTGCGTCGCGATTTGATCGAATCGATCATCGACTACCGCCGCGAGCAGAGTGAACTTCTCATCGGTGACTTCAATGCCGACACCTTTAAGCCTTCGGAAACAGGTTTTCTGCGGATCGGCGCCGGATCGTTGGGAGGAAAAGCTCGTGGCCTCGCTTTTGTTCGCCATCTCCTGCGCAAGAATCGCATCACGCGCCGCTTTCCCGGCATCCGCATCGCGGTGCCGCCGGCTCTGGTGCTGGCCACGGATGCGTTCGATCAATTCATGGTTGAGAACAACCTGCTCGATTTCGCCTTGCAATGCGAGAACGATGCCGAGATTCTGGAAAAATTTCTGGCCGCTTCGCTCTCCACTCCGTTGCAGCAAAACTTGAAGGTCTTCCTGGCCGAAGTTACTTATCCGCTCGCCGTGCGCTCGTCCAGCCTCCTCGAAGATTCCCAGTACCAGCCTTTCACCGGAGTCTATGAAACCTTCATGCTGGGCAATCAGTCGGCGGATCCTGATATGCGTCTGGCAGAGCTGGTCGACGCGATCAAGCGGGTTTATGCCTCCACGTTCAGCCGCCATGCCAAGGCCTACGTCAGGGCCACTCCGTACCGTCTGGAAGAAGAAAAGATGGCGGTGATCGTCCAGCAACTGGTCGGCACTGTGCACGGACAGCGTTTTTATCCTGACTTCTCGGGCGTGGTGCGTTCGCACAATTTCTATCCCGTGCCGCCGATGATGTTTGCCGATGGAATTGCCGCGGTTGCTTTGGGACTGGGCCGGGCCGTAGTCGACGGCGGCAAGTGCCTGACCTTCTGTCCGCGGTATCCGCAGAATCTGCTGCAGTTCTCATCCGTCGACGACATGCTCGCCAACTCGCAGACTGAATTCTGGGCACTCGAATTAGATGGCGCTTCCCAGGGCCCCCCTGGGCATCTCCACGAGTTGCGCTTCGGATTGGAAGCAGCCGAGGCCGACGGCACGCTGCCTGCCGTCGCGTCAACCTACTCTGTCGATAACCAGGCGGTTTACGACGGCGTCAGCCGAGCGGGAGCCCGCATCGTGAGCTTCGCGCCCGTGCTCAAACACGGAATGTTTCCGCTGGCCGCCATTCTCGAGATGCTGGTAAAAGCCGGAGAAGACGCTCTGGGCATTCCTGTCGAGATCGAGTTTGCGGTTCGTCTCCCGCAGCGCTCGGGCGAGAGCGCGGATTTTGGCTTCCTGCAAATCCGCCCGCTCACTCTTTCGCGCGATCACCAGGATCTATCGCTTGACCACGTCGAACCGTCCCAGTTGCTATGTCAAAGCAGCAAAGTTCTGGGCAACGGACGCATCGAGAATCTGAATGACGTGGTGGTTGTCGATTCACAGCGCTTCGAGCGCAGCCGCAGCCAGGAAGTAGCGAAGGCGGTCGCCCACTTCAACAGCTTGCTCAGCGCCGAGAATCGGCCCTATCTGCTGATCGGAGTGGGCCGTTGGGGATCGAATGATCCCTGGCTGGGTATTCCCGTGGAGTGGGACGAAATTTCCGGCGCGCGTGTCATTGTCGAGGCCGGATTCCACGATTTTCGCGTAACGCCCTCCCAGGGCAGTCATTTTTTTCAAAATCTCACCGCATTCCAGATCGGTTACTTCACCGTGAATCCCGATGCCGGCGAAGGCTCGGTGGATTGGGAGTGGCTGAACGACCAACCTTCTGTGGACGAAGACGGATGCGTCCGTCACTTACACTTTGATACGCCGATGCGAGTGGTCATGAACAGCCGGCAAAGTCAGGGCATCATCTTCAAACCGCAAGCGCTGTCGTAAGACCGCAAGCGGTTTAATCAGTTACAGGTTGGGGCCGCCAGCCTGCGCCGCGTTACCGTTGTGTTTGTGGTCCATCTTGCGATGGACATCAGGCCAGAACTCCTTGATCACGATCGTGATCGTGTCGTATAGCACTTGTGTCCCCCAAACGCTGGCAGTGTTAGGAAGCGTGCGAGAGGATGCGTTGTGAACATAGATCAAGGTGTCGGTCGTGGGGTCGAAACGAGTCGTAATGAAGGCCCGGGGATGGTAAGTGTTGGTGGAGATTGTGGCCGATACGGCGCTGCCCAGAATCTCAGAATAGTTGAATTGGGAGTGGCCGGAATCGGTCCGGGTCACGAAGATTCGGCTCATCGCATAACCTGCCCGGCGTCCGAATCCACCGTCGCTTTTCTGAAAAAATCGTGGATCCTGGCGCAAGATCGTGGGAAAAACCGCGCTCGTCATGAAATTTTCGATGGTCCCGTCCGCAAAGGCCGACGCATAGCGCTTCCCATAGCCTTCCCAGCCCTGGCCGTAACCGGGCTCGCTGTTTTCCGCCTGGCTGATCGCTGACAGAATTCCGTACCACGGAAATTCGATCTTATCGAACGAACCCCGGGCCACGACTTTGAATTTTTGCGCGGTAGTAAGCGGCGGCACGTTGCCGGCATTCTCCAGGGTCAGGAAGTTAGGCAGCGCCAGGAAGAGCCGATCGTTCGACGTCCCCGCATTGCTTCCCTGAGCGCTTGTACTTTGTCCGCTCTTGTCTTTGTCCTTGTCCGGCGGGGCCTGAGTTGAAGCCGCTGGCGACGGCGCGGGGTTCGATGGCGGCGGAGTCTGCTGCGCCGGCGACGTAAGGGGAAGAAAAGTTGCAAGCACGATGGTACTCAAAAACTGGGCGGCGAACTTGATCGACAAGCATTTCTCCCCAAAAACAGAATCCCACGCCAACGCAAAACTTTATGAGCTTAATTCTAACAGGCCGTCTCAGTTTGCCCCCAGGATTGCAGCGGCTTTACATTGATTTACAGACCGCATATTGGTGCGCCCGAGCCTCAAGCCCAAGAAAAAGGCGGCCGCGACGCGGCCGCCTGTCGGTTAGCCAAGTTCCTTGCTAGAAGTGGAACCCGATCTCCGCCGTGAGTGAGCGTGGGGTTACATAGTGCGTCCCACTGAAGGTTGAAAGGAAGTTGTAGAGGGCGTAATTGTTTGCCACATTAATGACGGTCAGTTGCGCACTCACTTTGTATTTGTCGCCATGGAAATGGAACAGATTGTCTTGGCCGACCGAGATGTCGAACAGATTCCGCGAGGCGATGCGCGGCGGATTGTGGTCGTCGTCCTCGGTGTTGGGTGCAGGTACTTTGATGAGACTGGATCCGAACTCGTTTGCTGGGCAGTTGTAAGGTAAAGGGGTTGTCGGGGTTGCGCGCACGCCGTTGCAGGTGAACCCGGCTTCGAACTCCTGATCAGCGGAAAGCGGCACCCCGCCAACATTGGCAGCGACCATGCTGACGTTATTTATGCCGCCGATGATAACCGTTCCCGGGCAGTCATTAGCCGGGTTCACCCCGAAACAGGGCGTTGCGCCCGCGACGAGCCCGCTGTCATACCGCCAGTTGAAACCCATCCACGGGCCGCGCTTCCAGGGCTGGTATTGCAGGTGAGTGGTTTGGTTGAATTTTTCGTCGTGGTCGATGCGGAAGGGAAGTCCGGCGGCGGTCGCGACGGTCGCGCCGGCTCCGCCAATCTGGGGCTGGAAGAACCTCGCCGCCACACTGGAGAAAACCATCAGCGCCGAAAAGCCATGGATTTCAGGTATGCTCACCCGCCCCGCATATCCCGGAATCTTGGAGTTGTGCCATTCGATCGGGAACGTGATCGGCGTGTTGCCCAGCACGCTGAAGTCGTAGCCATTGTGCGTGTACTTGGTGATCCACTCGCCGGAAAAGACCAGGTACTTGCCGAACGCCTGCTCGAGCCCGGCGTGGAATTCGTTGCGGAATCCCGGACTCAAGGCCCCACTCGCTCCCGGCGCACAAAGCAGAAGCGGGTTCAGGACAGCGTTTTCGCATCCGATGCTGGAAAGAATCAGATTCTCGTTAAACGGAGATTCCAGCGTCCGCGCATAGGAGATACGAACAATTGTGTTGGTCTTCTTGATGTTGTAGGCGACTCCAACTCGCGGCTCAGCCTGTCGTGCGATGGAAAGGCCGTTGTACAAATCACCGCGCAAGCCCAAGTTCATCGACCAGTTTCCCTTAGTGATCACATCCCGGATGTAGAGCGCAAGCTCCTTCACGTCAGTGTGGCCGTTGAAGGAGTACAGGCTTCCGCCGCGAGTCAAATCGTACGGAGCCAGAATGGGATTGAAAAGCGGGTAAAGAGAGGGGTTGGCGTAAGGGTCAGTCGAGACCGGGGAGCCGGGCGCATTGACGTTGGTAGCAATGTTTGCCTGCAGCAGGCCGGTGCATCCAGTGGGATTCACGATCCCGGGAGCGGGTGCCGCAACCCAGCGCTGCTGGTCGTTTGAGAAAGCTATACACGGCGCATTGTAGGTTGGGTCAACAATACCCAGCGTGTCGTTTTCATTGAGAAAAGTCTGTTCGTAAGTCACTCCAGCCTTGATGTCGTTTATGCCTTTAACGTAGGAGAGATCAGACCGGATCCCCGCGTTGGTGAGCGTCCGGTTCTGGCCCACCGACTGTCTCTGCAGGCTTGGAGGCCCCAGGTCGGCAAATAAATCGCTGCTGGGATAGTAATTGTAATCGTCGTGACGTACGAACGTGCCCAGAGTAAACACCGAGTGCGCGTTCAGCAGACGCGTCCACGAGGGCGCGATGTTGAAGGTTCCAATCTTCGATCGTTGGTCCGTGGCTCCGACAATCACGCCGTTCGGAGCTATGCCGCCATAGTTGTTCACATCCTGCGCGTCCACCCCATTCAGTCCACTCCACGCCGTCGCGTTCTCGGCATCTAGAGAGTTGGGCGTCTGGAACCAGCTCCGGCTGTAACCCAAATTCAGATGAATCGAGTCGCCGGTCGTGATTTGATAATCCACGCGGTCGAACAGGTTCTCTTCGTTGCCCTTGTCGTGGAGCACGGTGAATTCCGGAGGATCGAGGAACCGGCCCGTATTCAGCCCGCTCGCCGAGATAAAGTTTCCCCAGTTTTTGCCGCCGTAAGCCAGTTCCGCCGCCAGATTCGAACTGCCAAACGATCCGTACGAAGCGGTCACACTACCGTGAGGAGGATTCACACCCTGGCCAGACCGTGTAGTCGCCACAATCACCACGCTGGTCTTACCTCCGTATTCCGCCGGCGGCGCGCCCGAGATCACTTCCAGCGATTGCACCGAGTCGAGCGGGATCTGGTTCGAGAACACCTTGCTTTGCTGATCCGTAATCGGCTGGCCGTCGACCGAGAACGAATTCTCCGCGTGGTCGCCCAGCCCATGGAACAGTCCATTGGAGTCGGCGGCGATCCCCGGAGTCGATTCGGTAACCAGGGCGCTTACGCCAGAGGTGGAGCTTTCCAGAGGAATCTTTTCAAACGAGTTTCGGTCGATGTCCTGATGGAACGTCGAATCGTTCTCCACCAGGTCCCCCGCATCCGTGACCGTCACCGACGTGGTTGAACCCAATACCTGCAGACTGATGTTCACGCTGACCGGCACCACTGATCGCACTGTGACGTCTTTCGCGGTCGTAGCGAATCCCTCCGCTTTTACCGTCATGTGATAAGGATTGAAAGGCACATTCGGGAGATTGAAACTCCCGGATTTATCTGTAGTGGTTGATTGGTCAAAGTGGCTGACCGGATCCTGAATTTCAACCGTCGCATTCGCCACGACGGCGCCGTCGGGGTCAAGTACTGTCCCGCTGATTGAGCCGGAGCTTCCACCGGACTGCGCGTTTACTACCGCACCCGCCAAACCGAATGAAAAGATAAGAATGGCGGTGAGCAACCGCCTGAATGAAATGTGCATGAGTCCTCCTGGGACGAAGTCAAGAAATAGGGGTCGACCGGCGTGCATGCCGGAGCTTCTATCTTGAGGAATCCCTAAACCGCAGGAGGACCACGAATGCCCAGATCGAACACACTGAGCCGGGCAACCGCGATAACTTTTTCTTCTTGCAGCAGGCCGACCGCGGCAAAGACCGGCTGGATATGATTGGAGCTCGGTGTGGGCGTGGTCGTATGGGCCGCCACGCAGATTGAGCAGGAGTTCGATTCGGTCTGGTTCGGATGGTTGTGAGTAGACTCCGCTACCGCCGTCCACAACATCAGGGGCAAGCAGAGCCAAGTCAACCACCGAAAAGTAAACCGCTTTCGTTCCTGCATTGGGCTAATTTGTTTAGCTTATATCGGTTCTGCTGCGCAAGGCAATCCCAGTCAAGTTACTATGGGGATGATTGTTATGTTTTGAGCGCGCGCGAGTAAGGCGTGCCTTGCAATCATCAAACACCACAAGCGAGGAAACCCATGTCGGAACCAAGTTACGAAGAACTCAAAGCCCGGTTATCCCAGTTGGAAAAAAGAAGTCGAGACCAAGAAGCGGAGCGGCGACCTGATCTTCAAGGTCGGCGAAAAAGGCGGCGTCAGTGTCTACGGACTCGGCCGCTTCCCGGTCACGCTTTACTACGAGCAATGGAACCGCCTGCTGGGGGCGGCAGACGATATAAAGACGTTTATGGAGGAGAATAAATCCCGCCTAAAGCTCAAGGAATAAGGCTGACAGGCGAGTTCTCACTACCCAGTTTCCAGTTCTCAGTTGGTTACCCTTGGGGGTTTATTGAAGGCCGAGAACTGGGAATTGAGAACTCGTTTCGGGATATAATAAAAAGACTGTGCCTAAGTACTCCATCGTCGTCCCTCTGCATAACGAGCAGGAGAACGTCACCGACCTCTATGACCGCCTGAAGGCGGTGATGGAGGCCTCGGGCGAGACCTTCGAAATCGTGCTGGTCGATGATGGTTCGAAAGATCACACATTCGCCATGCTGCGCGAGATCGCCGCCGTCGATAGCCGCGTCACGGTAGTCAAGCTCCGCCGCAACTTCGGCCAGACGGCCGGACTGGCCGCCGGTTTTGACCATGCCCGCGGCGAGTACATCATCGCCATGGATGGCGATCTGCAGCACGATCCCGGCGATATTCCGTTGTTCCTGGAAAAGATTGCAGCCGGCTACGATATCGTCAGCGGCTGGCGCAAGGTTCGCGTCGATAATTTCTGGATGCGACGCATCCCCTCCCGCATGGCGAACTGGCTCATGGCCAAGCTGAGCGGCGTCGACATTCACGACTTCGGCACCACCTTCAAGGCCTATCGCCGCGAGATCCTCGAACAGGTCCCGCTCTACGGCGAACTGCACCGCTTCATCCCGGCACTGGCATCGTGGTATGGCGCGTCCATCTGCGAAGTGCCCATCCGAAATGTAAACCGCGAGCGCGGCACCTCGCACTATGGCATCACCCGCACCTTCCGCGTATTCTTTGATCTCATCACCATTCGCTTCTTGCTCCGCTATCTATCCCGGCCACTGCATTTCTTCGGAACCTTCGGTCTGCTCAGCCTGTTCGGCGGCAGCGCGGTCGTAGCCTGGTTGGGAGTAGAAAAATTCCTGCACCACGTTCCCGTAATGGCCTCTCAC
>Ga0206803_1109_pt1 | contig 11515 bp, 9 predicted proteins | sample Alteio_BWOrgCont_61_FD_152909 | JGI IMG/M metagenome (GOLD analysis project Ga0206803, IMG submission 152909) | Enriched cells from forest soil in Barre Woods Harvard Forest LTER site, Petersham, Massachusetts, United States -... | ecosystem: Environmental > Terrestrial > Soil > Temperate forest > O... | reverse complement strand
GGTCAGCCATTCTTTGCCTGATTCGTTAAGAGAAAGGCGTCCATCATTTCCTATTTCCGCGAGCTTCAAAATCTTGATTTTTTCCAAAAGGCGCTTTATCTATATCGGCATTCGCAGAACCAGCTCATCTCCAACCAGCTTTTAGAACGTCTTCCGATCGATCGCAACGTGCGCGAAGCAGAGAAAAGCGTGCAACGGGTCCTTCTGGCAGGCTGGGTATACTTCGACGATTTTCTTAAGGGCGTCCTTGTTAGTTTTGCCGACGAATCTCCGATCACTCTCAAGAAATCGGGGCGCAGCTGGAAATATGTTCTTCCTGAATATTCTGAAGACCAGCGGTCATTAGTCAAAGCGACGGTTCTGGAATGGCTCTTTGAAATCGGTGTAGTCTCTATCGGGCAGCACCGCGGCCGTGAGTGTTTTAAAGTCACTGTTTTTGGTCAGACTCTTTTTGGGCGCTAACCATGGCAAAAAAAACCTCCGAAGGCGAACTCGTCTCTAACCGCCGCGCTTTTCACGAATACGAAATTCTTGAAACATTTGAAGCCGGCATCGTCCTTCTCGGTACGGAGATCAAATCCCTCCGCGATCACGGCGGCAGTTTGCAAGACGCTTATGTCCTCGTATCCAACGGAGAAGTTTTCCTTAGGAACTCCTCTATTGCCCCTTATCGTTATGGCAATATCCACAACCATGAAGATAAAAGGGAAAGGAAGCTCCTTTTACATAAACGGGAAATTGCCAAACTAGGCTCGCATAGCAGCGAGAAAGGGTTGACGATCATTCCTCTTGCGATGTACCTCAAAAATGGCATCGTGAAAGTCAAAATCGCCTCGGCCCGCGGCAAAAAACTCTATGATAAGCGCGCAGCCGTCAAAGAGCGCGAACATAAGCGCAGCATGGACCGCGCCTTCAAAGGCGCCGAATAAAAAAATCGCTAAACGCTGAACTAACATTTTGCAATTAGCATTTATCGTTCTGCATTTCCAACTAGTGGCTTACGTGGGGTGTAAACTTTCCGTCATTAGAGCATCACATTATCAATAAAAATTCCAGCATGATCTAGCTCCCCATCATTCCGCTCTGACCTATGTGATTTTGCCACAGAGACGGGACACCACGGAGAAAATTCATATTCTAAATCGGCGAATGCCTTCTTGAAGGATTTTCATTGTGATTTTACCACAGAGACGGGACACCACGGAGAAAATTCATATTCTAAATCGGCGAATGCCTTCTTGAAGGATTTTCATATTGAAATGGTTTTTGAGGTTCCACTTTCAATCGCCTTAACCGTAATTCATAAATCAAGCAAGCTTCATAAGCTGACTCCAAAAGTCCTGGACCCAAAATGCGATGGACGTCAATAGCTGCTCCAATGATTTTGCCAGTAAGGGCATTGGCTTCTTCTACCGATTCTGCAACTGTGAAATCTGTAAGCATTTTCATTCTGAGTCAAAAAAGTTGTTTAAAAAATTTCCTCTGTGGTTTCCCGTCTCTGTGGTGAAATTTAACTATAGAAGTCTGTCCCTAATCTTACATTTTGCAATTAGCGTTTAGCGTTCAGCGTTCTGTTGACAGCTGGCTCAGGTTTGCAGTATTGTAGAGTTTTGTTCAATCTACACGACCTAAGGCAGCATGAAAGTTACGATCACTAAAACCGAACTCGGTTTGCTCATCGGCAAAATCCAAAATATCGTTCCTGCAAAATCCAGCCTCCCTATTCTTGCCAATGTCTTGCTGGAAGCTATTGATGGCCAGCTGATCATTAGCGCGACCGATCTTACAGTCAGTATGCGGGCATACACAGAAGCCAAGGTGCAGCAGCCAGGCGGCATCACCCTTCCGGCACGCCGATTTTTTCAGCTCGTCCGCGAGCTTACGGCGCCTTATGTCGAAATCGATTGTCAAGGGCCGGAAGTAGCGCATATCAAAGCCGGGAGTTCCCATTTTAAGATTCATGGCATGCATAAAGGAGAATTCCCCTCCCTTCCCGATCTCTCCGGAGGCATCTCTTTCCATGTGCAGGACCACCTCCTCAAGGACATGTTGTCGCGGACAGCTTTTTCCGCAGCAAGAGATGATAGCCGCCACGTCCTTAACGGTATCCTTCTTCAAAGCGCCTCACGCCTGACGACGTTTATCGGGACCGACGGCAAACGCCTCGCAAAAATCCATACCGCCGTCGATCTCCCCCCTGATCATGTTGGCAATTATATCCTGCCCCTTAAAGCGGTGGAAGAAATCGTCCGCTTGCTAGACAACAAAGAAGAAACATCCTGCCGCATTACCTTGACGGGCGATAAATTGTCGATCGAATCGGGCCCGGTTACGCTGATTTCAAAATTGCTCTCGGGACAATATCCCGATGTGGCGCGCGTTATCCCTCAAAAATCGAGTTCGCCCATTGTTCTCCACCGCGAAGAACTGATTTCTCTTCTGCGCCAGGTCGCCCTTTTCACCACGGATACTAGCAGCTCTGTCCGCTTCAGTTTTGCTCCCGGCGAATTGCAACTCTCAGCGATGAGCGGAGACATTGGAGAGGGCAAAGTGAGCATGGCCGTCAACTACAGCGGCCCCAACCTCGATATTGCCTTTAATCCCAATTACTTTTTAGATATCTTGCGCCATTCCAAGGATGAGACAGTCCATTTTGATATCACCGACTCGTACAATCCGGGGTTGGTCACCGACTCATCGGAAGCTCTTTTTGTAATCATGCCTATGAGGCTAGAGGTTTAGTTGACCCTGTGTAGCCTATTTCTGCGCAATTTCCGCAACTACAGAGAGGCGTACATCCAATTCGCTCCAGGGGTAAACCTCTTCTACGGAAGAAATGCCGAGGGCAAGACGAACCTGCTTGAGGCGATCTTTTTCTTAAGCACGGGCCGTTCTTTCCGCACCACGCACCTCGATGAGCTGATCTTGCAGGGCGAGCGCTATTTTTATATCGAAGCGTCCTTTTCCAAGGACGGAATCGAACAGACGCTGAAAATTTCATACGACGGAACTTCGCGCCACCTGCAGCTCAATGCGACGGTGTACCGTGGATTTCTTCATCTGCTCGGCCTTCTTCCCCATATCCTTTATACTCCCGAAGATATTGACCTGATCCGCGGCGGCCCTAACGAACGGCGCCGCTTTCTCGATCTCTACCTAGCCCAGATCGATCCCCTTTATGTCCACCACTGGCTCCGCTATATGCGTGCGATGAAACAGCGCAACTGCCTTCTACGTGCGCATGATGAGAGCGGCATCGAAAGCTGGGAAGCGATCATGGCCCTTTCCGGAGCCTATCTTCTACAGAAAAGAGAGCAGGCTATAGCTGACCTCGTCCCCTTCATAGAACAGGCCTCCATGCGCCTGTCTGCAGATAAGGAGCAATTATCGATCCATTACCGCCCCGCAGGCATCAGCTCCAAGTGTCCGCCCGGGGAATACGCGGATCGCCTCAAAAAGAACCTGGCGTCTTTGCGCAAGAAGGAGGCCATGTTAGGGGCGACGCTTAGCGGTCCTCACAGGGACGACATCCGGCTGGAACTCTCGGGGAAGGAAGTAAAGACGTATGCCAGCGAAGGGCAAAAGCGTTCATGCATAGCGTCCATGCGCCTTGGCCAGTGGGAGCGCTACTCGGCCATGAATGCAGCCCCTCCCCTTCTCAGCATCGATGATTTCGGGGTGCATCTCGATGAAGAAAGACAGGCCAGGCTCAACGCAGAACTCGGTCGCCTGGGACAGGTTTTTCTCACTTCCCCTTTTGAGGCTCATGCGATATCCTCCACTTCATTTGCTAAATTCCATATTTCACAGGGTAATATTGTATGAAGAGACAGCTCGGCCTCTATTTGTTCAGTATGATTGCGATCTCTCCCATCTGCGCGGAGGAGGGCATGTGGCCTTTCAATATGCTGCCTGTGGAACACATCCAGAAAACCTACAATATTGCGTTAGATCAAGAGTGGATGGAAAACGTCCAACAGTCGTGCGTCAGGATCAGTCTTGGCGGTTCGGGATCTTTTGTTTCTTCAGATGGGCTTATGATGACCAATCATCATGTAGGCAGCACCGCTATCTATAACCTGTCGACAAAAGAGGACGACCTTCTGGAAAAGGGGTTTTATGCACCTAGTCTTGACAAGGAACTTAAATGTCCTGATGTATATGTCGATGTGCTCATCTCTATTCGAGATATGACAGACGAAGTGAAAAAGAACATGTCCAATGCGCTTACATCTGCCGAAAGAGAAGATGCGAGGAAGGCCGCTATTGCGGTAATCAAAAAGAAGGCCAAGGATGAAACAGGTCTGCAGCCCGAAATCGTCAGCCTCTACCACGGCGCCAGATACCATCTCTACCTCTACAAGCGGTATAACGATATCCGCTTAGTCATGGCCCCCGAAGTCGCCATCGCCTTTCTAGGTGGAGATAATGACAATTTTGAATACCCCCGCTACGCATTGGATGCATCCTTTTTCCGCGTTTATGAGAATGACCAACCTCTGAAAACCCGGCATTACCTGAAATGGAGCGCGTCGGGGCCTCAAGGTTCGGAAGGTCTTTTTGTAGCCGGTCATCCCGGCAGAACAGAACGCATGTTGACCTCTGACCATTTGCAATATTTACAAGAGGTAGAACTGCCGCTCTTTTTGGAAAGATTAAACGATAGGAGTAAAACTCTTCAGGAATTCTCGCGGGAAAGTAGCGAAAATAAGCGAATCGCCAAAGATGATACCGCTCGCATCGAAAATGCCCGTAAAGCTTTCAACGGTATCTATAACGGTTTTCTCCGCCTCCCGATCATCCAAAATAAGCAGAAGTATGAACAAACACTTTACGGTACAACCGAAAGCGAAAACTATCAACCTTGGGCAAGGATGATAAAGGCCCTCGCTGACACCAGGATTTTCTACCCCTCCTATTTCATTCTTGAAGGCCCAGGGTCACGCTTTTGCAAGCTGTTTACATGGGCAAAATTCCTCGTTCGTTCTGCAGAGGAACAGCAGAAACCCGATTCCCAGCGTTTGAAAGAATATACCGAAACCGAGCTTCCGACCATCGAGCAACACCTTTTATCCACAGAGCCAGTTTATCCCAGCCTCGAAATCGCCCTTCTTGCTGATAGCTTGGAAAGAATGGTGAAAATTCTAGGCAATGACCACCCGGCAGTTATGGCTGCGCTGAGTGGAAAGACCCCTAAGGAAAGAGCTGCTCAGCTGATCAGCGGGACAAAACTCATGGACCTTCAGTACCGAAAAGATCTTTTCCATACTCAAGGTGCCATCCAAATGAGTGCGGATCCATTGATTCTCTTGGCCAAAACACTCGACCCGTACTCCCGCGATTTAAGAAAGAAATACGAAGGCGAATTCGAAAGTGTCAGAAATGAAAGCTACTCCGATATCGCGAAGATCATTTTTGACCGCTATGGCGAATCCGTTTATCCCGATGCGACATTTACCCTTCGCCTTTCCATGGGCAGGATGAAAGGCTATCAAGAAGAGGGCTTGGATCTCTTGCCTATGACAACGCTCGGGGGCGCTTTCGATCATGCAAAAGCCCACGATTATAAAGACCCGTATGTGTTGCCGAAAAGTTGGCTCTCTAAAGAAAAGGTCCTAAGCAAAAAGACCCCATTCGACTTTGTCCTGACCAATGACGTCATCGGCGGTAACTCCGGGAGCCCTGTTGTCAACGGGAAAGGCGAAGTGGTCGGCCTTATCTTCGATGGCAATATCCAATCACTCATCTGGGACTATGAATTCGATGAGACTCAAGGAAGGTCCATTGCCGTACATTCTCAGGGAATACTTGAAGCGCTAAAGACAGTCTACGGGGCGCATCCCCTTGTAAATGAAATCCTTGAATCCTCTCTTCCTCCACAGAAACAGCCTATCGGGCTCCTCGACACCCTATTCAATTATTTTCGTACTAGATGAAGGATGATAGTAACGCAAAGACGCCGCGCCGCGAAGACGCGGAGAAAATGATAAATAGTTTTTTGCGTCTTCGCGGCGCGGCGTCTTTGCGTGGTTTTTTTCATAACCGCTAAGTTTTTAAATAAGTTCAATACGTAATCAGTATCGTTTTAATATGTATTGCATAACAAGATTAATGCTGATATAATAGATGCGAATTTAAATAATTAATTTGAGAGAAAGCCAATGTCCAGTTTATCTGTCTCGAGCGGTCCAAGCAGCGTTGATCCTTCAATACTAAATAGAATGCAAGGTATACAAGGCAGTGTGCGGGCGTGCCAATTCCACGTCACACACTGTTTAGACATGACCCCTATCAAGGATAAGGTCGCTGTTTGCAAAAGGGCTATTGCTTATCTCCAGCAAGATATGATCAACGTACGAGACGAGATGACAGAATTGGACTTTAGGATATTGACTAGAGATTTTAATTGTCTAGAAAACCGTATCAAGTGCGCAGCTATCCGTCAAACAAGAACACTTGCTGCCCTTCCTTCTTTTTCCGCGCCCCCTTTAGTTGCAGATAGAGCCGCGCCTGTCCCTGACTCTCGTTATGCTGACGGCGTCAGTTCACATGCCATGCCTTCTTCCTCTTCATCATCATCATCATCTTCTTCTTCTTCTTCTTCTTCTTCTTCGTCATCCGGCACGAGAACAAGTAGCGCGATAGGTAGGAAAGGAGCTGAAGCACGACCCGAAGAAGATGCCTTTGAGATTGACACACGCGTAGTGGCTGCACAATACAACGCGCCGAGAGGGACGGCAGATCTCGGTCGCATGAACGGCTATATTTTCAAACAAACATTAGCGGCCATTAACAGCGGAAGAGGCTACGATATAGATACTTACACCCGGATGCTCAGAGAGACAGTTTACTCGCCCAAGCCAGCAACGCCTGTGAGTCCCCCCACAAATCCTTTTGAAACACGACTAGAGGTTTGGAAACTCTCGACTTTCAGGGCCACCGAGCAATTGGTTGCAGAAGGCTACAACCCTCTCGTTTTGGATATGTGTAACGCTTACAGTGTGGGAGGAAATCCTAAATCGTGCGGTGCCCAAGAAGAGACCTTATGTAGGCAATCGACTCTTTTTCCGGCACTTGTACAAGTCGCAGGAAATGACAGCTATTATCCCCATCCCCTGAAAGCGGGATGGATTTGCGTTCCGCATGTTCAATTTTTCCGCGCTGATCCTACTGATGGTTATGCATTCCTCCGAAAGCCTGTTGTCTGCGACATGTTTGTTTCCGCAGCCTATAACTGCAATAGATCTCACGGAATTCACTGCGATATGCCCGCTACTGACACAGAATATCGCGAAGGAACTAAGCAAAAAATGCGCGATATATGCAGAACAGCCGTTCGAAACGGCAACGATTCTCTTGTGTTAAGCGCGTTTGGGTGCGGCGAATTCGGGAACGATCCTATACTTATAGCAACGCTATACGGGGAAGTCTTAAGCGAAAGGGAATTTGCCGGTGCATTCAGAAGAGTTGTATTTGCTATCATCGACCCGGCTGGATCTCCAGATGGCCCTGGCAATTTTGAAGTCTTCCAATTAATGCTCTCAAGTCCACCTTCAGCCCCATCCCCAATGCCTTCAGCATCCCCTGGCATTCATGCACCGGCAAAGCGCCCCTCGGTACCAACGTCAGCTTTTAACAGCGGTCCAAGCCCTAGTTCTTCCTCTTCTTCTTCATCCTCTTCATCTTCATCTTCATCTTCATCGTCATCGTCTTCATTGTCATCGTCATCGTCTTCATCGTCGCCATCTTCCCGCCCGCCAACAACTCCTGCTCCGGATTGGAAAGCGCAGTTTAGAAGATTTGGCGAAAGTATTATGGCCGCTGCCGATCTACGCGGAAGCCGCAAGACTATTTTAACTGCTTTAGATGAATCTGATTCTTTGTCCTCGTTTAAAGCTCGGCTTCAAACGTTTGCAGACAATGCAAAAACAAATACAAAACCCTATCTTGATGAAACCGCTTATGCCTGCGCAAAAAGAACTTGGGAAGTAATGGAAAGACACGCCTCTGTTAGGGGTCCCAGCCCGAGTTTTGCATCGTCTTCTTCCCGCCCGCTAAAAGGCCCTGCGCCTGTCTTTAGAAGTTCCGGCCCGAGTTTTTCATCATCATCATCATCTTCTTCTTCTTCTTCTTCATCGTCGCCATCTTCCCGCCCGCCAACAAGTCCTGCGCTAGATTGGAGAGCGCAGTTTAGACAATTTGGTGAAAGTATAATGGCCGATGCCGATCTACGCGGAAGCCGCATGACTATTTTAAGAGCTTTAGATGAATCTGATTCTTTGTCCGCGTTTAAAGCCCGGCTTCAAACGTTTGCAGACAATGAAAAAACAAATACAAAACCCTATCTTGATAAAACCGCTTATGACTGCGCAAAAAGAACTTGGGAAGAAATGGAAAGACACGCCCCTGTTAGGGGTTCCGGCCCAAGTTCTTCATCTTCTTCTGGTCCGCGAACAAGTAGCGCTCCAGATTGGAGAGGAAAATTTATACAAATACTCACATCCAGATTAAGCGACTCGGGTCAACGCACAACTGTTTTATTAGCTTTAGAAAGTCGCCCGAGGATTTCTTCGTCTCAATTCAGAGCCCTGCTTGATAGATTAAAAGGTGAGCCTCAGCAAGGGGTGCCCAAAAGGCATTGGATCAATGGCAGTGTGTATAGTCGGGCAATAGAGGCATTGGAAGAAGCAGAAAAAGGCGGATCCGATTCGTCATCTGGAGCCCCCATCGACCATGACCCAAGCGCATGGGCAGCGCGATTCAAGGCGCAGCTTGCTGATTGGGGTAACGGAGGAAGGAGGGAAGCCGCTCGAATGAACCGCCCTATTTTCCATCAAACGTTGCAAGCTATTGCAGCTGGAAAACGCTTCGATAAAGGGCTTTATGAACGTATGCTCCGCGAGGCGGCTTACTTGCCCCGTACGGAGCCGGTGGCTCCTTCTAGAGCGCCGGTTGCAACACGATTTGAGGTTTGGGATCTCTCGACGTTCCGCGCTGTCGAGGAACTCGTTCGACAAGGCTACCGTCCCCTCGCTTTGGATATGGGAAACGCCTATACTGTAGGAGGAAACCCTGAACAAGCTAGTTCTCAAGAAGAGACCTTGTGCAGGCAATCGACTCTCTTTCCAGCTCTTACAAAAGTCGCCGGCAATGACAAGCTTTATTCCACACCCTTAAGACAGGGAGGGATTTTTGTTCCTCACGTTCAATTTTTCCGCACCGATCCGGATAATGGTTATGCGTTCCTTCCAGTGCCTGTACCCTGCGATGTGTTTGTTTCCGCAGCCTATAACTGCAATACAGCACATAAACCAGGGCCTCATGGGCCGGGCTGCGATAGGCCGACTTCCGAAAGAGAATATGTCGAAGGCACTATGGAAAAAATGCGCGATCTATGCAGGACTGCAATTCGAAACGGCAACGATGCCCTCTTATTGAGCGCGTTTGGATGCGGCGCATTCAAGAACGATCCTAGACTCATAGCTGATCTATACCAGAGAGTTCTGAGCGAACCAGAATTTGCAGGCGCCTTCAGAATAGTCGTTTTTGCCATCATTGACCCACAAGATTCTGGCAATCTCGCAGCCTTCCAAAGAGTGTTCAAATCCACATGATGCTAATTTAAATAATTAATTTGAGGAATAGTCAATGTCAAGTTTATCTATCTCGAGCCGTCCAAGCAGCGTTGATCCCGCGATGCTAAATAGAATGCAGGTTATACAAAACAAGGTGCGGACGTGCCAATACCACGTTACACACAGTTTAGATACGGCCTCTTTACAGAGTGAGGTCGCTATTTGCAAAAGGGCTATTGCTGATCTCCAGATAGACATGACCAACGTACGAGACGAGATGACAGAATTAGACTTTGGGATATTGGACAGAGATTTTAAGTGTCTAGAAAACCGTTTCAAGTGCGCAGTTATCCGTCAGACAAGAGTGCTACCAGCCTTTTCTTCTTCTACCACACCTCCAACGACGGAAGCAGTTGAAAGAGCAAGAGCTGCCATGGAAGAGTTTGAAAGAATCCGAACAGATGCCTTAAAAAGCGCACTAGAAAGAATGTCTGCAATGCTGAAAGAGGAAGCGGCTCTAGAAAAAGCGGCGCGGAAAGAAGATGCGGCCCTAGAGAAAGCAGCGCGGAGAGAAGACGCTGCTCTAGATAAAGCAGAGCGGCAGGGGCTTGCTAGAGTAGTAGGCGCAGGATTGGCTAAAGTAGGCGCAGGATTGGCTAAAGTAGGCGCAGGATTGGGTAGAGTAGACGAAGCATTGGCTAGAGCGCAAGAAGCGATAGCTAGACCAGCACCTATTGCTAGTTCAAGCTCGAGTTCTTCGCACTTTTATTCTGAACGAAATGCGCAGGCTCTGACACGCCAGTTTCTCGCCTTGAAAGCCGCGACTGCAGAACGATCTGGATATTCCGTTGCTTTAACAGGCGCATCACCACCGGCCTTACGCATAAATATCACACCGCACGGAACACCTGGTAAATCGATTGGTCTTGACATGTCTACTGTAAAGACGTGCGATTGCTGCCGCTCATGTTTCGAACACACTTTTAAACAAGAGCCTGCCGATTCACTAGCCAGACAGCTGTCCTCGAGACTTCGACCACACAGCGCATTTGCCGTATGGTCGCGTAGCGGAAACTTGCTTTTGGTGCCTGATACTTTTGATCCAGCAGTAAAAGCAACCGACCACCGTCACTTATTTCAATTAAGCGAACCCCAACTCACAAAGGTCTTTTCTGCAGTATTGGAGACGCTAGATTTTCTCCGGTCCTCGGTCCCAACTTATCAACCGAATATCGAGTGGCACGTAGGAACAGACGGTGCTCAATCCGTAGCGCTTTTGCATACAAGGATCCAAGGACTGCCTTCTTCTATCCGAAGATAATAGTTGATGAAGGAGGCCTTGGCCTCTTTCACTTAATTATCACCACAGAGCGCACAGAGGAAGAATTGGACCTATTTATCTTCTTCTGTGCGCTCTGTGGTAAAAACTTAAATCTTCAAAGAAGTCTATTTTTTAAAGTCGGCTGGATACCGTAGATTTCCTATGCCGCCCCAGGGATTGGAGAAAACCGTAAAGGTAATATTCAACTTATCTAAAACCGTGAAACGCTCGGATAATCCTGGAACTGTCTCTTTCATGCGCTCTTGATGCACGGCTTGCACAGCGGTTTCTACAACATATTTTTTTATACGTTCAGCGAGTGCAGAGGGGCATTCAATTTTAAGGGAGGCCATATGATTGGCCAGGGATATGTGGACTGTGTAATAGTCGCGATCGATCTCGGTGCGGCTAAAAGTATAAACGTGACTTGCAGTCACGCGTGGTGAACTGCTCGAACTAGAGGCGCTCGAAACCGAGGGAGGCGGAGGTGGTGCAGACGAGGGTCCGCTAGTCGATGCAGACGCTTCAAAGGTCGGCGTTGGGGGCGCAATGCTCGTCATCCCTGTGGTAACTGATGGGGATGTTCCGTTTATTTGTCCTATTGGTCCAGTCATATAAA
>Ga0206803_1171_pt1 | contig 11595 bp, 11 predicted proteins | sample Alteio_BWOrgCont_61_FD_152909 | JGI IMG/M metagenome (GOLD analysis project Ga0206803, IMG submission 152909) | Enriched cells from forest soil in Barre Woods Harvard Forest LTER site, Petersham, Massachusetts, United States -... | ecosystem: Environmental > Terrestrial > Soil > Temperate forest >... | reverse complement strand
CATCCGTGATCTGGCAACCGTAAGCTGCAAGTTGAGTGAGATTCTTCAGCTCTTGAAGTTCCCTCAAGCCAGCGTCGGTGACGTGAGTGCAACTTTGAATGTGAAGTGTCCTCAAATTCTTCATGCCACTGAGGTGAGCTAGACCATCGTCCGTAATTTCCGTTTTGCTCAAGCCGAGGCTGATAAACTGCTTCATTTCCCGCAGTACAACGAGGCCGGCGTCAGTGATCTCCGTCTGGCTGATGTTAAGTTCTTTCAGCGACTTCAGAATTACAATATGTTCAAGGCCACGGTCCGTGAGATTCGTTCGGGTGATGGAGAGCCTTTCAAGGTCGCTAAACGCCTGCAAGTGCTTCAGGTCATCTTCGTTCACCTTCATGCCGTCAATTTCAAGCCGTGTGAGCTTTTTCAGGCTGACTAATTTCTCCAGTGAAGCTGTGGTGAGCCTCTCATTATTGTTCAGGAAAAGCTTTTCCAGATTTACCAGCGATGAGAGAAGCCGGATGCCGTCGTCGGTAATCTCGTTGCAGTGGAATAAATGGACGTTTTCAAGCTGATTCAATTCGCTGATATGCTTCAAACCGGTATCTGTGATCTCGCTTTCTTCCATGTCCACCCGCTTGAGGTGCGATATTTCGTGAAGACGAGCCAGCCCGGCATCAGTTACGTCGGTTTTGTGAAGAGTCAATTGTTCCAGCTTCGGAAATCGCTTGAGCGTCTTTAACCCTTCATCCGTGACTGACTGGTTCCAAATGACGATCCCCTTCATTCCGACATCTTCGAGAAAATGAAGTTGGTCGTCCGAAAGCGTCTGTTTGCGCAAGCTGAAGAACAGTGTCCCCAGTTTGGAAATCTGGCGAAGCAGTTGAGCGTCACTCGCAATCAGTTCACGGGAAAAATGTACGTTCACAAGACCCGCCTGCTTGTCTAGCGTGACGTTGACTGACGGAAAGCGAGTTCCACCGGCTGCCTTGAGTGCTTCAAGAGCCGGAAGTTCATCGTCGTTAAGGATTTCGCTTAGTTCTGTATCGAGTCGCTGCCCGTATGTCGGAAACGGTGCGGAAACGACAAATGCCAAAAAGGACGCCATTGTGAAAATGGAGCTTCGCACGTTCAGTTCTCCGAGGGAGGCGGGATCTCTCGTATTTCGTCGTTTAGGAGTGTCGTCGTTCAGCCTCTTTCGACGTCGAGGTTTCCCATCCGTCTTTTCCCAACTTGTTGAGTTTTTCTTCAATCTCTTTTGCATCGGTAGTATAGAATCGGAGCATGTTGTATTCCCATCTGACGGCAGGAACCGTGTCCCTATCCTTCTCCTGTCCGAACGCATGACTCCACTGTATCAGTGGAACCGCAGCGACGGCGGCGAAGAGAAGGGTGGCAGCAACGTAGAACCGTGGGTGTTTCACGATGATTCTCCAAAATGAAGTGGGGACATTGATCGGTCGCCCGTTGATTGTCGCCCGGATCACTGAGAACGCAAGGTGGATTCCTTGACTTGCCAAGTATCCGTTGGCGAGAAAACCGTGGACTCTGGAAAGGTTGCTGACAGTTGCCTCTGCGGCGGTGTGATTGGGATTGAAAAGCGACCGCCCCGGCGATAAACCGGGGCGTATTCGTTTCGTTGATGGGGCGAGAAATTGGCTTGCGACTGGAATCAAACAATGCGACTCCCGGAACTGCATCGTAAATTACTCGAAAACTACAATCACTTTCACGACCGGCCGCCGAGTATTCGTGAATTGATGTCCATGTCTGTAATCAATCACATCGCTTTACTCATGATATTCGGAGCGTTTGTCTCAATTTCGCTTGCATTTGACGAGACGTATTTTGCCACAGGTTTGGTGGGTGTAATTCTTGGAGCATTCGGCCGAGATCTCGGCTGGTATCGAAGGACGGTGCAGTTATGGCCGCTTCAGAACGTCATCTTGGACTGGAATAAAATCGATGAAATCTTGACTGTCGATTGCGAACAATGACGATCATACGTTCCACTGCCGGGACAACACCCAATGTCCGACTTCTTCCACGGCTGGCGACGGAAAGCGGGGTGCGTCACGCTCGTCATATCATCCGTGGCAATGGCTGCGTGGATTCGGAGCCGAGCAATAGAAGATGCCTTTGAGTTTTCACTTTCACGACGACCACAAGTAATCGTTTCGAGTCACGGCAAAATTGAATGGCTTTGGTTTGATGACTATGCCATATCTTCATTTTCTCCGGCCCCAGCCATTCCTGCGTTCCCATTGTCAAGCAGAACGCTCTCGCCAATCTCAAACTTCTACTTTGACGACCCTGAATCCAGATGGCAGTTGGAGTGGTACGGATTCTACTCCAGCGACAGCAGCCTAGTCTTACGGCGGTTCTGCGTTCCCTATCAATTCGTTACCATCCCCCTGACGCTGCTCTCTGCCTACCTGCTTCTCTGGCCGGGCAAGCGACCAGAACGGAAGTCGAAAGCGCCAGTAGAGGGCAAATGATGTCCGACTTCTTCCACGGTTGGCGACGAAAGACGGGGTGTGTCCTGCTCGTGATGGCGTTTGTATTAGCTGGATTGTGGACGAGAAGCTTTTATCACGCGGATCAGCTCAGCTACGCGACCGGCAAGCATTCGGTGGAGAAATTGCATTCAGGAAACGGCTTCGCTGTTTGGATGTCATACGATGTTGTCTGGGACCAGCGGTTCCCAGCGATTGAATGGAATTGGGTATATCCAAAGGATGCGTACTTTAATGATCAAGGTGCTGCTAACGGCTCCAAAATGGAATGGCAATTCAATTGGCTGTGCATTGGATCGGGGAAAGTTGCGAATAACTCGAATAGAGTGCGTTTCATTTCTTACTGGTCGATCACCATCCCCCTGACTCTTCTTTCGGCCTATCTGCTTCTCTGGCCGGGCAAACGACAGGAACGGCAGGTAAAGGCGCCCGTAGAGAACAAATAATGTCCGAACTCTTCAATGGCTGGCGACGAAAGGCTGGGTGTGTTGCGCTGGTGATGGCGTCCGTTGTTTGCTGCTGCTTGACACGGAGTTTATACGTCTTCGACAGGTTGGATATGCAGGTCAGCGAATACCTGCGCATCCACCTTTTCTCGGAAGCGAATGTCGTTGTTTTTTTCACAGACCGCGACACGTATCCCGCAGAATTGGATATTGTGGACTTCGCCCCTTGGAGTCCCGTTCCCACGTGGAGATCATTTGAGAATGATCCGGACGTGGCCTATAGAGACTGTCCTGCTTTTCGCCGCGAGCAGTTAAGGACTTGCGCCACGTTCTTCCCCGGTTGGAGCAACCTTCTTACGGAGTGTGAGGAGATTGTGAATCAATACCGCCAGGCCGGTATCGATCCGTACGCGTTCCAAGCCACGCCCTGTGTGACAACGAAGTGCGCGGTGTTCCTTCAGATCTGCGAAGCTGCGTTCCACAATTTGGCCGCGTGTCTTCAACATGGCCTTGGCTGCGGGAGTTTCCATTTTGATGCGGTGAGCCACGATCTGATCTTCGTACTCACTCCGCCGCAATTGGCGACCTTCCTTGCTGTTTGTACAGGCCGCTCGACAGGGACAGGCCGCACAGTCTGCTGGGTTGGCCTTGAAGCGTTCGAGTTGTTCCTCATAGCCATCTGCTCGCCGCCGTTTTTCTGTGCCCAGGAGCTTGAGACGCCTGTGTGCCGGACATTCGTATTCGCGATCCTCGGCATGCCACACAAACTGATCCTTGTCGTAAAAGATCTTCGCTGCCGGTTTGCTGAAGTCATTCACTTTCCACGGACCGATCAGTTCGACTCCCTGCTCTTCGGACCGTGCCAGGTTTCGTCCCGTGATGAATCCCGAATCAGCGGTCACTTCTTTGAGGCTGCGGCCGGTGAGTTCTTTCGTGCGCTGGATGATTGGAATCAAGAGCGGTGTGTCTTGGCTTTGAGCAAACACGGCATATCCCAAAATCAACGAGCTCTCGCGGTCCGTGACAAACAGCGAGTTGTACAACGGTCGGAAGACCTTGAATTTGTCGGGAGCCAGCGCCGCCTCAGGATCGGTGACACTGACCACCACACGGTCCTGAGACGCTCTTTCCGAGGGGATTTTGTGTGCATTCGCCTCCAGTCTGCGTTGCAAGAATTCCTGCGCCCGCAGGTAACGCGCCCGTTGTTGCGTCCGCCCGCGCGGCGTCTTGGCCATCCATTGCCGCGAATCTTTCAGCGGTTGTTTGCGTTCGTCGCAATCAAGTGACTCTTCCAAATGTCGCAGTCGAGACGTCACCTGCTTCTCATTGAATAACCGATGCCTCGAAGCACTCGCGGCAATCAAGGTGCCATCCACGACACCACGCGTCGCACTGGTGATGTTTGCTTCCACGGCCTCCCCCAGGATCTGCGAAATCCACAAATCCAGAAAGGGGGCAATCCGATCACGAAACTGATACCAGACACCACGAGCTGGGCGAATTCCCTGACCAATCCACAACATCGGTATCGACTCGGACTGATGACGATGCCACTCACTGGGCGAGCAATGTCCGGCGTGTTTTTCCACCAGGACCATCGCGAGCATCAATTCCGGCGGATAGGGGGCCGAACCACGTCCAGAATACGACTTCCGTAACGCCCCCAGATCCAGACCTGCCACGCCATCCTTGATGACCCTGACGATATGATTGGCATCCAATTGCTCGTCCCAATGTCTCCACAGTTCAGATTCAATCGGTGCAGGTGGGTTCTGAAAACGGACCGCTTCCTCCGCATCACAGCGGTTGGTAAAATGCCCCATGATGAACTTCCATGTTCATGAGGAATGGAATGGTGAGACTGACCATTCTCTCTCGAACGTGGAAGTTCGTCATCTAGAATCCGCCAATAACTCCTTGCGCCGCAATCCCCAAAAGCAGGACAGTCTCTATAGCACGTGGGAAAATGTCCGCTGGAGCTGGCGGCTTTTTGGTTTTGGTATTGGAGAAGACTGATCATCTGGTCAGGTGCAAGTCAAGACCGGCAAAATGGTCGATGTTCCCGAGATTGCGCTTTATCATATTTGCATGATTCCGTATTGGATGGTTGCCGTCCCACTGACTCTCTTGTCGGCCTACCTGCTTCTCTGGCCGGGCAAGCGATCGGAGCGGAAGGCGAAAGCACCTGTAGAGGACAATTGATGTCAGAATTCTTTCACGGCTGGCGACGCAAGGCAGGGTGCGTCCTGCTTGTCATGGCGTTGGTATTCATGGGCGGATGGATCAGGAGTCGGATTATCGAAGATAGGGTGGAGTATTCTACGCGAGAGGACACGACTGATATTTGGATATCATCCGATAACGAATTCGGGGTGATCAGGCATTTTGTTGATCAGGAGAAATACTCGAAGATCAATCCCGATGAAACCATTACCTTAGGCCCGTCGTATCCCACTTGGTCAACAGCACCGTCAGGCACCGCAGAGTTCTCGTCTCTCAATGGGCGACGGCGATGGTTGGGAATTGGGATCGCAGACATGGAAACGGACGACGGCTCAGGGTACATGTGTGTGACGGCCTGTTACTGGTCTATCGCCCTTCCTCTGACGCTTCTCTCCGCCTACCTGCTTCTCTGGCCGGGCAAGCGGTCGGAACGGAAGGTGAAAGCAAATCCGGATTGAAACCGAACAAATGAAGCGCCGTCATCAAGACAATTGCGAGTGGATCATGCTTGAGGCGACGACGGACGCTTCAGATGCACCGCACGAAACGGTCCGGGAGAAAAAGCGTCGGCGACAAACCCAGAGATCCATCCGCATTCTTGCTTCCGGTAAGCCATTGAGCCCCAAAGCAACCGACACTTTTCGACGAAGCCTATACGATCTTTCCAAATTCTGTTGCATCTGCAAGACACGTATGCGACTGGATTCTGTTCAGTCAGATTCAGGCCCACAGGGGCCATTGGCAATCCTCGTTGTGGATCGGCTCGCCTGCCCATCCTGCGTCAGAGTCGCCCTGGACACGATTACACGGGAGAGGGCAATCTTTCTGCCTTGGAAGCGTAAGACAAGCCTCCCCCAGTCCCATACGGCGAGATGATGCAAATTCTTGACGTGGACGCGCTCCAATGTGTCGGCCGTCCATGGAAAAGGACCGCTTTTGGCGCTACTGGCGAGTTCGAAGCGGCCATTGATGTGATCTATTGAACGCTCTTCCCTGCAAGCGACGTTAGCATAATAATTCATTTTTCGACTGAACAAGAACACGGCCTGATGTTACGTCTGTATTGGCAAGACCAGAAAGCTCCCCGCTTTGGATCACCATTGGGTGACCGCACTATCCCTGATGCTTTTGGCCATCGCCACCGGCTTCCTTCTGCCGCTTGTCCAAGTTGTCGAGAAAATCGGGGCCACGCAGTCGTGCCGCCCTATCAAGCTTTGGTTCGTTTCGGCTGCTTTCAACGAATGCAAACAATTCCTTCTCGGCGATTCTGTAGCGATTCTCTCCCGATGATGTGCCGCCAACGTTGACAGTGGTCAAATGGCCGTAGGCAATCAACTGGCGAACGTGGTCGTCGGTGATTCCAAGGTACTCTGCGACGTCACTGATCTTGAGCCTCCTGCGGCCATTCTCCTCCGGCTTCAGTGGGGGAAACCAATCGATAACCACTCGTGGCTTAGGCTTGCAACGTCTACGAGGAGAAGATGGAGCGACATGCACTCTCCTCTGTTCGAGGAACTGACGCAACGAATCGTCGGGGATTCGGAGCCTCCTTTTCTTTCCTCTCCTCAAGCTGACGTCGATGGCATCCAGCTCACCCGAATTCACGAAGTGCGTGACGCTTTCGATAGCGACCTGCAACATTTCGGCAACTTGCTTCACCGTGTACATCATGATTGCCACTCACGTCGGGACGCAGTATTTCCCGCGGCAGCTCCTTCCGGATTTCCTAAACCGCGCCAGTCTCGGCGCGATGCCGCAGTCGCACTGCTGCAATCATACATTTTCACTGTCTTGGTCGTGGATGCTCAATTCCTTGCAACACCAATGAATGAACTCCGCCAGACCTTGTCGATCGCGACAAGCACCAGGCAGTTGCCACCAGGTTGATCGCCGGCAGCTCACCAACACCCGGTCCCGTGCGGGTCGCCGGGCGGGCGGCTGAACGGAACGGGAAAAGTGTCGGGTACGGGTTCGCCTTGCCCACTGCCTACGTTCCAAGTGCGAGTTTTCACGCACATTCTTTTCGTCGCCAATCGCGGGGGGGAATCGTGCCAGGGCCAATGCCACTATCGCCGACTGGCGGTTTCCGCGTCGACGTCACGCGCTGAACTGCAGCGCCGTCTTGCTCGTCGACCGAAGGGTGATCAGGAATGGCAATTCTAAGATGGATCGGCGGATCAGCCGATATGAGACGTTTGCCCTTGGGATCGATGCCATTGACTGTAAAGTCTCCCCAATCAATCAATTGTCGACTGCGCCTCAAGCGCACACTGCCACTTACCAACTGGCGACAACAAATGGCACTCACACAAATGCAGCTCATCCAGTCTCTGGGCGAGGCGATGGCTTGGTTTGAGCGTGAGATGAATTGGGGAGTGCCGCCAACTGAGCTTCGCCATTTGTGTGGCCGCATCGGTGAACTCTACGCGGCAGTGATCACAAACGGGCAGATGGCTACGGAAGTGAACCAAAAAGGCTATGACGTCGTCAGTTCCGAAGGAGAGCGAATCTCGGTCAAGACGACCGCGATGATGGGATCCGGCGGTCATATATCATTCAACGCCAATTCTCTTGGGTGTGTGGACCGAGTAGTCGTCCTGCGGGTCAACACAGAAGAGATGCAAATTGAGACTCTCTTGAATGCTCCGATCGCTGACGCAATCAGTATGATGACGCCGGACGTTGAAGGAAAGCGGACGATTCCGATTGGGCGAATGGTCAAGAAGCCTGCATCACGTGGAAGCATCCGATCCGTGAAGGAGGTTGCATTCCTAGATTACGTTGTCCGCGAATTGGAGACTGGCACCATTGAAGTCGAGCATGCTGGTGAGTTGATTGTCCCCGCCAAGCCGGTGTTGAGAGAACTTGCCAGGCAACTCAGCATCGCCCTGCTCAACAGCAACGACAACGCACTTAACACGCGGCAACTTGGCAGCCAGATCATCAAAACGGTGCAAGAGCTGAAGGCATCCCCGGCCGATGAAGTGGAGCATACCTGACGATTCCGCCACCCTCGATCGTGATGATGAATCCGAGGAGTCGCGATCTTGATCTACACCATTTAGCAAGTGGCCGAAATGTTGCAGATCCATGAAGCGGGCGAGCGTCAGCTACACCGCACGTCGTCATCGGATTTTTGGCGGCTCAAATCCCCGTGCGCGTCCATCGTTTCCGTGGCAGCGATCGTCATCGCTGGAATCTGTTGTGTCCGGTACTCACTCACACGGGAGAGCGGAAACTCCATCAGGGGGGCGTCGGTTCACCGTAGACGCCCCACGCGCGCGATTCGACACACTTTCTTGCTGCGCCGGATGGGGATTGATGCCACGGCCTGTCAGCCAGCCGGGGGCCGTTCCAGGGCGGTTCAAGAATGCGTGCCTGCAAATGGCGTGACTTAGGGTTTCACTGATATCAGCGCGAAAGATGTTCCAGGGTTGGACTGCGTCAATTCTTGATTGACATACCACTTGGAACGGCTTGTGCCATCATAACGGCGTGCTCATTGACGCCTGCCCATGGGTGCGCAGTTCATGTTTGCGACTAATGAAAATGGCAGGGCAGTGTCATTTTTCACGCCAGCGGCATCAAGACGGAATGTCTCGCAGCCGACGAAACCCCCCTCCCCAATGGAGCCGTCGGACAAAAACGAACCCTCAATCGCGACCCCCACCAACGGTCGCTTCCGGACCGTTCCTCACATTGATTACGGTTAACAGCCCATTCATCACTTCCCATAAACGAACAAACCCCGGTTGATTGCCGGGGTCATTCGGATTCCATACGAATCACCGTTTCCACCCTTGCCTGAGTTCCCGTAGTTCCCACAGTCCCAGCGATTTGTCACTGAACCCACCTCCACCATCCTTGCAATCTTCATTGATGATCAACTTGGGCGCAGGCAATCGGAACGGTTCTGCACACAGATCCAACGGTCGCCAATTTCCCATGCGGATATCATGGTTCGTGCGCCCGGGGAAGTGAGTCGCCAAAAGCCATCTCGCATCGGTCGAAGTGAAGTTGGTCAACGCCTGGTGGATCTGTTCGTATGGCAGATGCACCAGACAATCACGTGTCAGGATCAAATCGACAGCAGGCAACCGATCCGTGCAGACGTCCATTTTCTCAAATCGGCGATCTGGATAGCGGTCTCTGCACTGGTCGATCAGCGCAGGCACGACGTCGGCGCCAATGTATTGCAGATCTCCAAGATCGACTTGCGCCATCCAGTTATGATCTCCGCAAGGAATGTCCAGGACTGAGCGCACCTGCAACTCCCGGCAGAGAATCGAAATGATGCGGCGAATCAGCGCCGTGGCCTCGACCGTCGAGCCAGGACCACTTGTCGTCTCGCCGCCACTCCATCCGCCGGAGGCATGAATGGCTGAGAACACCTGTTGTGATGAGCAGGAAGATTCCGTCGACCGTGCAGTTCCGACTGGAATCGGGGTCACATTCGCAAAATGTTCAAAGCACTTGAGCACGTCGCCGGATTTGCGAAAGTGTTTGGACCCTTCAGAAGTCCACCACTTCGGCCCGGAGCTGTGTAACAATCGCTGTCGGGTGTTCAGGCGACGATGCGTTACGTTTAATCGCCCGCCTTCGATGCTTGCGATATCCACCGTCTCGTTCCTCGACCATCCCGTGGAGTTACACCAAATCGCCTCCGGCAGAAGTTCGATGTCACTCTGCTTGTTCAGCAGCGAAGCAATGGCGTTTAACAGACCCTGGTCACCGTGGCCAGGAAAACCAAATGGCTTGCCACCCCCCGATGAATATCCCGCAAAACGGCTGGTAAACTCCCACAAAGCCACCAGATCCCAATGCTTTCTCAAGTTCAGGCAAAGAAAACCACTGTTAAAATAGGGGAACCGTGTGCCGACGAGACTCGGACTGTAAACCGCGCATCGTTCATCAAAACCGAAAGGTTCCTGTCCGTCTTGCGACGTCACAATTCTTCCCTTGTCGCCAAATGCAAAGACATCGTCCAACCGCGAGAGCAGCACTAAATCTGCGTCTAGCAGGCAGGCGGTGACCACGCTTCCCGCGAGATATGACAGTACACACTGCTTGGCTTCCCATGCCCCACCGGGCGGATAAGGAAAGTCGCGACTGTCAATGAGCGTGAGGCTGGACCCTAATGGATGCGTCTTTAACGCGTCGAACGAGTCGGCAGAGAAACCGACACTCACGACGAACGTACGCAACTCGCCACCATGGTAAGCGTTGATGCTGTTGAGCAGAGCCCAGAGACCCGGGAAATAACGGTCGTCTGCTGTAATGACGAATGCGTGTTGATACATAATAACTACAGCCCCGAGCACAAGAATTGCGCGAATCCACACGAATCTGAAACGAAGTGAGAAGCCAGAATAAGGAATGCAGAAACTGGTGCTCTGTCACAGCTTGATCTTCGGGTCATGTGCCACTTCCCAGAAGCAGTGCTCTCGCAAGGAAGTCTGAAAAACACTGTTTGACGCAGAGCCGTCAAACAGTGGCATCCGAATCCTTAGTCGTGGCAAGGCACTGGCCTTCGTGCGGCCGTTCGTTATACGTCAGCCCGCCCCCTTCGTAGTACGTTTCGATCGCGCGAATGACGTCATCCGGCGTGATGATGTGCATGCACTTGGGGATTTGCAGATCTTCGCGGACCGCGACGGGGTCGACGCACAGGTCGCGGTCCTTGCGGTCGCCGTCGCCCACGGGCTGACAGCGCGACTTCCAGCAGCCGCCGTGTTCGCAGCAGGGGAGCGCTCCGTTGCGGTGCAGGAATTGATGGTGAGGATACGCTTCCCAGTGAGACGGTTCCCGGCCCCCGGCGATCACGACGCAGGCCCGGTTTCTCGGGCGGCCCGGCCGGGTTTCCACGGCGGCGGCCAGGTGCATCGCAAACGTCACCGGGCAGACCACTCCGTCGGCGTGATACATCAACCGCACGAACTGACGCGTATCCGTCTTGCCGATCAGGTTGATGACTCCACGTAGCGGCGGGTGCCAGTGAGACGCCTCGCCACACTGTACGAACTGGATGCGGCCGCGGAAATGGTCGACGACGGTTTGGTACCAGTCGGGATTCCACCATTTGGCCGTGAAGTCGTATTTTCCGCCGGCCATCATGATCCAGAACCGCCCCTGAAAATCCAGTTCCTGGACTTGCGACATCCAGCTCTTTTCCACGTCGGAGATGTGAATGTCCCCCTTGAATTCCGTCAGCGGGATGCGCAGGCCGAGCTGTTGTTCCAGGAATTGGATGTAACCGTGAATGAAATGGTAGGGAAGCGAATTACAGTGATTAATCAGTGGGTACTGCATTTCGATCACGCAGACTCCGGGATCGCCTTCCTTGAGCGCGGTCAGGTACGGATTATTTTCCCACAGGCCAGTGGCCGAAGTCCGCACGTCGATCTCAAATCGACCAGGATGCGCCTTCT
>Ga0206803_1169_pt1 | contig 11712 bp, 6 predicted proteins | sample Alteio_BWOrgCont_61_FD_152909 | JGI IMG/M metagenome (GOLD analysis project Ga0206803, IMG submission 152909) | Enriched cells from forest soil in Barre Woods Harvard Forest LTER site, Petersham, Massachusetts, United States -... | ecosystem: Environmental > Terrestrial > Soil > Temperate forest > O... | reverse complement strand
TGGGCACAACCGGGCCTATGGGCTCGGGCTTGCCCCAATTCGGATTTCCACGACGCTTTGCCATTGGGTGTCCTTAAAAAGGGTAGATTTGCTTCTTCCTCGGACGCTCGCTTGGGGGTAGCTGCTGTGCTGCTTCTGAGTCCTGAGGCTTTCATTCACTACTCTTCTATTCTAGGGATATTTTATTCAAAAATCAATAGTAATCGGATGCAAATCTGGTGCACCCTACATACTTTGTGCGAAAGACCTGGAGCAAACATCCGTTTGCAAGTCAGAGACTTAGACTCGGAAAACCTTTCCAGCAATACGAGTAGTTACTCGCCGCCCTCACATCAAGGTGGGAGGATGGATGTTATGACGACAATTGTGCGCATTGCGACGGTCGCTTCGGCCATCCTTTGTGCCGCTTCTGCGGCCGTTGCCGTGCAGCTGAAAGTCAGCCGCGAAGCTCTCCAGCGGACCCTCCAGCAGCAGCTTTTCACCGGCCCCAACGGACGCTATTACCTGAGAGGCTCGCCTCAATCGGGCTGCTTCGTCTTCGCGGAAAACCCGCTAGTCCGTTTCGAGCAGGACCGGATCGTCGTGCGCATGAAGACTCACGCCAAAGTCGGCACCAGCTTGCGCGGGGTATGTGCCGGCATTGCGCTCGCCCCCGTATCGGAGGTGTCCTTGGCTCCCGATTGGGAGGGCGAGACCCTCGGTTTTCGCGACGCGCGCCTGGAGACGATCAGCGAGCAGCGCGAGCTCAACTTTCTGCTCACGCCGTTCCTGAGCCACACCGTTCCCGCAAGCATGAAAGTGAACGCAGCGGAGCTGCTGCGCAAAGCACTCGAAGGCTCCACCGCAGGCTCGGGATACAAGGTCACGCTCGATCGATTGAAGATTCATTCGATTCAGATTCAAGGCGACGATGTAGTGGTGGACGTGGACGGTGACCTGAGCGTGAAGTGATCAACCCGGCACCTCTGGGGTATGGTTGAGGCGCGGGTCCCGCCGGCCCTGATGTCGAGCTTCTATATCAACTCGCTTTCAGGTGCTTGAGCAATCCGTTTGAAAGGAAAACGCATGCGTTCGGGTCTTGCCGTTCGTTCGATTCTGGTCCTGCTGCTGACTCCCTCCAGCGGTCTTCTTTACTCGCAAAAGACCCTCAATCCCTACGATGCGGTGAATCCGTTCATTGGCACGGCCGGTGGCGGAAACACATTTCCCGGCGCGACTCTTCCCTTCGGCATGGTGCAATGGAGCCCCGACACCAACGCCGATGCCTGGTACAAGTACGACGAGAAAACAATCCGAGGCTTCAGCCTCACGCATATTAGCGGCGCAGGCTGCCCGCTCTACGGCGACTTCGACGTGCTGCCTGTCACGGGGACGCTAGAGGAGAGTCCAGGCAAGGACCTGGCGCCCTATGTCGTCGCCTTCGATCACAACAACGAAGAAGCGCACCCCGGCTACTACGCCATCACGCTCGGCAACGGCGTGCGGGTCGAGATCACGGTGACGGAACGCGCCGGCATCGCGCGCTTCACGTTCCCGGCAGGCTCGCCGGCACGGCTGCTCGTCAACGCCGGATCAAGCGCAAATGAGATTATCGATAGCTCGCAAGGAAAAGTGGCGTCAGACAACTACGAGAACAAGATCGCGCTCTTCGGCGCCGACGCATTCACAGGGTGGTCGCGCGCCGGCCACTTCTGCTCGACGGGCTCGCACTACAAAATCTACGCCGCCGGCCAGTTCAGCAAGCCTTACAAGACCACCGCGCTCTGGCAGGACGACGCGATCCTGAGCGACGCCAAATCCGCGCACGGAAAGCACACCGGCGCGTGGCTCGACTTCGGAGATCAGCACGAAGTTGAACTCAAAGTCGGCACTTCATTTGTCAGCGGAGAGAGCGCGCGCAACAACCTGGCGAAAGAACTCCCTGGCTGGGACTTCAACCGTGTTCGTGCCGATGCCACGACGATTTGGACTGAACTTCTGCACCGATTCGACGCGCAAGGCGGCACCAGTGAGCAGCGGACCATGTTCTACACCGGCGTATACCACTCCTTCCTCTCGCCGAACCTCTTCAGCGACGACAACGACCAGTACATTGGGTTCGACGGCAGAGTGCACGCACTCACGGGCACGCAACAAAAGGCGCAGTACGCCAACTTCTCTGACTGGGACATCTATCGCAACACGTGACCTACGTGATGGGGGGCGATTCGCCCGCGCCGGTGATCGCCTCCTCCTACGCCTTTGGAGCACGGAACTTTGATGCGGAGACGGCCCTTAAACACATGCTGAAGGCCGGCACGGTGACCGCGAACAATCGCGAACGGCCGTTCCTTGCCGACTACCTGACTTTGGGCTACGTGCCGAGCGAGAAGGACCGCACCTCGGCCTCGCGCACACTCGAATACGCGAGCGATGACTTTGCTATCTCTCAGTTAGCCAAATCTCTCGGAAACGTTAAAGCCTGGCAGCGGTTCCTGGAGCTCTCGCAGAACTGGAAGAAGTTGCTTGACCCGGAGACGAAGATGATCCGCCCGCGGCTCAGCGACGGCTCATGGCTCCCCGGCTTCGACATCGAACGCTCACTGCCCAAAGCGAACGGCAGCGACCAGCGCGGCTTTGAAGAGGGCAACACTTACCAATACTCGTTCATGATTCCCTTCGACTACCCCGCCCTCTTCGCGGCCATGGGCGGCGAGGATCAGGTCACCCCGCGCCTCGATCACTTCTTCATCAAGCTGCGCTGCTGGGGGGATCCCTGCTACAACATTGAGAACGAACCAGACTTTGTGGTGCCGTACGCATACGTCTTCGCCGGCCAGCCCTGGAAGACGCAGGATGTAGCCACGCGCATCGGCAAGGAGACGTTCAAGGCGACGCCCGATGGCATCCCCGGCAACGACGATCTCGGTGCCACATCAGGGGTCTACGTGTGGAACGCGCTTGGCATATATCCAGCGGTGCCGGGCGTGGGAGCGGTGGTGTTGGGAACGCCCCTGTTTACCAAGACAACGCTGCGGCTTGCGGGCGCCAGAACACTGGTGATCACGCGCAGTGGAGACGGAATCTACGTGAAGAACGTGACGCTCGACGGAAAGCCGTATCCCACAAACTGGCTGCCGATCGCCAAGATTCATCCCGGCACAGCGCGGCTGGAATTCACCACGCAGACCGAGCCTGACATGACACGCGGAACCAGGCTTGAGGATCGCCCGCCTTCGTTCCGCTAAGGCCGCTGCTCATTTCCCGGCTTGCGCAGCGTCTCCTGTCGCCGCGCCTGCGCAAGCTGAAGCACGATCGCGGCTTCATCCTTGCGGTCCAGCTGCGTGAGCACGCCGGCCAGTTGCTGCGCCACTTCGTATGAGTCGGGGTTCGTGTTCAAGCCGTTCTCGAGAACGCGACGCGACTCCTCAAGCTTGCCCGTCTTGGCATAAGCCGTGGCAAGGTTGATCGCCTGTTGCGGGCTGCGTAGCGCCACCAGACGTGGCCTATCGAGCAATTCGATGACACCTTTGAAATCAACCTCAGCCAGTAAGTCGTTCGAGAGCGCATCCAGTGCGGCGGTGTTCTCCGGATCGAACTCCAGCGCCTTGCGCCACTCGGCCTCTGCCTCCCCAGTGGCGTGAGTCGAATCCAGTGCTGTCGCCAGGATCACGGCTATCTTCCCGTCGCGATAGCCCAGCTTCTCCGCCTCCTGCAATGAAGGAATCGCTTCCTTGGTGTCGCCGGAAAGATAAAGGCTGGCTCCGAACTCGAACACCACACGAGGCAGGTCAGGCTGCGCCGCATCCGTCTGCAATGAGCTCCCGAACGCATCCGCCGCGCAAGCGTACTGCTCGTGATCGGCGAACCACACGCCCAGATCGTTCAGCATCGCCACCGTCGGCTTGTCCTTGAGCGTCGCCTTCATCTGATCGGGCGGTTTGCAGTTTTGAGCAACGGCACTCGCAGCAAAGATCAAGCAGCCCAACAGAGGGGTTACGCAAAACTGAGCACGCACGGATCGGAACACAATCATCTTTGGCTCGTTCCGGCAGTCTTGGTCACGCCCGTCGCCTTGGAGTTGGCGATCCGCGTTGCCTCATCGGCAACATCAACCTGAATATCATCGATTCCGTCTGCCGGCATGTTGACGAACTCCGGAATATTGACCGCGCGATTCGCAGCTGTCGCGTTTTCGATCAGGATCGCAGGGCTGTCGTTGCCGTCGGCATCAATATGGGTCAAATACATCTGGGTGTAGGGTGAGCGCGCCTTCGACGAAAACACCAGCCAGCGCCCGTTCGGCGAGAAGCTATGCCACGAATTCATCAGCCGCGTGTTCGCTCGCAGGCGTCGCGCCGTGCCGCCCTGGAACGGCACAATATAGAGCTGGCTGTCGGGCCGCATCAACTGCCCGTTCTTGCATTGCACAAACACAATCCACTTGCCATCCGGAGAAATCTTCGGGAAGTTGTTGCTCATCCCGTTCTGCGATGCGCCCGCAATCCTCTCCGCGGTTCCGCCTTTTCCGTCGTTGAACGGCATGCGGTAAAGCTCGTACTGAATCTGCGTTTCGTTCTCATCCAGCGCATGCACGGCGGCGAGCTGCCCCTTGGGCCGCGGATCGCGTGCCTCCGCGCGCGCAAACACAATCCACTTGCCGTCCCCGCTCCAAACGCCGTCGGTCTGCACATATTTCGGATCATCCGCTCCCGGCAGCGGGCGCCGCAAGCCGTCGTTGCGGTCGTAGTATTCCAGAATGCCGCGCGTCGGATAGAACACCTGCAGGAATCGGTAATCCAGAAAGTTGGTCACGTAGTAGCTGTCCATCATGCTCTTCACCGTCGGCCCGGCAAAGGTGCTCAGCACGTAGCGCCCGTTTGGCGACACTTGCGACATGAAGCCCACGCGAATTTTGCCCACGGTGCCGTCGGTATTCCAGTGCACCATGTCCTTGCTGGCGACTGTCATGTGCTTCTGCACCGGGACCACGGCATAGAGCCCCTTGTCGTTGGCCGGCCCGTCGATGTCCATCCCAAACGTCTTGCCATCCGCCGAAAACGAGTGACAGTTGGCGCACGTCGGCATATCCTTCAGCACTGTGCGGCTCTCCGGCCTGCGAATGTCGCGAATGCGCCAGTGGATCAGCGGAATCGACGAAGTAGCGAGCGGCGACACTACGCCGTTTACGCCGGCGCTCGGCATCAGCGGCACATCGCGGTAAAAGATTGGCGCACCCACCTCGTCCTTTGAAGTCGTGAATGTCACGCTCGACTTCGACCACGCCGCCTGCCCATCGCGATAGCCGGTGATGGTGACCGTGGCCGGCCCCGTCACGGAGCGCGCCTGGATCACCGACCATGCGGCGGCATCGGGCGTCCACGTCCACGTCGCCGCCTGTTGCGCGTTCAGCTTGGGAGGCTGATTGGAGTCGCTCACGGTCTGCGGATCAATCTCCCCCAGTCGCATCCGCTCGCCCTTGGTCGTCACATGAAAGGGCTGCGAGCCGTCAGCAAAAGTTATGTCGATTGTCCACGATGCTCCTGCCGCATCGCGCCACAGGAACGTGGGCGGGGTGATCCCCGGCGGGAAGATCGAGCCAGACTCGGGATAGTCGATTGAAATCGGAAGCAGAGTCCGCTGCGGCTCCGATGCCGCATGGGCGCGGCCTGAGAAGGGCGCGACGCGATGCGGCAGGATACAAATCGCGGACAAGGCGACCATCACCAGAGCCGACAGACCAATGATCCTGAACCCGCGGAGAAGTTGCGATCGACAACGGGGGAACACTGCGCCTCCGTGGTTTCGTTCACCGGCCCAAGAGATAAACGCTTCAGGGCCTGAACGAATCCGGGGAATTTACAAAAACCGGCAAACAATGACATTGCCGGTCAGCCCATTGTAGGCTTTGAATCGCTGCGCCGATAGTCGCGGGCGCTCGAGTTCCTACAATCAGGATTCGAGCGCCCTGCTTCGCTATTGACCTTTGGTGGCCTGCGCGGCCGAGAGCACAAATTGCTGCTGATCGGCCGTCACAACCTTCTGGTAGAAATCGCGCAGCGGAACGTACTGCTTTGCATCGAGCAGCGTAAAGCCGCGGGCCAGCACACGCGCCGTGGTGATGGAGCTTGCATCGACCTTCGACTTGAGCTGATAAGCGGCGTTCTCCTCCCACTTCATCACCGTATCTTCTGCCTTGCCTTCCACCGTGTATCCAGAAGGAAGTTCGTAGGTGATTTGCTCCTGCTCCTGCGAGGGGTAACGCACGTCGATTGGAAGCGCCCGATCATCCTCGGCCGGAAACGGATTCGTCTCACCCGCTTCAAAAAACGCGCGAGGCAAAATCAGGCGGCTTCCCGCATTGCTCGCCAGTTCTCCTGACACCGGCACAACCGCCAGAAGCTGCTTGTTTGAATCGTCAATGTAGGCAACGTGGTCCACCTTGGCGACAACGCCCTGCGGCACCTGCTTGGCGATCAGCTTTTCGATCGCATCCCTCACCGCCTCGGGGCCTGAACGAATCGCCATCTGGCGATAAAGGATCGCCTGTTGACCGAGGAATGCCACCTTCAATGTGCCGGAGATCGCGCCATTTGACTTGAACGCCACGCTACCAACGTGCAGTACCGAGTTATCGGTATTCTTCTGCAGCGGGGTCAGAATCGTCTCCACCTTGCCATTGGCCATCGCCAGGCCACCCACCCCGGCGTGCGCCCAGTGCAAGGTCTCAAACGGAGCCATCTTGGTGCCGGGATCAACCGTGATCTCCTTCCCGTCAATCTGAATTCCAATCACCACGGAATCCAGTTGATCGGCGCTTAGCAAGTTGGCCGAGAAGAGCCGGCGGCTGCGGCTCGCGATGCGCTCCGGCCGCGCATTCAGCCCGGCGATCCGCGCCATGGCCAGATAGAGGTAAGCGATCTGGTTGCTGGTTCCCTTCTTGTCAGCGAGAATCTTTTCCACATGTCCGGCCGGTATCCATTCGCTGCCTAGCCCAGGCTCGCCTTCGTAGGTGAAGTCGATGTTCTCAAGCTTCTGCACTCTCTCATAGAGCTTCTTCGCCTTGTCGATCGGCGCGCTGGTCCCGGAACAAAGCTCGGCAACGGTATGCGTCAATGACGGAGTTGGGTCTATGTACAGGTTCAGGGTCTTGGTCCAGAAAGCCATTTCCTTCTGCCAGAACTCCTTCACGTCCGGTGTCGGGGTGTAGAAAAAGCGGACGCCGTACGCAAGGTTGGCGGGCGGCGGTCCGAACAGCTCGTGCGGAAATGCCGGAATGTCGCTCAGATCGATGGAGTACTTGCCTGCGGCCTCTTGTTTGACCGACTTCCCGGGCGGCAGCACCGCAGTGTTGAGAATGTCCGTCATCGCTTCGCCGTGCGGGTCTCGGAGCGCGCTATCGGCCGTCCCCGCCGTTCCGGCATTCCGGTTCCGTTCCGGCGAAAACTGTTCGGCCGGCGTAAATGCGAAATGCGCCCGGTGCGTAAAGTACTCTTTCTGGATCTCCCAGTTCGGAGGCATATCGAATCGGTCATAGCGAATCTGGTAGCGATACTCCAGCACGCTGCCCACCTCAACGCCCGGCAGCGTGAAGCTGATCTCATTGATCTGGTTCCGCCCGCGCTTCACCTTCAGCAGGTCGGCCGGCGCCCCAGCCAGGGGCACAACCGTGCCGTCGGGATGAATCGTCCTGGCCTCAATGGCCGAAACGTCCGTATGCACGTTGAACGAGTCGGTGTCGTTCGGCATGTCCTCGCCAACGCGATTCACGTCCGGAGCGTCCCAATGATTCGCCGTTCCCGAGCCCATCCGGCTAGAGTTGTCGCCCGTGGCGTGAAATACAAAACTCCGCGCATAAGAAACGTGGACGGTGGCGGCTTCTTTGCCTTTTTCCGTAAGAACCTTCAGCTTTGCATAGACGGTTGTGAAGTGGTGCGGGTCGTCTGAAACCTCCTCGCGGTAGAGATACACCGCGTCGGCGCCGGGCGCCTTGGGGTCAGAGGTCATGCCAAGTTCTTCTTTCGACGGCGCTTGGAACTGGCCAAATGAGACAAGAGGCATCGCTGAACCGAGCAGCAGTAGCCCAAAACGCAAATAAGAACGCATAAGAACTCTCCCCCAGAGTTGGACAATTGGGTTGGACAGTTATAAGGACGCGCACGAGAGTGCGGAGAGTTTCACCACACTTACCAGTCGGATTCTACCCCTATTGGCGTCCGGAATCAGGTCGACAAGACCGCTGAGCGCAATACCGCCTGAATGACCAGACCGCGAAAACCCTCTCGTGGTTAGGCCTAAGTTCTGGTTCGACAATGGGATCGATCACAACCCCCGCTCCATCACCGAGCCGGTCCGGTCTGCCAGCCTCTCTGGCGTTCAGTTCCAAGGCGCGCGGCCCCTACACGCAGCTCATGCTCACCCACATTGAAGCCAACGGCAACGACACCCCCGCCGTGATGGTTGAAAAACACCACCGCCGCCAACCGCGCCGTCAACATTGCTGAATTCGTGAACCTGCCCGCGGACTAGACCATCGCCAAAATCAACCCCGGTGCTCGAGTCGCGCGGAGACTTCGCCGCCGCAGTCGAACCGCTGCAGCGTTGTGTGGAGCTAAGCGGCGGCCGCAACCGGCGGGGCCTTGCCGAACTCGCCAAAGCTTGCGACAAAGCCGGCCACCCGTCAGAGGCTGCGCGCCGCTCAGCAGGCCCTAACCCTGGCGCGAGCAGGCCCACGATGAAACCACCGCAGGCACTCTGCGCGGCGAGCTCGCCGGCTACCAGCACACCGCGTCCACACCGCGGCCAACACCGCGCCATAAATGAGCCATGTTGTATCCTGGCAAACGGAGATGTGTTGCATGGGGATTCTACGCGGACCTGGGACCAACGGGCCTCTGCTGGCAGCCTGTTTGGGGTTCGCGGGAGCGGCACACGCGGCCTGCAATGGCACGCAGGCACTGGCAGCACAACTCCGCGCCCACCCCACCACCGAGAACTCCGTCAAACTGGGAAGCTGGTACGCATCGCACCAGCAGTTCGATTGCGCGGCGGAGACGCTTCAAGCCGCCCTCAAGTCCGATCCAAAGTCCGCGCAGCTCCATTACCTTGTGGGCCTTGCGCTCATTGAGGGCAAACACGCCGACGCCGCCATTCTGGAACTGCAAAAATCCATCCAGCTTGCACCCAACGAAGCTCCGCCGCGGCTGCTGCTCGCCTCCGTCTACGAGAAAACCGGCAAGCACGCCGAGGCTGAGGAGCAATGGAAGCAGGCTCTGCGCATCGATCCCAAGTCGGAGATTGCGCTCGAAGGCCTCGCCACCGATCTCATCGCCCGTGAAGATTATGTAGACGCGGTCAAACTGCTGCACCCCGCGCCGCGCACTGAGAAGCTCACCATCAAGCTGGCGCAGGCCCTGGGACTTTTGAATTATCTCGACGAGGCCGCTGTCGTTCTAAACGAAGCCATGCAGGCCAACCCCGATTCCCTTCCCCTTGCCAACGCCATGACTGTCGTTCTGGTAAAGCAGCGCAAGTACCAGGACGCCATCAACCTGCTCGAAAAGACCGTCGCGGCGCATCCCTCCGGCAAGGAAGCGCAGGAGGCCGAGGTGCAGCTCCTTCGCCTGCTGGTGCTGACCAACCACATCAACCAAGCGCGCCCCCTGGGGCCAAAGCTGCTCGCCCTGCGTCCCAAAGACTCTGAAGTGCTCTACCTCAATGGGATAGTGCAGCGCTCGGTGGGCGACTACGCACAAGCCAAAACGCTCCTCGAACAAGCCGTCCAAATCGATCCCAACTTCTTCAACTCCCGCTACAACCTAGGCATGGTGCTGGTGTTCCTGCACGAGTGGCAGGAAGCCAAAGATCAGCTGGAAAAAGCGATCGCACTCGGCGCGCCGCAATCGGAGGTGCACTTCGAGCTCGCCAAGGCTCTCCGTGGCCTGGGCGACACCGACCGCGCCACCGAGGAGCTGAAGAAGTACCAGCAAATGAAGAAGGAGGACGAGGCGGAGCTCGAAGCCTCCGAAGCCGCCGCGCAGGGCGACAAGGATCTGGACGACGGCAAGATCAATGAAGCCCTCGGCCACTATCACGATGCCTCCGACGGCCAACCCTCCAATGCCAACTACCGCTACAAGCTCGCCATTGCCATGAACCGCGCCGGAGACGCCGCGGGCGAGCGCGAGCAGCTGGAGCAGGCCGTAAAGCTCGATCCCAAACTGGCGGGAGCGCAAAATGCGCTGGGCTACCTGCTCAGCCGCGGCGGTGATGTCGAGGGCGCAGTGGATCACTTCAAAATGGCCGTCGATGCCGCCCCCGGATGGACCGACGCATGGATCAACCTTGCCGCGGAACTGGCCGTGGGCTCTCACTTCTCTGAAGCCCGCCAGGCCGTGAGCAAAGCTCTCGAACTCGACCCCGGCAACGCCCAGGCCAAAGAGTTGAGCGACCAGCTCGCCAAAGACCCCGCCGCCCATCAGGAACATCCCTGAAGTCCAAGCCGATCTCCGGTGCCTTTCACCCGATTGCCGAGTCTCTTTCGGCAATGGCACAATTGAAGAAGCCCGCAACATGAAGAGGCCGGACCCCATCCCCCGCTGGACACGGCGGAATCTGCTGCGTACAGCGCCCGCCCTGTGTGCCTCAGCACTGCTGCCCCGGATCCTCGCCGGCCAACAGGCTCCCCCTCCGTCCAAATCCGCAGACGCTGCGCCCCGGCCCTTCTCCAGGTTCACCGACATTGCGAAATCCGCCTGCCTCACCGCCACCATGTACTACGGTGTCCCCGAATCGGTGACCTACATCGTGGAGGAGATGGGCGGCGGCTGCGCCTTCTTTGACTACGATAACGACGGCTGGATGGATATCCTCATCCTCGGCGGGCGAACGCTCGAAGGCATCCCCGAAGGCGCCTCCAACCGCCTCTATCGCAACAATCGCGACGGCACGTTCAAAGACGTAACCAAGGAAGCCGGCCTGTGGGATGCCGGCTGGGCCGTGGGCGTGTGCGTGGGCGACTACAACAACGACGGCTACGAAGACCTGTTCATCACTTACTTCGGCCAGAACAAGCTCTACCGCAACAACGGCAACAGCACCTTCACTGACGTCACGAAAGAAGCCCACCTGCTGCACGAAGGCACGCGCTTCGGCGCCGGCTGCACCTTCATTGATTACAACCGCGACGGCCTGCTGGACCTGTTCGTATCCAACTACGTCGAAATCGACCTCGCACACGCCCTCAAGCCCAGCCTCGACATTCTCAACTGCAACTACGAGGGGGTTCCCGTGGCCTGCGGCCCCAAGGGCCTGAAACCTCCGCCGCAATTCCTTTATCGCAACAACGGCGACGGCACCTTTACCGATGTCTCGAAGGAATCAGGCATCGCTTCGTTTCGAGGCTCCTATGGCCTGACCGCAGTTGCCTTCGACGCCGACGAAGACGGCTGGCCCGACATTTACGTCGCATGCGACACAACCTCCAGCCTGCTGCTCTTGAATAATCACGACGGCACCTTCCGTGAAGATGGCCTGCTGCGCGGCGTGGCCATCAGCCCTGAAGGCATGGAGATGGCCGGCATGGGCATCGGTATCGGCGACTACGATCTCGACGGCCACCTCGACATCATCAAGACCCACTTCCAGCTCCAACCCACCGGCCTCTATCACGGCCTGGGCAAAGGAGAGTTCGAAGACAATGCCCATCAGGCAGGCATCTCCAACGAACGCACC
>Ga0206803_1034_pt2 | contig 11813 bp, 7 predicted proteins | sample Alteio_BWOrgCont_61_FD_152909 | JGI IMG/M metagenome (GOLD analysis project Ga0206803, IMG submission 152909) | Enriched cells from forest soil in Barre Woods Harvard Forest LTER site, Petersham, Massachusetts, United States -... | ecosystem: Environmental > Terrestrial > Soil > Temperate forest > O... | reverse complement strand
TCAGTGTGAAACTGCCTGGGAGATTTCCATTTTTCCGTCGCAGACGGAAATTGTCGGCGGCCCCGATGACGGTCACCAAACGGCTCCGCGGTTCCAGGTCGACATCCTGGCCGTGGCGAACCATTTTACGGAAGTTCATGCCATGACGTGGCAATCAAAATCCGCCGGTGATGAGGATCAGCTTGGATGTCACTTGTCGATCGAAGGGGTCCATTCTGGAGAATCGGTGTCGATCCGAATTCTGAAAGCCGCGCCCGATTGCTTTGATCCCGGTCGAAAAGCAATGACCAATCATGGGTATCTGATTGAAACCTGGTGAGGCTCTGCTCTGGTATTCCGCCGTTCCCACCTCCTATACTGGCCCCATGACGACGGAAATGGTCAGAGGTGGTCAGTGGGATGGCGCGGTTCTTCAAATACAAAACTGCCGATGAAATCTGCAAAGAGGCAGACCGCCTTGGATCGGCACTCGCATTTTCTGAGGACTTCTCGGTCCTCTTTCAGCCGACGCAATTCGGCAAACTGCCCTTGGCCAACCGTCTTTGCATTCAGCCCATGGAAGGTTGCGACGGCACGATCGACGGTGCTCCGGATGAATTGACGTATCGTCGATACCTGCGTTTCGGCGCGGGTGGAGCCAAACTGATCTGGGGTGAGGCAACTGCCGTCGACGATGATGCGAGGATGAATCCGCGCCAACTGTGGTTGCATGACGGAACCGCATCCGCGATCGAAGACATGTTGCGCGGATGCCGGCAGGCGCACCGAGACGCGTTTGGAAGTGATGCTGGACTCATTGTCGGTTTGCAACTGACGCATTCTGGCCGATTCAGCTTCCGAAGACCCCAACTAATCACGCACGATTCTCTGCTTGATCCATTAACGCTCGATAAATCCACGGGCCGATTCCTTGATGGAACATATCCCCTGCTGACGGACGACGATCTGAAGCGAATCGAAGACCAATACGTAGCGACCGCGTGTCTGGCGGCAAAGATCGGCTGTGACTTTGTCGACATCAAACAGTGTCATCGCTATCTGTTGTCCGAACTTCTGGCGGCGAAGAATCGTCCCGGCCTCTACGGTGGCAGTCTGGAAAACCGGACTCGATTGGTTCGAAATGTGATCTGTCGAATTCGTGCCGAAGTTCCATCTCTGACGATTGCCACGCGACTCAATGCCTATGATGGAATCCCCTACGTACGCCGAGATCGTCTTTCGCGAATGATTTCCGATCTCGATTCGCAGGTTTCTATTTCTGAAGAAGACGGCAGGAAGGGTGCTCCGATCCCTCACGAAGGGTCGCTGCAGACGACTTTCGGAGTCGACTCCAACAACCATCTGTCCATGGACCTGACTGAACCGCTGAATTTGGCCGTCTGGTTGCGCGATTGGGGTGTTTCCGCAGTTAATGTTTCGATGGGGAATCCGTACGCCAATCCCCATGTCGTCCGACCTGCGGAGTTTCCCCCAGTCGATGGTTACGATGCGCCCGAGCATCCACTGATCGGTGTCCTGCGTCACTTTCAGGCGACGGCCGCAATCCAGGCGGCCGTTCCCGACTTGCCGGTGATTGGAAGTGGGTACAGTTGGTTACAGGATTTTGCCATGAATGTCGCAGCGGCAAATATCCGAGATCAACGCTGCGCAATTGTCGGTATCGGCCGCGCATCATTGTCTCACCCCGATTTTGCACGATACTTGCAAATGCACGGAACGCTGGATCGAAAGCTTGTCTGCCGTACGTTTTCATATTGCACGAACTTAATGCGATCCAAGGATCATCCTCTGGGACAGTATCCCACCGGTTGCCCGCCGTTCGACAAAGAGATTTATGGGCCGCTCTGGAAGGAAATTGAGCAGAAGCGCGGTGGTTAGGAAATCCGTCTATATCTGTCAACTGGATGCACCACAATCGTGTCCGAATATCTGAGTTTGGAAAGTTTTTTCGCATTTCTGACGTTGACCACACTCGAAATCGTGCTGGGCATCGACAACATTATTTTTATCGCCATTCAGGCTGGAAACCTGCCGCCACACCAGCGAGATCGTGGACGGCGGTTGGGGCTGATGTTCGCTGTCGTGACTCGCATCTTGCTTTTGCTAGCGCTCGGCACCGTCATGAAGCTCGATACGCCCCTGGTGCATGTCTTAGGGCAAGCGATTTCTGGAAAAGATCTGATATTGATTGTCGGCGGGCTATTTTTGATTCGGCAGGCAACACTGGAAATCCATGAAAAAGTCGAGGGACGGCGTCGTCATCATGGAAGGAAACCCGTGGCGGCTTCACTCAATGCGATGTTGGTCCAAATTGCGCTGATGGATATGGTTTTCTCTCTTGATTCTGTCATTACTGCAGTGGGAATGAGTAATCAAATTCCGATCATGATCGCAGCCGTGATCGCGGCTGTCGGCGTCATGCTTGTCTTTTCCGGAGCTGTCGTGGATTTCGTCGACCGCAATCCCGCTGTCAAATTGCTCGCCCTTTCATTCCTGCTGCTGATTGGCGTATTGCTGGTCGCTCAGGGCTTTCATCAGGAAATGGACAAGGGTTACGTCTATTTCGCCATGGCTTTTTCGCTGGTCATCGAATTGCTGCAAATGCGTGCAGTCCATAACGAACGCCATCGCCATCATCACCACGATGCCTGAGACTTGTAGAGTGCGTGGCGTCCTCGGAACGCACCACTCTTGTTTGTCAGCAAGATCTGGTGCGTTCCGAGGACTCCACGCATCTACGGTCCGTCTGACGAGAATCCAGTGCGGAGCAAACTTCTTTTCCATTTGAGTACGAAATGGCAAGCAGTTTTCCATTTTTCACGTGTACGTCGAAGACATCGAGACCGTGGCACGCGATCTCCAAATTAAAAACTGCAATTACTCCGGTCAGTATTGAGAGTGATGTCGACAGTGTTTGTGAGTTTTTGTATTCTCTCCATCCATCGTAGATTTGAAACCTGTTCTCGCGGGCCACCACCGATTTTTGTTGAAGTATCAACCTAAATCTCTTTGAACGTGAAATACTGAATGAGTCGTTATCGGTGTCCGTTTTGCCTGCGTGAAAAACTCGTTCCTACTAGAATGGCGTGGTATGAGTACCTCTGGATGTTACTCTTCATTCGCGTTTGGCGATGCCCGCATTGCTTTGAGCGATTCCGTCGCCCACTTCTATGATGGGTCGGCACGACGATCTGGCAGTTGAGTCCGCGCACGACCGATCACTCGAGAACCTCAGAAATTACGCCGTTGCTGTCGCCGAACGTCTCAGTCCGTACTTCCATTTTCTGAGCGATCGTCAGTAGCAGGTTGCTGAGGTGAGCCTTGCCGTTTACCGGGTTGTGGAAGATCCCGGGATGCATCTCATATCCCTGAAAACTCTTTATGAGATTGAAGTCGACGTGCTGGCCGTGCTTGAGTCCCAGGTTGGTCCCACCGGCCAGGATGATCGGCAGGTTGGCGTTGCACCGGCTGTGGCCATAGGCCATACCGCTACTGTACAACCTGCATTGAGATCCAGTCGACGACCTGGCCGAGTTCCTGCGGTTTCGGCTGAAGCTCATCCTTCGGCGGCATTTCGCCAGTATTCATTCGAAACACGACCTCGCTCCAGCGCTGGGCGGAGGCTTCGTTGTCGAAGTCACGCGGCAATGTGTCAAGTCAGAACTTCTCGTTCTACTTCTGCACGTCGTGACAGCGCAGGCAATAGGTCTGGAAGAACAGAAGCGTACTCTGATCCGGTTCTGCGGCAAGAGATCCGCCGGCAGGCAATGCAATGGTCAAAAACAGTATCAAGGATGTCGTTCGTGGCATGGATATTTCTCGTGGCAGTCGTTCCAGCAATTCGCTGAGGAGTTTTCGCCAGGCTCATTTTCCCAACGGTGGGATGGGGCTGCACTTTCTGACTTGTCCCCATGTTAAGTCGCGAGTCTGGTGAGTGCATTCCAATCCTTCTGGATTTTTCGATCGGCACGCAGTGGACGTGGAAAAATGGAGAATGTTGCTCGAAAGACCGGTTTTCTAAGGGTTTTGAGACGGTCTGCGTGACTCGGTCTTCGGGACGGATCATCCCAACGCCGGTCGTCCCGCTTCGACTCATTCTGCTACCGACATGTCAGAAAGTGTAGAATCAAAGAACCGGGTTGGTTTGCAGTCTACTGACGGCGTCACAAAGCTACCGTTCATGTAGCGGAGCGGTCGGTATTCGGAGACTTAATCTAGTTTGAAGAGATATGGTTCAAGGAATCGCGCGGCTCGGAGTGATCCCTGAGCCGACAAGTGATCCATGTCTCTGTAGAGCGGCACATTCTTCCCATCGATCGCTTCCGTCGTAACGTATTCATCACCGCTCTTGAACGCCCAATGCATCTCAACAAACTGACCACCGGCCTTTTCACAGACTGCTCGAAGCTGCTGGTTGATTTTCCCATTTGTGGAATCGTATTCCTCTTCCGTTTGAGCCTTCGACTGGCGAAGCACGTCCAGAGTTCGTGGCGGGATGATTTGAGCACGGGCGGCAATGTCAGGGGGCTCGTGCTGGTAGCTTGGTACGTCACTGATAACCAACACCGTCTTTCCCATTACCACTAACTCCTCAATAAAACGTTCAAGTCGGTTCAACATTCCCTTGTCATCACGAACCCGACTTTTCTTTTCGAATCGTTCCCGGGACCAGTAGTTGGATATCACGACATGTGTCACGGCTGGTAAGGATTTCATCGACATGAAGGTAGCATCGATCTCGGCATTCTTCAGGAAGGATGTATCACCGGCACCCTTTGTGACGCAAAAGCCGGCGCGAGAATTCTCGCGCAATACCGTATCTAATCCCCACACAAGATGTCCGGCGTGGCTGTCGCCGACTAGTAAGACTGTGGGCTGGGAATTATCGCCAAATGCTCCGATTGCATCTGTGGGACCGGCAAAATAGATTCTGTGCTGCTCGCTCACTCGCATGTAATAGTCGTCAAGAGCGGCGAATGAGATTCCGGTCTTCTCACAAACAATTCGCAGGGTGTACGTACAAATCCGAACGGCAAAGGGTTCTCGTGGGAAGGGCATGTATGCCACCTCGTTGGCCCGCGGATGAAGTAGGGCGGGCCAAGCTTTGAATTTGACACAGGTCGTGCCGATTGCAAAGAAGAGCAGTCCGCCCGCCGCTGCGAAGGTGAAGGAACGCTTGGAGTTCCAGGTCACAGACACGCGCATCGGAACTTCTACGAATCGCCATGATACGTAACCGAGCGCGAAGGTTACGAACACAATCCCGCAGCTATCGAAAAGATTCAGTGTGTCGTATGTGGCATACTTCCAGTACACAATCACCGGCCAGTGCCATAAGTAGAGCGAATACGACAGTCGACCGACGTACACACAAGGGCGCTGGCAGAGCAGTGATCCGACCAGTCCACTGTTGCCGTACCTGATCAGGAGTGATGCGCCTATCACCGAAGGTAATGCGGCGATGCCTGGAAAAGGAACTTCGGAACTCAGGAAGGCATACGCCAGCAGTACCGCGACAAGACCTGTCAGGCTCAGGATCGATCGAATCGTCCTACTGGAACGCCCACTCGCGGTTGTATCTTGTTGAGAGAGTGCCGGGAAACAGGCCAGGACGGATCCGAAAAGAAGCTCCCAAGCGCGGAAATGGAGAAAGTAAAACGCGTCGTTGCTTCGGTTCAATTCGACTGCACGGGATGCAAGAATCAACGAAGTGAGAGCCAGGACTCCTAGCACGATTCCGACAAAGCGGTGGCAGCTTTTCCAAAGCAGCACACAGAATATCGGAATAATCAAGTAGAACTGCTCTTCGACACTCAGCGACCAGAGGTGGGCTAGTGGTTCCGAGTGTAAAGCGGGAGCAAAATAGTCGCCCGCCTGAACCCGAAAATACAGGTTTGCAAGAAACAGAGTGCTTGCAACCATTGAATCGCTAAGCCGCATCAGCGGCTCTGCATAGAACAGCAGAAACCCGATGAGGTAGACCCCGCCCAAGCATGCGAAATAAGCGGGCAGAATCCGCCTGATGCGGCGGACGTAAAAATCTCGCAGCGAGAAGCGGTTTTCATCGAAGTCACGAAGAATCCCTCCCGTAATCAGATATCCGGAGATGACAAAAAACACGTCCACGCCAGCAAAGCCACCGGGACACATGAAGGCTGCCAGGTGAAATAAAATCACCGGGACAATCGCAAGTGCACGAATTCCGTCGATGTGCGGGAAATAATCCCGTCGCAAAATACTGCTGCAATGATTCTCCCCCTTCATATGCACTTCCGTCTTGGCAAAGAAAAACCATCTAAATGATCGGACTGATCCAGATTGAACGATGCGAAGCTGCGATGTCAATTGCAAAGGCACTTGATTGCATGGCGATCAAAGGAATCCCTGCAGGCAGGGCAAAACTTCAGTTAGACCACGGTATCCTTCCATTCCGCCCTCCCTCGGAAATTCGGAAAATCCAACTGAATCCCGTCGGGAATACTAGTTGTCACCGACCAATGCGATGCGATGTAGCGCCTTAAAAACTTCCGAATGGCCGTCCTCGATTTGAGCGTCGGCCCGACGTCAGCCTAGGGCATACATTGCAGGCATGGCGCAAAGGTCTCTCGCATTGCGGCTCATTTTCCAAGCGGTGGGATCGGGGTGTCCCATGGAGATGTATTCAGTTCTGGATGCTCGCGGAAGTATTGCGGGACGGACAAGTCCTTCTTGATCAATTCCGCTTGAAGAGTCTTAATTGGGCGCAAGTTGGCGCTCGTGCCGATCATAAAGACTGAGACGCCCCATGGACTCACGACCAGTTTGAATTGACCGTCAGTATTCGCTTCGACAGTTTTGTCCCGCAGCATATCCCACGCTTCGGCCCCCTTTAAACGGGCCAGAAGAGGTCTGTCAACGATCGCCTGGTACGTGGCGTCGGTCTGGTCATGATTGATGACAATCACCATCAACGTGCCGTTGGCGTCCACGCGGGGAAGGATTTCCAGATTTAGAGGAAGCTTTCCGTCATGGAGCAGCGCGACTGGTCTGGACACTCCCGCCTTGCGCGCGGCGTAGCCCAGAGCCTCGACGTACAGCCGTCGGTCTTCGTAATTGGCGGCCAATTCCGTGGGATATGGGTTACAGGGCTCGGTTGTGCGATGTAACGGCATTCGCGGCGCGAGCGCATGGATGCTGCCTCCTTCCCGTGTCCCGAACCAGACGGTGTTCTTGGTCTCAACTCCACACACCTTGTCGCCCCACCAGGCAACGGGCTTACCACGGACGACTTTGGCCACATCGACTTCTCCCCAGGTGACGGCCGTTCCCTTCAAGCGGCCTTCCGGCTGCTTCAACGGAAGTGGATTTGGCATCCTTAGATCAGCCCCGAGGTCATAGCGGATCTGAGGCGGCTGACGCATATCGAGCGGGCTTTGTAGGAGAGAGAGGACTTCTCTGGGCATTTTCGCCATGTGCTCGTCATGCTGCTTCCATGCCTCCTCATCGCGAACCAGCTTGCCTTTTGAGTCACGAATCATCTTCCAGTCTGGATGGCGGATCGGCCGGTCCGATGTGTCCAGCTTCTGCTTGCCATCGGGACCGATCTCATAGCGTTCGGTAGTCCTCTGGTAAAGCTTCGCCCACGCGCGGGGATCGTCCAGCATGTGAACAGCGCGACCTTGCAGCTTGTAGATGGCGCCCCAGCGATCGAATTCCAGAGCCCATTCGGCGTCAGCGACGGATTGGGTCGTCGGGTAGAAACAGTTCTTGAACTTGTGTTCAACCTTCACGCCGAAGGTCTTCTCAAGATAGTCGATTCGCTTTCCTGTCGGGATGTCGAGTGTCAGGCTGTCGACATTGGCGAAAACAACCCCTCCCGCCGCTAGAAAGTCAGTGATTCGTTGGCGGATTGTCGGCGTCGACCATTCGCTGCCGATCACGTACAGGACCTTGTAGCCGTCCAACGTGCCGGGATGCAGTTCCAGTTCTTCTTCCGTGATCACGTGGTGTCCGTATTGCAGATTTTGGAGTGCTTCGAGGGTGTATGCCCAATCCTGCTTGGGATACTGGAAGACGCGGTAGAAGTAACCGCTCCAGTCGGGCATCAGGACCGCGACCTGCGGCTTCGGCGGTGCGGAGTGGGCGAGGAACGACTGGTAATGCGTAGCCATGAAGTTCTGCCAATAGGCGATTTGCAGTCGCTGTGCCTGATCACGGCCGCGATAGATCGGGGTGTAGAGCCAGTGATGGGTGCCGTCCACCGCGTGACCCAGGATACGGGCCATGGCCCGGTCGATGTCGTGTGGGCCGTTGTACATGTCGGCCCCTTCAGTCCCGAAATAGAGCCACACCCACCCCATCACGGTGTTCTTCCAGAGCGGCGACAGCCGGTCTGTGATGGCGTAATTCACGTCCATCGCCGTGGCATCGGGCCAGCAATGCTCGACGTTCACCACGGGGCTCAGTCGATGATACCAGTAGGAAGCGACACCTTGCCGCTGGTTCATTCCCGGCCAGATCATGAAGTGTTGGACGAACGGATAACAGGTGATTCGCCCGGGATCACCGAGCTTGTGCAGGTTCTGGGAGGATTCCTCGTTGATGCGACGGAAGAATTCAAACGTGTAGTACCGGTGGAAGTCGATCCAGAGTTTGTAGCGGCCAGGCTGCTGGAACAACTTCGCATCGACTTCCGGATACTTGGAAAACTTGGGTGTCCCGTCGTTGTTGAAGGCCGATACTGCCCAATCGAGCGAAAGCTGGATCGGTTGGACGTCATCCCAGGTTGTCAGGCGTTCTCCGGTGAAGGCATTGTATGTTCGGCCATCGCGGTTCGTGTCCTGGGACGGCGTCGCATCCTGAAACCAGACGTCCTTCAGAAACTTGCGAAATTCTTTCAGGGCGTTTTCGTGATAATCGAGTTGCGATTGCTCTCGCAGGCCGACTTCATCCCACGAGCACGTCAGTTTGTGGTTTCCCACCGTGAACAAATGGTGTCCGTAATGATGTCCCATCCCTGTAATGGCGTTGACGCCAGCTTTGTAATTGTCTGGATGGAACAAGCTGCCGCATCCCTCACCATAGCGCCTCCCCAGCGAACCGTCGAATCCGACAGCGGGCGGCCCATTCTGCCCGAACAGAGTCTGATCGATGGCGCCCATCATTCCTTGCTGCTTGAGGTACTCGCCGACCATGAACGTAAAATAATTACCCTTGTAGGCGCAGTTGTAACCCATCCGCCGCCAGTCTTCGAGAATCGCCCGTTCATATTCGACATTGATCGGCCGGGGATCTTTCCGCGGATCGTAAACGCCGAGCGGCGCAGTATGCGTCCAGTCATCCCTCGCTTTCCAGTTGGCAGCGACTGCGGGATCAGGATCGTTCGCACGTGGATTCCCAACGAAGGCTCGAGCTTCACCACCAAACGGCCCGCCGTAGGGAGTGATGGGAGGCCGCGGCAGTTTTTTCCAGGCTTTATAGAGCTCCACCCTCCACGGCTCGACTTGATAGGGCTCAGCCGCGCGTGCTCCCGGAGTTAACAACCACAACAGAGAAAACAGCAACGGCAGCCAGTACCGCTGGTGCATATACAGGGATTTGGCATCGGGACAGTTCACCAAAAACGGCAGAGGATTGCACAAGAGATTTGTCATTGGTCATTTGCCATCTGTCAATTGGTGAGTTACGTGTTCTCAATCGATCTTCATTAACCACTGGCAGAGGACCGTTGGCAACTGCCAAGTCTTCGTCGTCCATCAGGACTTCAATTGTTTGCGGTGAGGTTGCCGATCAGCATCACGCCAATGTCTTCGTGTGGCGATTCGGCAACAACGGCACAATCACGCCGTCAATGTTGCCGCAGTCGGTTTCTCATAACAGCATAGCCAGAGTGTCGTTGCGATGACATTGGCCAAGTGGTGCGGGAACGGCCCGAACTTTGCGTTGGGTGCCGTCACTAGGCGATTGTCCGTCTGGTTAATAATTGCCGAATTCCACTGGCCATTGACGAGGAGCGACTCAGATGCTCGAGACACCAACCGAGGTCTGCATTTCGGCCTCCTCGATCAACGCGCAAAGCGATTCAGATTCGGGTTCCATTCCCGTACTGAAATCGAACCGTCAAAAGTCCAATTTGTTTGGACCCTTGCGGCTGGCGCTGGCCGTGCTGGTTCTGTTTTCTCACTGCTTTCCACTGACATACGGTTCCAACAAGCAGGAGCCGCTATTTTCGGTGACGCAGTGGCTGACACTCGGCATCCTGTCTGTCGACTTCTTTTTTGTGATCAGCGGTTACTTGATCACCCAGAGTTGGATGCGGTCCGCGTCGGCCGACGATTTCCTGCGGAAACGACTGTTGAGAATTTACCCGGGCTATCTGGTAGCGATCGTCTTCTCTATCGTTGCAGGTGTGATTGGGGCAGGAGAGCTTCGTCGCGAATATGTGCGGCAGCTCTACGTTCGCCATCACCTGGTGATGCAGGAAATGGTCTTTCTCGATGGGGGAAGCCTGAATAGCGCGAAAGCATTTTCCACGAATCCCTTTCCGAAGTTCGTCAACGGTTCCCTCTGGACGTTGTTGCCGGAATGGCGCTGCTATACGCTGGTGTTGCTCCTCGGTGTACTGGGTGCCTTTTCGTTTCGTTACACGGGCATCGTTGCATTCCTGATTGCGTACGTCTTTTATGCGCATCAGGTATTGTTTCTGGGAAATCCCGAAGCTTCTCTGTGGCGACTAGTGACATTCTTCTTTTCCGGAATGGCGGTGGCGACGTTTCCGGGCCGCTTGTCATTCTTGACGCCGCGGTCGGCCGCAATTGCCCTCTGTGGGTTGGTGGTGTCCGCACGGTATCCAATGCTGCTGGGGTTGCTTTTGCCAGTCCTGGGGACAATTGCCGTTTTGTCGATCGGCCTGATCCCCAGTGATCGATGGAGCCGGATCTTTGCGAAGTGGGATTTGTCGTATGGGGCGTATTTGTATGCGTTTCCCATCCAGCAACTGTTTGTCTACGGATTGGAAATCCGGTCCCCGTGGTTGCTACTGCTCTATTCCCTCCCGGCAACCCTCGGCGCGGCAGGGATCAGTTGGCTCTTGATTGAAAAACCGGCATTGCGATTTGGGGGTGTGAAATCGCCATCTGCGATCGACGTGCTGGTGTCACCGGTTGCATCGCTCGCGACTCGTAATCATGTCGAGCCCGCGGGATTGAGTTCCGTGTGACTTTTGGAGTGGATATCCCCTCAACAGGGGATATGAATGGTGTTGTAACACGATGCGTAAACTGGAAAATGCATCGTCACGAAAAACGCCAATTGTCTGTGCCGCTACCACTTTCCATTCCCACTTGCTCCGGACCAGTCGACAGTCGAAAGTGTCGAACACATAGGCCGCAAGTTTCCTGCCGCAATCGCTCCCCGTGGCCTGCTACGAGTATCCCGCCTTTCAATTGATCCTGCCCTTGATGGGAATCGTCCATGTCCGAGACCGCGAGAAATGCTCGCCAAGTCATCCATTCCCTGCGTGCGTACGAGGCGCGCGTTCAGGAAGTCACGCGACTTCTTGATGGAAAACATGCGGATTCCGATTCCGAGACGGCTCAACTTCAAGATCTGATCAAGAGTCTTCGAGATGATCTCGTGACGGCTGCCCGGCGTGTCAGCTCGGCGCGTGTGGAAGCGGAACTGAATGCCGTGGAACGCGTATTTTTCGCTCCCGCCGTCATCAAGGCCGCTGCCATTCTAACGATTAGTGTGAGTTCCCAGCCGACAAAATCTCACTGGCTCTCCGCACTCACATCAATCAGGATGGACGTCGTTCACCGTCTGCGACAACTGGA
>Ga0206803_1166_pt1 | contig 12028 bp, 9 predicted proteins | sample Alteio_BWOrgCont_61_FD_152909 | JGI IMG/M metagenome (GOLD analysis project Ga0206803, IMG submission 152909) | Enriched cells from forest soil in Barre Woods Harvard Forest LTER site, Petersham, Massachusetts, United States -... | ecosystem: Environmental > Terrestrial > Soil > Temperate forest > O... | reverse complement strand
AGTGTTTTTGCAATCGAATGCAAGAGGGAAATCAATTCTTGTTCAGGTTTTTCAGAAAAAGTGATTTGGAGCCGCGTTTCTTGCTCTGGTTGGAGGAGGCCGAACTCAGGGTCGAAGTCGTCGTTTAAAGCGGTCCAAACTTCCGCAACCTTGGGTTTCTTTAGGGAGAGGTGAAGGGTTGTTCGATCAGCTTCCAGCGGACCCGCCACTTCCATCGCATCGGCAAAGAGCTGCCCTTTTAAAAAATCAATGAGAGTTCTGCGGAGCTTTAAACCTTGCGGCAACCAAAGAGATCCCGTCCAAAGGCCTTTTTTCTCCCCCAGATAACTATTGTTGTGAGTTTCATAAGCATTGAGCTGCTTTAAGTATTTTTTTAACTCATCTTTGGAAGTATGGGTCCACCCAACCAATCGCATTCCGTTTTCAGGAAGCGGCTCTATAGAAATCTTAAAGGCAGCGAGCTCGGCGGTATTTTTAAGATGAGGGCCATAACTTAGGTCATGGAAAGAGCCGATTTGAATAACTTCTACAAGTCCCTCATCCTCAAGATCTTCCGTTCTTGCAAGATGACCCTGGCTTTTTAGAAGCTCGCGAGCGCTGACGGGGACCATTTCGAGGGTGCGAATGGCTCTTTTTTCCCGTGTAATCTGGCGCATCCGCTCTTCGATTTGGGGGGTTGTATCTGGGTGAATGGAATGGGGGAAATAGAACTCGTAGCAAAAACCTACAGAGGTCTCTCCACCCCCCCAAAGAACGACGTTGGGATACAATTCATGGACGGCCGCAGCCGCGATTTCAGCCGCTGTGCGGCGCAGGACAGATAGGTTCAAAATTTCCCTTAAAAGAAGTGGAAAGAGATGGGATGTAGCTGACTCGAACAGCTGACCTCTACGATGTCAACGTAGCGCTCTAACCAACTGAGCTAACACCCCATATCAAATTTTTCAGTCCAACATCATACCGCATCGCGATTTAGAGTTCAACCACGTTCAAAATTAAGAGGAAAAGCGATGTTTAACCTTCAGATTTTTCTATATATACGCTACCAGTCGGGATCGAAACGGTGCGTAAGGATGGTCAGAATAATTTAAGAACTTCTTTGGGCCCGTTTGATGATTTCTGGACGGTAAATTCCTTTGTCGACGATTTCCAGAAGGCGCAATGCTGCATGACTAGGGAACCTTTCTCCAGATTCCCAGGACTGGACAGTTTTGATGCTGACATTTAGAACTTTCGCAAAAATACTTTGGGAATAACGCCCTTTTGCTCTGATTTTTTTTATATCTTTAGCTGTATAGTCCGCTGGTGGTTCTGGAATTTCAATAGTTTCTGATCGAAGTGTAATCTTACCCTCTTTGTGGGCAAGAACCTCTTCTAGTCCTTCTTTCAGTTGTTTAAAGAATTTGCTCATTTCTTCCCTTTAATTGCATCGGTTATGTGCTTCAAGGCCTTTTTCTCTGTGGCACTTAAATTTTCCTGTTCATTTTTCTGAAAAACCAACAGAAGATAAACCGCCTCTCCAGAAGCATAGTAAAAATAGCATACCCGAAAGCCTCCGCTTTTTCCCCTCGACGACGATTTTAATCTTACTTTTCTTACACCGCCTGTTCCGGTAAGAAGGTCCCCCTTTTTCTGGATTCTCAGCCAATTCCTTTTTTAAGAGATCATAATCGTCCTGTAAAAGACTATTCTTGGCTATCAAGTCAGCGATTTCCTTGGAAAACGCCTTAGTTTCAATGATTCGTCTCTTCGTATTCATTGTACCACATAGTAGTATATTTATTCAATACTTGCAAGGAATCATATTTTTGAATGCTTTTAACAAAACTTAATATATTGAGGTGCAATACCTAAGAAATTCGGTAGTGGCAGCCTAAGGAATGCCTGTTGCGCCAGGCGCCTTGGGCGATTAGGAGGGCGGTCATAATGCCGTTCCTTAGGCCTATTAGGTCGCTTGTGAGCTCTGCTTTTTCGTAAAAAGAGTCGATCTCCCACTGGAGCTGCCGGAGCATTTTTAAGGCCCGGCGAAGCCTGTCTTGGTCGCGCACGAGGCCGACGTAATTCCACATGGTCTGCTTGATGGTCATCCAATCTTGCTTGAGAAGGGCGGAGTCAATTTTTTCATGGCTCATTTGCCACTCTTCCACGGGAGGAAAATAGTCACTTCTTTCGTTCCAATGTTCCCCGATATCGACGGCGGCAGCGTGGCCCCAAACAAGCCCTTCTAAAAGAGAGGTGGAGGCGAGGCGGTTGGCTCCATGAAGACCGGTGCAGGAAACTTCGCCGATGGCCCTGAGGCGGCGGATCGAGGTGCGCCCCTGTAGATCGACAGCGACCCCTCCACAGCTATAGTGGGCTGCAGGAACGATGGGGACCGGCTCGGTGGCAAGATCAAATCCTTTCTCTAGGCAATGGGAGGTGATGCCGGGAAATCGCTCCTGGAGCCATTTTTTGTCCCGAAAGGTGATGTCGAGCCAGAGGTGGTCTGCGGAGGATTGGAGCATTTCGGTGAAGATCGCTCTAGCGACGACGTCGCGGGGGGCCAGTTCGAGTCGTTCGTGATATTTGTGCATGAAGGGTTGGAAACGGGCGTTGAGGAGATGGGCCCCTTCGCCGCGGAGTGCTTCGCTGAGCAAAAAGCGCCGTTCGCCGGGAATGTAGAGAGTGGTCGGATGGAACTGGACGTATTCCATGTTCATAATACGGGCGCCAGCGCGGTAGGCCATTGCGATTCCGTCCCCTCTCGCCTCTTGCGGATTCGATGTATGGAGAAAAACCTCTCCGAGGCCTCCGGTGGCTAAAATTGTTTCACGGGCAAAAATCAGATCGACCGATTGCCCATTGAATACGTAAGCCCCAACACAGGTCGATGGGAGGTAGATATCTGTCATTTTTTTTGAGTGGTGAGAGAGGGTGATGAGATCGATCGCTGTGGAGCCATTTCTGATTTCGACGTTTTTCATTTGGGCTAGAAGCCCTTGCATAATGGCTTTTCCCGTCTGGTCCTTGTGGTGCAGAATGCGCCGTTTGGAATGGGCGCCTTCTTCTGTGAGGGACAGACTTCCGTCGCCGTTTCGGTCGAAAGGGATCATCGCTTCTTCGATAAGGACTTTGTCCACAAGCTTCGGTCCTTGGCGGACGAGCTGGTCAACGGCTTCAGGATTACAAAGGCCCGCACCCGCCGCATGAATATCACCGGCAAGGAGGGTTTGCGAATCATCAGCGCCGGTATAGACAATCCCCCCCTGCGCCCAGGCAGAATTCGAGTCGCCGGCAGCTAAAACAACGACGTCGAGCCCCTTTTTAGCCAGCTCGATGGCAGCGGTAGCGCCTGCAATGCCGCAGCCGATAATTAAGATGTCACATTTTCTCATCGGGAGTATAATACCACTATGGAGAAAAAATTTTCACCTCATTTGGCGTTGGCTCAGAATTACTGGAAAGGGCATTTGAGAGCCGGCGATGTGGCGATCGATGCGACTTGCGGCAATGGAAATGACACTCTTTTTTTGAGTGGTCTGTTGACAGAAGGGCTGGTCGTTGCTCTCGATATTCAATCGCAAGCGATCGAGAATACAGCTCGTTTATTGGAGCAGCACCAAATTAGGCGAGTGCTCCTCCATCAGATTTCTCACGCAGAAATTGGGCAAATTCTTTTTCCAAGTCCTCCGCGTTTGATCGTTTATAATCTAGGTTATTTGCCGAGAGGCGATAAATCGATCACTACGCAAACTGATTCCACGCTCGAGAGCGTGAAGAAAAGTCTCCAAATCGCAGCTGTCGATGGAGCCGTTTCAATCACTTGCTATCCTGGACATGACGAAGGAGAAAGAGAGGAGCTGGCGCTTATTGATTTCGTGAAAATGCTGCCCGCAGATCAATGGTCCGTTTGCCACCACAAATGGCTCAACCGTCCCCGCTCCCCTTCATTCATTTGGATTGTGCGTCAAACGAAAGAAAAGCCCTGATCCGCTCTGCGTCTTTAGCGGCGCCTAATTCTTCAGCTTTTGCAAGGGCGCTTTGAGCCACATTGCGCGCTTTTTTCAAATGACCCAAAGCCTTCTCGATTTGGGCCAAGAGATACTCTGCATGCATGAGGATTCGCTGGCTCTTGATTTCAGATATCGTTTGATTCAGAAGATTTTGGGCTTCAGCCATTTTCCCTTGCAAGAGGTAGACTTTGCCGAGACGGATAGCCGTTCTTTGCCGGTCTTCGATGCAGTCAAAGAGATCGAGCGCCTCTCTGAAACTTTTTTGAGCACTTTCTAGATTCCCGTGAGGATCATCGGCTTCAGCAGCACCGAGGTTGAACAATACTTTCGCCTTCATCTCCCCTTCACTCGATAAAAGAGCTTCGAGGGCTAGCGCCTTCGCATCGGCAAAATTGCCTTCTGCTCGAGCTACAGCGGACAGAAGATAAAGCCCATGTTCTTTCCCATTGCCGAGCTTGCAGGCTAGCTCATAGCAAAGAGAGGCGTGTCGCTTAGCTTTTTCAAAATGGCCCTGATAGAAATAGGAGGAGGCTAGCTGGCCATGGATCTGTAAGGCTTCGACTTCAGTGGCAGAGGGAAGAGTTTCTTCCCCAGAAACGATGATTTGCTCCCAGCGCTCTTCGGCGCGAAGCGACGGGAAATTTTGGAAATGACTAGTAGCCGTTAATAAAAGGAATATCCAGTGCATAAGCGAACCTATTTGCGCAGCAATTCGAAGGTGTGTTCATTGACCCAGGAGCAGCCGAGAGAAATGTGGGGTTTGAGAGAGCCGTGGTAATCGGAACCGCCCGTGGCGATCCAATTTCGCTCTTTGGCGATTTTGATCCAAGGGTGCTCCAATTCTTTAGCGAGTTTGGCGTAATAGCATTCAATCCCATCGAAAGGTTGATCGAATAGTTTTCGCAAAAACGAACCTTTTCTGAAGAAATGGGGATGGGCTAAAACGGCTTTCCCATTGGCTTTGTGGATTTCGTCGATCACTTCCCGAGGCGAATATTTGATGCCAGGGGTGTAACAAAGCCCCCCTTCTCGCAAAAAGCGATCAAAGGCTTCCCGAATCGTCTTCACGTATCCTTTGTGGATCATCATTTGGGCAATATGGGGTCGCCCAATCGTCCTTTTCGATCGGAGTTGCGCAGCGAACTCGAGGAGCTCCGCTTCCTCAATCGGCATTTTTTTTTCTGCTAACTTTTTTAAGATAGCTCGATTCCGCTCATTTCTTCGCTGCTGCATCAGGATTAAAAATTGTTTCAATCCTTCGGAATGGAGATCAAAGTTGTAGCCGAGGATATGAACCGACACATCGTCCTGCTCAGAAGAAATTTCAATTCCCGTGATCAAGCGAATATCTAACTCTCCTGCATCGGAAAAAAGCTCAGGCGTATAGGCGTCAAAGGTGTCGTGATCGGTGATCGAAAGTCCTTTGAGTCCCGCTTGCTTAGCTAAACGCAATAGAACTTGCGGGTCATCAGAACCGTCGGAACAGCTCGAATGGCAATGGAGATCGGCGCGAAATTCAGTTTGTAGCATCGACTAGCCGGATTTCAGGTTCGAGATAAACGCCAGTTTGCTCGAAAACCTTTTCCTGCACAAGTCGAATTAGAGATAACATATCTTGCGAAGAGGCAGATCCCGTATTGATGAGGAAATTCGCATGGATCTCAGAGACTTTAGCCCCACCCATCGCCGCCCCTTTCAAACCACACCGATCAATCAAAGCGCCGGCAGAAAGAGTGGGGGCCGGATTCCGAAAGACACATCCAGCGCTCTTCTCTTTCAAAGGCTGCGTCTTCATTCTCGTTTCGATGATCTGAAGCTGCGCTTTGCGGGCTTCTTCGCGCGGAGTGAGAGAAAAATGAGCCGATAAGATGGCGCCAAACATCGATTGAAAAGAAGATTTGCGATATCCAAAAGTCAACTCCTCTCGCTGGTACTCGCGTCTTGAACCATCGGCATGCAAATAAAGGACCGAGGCGAGTGAGTTGCATGTTTCGCACCCATTAGCCCCCGCGTTCATAAAGACAGCGCCGCCTACAGTCGCCGGAATCCCACAGGCAAACTCAAGCCCGGAAAGCCCCTTGCGAGCGCTCTGCACGCCGAGAAGAGAAAAACTATACCCAGCCCCCACCGATACTTCCGTGTCAGTAAAAGAACAAAAGTCGATTTTATTCAAAATGACGAGGCCATCAAAACCCCGATCGTCAAAAAGACAGTTAGACCCTTTTCCAAGGATGAAAAAAGGAAGCTTGAGGGCAAACGCCTCCTCCATTTCTTCGAAAGAGGTCACTTCCGCCAAATAGCGAATAGGACCGCCGATCCCAAAGGTGGAAAATTCAGACAGAGACCGGTTGCTCTGCAAGGACAAGACCATTTTTGTATACTCCGTCTAAAATGGCGTTGACAAACTGGGAGCTTTCAGGAGTTCCAAACTTTGAACAAAGACGGACCCCTTCCGCAATCGCCACTTTGGGAGGGATCGATGGATCAAACAAAAGCTCGAAAATCCCTAAACGCAAAATGGTCCGCTCAACCCGAGAAATTCGCTCAAAGGTATATTCGGTCGATGCCGCCTGGATCCGCTCATCGATCTCCTCATTTTTCGCCAAAATCGCCTTCACACGCTCCGCCGCCTCGCCCATATTGCGACGCGTCGTCTTGAGCTCCTGCATCATCATAGGAATAATTTCAATTTCCTCGTCCAGCTGAAAATCGCGGCTATAAAGGATCTGGAAAACAGCTTCTCGAAACTTCTGCGGAGGTAAAGTCATAGGTTCTTCTTTTTTAAGTGATCAAATCCTACCACACTCGCCCCTTTTAAGACTATCTAATCAAATATCTAATTTATTGACAAATATCTGACAATTAAAAAAATAAATAGTAAAATTATAAACACATACTAAACAATAACTTAATCTAATCAAATAACAATGTGTATATAATAAAATAACTAAACCAAATAAATAAGATTTTTATGACGACCAATCAAAATAGTTATTTGAGCTCTTCTACTTTAGTTGCGGGGATTACCGGTGCGCTTGCTGGAGGAATTGATATTGGAGAAGGCAGTGTAGAGAAAGGTGTTGTAAAGACAATACTTGGAAGTTCTTTAGCCGCTTTATCAGCTATTGGAGATCCTGAGGAGATGCAGCAACAAGCCGTAAAGGTTGCAGCCGTTTCTGCAGCGGGAGCTGCGGCTATCCGAGGGGTGGGTGCTGCGATTAAAGGAATTTATCAAGGAGATTTTTTACAAGCAGCGAAAGGAGTAGGGACAGCTATTTAGTTTATTGCAAAACCAAATAACAGGATTATAAGAATGAGTTAAAGAACCAATTAAAGTTTAACTTAAATAATAATAAGATTATAATAATATAACTAAACCAAAATAAATAAGATTTTATGACAACCAATCAAAATAGTTATTTGAGCTCTTCTACTTTAGTTGCGGGGATTGCCGGTGCGCTGGCTGGAGGAATTGACCTTGGAGAAGGCAGTGTAGAGAAAGGTGTTGTAAAGACAATACTTGGAAGTTCTTTAGCCGCTTTTTCAGCTCTTGGAGATCCTGAGGAGATGCAGCAACAGGCCGTAAAGGTTGCAGCCGTTTCTGCAGCGGGAGCTGCAGCTATCCGAGGGGTGGGTGCTGCGATTGAAGGAGTTTATCAAGGAGATTTTTTACAAGCAGCGAAAGGAGTAGGGACAGCTCTTGCTGCAGGCGCCGCAGGCATAGCTCTTTCAGTAGCTCCCCCAAAAGCCGTTGTCTATGGCCAATATGCAGTGGCCGGATTAGCGGGAGGAGCTCGTCTTGCCCAGAAAGGGATCCAAGATCTTAAAAATGGGAAAATAGAATCGGGAGCCGGCTTTCTTCTAGCAGGTTCAGGCGCTATGATTGGCGGCGCTATGCTCGCGGTTGCCGCATACAAGGAGATGGTCAATCCGAGCGCCAGCTTCAATTCTCCCTCAAAAGCCTCGCCTGTAAAAGAGAGTCCAGCTTCTTCTTCACCTCTGAATACGAATAGTCGATCTCCTCGTTCAGCAAAAGAAGACACTGATAACCACTATGTTATTTGTGATGCGGGAATAGAATCCGATAATCTTGAAAATTGTGAGCGTTGTGCTTTCATAGATGCTCCTTCGAATCCGACTTGCGTGCCTCATCGCCTATCCACTGAAATACCTGCCGCTAACGCACCTGTAGCGAACCGTGCAGAAAAAAGAGCCCATTCAGATTGTGAAAAAATAGGCAGCTCAGACCTCTGTTGGCAAAGCGATGAATTGGCTCCAGGAGTTTCTCATTACACCTTTGAAGGAACTCTCGACAGTCATAATCAGCGGATCCAACTGCTCAAAGTAGATCCAGATAAGGCCCAATTAAAAGTGCAAGATGCGCGAGGAGTTCATAGAGAAGGCGAACACCCTTCAGGTCGGGTTCTTTTAGCAGACCTGGCGTCGCGCGTTCCCAATGCAATTGCAGCAATCAATGGGGGATATTTTCATTTCACTCCTCCCGCCGGAGAATATTATACATGGGAAGGTCCTCCTTATAAGGACGGAGATCCTATCGGTGAGGCGGTCGTCAATGGACAGAAAATCAGCGAAAATCCTCAAAATAACCATTGGGGAGCCATCCGAGTCGATGACTCCGGTAAAGTTTCCATTGGCGCTGCAAAAGGCGATGTGAAAAATCTCCTCTCCGCATTGGGAGGAGCTCCTGTTCTTATCAGAGATGGCAAGCCAGTGACCCAAGAAGAGCTTGGCCCTCAGGCTTCTTATCAAAAGGTGGGACAAATCGCCACTCCAGGGGACTTTCAATTTCATATGAATGTCGCTCATGGCCGAACAGGAGTTTGTCAAACAGCCAATAACGATCTTTTTTTAGTCACGGCAGAAGGAAGGATGAAGGGGGCTGAAGGGTTTCGGATGGAACCTTTTGCTCAGTTCCTAAAGTCCTTAGGTTGTAAAGAAGCATTAAATCTCGATGGAGGAGGAAGTGTCGATCTAACGACTCGCCATACCCAAGAAAAATTTACCTCAACAGTCAGAGCTTTGGATCCACAAGGAAAACGGCCTGTTGCAACCGCAATCGCAGTCACCATTCCAGATCGCATTAAATCTGTTTTAATGAACGCTCAACACTCCGCAGCCCCAAAAATTCATAGTCCCGCTGTGGCCGCTTGCTTAGCGGGGAAGTTAGCCCCTGAAAATCCATTCATCTTTGGCTCTACTTACGTTCCAAGTTCAAATCCTTTGCGCAATGAAATCGCAGAGATCGTCGATGGCAACCACGCGCTCTATGCGAAGAAATACAAGCTCCAGCATATGGTTGGCAAATCGAAAGAATTAATGGACAACCAATGTTCGCATCCTCTCGATCCGCAAAAAACTCTCGTCCGCTGTTCAGACTATTGGCAGAAAGTCAAGGTGATGTTGGATTGGCTAAGAGCTCATGGAGGACAGGGATGTATCCGCGCCTTTGTCGATGATGATATGCCCGTGCTCAATATGGAAATCGATCCTCGATTAGCCCTTTGTTCACTGCTTGAAGATGAAGACACCGGGATCCTTAGCGACGCATCTATCCTTTTGATCAAAGACTCTGGAAATTGGCTCGATAATAACTTTCCTCAAGATAAAGGCAAAAACGATCCTAATATGGCGCTCAATGGAGGATTGTGGTTCATTCGAAAAAACGCAAAATCCCTTGAGATCATCGAAAAATTATGGGAAACGCGCAATGTAGTCCACGATCTGAAAAGCACCCATTGCCCCACCATGGGCCTTTGCAAAAACCAAGACGTGCTCCACGAGCAACAAGGCATGGTGATCGTTCTTAAAGAAGATCCAAGCCTATTAGGAAAACATGTCAAAATCGTAGAACAGCGCGATCTTTCTTCAAAAACACGAAGCCACATCGCTGTAAATACCTCGCATCGAATAGGAGCCTGCTTCGTGAGAAGACAAGAGGGCTTTATTGCGCAGCCTTACGGCTTTCAGGGAAATGAAGAATTAAATGGAGATATGCTTCCTACCGATTGGATGGCCCAGCCAAATGGAGTTCCTCCCACAGGAATTGAGCTTCCTCTCCCTGAAAATGGAAAAGCCTGCTGGACACTTCATGACGACCCAACTATTCCTACCACTTCCCCCCGGAAAGATAGAATTGTAGAAATGATTACAAAGGGACGTGCAACCACTCGCATACAAACAGTGAGTCAGGAAGGAGCTCTTCTCGCTAGACAAGTAGATCAAGCATTGCGTCAAGGCGGAAAATTAGTTCTACACCCAAGCGGCAGCGGTCTCTATCTGATTAAAGATGTCCATGGTCAAACGATTGCCACCTTCAAACCCGATGATGAGAGGAAGTTCGGGCCTCATAATCCAAATCCCAGTTATCGGTCTCCCGATGCCTCCGAAGAAGATATTTTTCATAAGAAATTAAGCGCATTTCATCAAGGAAGTCCTGGCAAAAGACAGCATCTAGCCAAACTCCTCGATCATGAAGGAGTCTCGCCCCTTCCTAAAGGGACGATTGTCGAAATAGAAAGCTCTAGTTTTGTCGATATAGAGGCAGAAAAAACAGGGGGATTACCTAGATTTCAAAGGAAAAGTGGCTATCTGCAAGAATGGCTACCTGGGACTGCTTCTTTGATCGAAGGAAATCCTAAAGTAGACGCTTTTTTCGGCGCTAATCCAGGCCATCCGATGCCCCAAGAATTGATCCATTCTGAAGTTTACCCCATATTGGAGAACGCCCCTCTTGCTGAGTTTCAGAAAATCGGCATTCAGAATTTCCTTCTTTATAATCAAGATGGTCACGTCGGAAATTTTCTTCATAAAAAGGATAAGGAAGGAAAACCTCATTTGACGGCTATCGATCTCGATACGATTCTACCTTCAGAATTGAACCAATTAACTGGATTTTTGACTCATCCGAGAAATCGGGAACCTTTTACAGAGCAAGCTCTTGATTATATTGAGAAACTAGATCCAGAGTATGTAAGAACAATGGTTCAAAGCCTGCACCTTCCGGAACAAGTAGGAATCAACGCAAAAGCTCTCGCTATTGTGCTTAAGCGGTTTAATGGCGCCGGTCTTAATTTGGACAATATCCATCATTTTATTACCGACATGTCAAACACATATTCCCCCTCTCAAATATCGAAGACTATGGAGCAAGCGAAAAAAGACGCAATCGATAAGCTCCCTGAAACTGACAGAAATAAATATAACAAAGCCCAATCTCACCGGGTTGCACTCTGGAATAAAAGCATACAACATACTGACAATGAAGAGATTAAAAATTATAAAAAGAATGACGAAAAACGGATTGCGAAAACGATTGATCAATTTTTCTGGAAGCGCTTTGACGAACTCCTCGACCATGAAATCTCTCTGATCCATCAAAAAGACATCGTCGTTACAGCCAGGCTCTATGGAGGATTAGGAAACCAATTATTTCAAATAGCCACAGCCTATAGCGATTCCTTAGACTTAGGCGGGCGAGCCATTTTCCCACAAGCTGTTGTAGACCATGTAAGATCAAGTCCCGTACTTTCTAAAGTCCCACGCTATGAAGGACCGATCCCTAAATTGCCGATTTTCTCTCAAGAGGACAATTTCGAGAATGTAAAGAAAAAACCTCATTCTATTTGCTTAACAGGGCACTCTCAAGATGTTAAGCGATTCCACCATCGCAGGAAAGAAATTGTAGAACTTTTTAGCCCCTCTCCAGAAATCGAACAGAGCCTAAAAACAAGATTTAAAGATATTTTAAGCAAAGACACTGTAGCCATCCACGTTCGAAGAGGAGACTTCATGGATTTCCGGCAGAAAAAAGAGGGACCCGTAGTTTTTGAGAATTTAGCCGATAAAACTGATTACTATGAAAAAGCTTTGGCACAATTTGATCAGGAAAATCAACATTTTGTCGTATTCACAAATGATGCCCAATTTGTCAAGAGTATGCCTGCATTCAAAAAATTAAAAAATATTACATTTATTGAGGGTACTACAGCTGATGAAGATTTCCATCTAATGGGCAT
>Ga0206803_1165_pt1 | contig 12083 bp, 12 predicted proteins | sample Alteio_BWOrgCont_61_FD_152909 | JGI IMG/M metagenome (GOLD analysis project Ga0206803, IMG submission 152909) | Enriched cells from forest soil in Barre Woods Harvard Forest LTER site, Petersham, Massachusetts, United States -... | ecosystem: Environmental > Terrestrial > Soil > Temperate forest >... | reverse complement strand
TCTTCTGGTTCCAGACCGATCTCGACGCCCCCCGCGGACGCCTCATCGCCATCGACACCCGCCATCCCGAGCGCACCAGCTGGAAAACCGTAGTCGCCCAGGGCGTCGACAAACTCGAGTTCGCCAACGTAGTGAACAATTCTTTTCTTCTCGGATACTTGAAAGACGCCCGCACCGAAGTCCGCGTCCACGACCTCAACGGCGCCTTCCTGCACAACGTCGACCTGCCCGGCATTGGCACCGCCGGAGGCTTCGGCGGCAAACGCAAAGACAAAGAAACTTTCTACGCCTTCACCAGCTTCATCGCTCCAACCACCGTCTATCGCTACGATCTCGAAGCCGCCAAGAGCTCGATCTTCCGCCAGCCCAAAGTAGACTTCGATGCCTCCCGCTACGAAACCAAACAAGTCTTCTACGCCAGCAAAGACGGCACCCGCGTCCCCATGTTCCTCACCTACAAGAAAGGCATTACGCTCGACGGTCAGAATCCCACGCTGCTCTACGCCTACGGCGGATTCGATATCTCTCTCACCCCAGCCTTCTCCGTTCCGAATGTAGTGTGGCTCGAAATGGGAGGCATCTACGCCCAACCCAACCTGCGCGGCGGCGGAGAATATGGCGAAGAGTGGCACCAGGCAGGAATGAAACTGAAAAAGCAGAACGTCTTCGACGACTTCATCGCCGCCGCCGAGTGGCTGATCGCCAACAAGTACACCTCAACACCCAAGCTGGCAATTCGCGGCGGCAGCAACGGCGGCTTGCTCATCGGCGCCTGCGTAACTCAGCGCCCTGATCTTTTCGGCGCAACGCTCCCAGAAGTAGGCGTCATGGACATGCTGCGCTTCCACAAGTTCACCATAGGTTGGGCCTGGACCAGCGACTACGGCTCCTCCGACAACCCCGAAGAATTCAAAGCCCTCTACGCCTACTCTCCGCTGCACAACGTGAAGCCCGGAACAAAATATCCCCCAACTCTAATCGCTACTTCCGACCACGACGACCGCGTAGTCCCCGGTCACAGCTTCAAGTTCGCCGCCACCATGCAAGCTGACCAAGCTGGCCGCGCCCCAGTCTTAATCCGCATCGAAACCAAAGCCGGCCACGGCGCCGGCAAATCCATCACCAAGCTGATAGACGAAACCGCCGACACCTGGTCCTTCCTGGCGCACAACCTGAACATGAATGTAGATCTGCACTAACCCTGTGGGGACGGGCGCCTTCGCCCGTCCAGCGAGCGAAGCGAGCCAGTCTCCACGACCCCGGGCAGCGTTTGCTTCTGTCTTCCGGGAGTCGGGGCGGGACTCGCTAGCACCCCGTTCGTCATTTCACAATCTTGTAGTCCGCCGGAATCTCGAAGAGCGCAGCGTCAGGCTCGGTGCGCTCAAGTTGTCGAATCTCCGAAACCGTTTCATAGCTGCCCGTGTTCGAGTTCCTGTACTTGTCGAGGACGACAATCTTCAGATCAGGCGAAACCCACTTCTCCCCCACGTCCACGGTATCCCGGCCATTCCCGCCATCGGAAGCAATTACCCGCCTCGTCCGCGTGCCTACGGCATAGATTCCATTGATCGTTTGTCCGGGAAGATTCTCGCTCGTCGTCTTTCCAACATCCTGCCCGTGAGTAGGAACCGGTCCCGTGCCCCAGCTCTGCACCGAAGCCGTCTTCCGCCCGGGAAAAAGCTGAATGAACTCGTGTCGCAGCGGAACATACAGATTCACGACATTCGGCTTGCATCTGCCCTCGCCGCAATTTGGATCCTCTGATGCAAAGCTCTCGACGCGCGTTCTTCCCTGAGAATCGCGCATCTGCACTACTCTGCTTTCACGTCGCACCCGAGTGCCGTCGGCTAAGGTTTCAAAGCCCGTTCCCACGACTTGCGCAATATACGGCAGATTGGGAACGTAATCGTGAGGATCCTGACACAACGCGGGACGAGAGCAGCCGGCAACGACAACAAATACCCAGAACCAAACCCATAGCGTCCGCCTTTGTTCGCGCCGGCCCACGCAACAATTATGACCGACCGCCCCGGGCGATTCAACGCGACTAACCCAAGAAGACTAGCTTTCAGGGCCTAGCGTACGCGACTAATCCAGGTGGAGAGTTGTAAAGGTTGCGCCACCGGCTAAAGTTCCCGTGACTGCGTTCGCTAGCAGGAGGAATTCGCATGAATAAGCTCGGTTGCATACTGCTTTCCCTCGCCATTACTTTGCTGCTCGGAGTGGGCACCGCGGCGGCTCAAGACGCTTACTTCGACGTCGGCTACTTTACCAATGCCAACGCATCCGGCGCGCCCAGCGCCCATTTGCGGCTCACTAACGACGGCGCCGGCGCACCCGTCGACGATCCGCCCCCGGTGACCCAACCCCTGTGCGCAAACATCTATGTCTTTGACAGCGCCGAAGAGATGCAGGAGTGCTGCAGCTGCGAGATCACGCCTAACGGATACCTCGACCTCGCAGTCAACACCAACCTCCTTGGCAACATCCTGGATCATGGCACCAAGCCTACACGGGGCTTCATCGCGGAAGTTTCGACTTTAGTAAATATTGATGGCTGCACCCCTATCGGCGGATCATCTGCACTGGGAATTAAGGGCTGGCTTACACACGTTCAGAAGGGCGCAACCGCCGGCACCTACAGCCTCACCGAGACTCCTCTGACGGATTCGTCTGAATCCGGCGCGGAGATTATTGAGGATCTCCTGGTGACCTGCGAGTTTGTGCAATCACTGGGCACCGGCACTGGCGTGTGCTCTTGCGCCGACGCCGGCGACTAAGCTCGACTCCAGACTTGTCATCCTGAGGCCCGCCCTTATTTGCGGGCCTCAAAGTTTGCCCTGAGCCTGTCGAAGGAACCAGCGCAACCTGCCTGCGCGACCACCGGCTCCTCCAGCGTATTCCCCCATTGCAACAGTTACTGTCGTAAGCCGCAGATTTGGCACGAGGATGGTTTAATTTCCAAAGGGCCTTACGAGTGCCCGAAGCATGCCTCGGTGTCCAGATTGCACGCGTGATCTTCCCCCTTTCCAAACACTCTGTTCAGAGTGCTACGCGGCGAGGTATGCCGAGGTAGGCCGCCCGAAGTCCCTTCTGGAATCGATTCGGCAATCCGGATCGAATCCGCGAAGACAGCAGGTAATAAGAGACCGAATCAATGCGCAGCCTTGGTGGGTAGCGTGGTGTTTTGCTGTCATCGGCCTTGGATTGGACTGGCGTTGCGCATTCGAGTGGTTCGCCGGAAAGATCCCTTTTTACTCTAACCTTGTCCTGGGTAGAGCCTTGCTGATTGTGCTGGCGTGTGCCGGCGTTGCTCTCCTGGCAACTCGCCTCACCCGAGAGCGAAGATTCCTGGTCGCATCGGCAGTTTTCTTTGCGCTCTCTGCCGAGTTATACCGCTTCCTGAGTACCGGTTGGATTGCCAACCGCCGATGAATCATCCCCAGCCGTTCAAATGCCCCGTCGGTGTCACGATGCTCGTGTGGGACGGGCGCATTCGCTCGTCCAGCGAGCGAAGCGAGCCAGTCTCCACAGGTTAGGTGTTTGAGGTGTTCGGCGGGAAGATGATTCCCCAGAAAGTTTCCGCCCGTTCGCCCTGATCCACGAACTCGATCGCGTATGTGGAAACGCCCTCCAGCGCTGCCAACTGAGCAACTATCCGGGCCGAGAGCGCCGCGCCCTGCTTATTATTTACCGTGACGACGGAGCCCACCAGAAGCTCGCGACGGAGTTGAACGGCCGCGCCGTGCCGATTCAATTTCGTGGCTTTGGCCGGCATCGTAAAGGCAACTTTCTGCCGATCTTCTCCGCACAATCCGACAGAAGCGTGCAGCGCCATGCGATTGCTTCGTCGTTTTGCCATCTGGCTGCGGCCGGCGGGTGTGTTAGCAGCCAGGTTCTTAGCGGCCAGATTCTTAGGTACCGTGTTCGGAAGGTGCGATTTCGGACGGGGATGTGCAGGTTTCAGGTTCATTCTGATCGCGACATTAGAATGCGCTGCCGGTCGCTGCAATGTGCCGTTCGTCACCTCCTCAAGTTACCCCGCAGAACTCCTTGATTCTTCAAAGTGCGAGACGCGTCGCTCCACGACAGGAAATAGGACATGTACCAGTTCAATCGCATACATCGGATCAGTTCCCCCTCACGGATCAGGATCGTAGCAACTAGGTCCACGAAGATACTACTTCTGGGTTAGCTGGTTCGGCTAAGCCACGCGGGGGCTTGTACGGATTGTTAGGGACGATTCTAGCGCGTTCTTTCTGTCAGCACGCCTTGTCAGCCGTTGTAACATCGCCGCTACGCTCGTTGACAGACAAGTATAACGGTCAACTTTACCGTCCCTCATCCGCCGAAGGCCCATACACCGAAGGCACCGCTACATCATTCAACCGCAAATAAACTCCCAGCTGCGCCCGATGATGGATCACATGATTCATCATCATCCGCCGCATTGCCCCGAACCGCGATCCCTCATAAAACTTTCTTTCTCCTGCCGAGAGCGTCCACTTTCCCGCCCAACGCTCATCACTGGCGCCAACAATCCCCGCGCGCAATGCCGCAACATTCTTATCGAACAATTCCAAAACATGCTTCCGTGACTCCGCCACGTTCGGCTTCCGCGCCGGCTCCCCAGCTGGACGCTTGGCAAAGTCCAGCTCATCCTCTTTCATAATGTTCACTCCCATCCCCGGCAGCTCCGCAATGTGCCCCGCCAGCCGCCCCAGCAGCATCGATTTCTCATGCGGCTTCCAAGCCAGCTTGTCCTCCGGAATCCGTTCCAAAGTCCGCCGCGCCGCCGCCATCTCCATATCAAACTCCGGCAAAAACTCCGCACTAACCCCCATAACACCCTCCTCACACACCGCTTTGGATGTGAGGCATGATAATTCGCTTCTCTAAAGTTTGTCAGGCAGAAATTTTAGACAAGAACTCCACTGGGCCAGCTCAGCAAACAGAAATCATCAGTTCCAGCACCCGAACCAGGCCCGGAACGGTCAGGACGCTCCACTATTACCAACCAGGTTCGCACGGAAATTCAAACCAGCCGCCGGCAAAAAATCCCACTTCGATCCGATCAAGCCCTGGACAACTGATGAAACAACGCAGTAAATCGCAACCGATCCCACTAGTTAACGATCAAGGTTCGTTCTGATCTGAATTACCCTGTGCCCCCTGTGTCAAAAGGTTTTCCTCTCCAAAGAAAAAGAGCGGCCGCAAAGCCGCTCTCGATAGAACTGGGTACTAGGTACTAGCAACTACCTCCCGCCCGCAGCGGCAGCAGCCGCCGGCATCAACCCGGCAATCGCCATCCCTTCAATCCGTGCCAGCACATTCTCCACGCTGGCTCCCGTATCCGTACAAGCATCCACATAAGGATGCCGGCTTCCATCCGCGTGCATCACCAGCACGCTAGCCTCGGCCTGCGCCTTCTTCACCATATAAGGCAGATGATGCCGGTCATTCCGGCTCAAGGTCGGCCCCAGCACAACTAGGTCGAACCGGCCTTTGCTGAGCGCCGCTTCCACCGCCTTGCGCCCCACCGCCTTCTCCAGGATGTGCCCTGCTTTCTCCAATGCCGAGGCCGTCGCTTCCTGTGCCTCCGCATCCCCCTCGCCATAAAGAATCTTCAGCTTCGCTGCTTTCGCCATGAATGTAGGTCCCTCGCCATTCACGGTAGCAACGCCCCACCCCCGTGAGTACATCACCGAAGACCAGCAACAACCGGGGCAAATCCGCCCATGTGGAGACAGCCGCCTCGGCCGTCCGGGTCGCGGCGAAGCCCGGCCGCAAGGCGCCACAGGCTTCCGATCACTCCACCCAAGACCCGCCATTCCAAATTCCCTTCCCCTCCGCCCCTTTCGGCGCTAAACTGTTTTGCCCAGAGGGGTCTCCCATGTTCCGCGCTCGCTTCGTCGTCGCTATTCTTTCCCTGCTCACTCTCGCCACCATCTGTTCGGCGCAATCCGAGCCCTCCACGGCCAGCTGTAATCTCGACGACGGACGCCAGGTCTACATCCGCTACAACCCCGTCAGCGGCAAGAGTGAGAAACCTCCCAACGGCAAGCCTTGGGCTCCCGGCGGCACTCCCATGACCCTCTTCACCGAAGCCCAACTCGGCTTCGGTAATGTAACCATCCCCATCGGCGCCTACACCGTCTACCCCATCCCCGCCAAGGCCTGGACTCTCGCCGTCAACAAGAACGTAACTCCCGGCGCCGCCTATGACGAAAAGCAGGACGTCGCCCGCTCCCAAATGGAGACCGACCAGATTCCGGACTCCGCCGATGCCCTCGAAGTAGCCTTCGCCCACGTCGGTGAAAAATGCACTCTCCGAATCTACTTCGGCAAAACCGCCTCCTTCGCCACCTTCATCGCCAAATAGCCTTCTGAAGATTTTCTGAGACAATTCTTCTGAGGCAATTTCCCATGCGCACCGTGCTCGTACTCCTGGCAACCACCACGGCCCTGTCGCAGATCCAACTCCAACCTTCCCAAGCCGCAGAAAATCTGCGCGGAGTAAGCGCCGTCACCCAAAGAATCGCGCGGGCGTCCGGCACGCACGGCACCGACCTCCGCACCATCGACGCCGGCCGCACCTGGATCCCCGCTCAGGTCCCAGACGCCGCCACTCTGGACTTCCGCGCCGTAGTAGCTGTCTCTGCCGACGAAGCATTCCTCATGTCCGCCGGCCCCGGTGACCAGTCCCGCATCTACCACACCACCGACGCCGGCCAGCACTGGCAGCTCCAGTTCTCTAGCGCAAATCCCAAAGCCTTCTTCGACTCCATGGTTTTCTGGGACCCAACCCACGGCATAGTCCTCGGCGATCCCATCCCCGACCAAACCGGCAACCTGAAATTCGAACTCCTCTTAACGAACGACGGCCAAACCTGGACCCAACTCCCGCCCGCTCAACTCCCGCCAGCAGAAGAAGGAGAAGGCGCATTCCCGCCAGCAACACCTGCCTCGCCATTCTTTCGAATAGGATTGTCATCCCGAGTGAAGCCAGGGATTCAGGCGTCGCCGGCACGACCCCTCAGTTGCCCTCCACCACTCCGCGCCCCAACCGTGGAAGAGCGGCGCTTCAGCGCCGCGTAAGCGATCGAGAAAGATGGTGGGGCTTTAGCCCCAGCACCGCCCCCACCCCCCAAAAGTCCACCTTCCAACGTTCGCCCAAGTACCCCACATCCCTCTTGCCCCCCGGCCCGAAACCCATTACCCTTAGTCAGCATCTAGTGAGCAGGGCCCATGTTCACCCCGCACCCCAACCTCGCGGACAACGTTAACCACGCCATCATCCAGTCTGAAATCGAAGGCGGAGTCTTTCTCCACGACCTCCCACCCTCCACAGTTTTAGAAATTCAAACCATGCACCACTGCTACACCGCCGTTCTTCTAGGCGGCAGCGATGCCCTGATCTCCGGCCATCCCGAATTCTGTCCCCACCCAGTTCAGGTAGCCATCGCCGGTTCCACCTGGGGAGGCTCCATGCTAAAGCTCCAGTACGTAGGCCGCGGCATGCACCTCGAATTTCACCACCCCGAGTACGACACCCCGATAGTCACAAGTCCGATCCAGGAAATCCGCGACTCCCAACCCATCCTCATGGAACAATTGTCATCCCGAGCGTAGAAGTGTCATCCTGAGCGAAGCGAGGGACCTGCTGTCTGCCGGCGCCATCCCCGCCTCCGCGTGATGGCACGAAATTCGCAGTCGTGGTTCATCCCGCCACCATATCGCGCCCATTGACTTACCAAGCTCCGCACTCTAACATTCCCGCCAAGGCTGAAAGACGGGATACCAAACACCCAAAACCTAAGACCCAAGACCCGGCTCCGAATGACCATCACCACCCGCGAAGTCAGTCACATCACCATCGTCGACATCACCGGACGCATCACTCTGGGCGACGAGACTGGACAACTCCGCGAAACCATCCACAAGCTCCTTGACCAAGGCAAGAAAAAAATCATCCTCAATCTAGCCCAGGTCGACTACCTCGATTCCTCCGGCGTAGGCGAACTGGTCAGTGGCTACACAGCCGTCCGCACCGCCGGCGGCGAACTGAAACTTCTCAGCCTGACCAAAAAAGTTCACGACATCGTCCAGGTCACCAAGCTCTATACCGTCTTCGACATCAAAGACGACGAATTCACCGCCATAAAATCCTTCGACTACTTCTTCGCCAAGTAATAAAGAACAAAAAAAGCTGCGCAGGTGGGGACAGGCTCGTGGGGGGACAGGGTTGTTTGGGGACGGCCGCCTCGGCCGTCCAGACAAGCGCAGCTAGTCGCAGGCAGCGCCACAAATGATCGATCGATTGTGGCTCGGTCAACCGGAGAGGTTTCGTATCGGGCACGACATCTGCCGTGCCTCAAGAAAAACGCGTGCACAACCGTGGAAGAGCGGCGCTGCAGCGCCGCCGTAAATGCCCAGAACGGATCTGGGCTTCAGCCCCCGCGCTATACTCGTCCCAAATCCAAGAAGGAATACGAGGCGACCAATGCACAAACTCACTCTACCCATCCTCTTACTACTCTCAACCTTCGCTCAAGCATCCGACCCAAAACCCGCCGACAACACCGTCACCATCCACGTCAGCGCGACACGCATAGCCTTTGGCGGTCACGGATCATCCCAGGATCTGGACGTCGTCATCGACGGCAAGAAATATGAACTGCTATCGGAACTCGGCCTAAACCAACTGCTTGCGCTCGGCGACTACAAAGCAAAGCTATTAAGAGACGACCACCGAAACACTTACGACTCCTATCAAGTCTACGAATTCCTCTTCCCCGACGGCAAAACCAGAAAGTTCGACGTAGTGGGCCAAAGCGAATAATCAAATTTTGCATGCGCGGAGACGGCCCTGTGTTGGAGCAGGCCTGTGTGGGGACAGCGTTATGTGCGGACGGCCTACTGCCAGTTCTCTGTAAACTTTGTCATTCCGACCGGAGCCGGACCGTCAGCGACGGCGCAGTGGAGGAACCTGCTTCTCGCGTCCGCCACCGGCGCTCACGCCCACCATCACCTCACCTCGTTCCCCAATCCAAACGTCCGACCAAAGGATATCCTGCTTTTGAGCTTAGCCTGCACTTAGCACCATCACTTCCCATACTCCCGCACTTCCCCATCCACCGATACCGCCACGTACTTATGCGTCTCCACATCCCGAAACTGCACCACCCGATGTTTCTCCCGCGCCAGCTTCCCCCACCGGCTAGGCTTCTCCGGATTCTGTTCAATCGCCTCAAACACCCGCCCATTCAACGGAAACTGAACCATCCGCAACCGCCCACTCCCAACGCGCCTAACCGGAATCTTCTGCCCCTCCAGTAAGACAAAGTCGCCACTCATCAACTGCGCCGCCACCAACCCCAAAGCCTTCTCCACTTCAGTCAAAGTCATAGCCCATTTTCTCCAAGATTCGTTCCGCTGCGCCCGCCCAAGCTTTGTCATCCGGTGCGCAGAGGCAGAGAAGGACCTTTGCATTCCCACACACCACAACGGGCCCCAAGGGGGATTCTCACGGATCTGGTGGCCCAATCCAGATGGGCACGTGAGCGGAATCAAGATAGTTAACATCTCCAACACTGCTCCACTTCTCTGCTCGTTTTGGGCAGGACAGAAGGCCACTCGGGCCAATGCGAACCGCGAAACCGCCCTCCCATCCCACTCTTACCACTCTGATTCCCCCCGCTAGCCGCTGAAAAAACAAAAAAGGCAGCCGCAAGGCCGCCCAAAATAGACGAAAAAACGACAAACTAGCCACTGATCACCGACCCCTGGCCACTGTTACTTCACTTCTTCCCCCGAAGCATCCCAGTAACCCGCTCGTAATCATCGACCGTCGCATACTCAATCACGATCCTGCCCTTCCCATGCCGATCTTTAATCCGAACCCGCATCCCCAAAGTCCGCTCCATATCCGTCTGCGCCGCCCGCACATTCGGATCCATCCACCGCGCCCCACCTGTCTTCTTCGCCTCACCCGGCATCGTCTGCCCCGGCAGCAATGGAAACGACCCGTTGATCCGCATCACCCGGTCTTCAATCTGGTCCCATTTCAGCTTGTGTGTCACCACTTCTTCCGCCACCTGCTCGATGTGCTCGTCATTTTCCAGCCGCAAGATCTCCCGGGCATCGCTGAAGCTGAGCCGCTCCGAAAGCAGGTAATCCATCACTTTTTGCGGCAGGCGCAGCAACCGCATGTAGTTCGACACCGTCTCCCGCGAAACCCCGATTCGGTCCGCAATCTGCGCCTGCGTCAGCTTGAACTCCAGACTCAGCACCCGAAACGCTTCCGCCTGCTCAATCGGATTCAGATCCTCCCGCACCACGTTCTCCAGCACCGTCATCTCCGCCGCCTGCTGCGGCGATAGCCGTCGCACTAATGCCGGGATCGTCTCCTTCCCCGCCATCTTCGAAGCCCGCAACCGCCGCTCGCCCAGCACCAGGATGTACCGCCCGTGTTCCTCCCCCGGACGCACCACCACCGGCTGCACCACCCCATGCTCTTTGATCGAGTCCCGCAACTCCCGCAGCATGTCTTCATCAAACACATACCGGGTCTGATAAGGATTTTTGTCGATGGCATCTAACAGCAGATTAGTAACTAGGTTCCCAGCAACCCGCGTCTCAGCCACCGCCTGTATCGAGATCACCTCTCCCGGCAAAACGTCTCCCGGCAACATCTCGTGTGGGTCGGACACTCCTGTCCGACTAGCCTCCGTCTCCCCAGAAGCCGTCAACTCCGCAGACAAAGCCTTCGCGTGCGACAAAGCCGTGTCACCAGAAAAAGCTTTGTCATTCCGAACGAAGTGAGGAACCTGCTGTTCGCCGCCGCCACCACTGCCCGCAGCGCCCGCCTCACCACCCCGCTCGGCGTCGGCCCCGCGTGGCTCAGCAGGATGAACTACAACCCGCGGCCCCGGCAGCAACGACTCTAACCCCCGTCCCAAAGCCCGCCGCTTCTCCGTCTTCTCCTCTTTCTTCTCCACCCCACGCCCCGCCAAATTTTCCGCCGCCGAAGTCCTAATTCCCCCCAAGATCATAGCTGCGAAAGCCCCGCGAGTGTTCCAACCGGAACATTCAGCGCAATGTTCCGACTGGAACATTTCAGCGATATGTTCCGGTTGGAACATTATGACGATATGTTCCGACTGGAACATTCAGCAATGTGTTCCAGCCGGAACATCAAGGCAGCCTGGCCTAACGAAGTTCTCGGAGGAACCGTCCGAATGTTCCGGCTGGAACATTGGACGCGTTTTGCACACAATTCAGCTCGCGGGTGGCAATTCGACCTTGCATTCGAAACGCGAATCGCACTATTCTGCAAACAGCTCTGGCTCCTCGACAATTTATGGGACGCGTCATCGCTGTTGCCAATCAGAAGGGCGGCGTGGGCAAGACTACGACTGCCATCAACCTAGCCGCGTCCTTCGCCGCGGCTGAAGTGAACACACTCCTCATCGATTGCGATCCGCAATCGAATAGCACCAGCGGCCTGGGCCTGATGAAGAATCCGGAACGCATGTCTACCTATCACTTGCTGCTAGGCGCAGCCACTGGTGAAGAGGCCCTGGCGGTGACTGAACTAGAACAGCTCTGGCTGATCCCCTCACATAAGAACCTGATCGGGGCAAACCTTGAGCTGGTAGAAGTGGAACGGCGCGAGTATCGCTTGCGGGAAGCGATCGCGCCATTGCGCGATCGCTTCCAGTACATCGTGCTCGACTGCCCGCCGGCGCTGGACCTGCTCACGTTGAACGCGCTGGTGGCGGCTGACTCTGTGCTGATTCCTATGCAGGCAGAGTACTTTGCCCTCGAGGGCATCAGTGAGCTGCTGGACACAGTGGAGCGGATCCGCGTGGCTTTGAACCCGGGGCTTGAAATTGAAGGTGTGGTGCTGACCATGTTGGATGAGCGGACCAACCTGGCGCAGCAGGTGACGGCTGAGCTGAGGAAGTTTTTTGGGGACAAGGTGTGCGCAGCAACCATTCCGCGAAACATACGGCTGGCAGAGGCGCCCAGCCATGGAAAACCGGCTCTGATGTACGATCCGCGGTCGCGGGGGGCGGAGA
>Ga0206803_1164_pt1 | contig 12135 bp, 6 predicted proteins | sample Alteio_BWOrgCont_61_FD_152909 | JGI IMG/M metagenome (GOLD analysis project Ga0206803, IMG submission 152909) | Enriched cells from forest soil in Barre Woods Harvard Forest LTER site, Petersham, Massachusetts, United States -... | ecosystem: Environmental > Terrestrial > Soil > Temperate forest > O... | reverse complement strand
GGAAGCGCTGCGCGAGGCCGGCAAGATCTATTTCCTTGAGCTTTGTAAAATCTGGCTTTCCATCGATCATCGGTGCAAGCTCGGCGATGTTCGGAGTCTTGTAGGCGTCCAGCACCAGCCGGTTCACCTTCTCGGGAGTTAGCTTGAGTAGTGGGCGATATTCGTGATCGATCCGAATCACGTTCGGCCAACTCATTTCGTACTGCGCCCGTCGCTCGGGCAGAGGTTCGATTCTGGTCTTGCCTTTTGCGGGTGGCGGAGGCGGAGCATCGGCGCTGCCTTCGTGAGGGAGAAATGTGAACGGTACGCCGAAGATGTTGACGTACTCTGGCTCAAATAGCCCGGTCTTCTCGTTCACGTCGTACGATGTTCTCCGCAAGCCGCGGCCCACTACCTGCTCGCACAGAAGTTGGGACGTAAATGCCCGCAGCCCCATGATGTGCGTGACGGTCTTGGCATCCCAGCCCTCAGAAAGCATGCCCACGGAAATCACGTTCTGAATCTGCTCGCCGGGTTGGCCTTCGCGCCCAATCGTGTCTACTGTCTTCCGCAGGCGTTCGGCGCGCTCTTTCTTGGTAAGCTTCTTTTTGGGTGCATCACCGTTTTCTTCTTCGGTATCCTCGCCCGTCTCTTCGTCTTTTTCGTCCACTGCCTCGGCTTCGACCATGAGTTCGGCGGGTTCTTCTTGGGCTTCCGCCTCGTCCAACACCTTGGAATCAATGTGCAGAATCTTGTCCGTATCGCACAGTTCTTCAATGCGTATCCGCTTGTGCTCGAATGCGTATTGCACGCGCGCAGCCGTGTGGGTCAGATTCGTTACAGTAATCATCACAGGCGGGGCGTTGACGCCATCTTCTCGCCACTTCTTGGCCGTTTCCAGCCAGTCTTTCCCGAGAAAGTAATAGCCCATGCCGACAAGATCAGGAAGCGGAATGTGCGGTTCCACTTTCCGGTTCAGATCGGGCTTAACTTCTGGGTCGGTATAAATATGGTAGAACTTCGATTTGTACTTGCTGGTCTGTTCGCCGTCGTCCCGGACCACGACGCGAGGCGTTTTCACCAACCCTGATTCAATGGCGTCGTTCAAGCCGAAATCGCTAACAATCCATCCAAACAGCGTCTCCTCTCCACTCTTGCGCCCCGTTGGGGCGAACGGCGTGGCGGTCAGGTCGTAGCACATCAGAATTCCGCGGGCACGGTGAATCCGGTCGAGGCCGCCAACCCACTTGGTCGCTTCCTTTAGTTCGTCTTTGGAAAGTCCTGCAATCTTTACTTTCGGTGGAACGCGCCAAGCGTGGTGGGCTTCGTCGTTGATAACGAGAATGTTCTCGGCGGTGTGCATCTCGCCGAGCACTTCGCGGACATAGGCTTCATCGCTCAGCGGTCCGCGTTTGTCTACGCTGCGTCGCTTGGTGAGTTGCTCCTCGCTCTCCCAATCCAGCTTGTGCCAGTTGCGCACCTGCACGCGGCAGGTCTGCCCTTGGCGGAGCTTATCTTCGAGTCCTGGCGGAATAATCTGGAATTCCTGATAGTAATTTCCCGCACTGCCCGGAACCAGCACCTCAAGCCGGTTCTTGACAGTGAGGCCGGGCGCGATCACCAAAATGTTCTTGGAAAAGCGTTTGTCTTGCGGATAAGTAACTTTGTTTAGCACCTGCCATGCGATGAGCATGGACATCAAGATTGTCTTACCCGAGCCGGTGGCCATTTTCGAGCACAGGCGCGTAAACTCGCCACCATCTCTGGGAACCTTGATTCCAACGCGATCTGACTCTGGAGCCTCTGCGAGCCAGATTAGCGTCTCGATCGCTTCGAGCTGACAAAAGAAGAACCGTTTGCCCTCGCGCTGCTCTGTATCTCGCCAGTGCTTCAACAGGCGTCTGGTAATGCCGCTTGCTCCGGGATAATCGGCTGCTCGCCACGCATCCACGCGCGGACGAATCTTATTTACCAGCGGCAACTCGACGAACTCGCCTGGATCATCAAACGACTTGGAAGCGTCAGATGCACGCACGTATCCGGCGGGGCGGCGACCCGGTTCGCGGGTAAATCGGCGGGTTTCGCGGTCGTATTTCCAATGCTCGGCGGGCTCGTCGTAGGGTGAGCTGATGATGAGTTGGTCGATTGTCGCCGAGGGCGCGTGCGTCGCCATTACTTCACCTCAACGACTTTGAGGCTTTCGATTCCTCTGTCGTCGATGACTTTAACTGCCACATAGTTACCGGGCTCAAAGGGCAGAGAGACGGTTCCGCGATAGGCTTCGATCAAATCGAGATCGATCTCGGCCTTCAGATTCTTGGCCAGGCGTGCCCATCCGCCGTCAGAGTCGGCCAATGGAAAGAAGACTTGACGCGGATACAGGCTGCGGCCGTCGTAATCGGTATCAAGGAGCCACATGGCGATCTTGGATGTGTCGCCTGAATCAATGGTTCCGGTCCGGGTGTTGTAATAGTCAAAGCCTTTGACCTCGATTTCCCACTTGCCCTTATGGTCACCTTGTGTAATTTGTCGCAGATCGACATCGGGCCGCCCGACGAGCCAGAAGCTTTGGTTTGAAGCTCGCTTCTTTTTTAGATCAGCGGTGAGCAGATCGGCATTCATTTGCGCGCACAAGAACGTCATACCCGTTTTTTCTTTGGTTAGCTCGTCAATTTCTTTGGCCGCTTGGGGATCAAACTCAAAGGCCGCAAAAACAATCATGGCCGGTCTCGGAATTAGCGTTCTGGCTTCCTGCCATGCACTTTCAACCTGTCGAGGATCAAGTAAGCTGTGTTCCGGTCCAAAAGAAATCGCGACGCGCTCTGGCTTCACCCCCTTCGTCTCCGCATCGGCATGAAGCCAACGTGTGCCAGCGAGCGGCTCAACGCGGGAAAAGTCGATATGGTTGCCGCCCTTACCTCGCAGGCCGGTCTTGAGAAGTTCATCACGCCATTCTGTGTGCCGAAGAGTGGCTCCAGAACGAACGATTGAGGCATCCAGCAACGGTGTTGCTGCATGGCGGAAATCAGCTAATGATTGCTGGGTTGTGGCTCTTGTCGATTTCTCAATGTCTCCTACTTCGATGTCCTCTAGCGACCTGACTGTGGGAGCCGGAACAGCTTCAACCGTGAACGGGCCTGTCACCCGCACGCGACTCTTATCGATATACGGCTGATCGTAAAGCGTTTCTTGATCCGCATAGCGGGCAACGGCCCCGTCAATCTGCTCACGTGTCATGCCTTCGTGAATCTCAGGATTGTTCGCGATGGATTTCAACGTGACGTGAGGAATCGTTTTGTAGCGAAATCCGCTCCCGATCCCCTCTTCCGGATGTGCGATGTCGTAGTAGTCGAAGTCGGCAGCCATAAGACGCTGCTTGGCTAGTGTGGTGGCGACCCGCGAGGTGTCGCACGTGATCCAGCGGCGGCCCCACTGCTCTGCAACGTAGGCAGTGGTGCCGGAGCCGCAAGTAGGGTCTACAACTAGGTCGCTAGGGTCCGTCGTCATGAGCAGGCAGCGCTGGATAATCTTCGTGTTTGTCTGGACGACGTAGGATTTCTCCATGCCGCTTCCTGATTGAGTGTCGTGCCAAATATTCGTCAATGGAATAGCGGGGAAATCATCCAGATAGCGAACGTAGTTCAGCGCGGTACCTTGCTGTGCGACACGATTGGCTTCAACAAGCCGCTTTACGCCATCCGGCGTAGTTGTCCAACCACGGGTGCCCTCCGGGTAAAAATCAGTGCCATTGAATCGAACCGCAAAATGCATGGCGCTCCCTGGTCCAGATGGCCGCCCTTCTCTTTGGCTAGTTAGTAACTGATAGCGCAGAACCCGAGCGTCATTTGGGAGGCTCTCCGGATCGTTCATTTCTTCGCGGGTGAGCCTTCGGACCGATCCGTCTGGTAGCTCGATCATCGAGTAAGCTTCGGCCCCTATTTCACCAAGGCTTCTTTTGATTAGGAGACTGCGGAACTTGAGCTTCTCTATGTTCTTGGCATACCAAATCAGGTAGTCGCACGTGCCTGGCATGTACCGAGAAGTTTGACCCGCGGTCTTCTTGAACGTAATTACGGCGACGAAGTTCGCTGATCCCAAGGTTTCGTCCAGTATTGCTCTCGCGCGATGAAGGTTCTGATCTCCGATCTGAACAAAGACAGAGCCTGATTCATTCAGAAGTTCTTTCGCAAGAAGCAGGCGGTCGCGCAGATATGTGAGATAAGAGTGAATCCCCAGCTCCCATGTATCACGGAAGGCGCGAATCATTTCCGGCTCTTGTGTTAAATCGTCATCTTTGCCGTCCTTGACATCACGCTTGTTAACAAAGGGCTGAAAATTAGATCCGTACTTGATCCCATACGGCGGATCAAAATAAAACATCTGTACTTGACCAGCCATGCCCTCCTTTTCAAGAAGGGAGTTCATTACCAGCAGAGAATCACCAGCGATCAAGCGATTTGACCAGCCGTGAGCATGGCGATAGAAGTCGATGGCTTCTTGGAAGGGTGGATTCTCTTCGCGGCGCTCGAAGAGCGATGCTTGAACGGGGAAAGGAGTGCCGTTGCGCTTCCGCACGGCGTCAATGATTGTGTGAGGATCGATCCGCTCATGCACGTGCAGGGAGACTGTCGGGACTTCAAATGAGCCGTGTTCCTTCTTTCCTGCCCACACCAACTGCGGATCAAGATGCGGATCGTAATCGAACTCCTGGCGCGGTTTCACCGACGGCACGGGGGCAACGTAGTCGTATGTCTTGTGTGTCGGAGCAACCGGATCGGTTTCCGGTGTCACCAACCCAACGGGCGGGTTGTTAATGCGCTTCTTGTCGCTATGCTCATAGCGGTCTATCGGGCGCTTCGGCGGCTTGCCACCGCTCGTCTTCCCTCGCGGCATCTACTTGTTACCTCTTCGCATGAACGTCATTTTGGGGGAACGCTGAATTCTAAGCTGCGAGCGTTTCAAAAGCCAGTGGCGGATACGCATCGGTCCGCATCGGTTTGGGTTTTTGTTGCAGTCAGGTAGCATGAACGTAGCTGATGAGTACGAACCACCCAAAACAGTACATCGTCGAGCAGGACTCGCAAAGCCAGGAATCCGTCGCCACCAGATATTTGGTCGAAGAGCCATTGTCGAGGGAAAGGCTTCTTGCACAACTCGGCCTCTCCGAGTTTTGTTGGATGATCCTCGAACTCCGACTGGGAAAGCTCCTGCCCGACATCTCAGGCGAAATCGATATTCTCGCAGGCCCGCTACGCTGGCTTGATCCAGCGGCGTTTGCACACGCCGTCGAATCTGAACGCATCAATCTGCCTCTGAACAGCCACCCATCATGGGGCGTGCGGCTGGCGATGAGCAAAATCGCAATAAGTGGTGGCATTGCGTGGCCTCCACCGGTGGACGATCTAGGCGGTATTGAGGTTAAGCGGGCGTACCGAAATAAGAATGGAGAGCTGCGAGCCAAAAAGGGGGGTAAAGTTCGCGAGGTGCATAAGCAGCTCAAACGAGATCTATTCGACTTGTGCCTGGACCGCGTTGTTCTCGTGGACATCATCGCTCACTATCCTGCCACCGGAGCTGGCAGCGATGCATGGCTAGCTGCTGGGGAGCTGGCTTTCGACTCTTTGCGTGCAATGGAGCCTGTCCTTCGGGAAAGGCTTAACAAGAACGGGGCGCCAGACCACGCGCTACTGCCCGTTGGTCACTTGGCTTGGGCCATCGGTAGCGTCGAAGGCGGCGACGAAACGATCCGGGGCGCGAGTACCCTAGCCGTGCTCAGTGATGCAAAGGCCAATCCCTTCCGCAAGCAGCGCAATCGTGTGTTGGAAGAACGTCTGCGTCAAATCTTGAGCAATCTTGCACGACCCAGCACCTGGCCATTCATCCTCAAGGATTGCCGCTCATGTGACCAGATACACTTGGCGGATGGGCCCTGTATGATCGCGCAGAATCGACGATTGCGTTAAGTCCCTTCGTGGCCATGATTTGCTTTTTAGGCGGGGTCAAGTTGATAGGCTATAGACTATTGACATATTCATTAACGATAGGTTATGATCTATTGCAATGAAAGCTAACAATAGGCTGTGACCTATGAAAAAAGCCAGACTTGCTGCCCAGTCCCGCTCGCAACTCGATGAACGCTTCAGGGAACTAGGGCCGGCGAAGCGCTATACCCCGCCCGTCCGCGGCTGGATCAAGGCTCTCCGGGAGGCGTTCGGCATGTCAACGGTGCAGCTCGCGAAGCGGTTGGGAATTAGGCAGCCTTCGCTGGTGGCGCTCGAACAGTCGGAAGCAAAGGGCACCATCGAGCTGGCGACATTACGACGCGTAGCCGAGGCGCTCGACTGCACGCTTGTCTATGCGCTCGTGCCCAACAAACCGCTGGAAACGACGCTCCGCGACCGCGCCCGCGCGTTCGCGCGGCGGCGGCGGGGTCCGGTCGAGCACTCGATGTTGCTGGAGGACCAGAAGGTGATGGCCAAGAACGCCGAAGCGCGCCTCGATGAAATCATGCGAGAGACGAATCCACGGCTGTTCTGGGATTAACGCGTGAACGACCTTTTCGAGCAGCCGGACGATGCCACACCGCTGACGCCGGAGGAAATGCGCGAGCTGATCCCCGCGCATATCGCCTATCGGCGCGAGCTGAACGAAGCCGAGCAGGAGAACATCTCGCGCGCGCAGGACTGGGCGCTCAACCGCCGTCACGATCCGCTAAGCGAGAAATTCGTAAAGGATCTGCACCGGCGGATGTTCGGCGACGTATGGCGATGGGCGGGCAGGTTCAGGACGAGCGAACGCAATCTCGGGATTGTGTTTCATGAGATTCCCGTGGCACTGCGCCAATTGCTTGACGATACCAGGGCGTGGATCGAGTACAGGACGTATGCACCCGACGAGATCGCGGTGCGCTTCCATCACCGGCTGGTGTTGATTCATCCTTTCGCGAACGGCAACGGTCGCCATGCCCGCCTCATGGCGGATCTTCTCGTGATGAGGCTCGGGGGTGAGCGGTTGTCGTGGGGAAGCGCCAATCTGCAGGATGCCGGGATCGTGCGCCAGCGCTATATCGCCGCACTGCAGGCCGCCGACGATCACGACATCGGCCCGCTCCTGGCATTCGCGCGCTCATAAATCCGATGGCGATGCGGATCGCCACCCCTCATCAGCAGCGGCTCCACTATCGTGCCGTGACAAAAAGCTGCCTATGTAGTACCGTACATCTGTGGCGAACAAACGGCGAATCTTGTACCATGCTGTGAATGGATGAAGGGCGCAAACGGGTCTTGCTCATTGCAGCAGCTATCTTGACTGCGAGAAAACTGTCGAGCTTCGACCGCGGGAAGAGAGTTCAGGCGACCGTCGCGGCTATTACTGATGCGGTGCGGTGGGCGGAAGCGATTCTGAAGGAAATCGATGAGTGATGGCCACAAGCAACAGGACAAGGAAAACGTGGCGCACCTACACGGTAAGCACGACAAAATGGCAATTGACGTATATTGTAACGTTGCGGCTCTGACGTTCACACTCAAACCATCGAAGGATTCTCCGCATGAATGGACTGGAGCAGTTCAAGATGGTCGGTGCTTGGCGCACGGCGCTGGGAATGCTGCCTGTGTTTCTCCGCGGAACTGCCGAGAATCAGGAGCGATACGTGCTCTTGAATGGCAGCAAGGGAAATTTCTGTCTCGATTTCCTTGGTGGCATCGACCAAACTTCTCAGCGCATAGCAGCGTGGTCCTCCGACGTTGGACACTACATCACGGTTGCTGGAGATTTGGTTGTCGTTAACCGATGGGAGAAGGGAGCGACCGAAGAACGATTCTCATACCGAAGCGTTTGCCAGCATCTGCCTGAATTTCACCGTCATCTCGAAAAGAGTACTCCGGATCAATCTCGAAACATAGTGAATCACGTTTTAGCCGTTTTTCGCCGGATCAGAACGGTTGCTGGCGAGCAGAACAACGGCCTCCGGTCGCTACGGATGTTGCTGCATCTTCTCGCATCTGCGGCTGCTGGGCGCGACACTCTCATTGCCGAGAACCTGTCAGAGTGGGGATTAACACCAGACGTGGTTGAGCCGTCGCAGGCGATTACTGCTGCTACATGGCGACCTTTGTATAACGATCTTTCCGGCATAGGACGATATGACACGCTGCCGCCGGATTTTGATTTAGTAGTGCGACACGCAGCGGGAGCAGTGTTTCAAGATGCTCATCTTGAAGCGCAGTTCTCCGAGCAACGCTGGCTTCAGGGTTTTGAGGGACCGGCTTTTGTTGATCCACGTGCCACACCAACTGAAACTGGGGTATATTTCACCCCCTCCGCTCTCGCCCGCACTCTTGCAGAAGAAGCCCTGCGCACGGTTCAAGCGGTGGACAATAAAACACTCGTCGTATTTGACCCTGCGTGTGGCAGCGGAGAGCTACTGAAAGAATGTTTGCGCCAAATGCGGCATGGTGTCGTAGGCCGTCGCGTGCGGATCATCGGATGGGACAAGTCGCCGGCTGCGGTTGACATGGCAAGGTTTGTATTGGCTTGGGAGAGTCGAGCTTGGCTCGCTAACGAAGTCGAAGTTGAGATTACCCTACACGATTCACTTACTGTGCCATGGCCTGGCAACATTGACATCCTCGTAATGAATCCGCCGTTCAAGGCGTGGCCGTTGATGCAACCCCAAGAACAGAACGCTGTAAGTCAGATATTAGGCGCTTCTTACAGGCCAAATTTGGCGATGGCCTTTGCCCATCGTGCGCTTGACGTGCTTGCGGAAGACGGGGTTCTCGCTATGATTGCGCCGAACTCATTGCTCGACAGTGACTCCGGCAGTGATACGCGGAGAGCGATGGCAGAAAAGCTGAACCCCAAGCTTATCGCTCGATTGGGAGATCAAAGTTATTTTTCCCGCGCCCTAGTCGACGCTGGATTGTATGTCGGGAAGCGAAAGACCTCACTCCAAGAAGCAATGCCGACCGCCGTTCTTTGGGCTGACTCGCGGCAAAACTCGCTAAACTATGCATTACGCGGACTAAGAAAATGGCGTGGGGCCGAAGTTGAACCGATCAACGAGGAAGGATTCTCAGTGTACCTTCGCACGGACATTGGGACGACGGGAAGTCCTTGGATCGCTCGTGGATACGATGCTTGGTCGCGTTTCAAGAGCTTCCAGCATAGCAAGATGATGATACCTGCCAATAAGGTCTTTGACATTAGACAAGGCAGCAGGCTAGGGAATGATGTGTTCGTGATGCCAAGAGAATATGTTCAGGGAATGCCAAAGAGGGAACAACGCTTTTTCCGACCCGCCGTTATGAATCCGTCAGTGGCTGATGGGAAGCTAAGTCCACTCTACTATGCCTTCTATCCCTATACCGATGGCCTTCCCGAGATAACAAGCGAAGAAGAACTCAAGGGCTATGTCCCACAGTATTACAAGGAACGCCTTCTCCCAGCCAAGAAGGCCCTTTCTGCTCGCAAACAAGCCGATATAAACTGGTGGGATCTGCTGCGCCCTCGTGCGTGGCAGAAGGCGCGCACTGCAAAAATTGTTTCGAAGTATTTTGGCGGAAGTCGAGCATTCGCGTTTGATGCGACGGGATATTTTGTTGTAATCGTGGGTCATGGATGGTTGCTCAAGAAAGGGAGGGCAACGGAAGAGGCTCCCAGTGATGACGACCTCGTACAGGAAGTCGTTAACGTACTTGATGGGCTAGAGCCTACGGAAGATGAGATTTACTTGGCTACCCTTGCATATCTGAGTAGTTCTGTGGCATACGATTTGATCGAGTATATGTCGCCACAGGTCGCCGGAGGACAGCTAAATCTCTCAAATAAATACCTTGGCGATTTACCCATACCCGATCTTGTGAAGTTAGCACCTGCGAGGTTGGCAGAGCTGATACGGATTGGGAGAATGATTACGGAAGAAACATCATTCGATCACTGGTCAGAAGTTGACGAGATAGTTCTTTCGGCATTGAGTGAGTGATGGCGTGATCCAATATAGCCAACGATTGAAGCAACACTTGGAAAAAAGTCTCCAATCTGCGTTTCGACAACCGTTCCTTAAGCTGACAGACCCACCGGGAAAGAAGGCTGTGGAATTTCACATCCGGCTTGATGAAGACTTGCGTGGTGGTCGATCAACAGCACACGAAGATGACGGTTCTGAACCGATAGTGATGGAGATCATCACGCCCGCTGGCGCTCGTAGCACGTTCTGGTTCACGTTTGTAGCTGCGTTTCGACAAGAGCAGAGCCTGAAGCCATCGTTGCAGCACGCGAGCCTGCTTATATTCCACGAGATGGCGGGGGACATTATTCCCCTATTCCGCGCAGAGTGGGACCAAGTAGCAACAGCATGTGCAGAGTCAAAGCACGCACAACCACATTGGCATTTCGTCCAGCGTCCGGCGAGAATTGAACGCCTTGTCAAAACTTTCATGGCTTCCTCAACAGAAGTAGCACGCGATTTCGCCCCAGAAGAGAAGAGCGATCTGTTCGCAGACTCAGCAGATTGCAGCAGGATCCACTTTGCTATGACATCTCTGTGGGAAGAGAAAGCCATTCCACCTTATCTGAAGCGGACGTTCGATGCAGACGAGTTTCCAAAGTGGTTTGCGAACCTGACTCGATACATCGCCGAGCAGGTCGCCTACACAGTCTCACACATGCCAGGCGGCGGAACGGTAACCGAATTCGATCCGCTACCTGATGGGAATTTATAGTCAAATATGACGCGACGCCGAGGATGGGCACGATTTCCTCCATCGGTTTGCGAGCGATGAAGAAATTGAGAAAGCGATAGTAGACCCCAATCGCATGTTGTTCGAACTCAACATGGCGTGGGGAACCAGCTATCCAAATTCGGCGATATGCGCAAAATGCGCACAAAGATAACCGGAGATTTCCGTAACCTGCCCGTTTGAGATAGTGTGCTGCGATAAAACCGACTAGGTTATTTAACAGATGTGATACGCTTTTCGGTCAACAAACACAATGGCTTGGTTCTCGAAGAATATCCCCGCCCACTGGTCTGTCGATTTCGTTGAACACCTGCGATCTGTTCATTTCGCGTTGGTGACTACTGCAGTTGTCCTTCTCCTAATTTCTATGGGAAAACGCGACCAAGAGTTATCGAAAGCCCTAACGGATGCGACTGAAATCGAGCAAATGAGTTCCTCTTGGGCAAAACTAGACGAGTCTGTATTTCTTTGGGCCGTTGACAAATTCAATGCGCATCCCAATCCGCAAACTGGATTCTTGCTCAAGCGTTCAGGCGCTGGCTCCAAGGAACGAGAAGGTTCGATCGTAAGCTTTTTGTATCAACGCGATCGCGGTCAACATCCGCCGTGGGCTTATCCCCAGGAGCTTAATGATGCTCCCACAGACCTCCACGAGTTTCGGAACCTGTGGGATCAATTGAGCGATGGAATTGCTATCGAAGTTCCAAACGCAGGTGAGGCCCCTTACGCCTGCGAGGCGCATGTGGTATTTAGCCAAAAGTCGCCGGAGCAGCATGTTCGATCTTTGGGTAAATCTCCGAGTTGCGAGACTTCCCTTCCTTTGAAAGAAGCGGCCTTAGAGCACGAAGCGGAATTTAATTGGTATCTAACTGAAAGGATGATTGGCAACTACGAGCGTTTTGTACCTGAGTTTACTCTGACGATGGCCGCCAAAGGGCTTCAGAGTCCAATCTACGGCGATCTGACTGTAACAACCTCCTACCCCATTCAAGGTCTTAGCGTCAATCAGAAGGCGCTCCAGAGTTTTTTCTCGAATCCACACGAAGGCAAGTATCCCAAGGCGTTCCCGGAATTAGAAGCTTCTACTAGCGGGATGCAGATGCTCAAGCTAAATGAGGTAGTGTCAAGGTTGCACGATATGCAAGGTCGAGGTGAGCCAAACATCGAAGTCGTCGGACTCAAGTTGCCAGGTGCGGAAATTAGGTCGTGGGGCATTGTTCTTCTGTTGTCCGTGCAATTTTACTTTTGGCTTCATCTTCATGAATTAGGTCGACGGATCGAACCGAGCTCGCCCGGTTGGGATGTCGCTTGGATCGGGATGTACACATCGCTCTCGGCCACTCTTACCATGTTGGTTTCCGTGTGTTTGCTTCCGTTGTCAGCGATTTCATTTCTTTTACGGGGCTTGCCCAGA
>Ga0206803_1163_pt1 | contig 12229 bp, 10 predicted proteins | sample Alteio_BWOrgCont_61_FD_152909 | JGI IMG/M metagenome (GOLD analysis project Ga0206803, IMG submission 152909) | Enriched cells from forest soil in Barre Woods Harvard Forest LTER site, Petersham, Massachusetts, United States -... | ecosystem: Environmental > Terrestrial > Soil > Temperate forest >... | reverse complement strand
AACCGACGTCTTTTCAAGTTGCATGTTCAGGCACAACCCGCGGATTTCATTGTTCAGCACCTCAAAGCTTGCAGGCGTTCCAGCCTCGAGCGTGTTTTCACCCTTCACCATCGATTCGTAGATCTTGGTGCGGCCTTCCACATCGTCGCTCTTCACCGTTAACAGTTCCTGCAGAATGAAGGCCGCTCCATAGGCTTCCAGAGCCCACACTTCCATTTCACCGAATCGCTGACCGCCGAATCGCGCCTTGCCACCCAGCGGCTGCTGAGTGATGAGCGAGTACGGTCCGGTCGCTCGTGCATGCACCTTGTCTTCGACCAGGTGGTGCAGCTTGAGCATGTAGATGTAGCCGACAGTCGTCTTCTGCTCGAACCGCTCACCGGTTCGACCGTCGAACAATTGAGCCTTGCCGTCGTCCGGCAGCCCCGCATCTCGAAGCAGTGACTTGACGACATCTTCAGATGGGCTGTCAAACACCGGGCTTCGCACCTTGAATCCAAGCTTCGCAGCCGCCCAACCCAGGTGTGTTTCCAAGATCTGTCCGACGTTCATGCGGCTGGGAACACCCAGCGGATTCAGGATGATGTCGACGGAAGTCCCGTCTTCCAGAAACGGCATGTCCTCGATCGGCAGGACCTTCGAAATCACACCCTTGTTACCGTGCCGACCAGCCATCTTGTCGCCAACGGAGATCTGCCGCTTCGAGGCGACGTAAACCTTGACCATCTGCAACACGCCGCTCGGCAGTTCATCCCCGCGTTTCATCGTGTTCAATTGACGGTCGCGCAGGTCCATCGCATCTTCAACGATCCCCCAGCCATCCTTGAACACGCGACGGCAATCGGCCTTCTTTTGCGGACTGCGGATGTCGAGCGACTCCAAAGTCGACCGGAAACCTTCCGCGTAACTGGCGACGAACTTGTCGTCCGTGATGGCGCGGATTTCGCGACCGTCTGCATCGGTCAGATGGCGATCCAGCACCTTCTCGAATTCTTTCAGGAATTCACGAAACGCCTCGGCGATTTTTGCGTTTCCAACGTCCTCGGCTTTTTTCAATTCCACTTCAAAACGCTTGCGCTCGGATTCCGACAAACTCATCCGACGCGAAAACTTTTCGGTGTGAATCACGATCCCTTCGGTACCGCTCGGAACTTCCAGCGATTCGTTCTTCACATCTTCACCGGCACGACCGAAGATCGCATGCAGCAGTTTTTCTTCGGGCGTCAATTCGGTCTTCGCCTTCGGCGACACCTTGCCGACCAGGATATCACCCGGCTCAACTCGCGTTCCGATCTGCACGACGCCGCTCTCGTCCAGGTTGCGCAGTGCTTTTTCGCTGACGTTCGGGATGTCACGCGTGAATTCTTCGCGGCCCAGCTTGGTTTCACGGACTTCCACATCAAATTCGTCGATGTGAATCGACGTGTAGACATCTTCCTTCACGAGTCGTTCAGAAAGAATAATCGCGTCTTCAAAATTGAAGCCTTCGAACGACATGAATGCGACCAGGACGTTTCTTCCCAGTGCCAGTTCACCTCCTGAAGTGGCGGCGCTGTCGACGAGGATTTCGCCCTTCTTCACACGCTGTCCGACCTTGACGATCGGCGTCTGATTCAGGCAGGTCCTTTCGTTCAGCCCGGTGTACTTGCGCAGTTCAGTTCGCTTCCCGTCGAGTTCGATGCACGTGGAATCGACGTAGGTAATCTTGCCGCTCTTTTCGGCACGCAGCACCATTCCCGAGCTTTCCGCAACGGCCGCCTCCAGGCCGGTACCGACCAGCGGCGATTCGGCGATCAGCAGTGGAACGCCCTGACGCTGCATGTTTGAACCCATCAATGCACGGTTCGCATCGTCGTGTTCCAGGAACGGAATCAACCCGGCGGAAACCCCGACCATCTGGCACGAAGCAACATCGATATATCCCACCTCGGTCGACGGCATCCAGATTACGTCGTTGTGGAATCGAGCCATCACGCGTTCTTCCGCAATCGAATTCCCCTTCACAGGAGTATCTGCGGGCGCGATGTAAACACGTGATTCCTGGTCAGCCCGTAACCATTCCACCTCGTCCAGGACCTTACGTGATTTCACCACTCGATAGGGAGTGATCAGGAAGCCATAGTCGTCCACGCGGGCAAAGATACTCAAGCTGGAAATCAAACCGATGTTTGTTCCTTCAGGAGTTTCGATCGGACAGATTCGACCGTAGTGGGAAATGTGAACGTCGCGAACTTCAAAGCCCGCACGCTTACGATTCAGGCCGCCTGGACCGAGGGCACTCAGTCGCCGTTCGTGGGTCAACGTGGCAAGCGGATTCGTCTGGTCGACAACCTGCGACAATTCGCCGCGACCGAAGAAGTACTCAATCGCCGCAGACACACTCTTCGGATTGACGAGCGATCGCGGATTCATCTCCTCGACGTCCTTCAGACTCATCCTTTCCTGGACCGTTCGACGCAGCTTCAAAAAGCCCTTGCGGATTTCTTCGGAAGCCAGTTCATCGATCGTCCGTAGACGTCGATTTCCAAGATTGTCAATATCGTCGACGTGAGCACTGGAATCAGCGACTCGCAGCTTGATGACGTACCGAATGGCGTTGACAACGTCTTCCGCCTTCAATGTCATTTCGCTATCGGGAATGGATTGATCAAACTTCCGGTTGATACGGAAACGACCGACTCGACCCAGTCGATAACGATTCACATCGTAGAATTTCTCCTTGAATAGCTCGACCGCCTTCTCCAACTGAGGCGGATTGCCGGGTCGCAGCCGCTGGTAGATCCGCAACAGCGCATCTTCATGCGTGCTTGTCGGATCTTCCAGGATACTGTTCAACGCCAGCAGATCATCTGCTTTCTCGATCACCTGCACGGCCTTCAGGCCGGATCCGCGAATATCTGTCGCAGCCGCCTCCGAAATCTTGTCACCCAATTCCGCAATGATCTCACCGACTCGCTCGTGCCCGGCGGGGTAGACGATGTCTTCGGCAGCGTGCTTTCCCACCAAACCTTCGGCGGTATCGCCGCGGCCGATCTTCACTAATTTTGTTTCATAGAATAGCTTCACCAGCTCCGTACTGGTTCCGTAGCTGGCATCCATCGCCCGCAGAAACGTCATGGCCGAGAACTTGCCGCTTTGATCGATGCGTACGCCAAGCGTTTCCCGCTTGCTGATCACGATCTCGATCCAACTGCCGCGTTCCGGAATGACGCGACACGAGAATTGCTTTCGCTCACCCGGTTCGGCGCCTTGAACGAAGTCGACGCCGGGGGACCGATGCAATTGGCTGACAACAACGCGTTCTGCGCCGTTGATGATGAACTCGCCACCGCCGATCATGATCGGCATGTCGCCCAGATACACCTCTTCCTCAATCGCCTGCTCCTTGATCAGTCGCAGCCAGATGCGGAAGGGGCGCCCGTACGTCAACCGCAACTGCCGGCACTCCAGAGCAGTGTACCGCGGCTTGCCCAACTCGTACTTGACGTACTCCAGCCGATACCTATGATCATAACTCTCGATGGGAAACACTTCCCGCAGAATGGCTTCCAGTCCGATGTCCTTGCGTTCTCGCGGATCGTCATCCAACTGAAGAAAGCGAATATAGGAATTCACCTGGATCTCAGTGAGATCGGAAATCTGGAAGTGCGTCTGCAGCGACCCAAAAGACCGGATTTCGGTCGTTTTGACTGTACGGATGGCCGGAATTGCCATTAGGTTTCTTCCTAAATCCCAAATTGATTCGTCGAACTCTACTGATCTTTTGGCGGCATGCGTCTCAATGCCGAGATCGTTTCAAACACGGCATACAATGAGCGGATTGCAGAACCGGGGGGCAGGCACTGAACCAGCCGAATCCATCCAGGCAGTCCATCCCGAAACAGCACCGTCGTGAGACGACGTACGGCGATCCCCCGTGTCGTCCGGTGACGGCGACTCCACGGCAGGCAGAATTGTTTTGAACACGACTGTCAAAGCGTGACCTCTGAACGCGTCCCTCGACATTCGTAATGTCCAGCCTACTGACTGCGCCTCCAGCGCAACATCGGGGGCGGCAGACAGCCCCCAACCGTTTCGCAGCCAACGCACACCTCGTTTGCGAATCTGCAGCATCCCCTGCCGCACATGCAAGCGAATTGTGCATTACCACTTCCGTCAGCACAAGGGCTCGGACATCTTGCGCACGGTTACGAAGCGCGCCGGGATGCCGTTCCCACCGCGCCGCAACCTCAATATCTCTGGAATTCGTCAGTGCGCTCGACCCATGTCCGAACCGATCAACAACCAGTCAAAATCCGTACGACTACTTGATCTCGCAGGTTCCACCGGCTTGTTCGATTTCAGCCTTCAACTTGGCTGCGTCTTCCTTGGAGACACCGGTCTTCAACGGCTTGGGGACGCCTTCGACCAGATCCTTCGCTTCCTTCAGGCCCAGACCCGAACAGCCGCGGACGACCTTGATCACACCAATCTTGTTCTCACCGAAGCCGGTCAGAATGACGTCGAACTCGGTCTTTTCTTCCACCACGGGAGCTGCAGCCGCCGGGCCGGCCGGGCCAGCCATCATCACCGCGCCGCCAGCAGCTTCGATGCCGTGCTTTTCCTTCAGGTAATCTGCAAGTGACTTGGCTTGCAGCAGTGTCAATCCAACGATCTGGTCACCCAACTGTGCAATTGTCGCATCGAACTCGGCCATCGAACTCATCCTTTCAAACGGTAAACAGACTCTGGATCAAGACGCTACTACAAGTCGACGTCAGATTTTCATATCACAGGTGTGATGCCACACCCCGGCGCCTACGACGCCTTTTCCGAAATGGTCTTCACCTGGCCCGCAATTTTGCCACCGACCGAGGTAATCGCACCGACCAGCCGGCCGGCAGGGCTCTTAATCAAGCCGGCAATCTGGCTGAGAAGTTCGCGTCGACCAGGACTCTTGCTCAACGATTCCACGTCGGCTGGCTTCAATGCGGTCTTGCCGATTGCGCCGCCGCGAATCTCGATCGTCTTGATCTTCTCGCACCATTCCGTCATTTCCTTCGACAGGGCGACAATGTCGTCACCACCGTAAACAAGAGTGCAGGGTCCCCTCAGCACGTCCGCAGCGCCGGTCAGTCCGATGTCGCTGAGAGCTCGCCTGGCCACTGCATTCTTCACACCCAGAAGCGTAATCTTCTTCTTACGCAGATCCAGCCGCAGCCGGTTGGCCGCGACGGCATCCAGCCGCGACGCATCCAACACCAGCACTTCACGGCAATCGCCGAGAGCGCCTTGAATGCTGGTCATCATCATCGACTTTACTGTTTTACTCATCGCAATCCCCAAAACCGGCTGAACTTCCCGGGATAAATCAAATCAAATTCGAATTCCGACGCATCAGCCTGCAATGCTGACGCCGGGCGTCATCGTGGCCGAAAGGCTGATGTTTCGGACATACTGCCCTTTCGAAGCCGCCGGCTTAATTGAGCGAATGTACTTCAGCATTGCATCGACGTTCTCAGCCAATTGCGTCTCGTTGAACGACAGCTTGCCGACCACGCAATGCACATTTCCACCTGAATCGCACCGAAACTCAACCTTGCCGGCCTTGTATTCACGAACTGCACTCGCCACGTCGCTGGTGACAGTTCCAGCACGCGGGGACGGCATCAATCCACGGGGACCGAGAATCTTGCCCAGCGGCCCGACCGCACCCATCATGTCGGGTGACGCGATGGCCACGTCGAATTCCAACCACCCACCCTTGATCTTTTCAGCAAGCTCCTTCCCGCCGACGACGTCGGCGCCGGCGGCGGTCGCCGCGGCAACGTTGTCACCCTGCGTGAACACGATCACACGCTTGGATCGCCCGATCCCATTCGGCAGAACCAGCGAACCACGCACGATTTGATCTGCTTGACGTGGGTCGATCCCCAAGCGGACTGCTACCGTGACCGATTGATCGAAGCGGCAACGCTTGACACCGGTGGGAAGCTTTCCTTCCAGAGACTTCAACAACTGCACGGCACCGTTGACGTCCAGCGCCGCCAACCCATCGACCTGCTCGCGCAGAATCCGAACCCGCTTTGAACAACGCGACATGAATGCACCCACAACTCTCTGAAAAACGCGCGAACGTCAGTCCAACACTTCAATGCCCATGCTGCGTGCCGTGCCACGAATCATTTTCGCGGCCTGCTCGAAGTCGGGAGCATTCAAATCTTCAAATTTAGCCTTCACAATATCCAGCACTTGAGCTGCAGTCACGCTGCCGACGCGATTTAACTTTGCGTTCGCAGCCCCTTTGGCAACCGCCGCCGCCTGCTTCAGCAGGACCGACGCCGGGGGACTCTTCAACACAAACGTAAAACTGCGATCCTCAAACACAGTCACGATGACCGGGACGATCATCCCGTTCAGATCGCGAGTCTTTTCGTTGAACTGCATTACGAATTGACCCAAGTTGATCCCGTGTGGACCCAATGCCGTTCCTACAGGAGGCGCCGGGGTCGCCTTTCCACCGGGAATCTGCACTTTTACCTGAGCCTTAATCTTCGCTTGCTTCTTAGCCACCGCCATCTCCTCATTTATGCTTGGAACCCGTCTCAGGTCCGTTCGACCTGCCACGATTCCAGATCAACAGGCGTCGGCCTGCCGAAAATCTCAATCAAAACCGTGATCTTGCCGCTGTGCTCATCCACACCTTCGATTTGTCCGTCAAATCCCTCGAAGGCCCCGTCCTTGATTTTTACTCCGTCACCGACGCTGAACTCCATTTTCACGCGAGCTGGTTCAACCGGCTCCGTATTCGCAACACCGAGCAGACGATCGATTTCTTGTGGCTGCATTGGAATTGGCTGTCCCGCCGATCCCGTGAAATCGCCCACGCCGTTCGTCGTCCGCACCAGGTACCACGTGTCGTCATTTAGAACCATCTGGATCATCAGGTACCCGGGGTACAACTTCTGCTCGATGACTCGCCGCTTGCCGGTCTTATTATCCACGATTTTTTCAACGGGAATCACGATCTCCCCGAAGAACTCACCCAATGCCTCCTGCCCGATTCGACGGCGCAGCGCATCACGAATCGTACGTTCGCGATTGCTCTGAACTTTCAGAACATACCACTGCATCTGTTGTTCAGCACCTTCCGACATGGCCGCTAAACCTCCGGAGCCTTCCGTCAATGCAGTTTAGTGGGTGCTCATGCCACCCAATTCAACCCACCACAACACAACACCAAATTCGATGCCAGCCTACTAGAACTGCAGCACTTGAATCAGCCTGAGCAGCCAATGCCACACGACGTCGTAGCTGAACAACACCGCACTCAACATTCCCATGGCACACAGCACTACAGCCGTAGACCGCTTCAACTGCGGCCAGGTCGGCCAGGACACTTTGGCCATTTCATGTTGTACATCAATCAAAAAATCAGCAAACTGCGGCCAGTTTACACACCGAAACACCACCCACACACCCACCACGGCAATCAAAGCCGAGATCGCCGGGCCAACACGACGAGCATCCGCCAGAAGCGTCAAACTCATCGACCAGCACAGCAACACCACAACCGCCGCGCCAGCTCCGCCCACAAGCTGGCGCGCGATCCGCCCCTGATTCTTCTTGTAGAACCCGAAACTAAACAGCGACGAAATAAAACCATCAGACTTTGGTTGATTCACCGTAGACATCCCAGTTGCCGCAGAACGCACAAGACCGACACGTGACGAGCGGCCTGCCACCGCACCGAAACACGGGCGGAGGGAGTCGAACCCCCAACCCCTGGATTTGGAATCCAGTGCTCTGCCAATTGAGCTACGCCCGTTCGTGTCACCTTGCGAAGCCTGGCCGGACGAAGCACAAGCCAACCGTCACTTTTTACGTGACTCTTTATGAGAAGTGTGCTTGCGCAACTTCTTGTTGTACTTGCTCAACTCAAGTCGCTCAGTTCCCCGCGTCTCCTTGTTGACGCGGTAGTTCCGCAACCCAGTCTCCGTGCACTCCAGCCAGACGAATTCGCGAGCCATGGCGAAACCCCAAATCCAAAACCCATACCAATCAAGGCACGCGAACAGCTGACCAGCCAGCAGCCGCACCATTGAAGACACGAAACGAACGAAGCCGGCGCCGACTACTCAAGAATCTTCACAACAACGCCAGACCCAACCGTCTTACCGCCTTCACGGATAGCGAAGCGAACGTTTTCCGTCATCGCGATCGGCTTGCCCAACGTCACCGAGAGCTTGACATTATCGCCGGGCATACACATTTCTGCGCCACCCAACAGATTCGCCTCGCCCGTCACGTCGGTCGTGCGGAAGTAGAACTGAGGTCGATATCCGCTGAAGAACGGCGTATGCCGACCACCTTCTTCTTTGCTCAGAATATAAACCTGAGCTTCGAACTTGGTATGCGGAGTAATCGATCCAGGCTTGGCCAGCACCTGACCTCGCTGCACATCTTCCTTCTTCAGGCCGCGGAGCAGAACACCAACGTTGTCGCCAGCCATCCCCTGATCCAAGGTCTTCTGGAACATTTCTACGCCGGTGCAAACCGATTCCTTCGGGTCAGTCAAGCCGAGCAACTGAACCTTATCGCCAACCTTCAAAACGCCCTGCTCAATACGACCAGTCACCACGGTTCCACGACCTTCGATCGAAAACACATCCTCGATCGCCATCAACATCGGCTTGTCAGTTTCTCGCGGAGGCTGCGGAATATCCTTATCCAGTGCATCCATCAACTTGGAGATGCAATCGCTGTATTTCGGATCGGCAGGATTATCCAGCGCCCCCTTGGCATTTCCACGAACGATCGTAACATCGTCGCCGGGAAATTCGTACTTGTTCAGCAGGTCGCGGATTTCCATTTCGACCAACTCGAGCAATTCTTCGTCGTCAACCAGGTCGCACTTGTTCAAGAAGCAAACCAGAGCCGGAACGTTAACCTGCTTGGCCAGCAGAATGTGCTCACGAGTCTGAGGCATCGGACCGTCGGCGGCCGAAACAACCAGAATCGCGCCGTCCATCTGAGCAGCGCCGGTGATCATGTTCTTGATATAATCAGCGTGGCCAGGGCAATCGATGTGTGCGTAGTGACGACTGTCCGTCTCGTATTCGACGTGACTGACAGCAATCGTCACAGTCTTGGTTTCGTCACGAACCGTACCACCCTTTGCAATATCCGCATAGCTCTTGAACTTCGCCAAACCCTTGGCCGTCTGCACCGCGAGAATCGCCGCCGTGGTCGTGGTTTTTCCATGGTCGATGTGGCCAATCGTTCCAACGTTCACGTGCGGCTTGGTGCGCTGAAAAACTTCCTTCGCCATTTGATCCCTAACCTCGCTTCTCTTGACTAGAACCCCACCAACCCAACGACTTCTTATGTAACTGACGGGAACACCCCGACCTTGACGCAACAACAGAACGATTACTGCAAGAGCTGCTGAAGGGATTCGAACCCTTGACCTCGTCCTTACCAAGGACGCACTCTACCAACTGAGCTACAGCAGCAGGGCAGCCAATGGAAGTCGCGAATCCCCAAAGAATGGGAGATACAGCTCCGCTTGTCAACCCTGCGAGGGTCTGCAGTAACGACAATCCGAGCCGCCGCCTAGAGCAAATAACCGGCACTCGATGCCCGAGTCCACTCCGTCACCGAAGTGAATCAACCACACAACAGAACCACCCGAAAATGCCCCAACCTCAAGCTATTTCACCCAAATCACCAAAACTACTCGCCGTCAATCAGAAACCCACCCTGAAAGACTTTTATCATCCATCAAGAGCGGGTGATGGGAATCGAACCCACACCACCAGCTTGGAAGGCTGGAGCTCTACCATTGAGCTACACCCGCTTGCAATCACAATCCGACTGAATATCAGCAATTTCATTGCACAGACAATTACTTAGTTAGAAAGTGGCGGGAGCAGGATTCGAACCTGCGAAGGCAGTGCCACCAGATTTACAGTCTGGCCCCTTTGGCCACTCGGGTATCCCGCCAGATGCGACGCGAGGCCAATTGGCAACCTTGCCCCCGCTGACAGACAAAATGAACATAACCACTTAACTGAACAGAGCTAGCGGTGGGATTTGAACCCGCAACCACCGGTTTACAAAACCGGGACTCTACCGTTGAGCTACGCTAGCGTTTTTTTACTGTAACTGCAAACGAGCAATATAGCAGCGAAGAGAACGGCTGCAAGAGATAGAAATGAACGCTGGAAATGCTCCCTGCCGATGCCGAGTTCCAAAAATCCCTGGCATCTTGATTGGGACACGGGGGATGCGCGGTTGGTTCACCACGAGCCAACCCCGGCTCAAAGGACACCCATCCTTCGGCGATCGCGCACAAACCCTTCAATCTGGTGCGATCGTTCCATCTTTCGTGATCGGAATCGTGGACAAACGGGAGGCGTTTCGGCGGCATTTGCCGGTACCAGGCATCAAGTCCGCCATGCACGAATCCGATAAGACTCCCGAACATTTGATGAACATCAAGGACCAAGTGATGTTACGCTCTACGTGCTTTGCTGCGGGCTTATTCGTGGGATTATGGGGAATGGCATTCCTGGCCATCGACAAACTGGTCATGTTCCAGCCCGAGGAACGCGATCCGGGGATTCGCGGAATGCTGGCTAAGCAGGTGGTTAACAAGGAGACCCGGCCAGTGATTGATCCACCGGACTGGGCAGCATTCACTCTTTTGTCCATTGGATCGGTGACGATGCTCTATTCTATCGCACTCCCGAAGCAGTCGTAATCTCGAAGCGAGTTGAAAGGCCGTAGGCTGGAGACCGGAGAGCGAATTCCATCGCGATCCCGAAGCAGTTGTAATCTCCAAGACAAGCCTGACTGGGTTTGCAAGGATTTACCCCGCCAATTCCAAGTCCTCGCCCCCCAGGCACGCCATGGCATGGAAGAGCATTTGCGATTCGCAGCGTGACACGTAATCCGCCGGCATTCCGGCAATCGTCTGCTGGTCCCATTCCACGATGAATTTCTGGGCGGGAGGCTTTCCAGACACCTCCATCACGCTTCCGGTCCATCCGGCAAACGAGACGTCGGGAAAGTCGGGCGACGCAACACCCGCCTTCACGCGAATGCGAGTCCCTTCGTCCAACCCTCCCGCGGCCTTCTTCTTCGCCATTGTATCGGCTTCTCCTATGAGATGACTTCGATGATGTAGCCCGCAGTGCGGCATGCGAAAGACCGCAGATCACGTGTCGTCAATATCCGCCCAGCTTGCCCGGAAATCAAGCGCCACGGGTTGCCCGAAGATGCGTTCATAGACACTTAACGTATCGCTTCAGAGACCTTCAGGCGGGTTGACGACCTCAACAGGGCTGTTTTCAGCGTGAAACTGATGCGGCGTAGCGCCACTGACGGCTATCGATCGCAAGCCGAGGTAGTCATCTGGATTGATCATCGCTTCCTCGGGTCGAGCTAATCCGGAACGGGATTACTCAACAAATATGCGATCACGTCTCGCAACTCTTCTGGAGTCTTGACGATCCCCTGCGGCATCGCCGAAACATCAGCAACCTTTCTCGCCTCGATTTCCGACTTACGAACGGTGACTCGTTTTGTGTCAGGCTGCAAAACCTCAATGTGTTCGGCCGTCTCGGCGACGACGAGACCGGTCACCACTCGGCCGTCGGCTAATTCGACGATCGTCGATTTGAAGACCGGCGAAATGACCTTATTAGGAGCCAGCACCGATTCCACAAGATAGGGAACAGTGAATCGCTTTCCGGCATCGGTCAGGCTGGGTCCTCCGCCGCCCGCTTGTCCCGCCGTGGCGGCGTGGCATTTCGCACATCCCAAAGATTCGGCTGCAAAGAGTTTCTTACCGCGAGCAACATCGCCTCCCTTAACCGCCGCCGACCAGTCGATGTCGAGGAACCTGGGATCAATCGGCTGCGAGCCAGTTCCGGCCGACTTTAACCGGTCGACTAGGGACAAACCGTCCGGCTTGTCGGGAATGGTCAGCTTCACGTCACCCAGGTGCCGGAAATGAAAGTACTGTCCGCCCAGTCCCTGGCGCATCCGAACTCGAACCAGGATATCGTTGCTTCCGGGCTGCAGGTCCAGCGATACAACATCGTCGAGTTGAATTAACGGACGGACAACGTCGTTCTCAAATACCGGCTTTCCGTTCTGCCAGACCTTCACGCCATCTTCGCTGCCGACCAGCAACTGCATCCGCTGTGCCGTTGGAGCATCAAATCGAAAGAAAGAGTACACG
>Ga0206803_1129_pt2 | contig 12480 bp, 16 predicted proteins | sample Alteio_BWOrgCont_61_FD_152909 | JGI IMG/M metagenome (GOLD analysis project Ga0206803, IMG submission 152909) | Enriched cells from forest soil in Barre Woods Harvard Forest LTER site, Petersham, Massachusetts, United States -... | ecosystem: Environmental > Terrestrial > Soil > Temperate forest >... | reverse complement strand
TTGTTATTTAACAAAAATTATCCCGATCGTTGTCGTTCCATCGGGTTCATTGCCTTCTGCGTCTTTCCAAGCATGAAGGGCTGAATGTTTGAAGAGAGCATCTACAGGTCTGAACCGAATCTGGTACATCCCTGGCGTTTCTGGAGCAATTAGAGTAAATTTTTCTCTGCTTTTTCCAGCAAGAAGTCCCGCTTCATTCCCAATCACGGCTTGAGGACCTTCTCCTTTAATCCCTACTACGATTCGGTACAGGCCAAAAACAGAGCACTTTTCTGAGTCTAAATTGCATTTCACTTCAGCCTCAATTCTTTCCCCCGGTTTCACAACAACTGCTCTAGAATGATCATTAAGCTCTAATTGTTTCAATGTGGCTGGTCCAGAAGTGGCCGTATCGGCGACTACTCCTTTCCAATGATAATTGTCCAGGTAGTCTTGAATGACCTTGAAATCATCTCCAAGATCATCAACCTCCTTCTTCAGGGTTTCCCCAGCTTCATCAATCCACTCCTTAACTTTTTCCGCCACAGGTTTTGCCCATGCAGAATTAAAGTGTGTTACCCCTAATAGCGCAATCAAGCATGTCGTTGTGACTGTTAGAAACTTTGCGTTTTTCATACGGTCTCCATTGTTTACTTAGGTTAAGGAACACTGAGCTTGTTAAGAACACGTTAACGACTCGTGTGTTTTTTGTAAACCTTATTCTCGCTTTCCTTCGAAAAAGATTTGAACGGCTCAATGCCTAGTCCTAAGACTGGACAACTCAGGCTCGAGTTAAGAAGAAGGATTGTTTGAGGTTACAGACTTAAGTAGACGATTTTTTTGGGACGCAGCGCATAACACCACTGGGGCACTTCCGATTTTAATTTATCCATCATGTATTGGGCTAAAGAAAGTCGGGAATTGACCATACTTGGGTAATCGAGAGTCAAATAACACGCAGAGTTTTCCTCTTCAGTTTTTAGCTTTTCCTCAGGTGTAACTGCATCATCAATATAAAAAAAATCCACAAGTTCATCTTGCGCTTTCAGAGCGTTTAAGCTTTGACTTAGCGTTGCCCACTCGACGGCAGTATGCTTCTGAAGATTCTCTTCTCGCATTTTATAAAACAAGAGAGCCTCTAGCATCCGATAAATGCCCGGAGTTGTCCGTCCTTGCTGAGCAATATGCTGATAGGACTCGATCAAACACTCTTTTAAAACACCTACGCCCTTGATGAAGTTTGGATCTGTAGATTGATAATCAAATAAACGCGCCATACACACACATATACGATCCCAAGCAAGGTAAAGAATGAGATCATGCATTGTATGAGAGGTGTTTTCCGCTAAGGCTTTTTCATAGTCGTCCAAAGTTGAAGAAAGCACGCTTTTTACTCCTAAAAAGCAAACTTTTTGACGTTGTTCTTTTATTGCCTGAAGAAGGAAAGAGGGTTTGATTTGTGGAAGACCATTGATTTGGTTCAAATTTTCTGCAAAAAGGCGATCATACATGTAAAATAGATCTTCCTTTTCATTATTTGCACATAAAGACGAAACGCAAGCTCCGAAAAGAGGTTGAGCTTGGTCGAATGCCGGAAGGTTGGACAACACCTCTCCTAGTTCTAGATATTCAAGCAAAGAAGGCCACCTAAAACTTATGTGACTATCCGGACTGAATAGGAATGGATTTCTCAGAATTGCAGGGTTATTAGAAACAAGAAGCTTTATAACTTGATTATCAACAATGATTTGCATTTTTTCTCTTCAGCGAAGGAAAGAGGACTCTTTTCTGCAGCCTTGCATTCTTGTCTAGTGGAATAATTTGTCTGCCACCAAGGTCATATATCGCGACACGACAGTCAATAGTATCATAAGCGCCATCACCTAGGACATCACCAAGTGGTACTTCATCTAGCAGACCTATCATGTTATCATGGCCTTGTCGTCGCTTACATCGTTTGAGGTCATCCCTCTAACTACTACTTGCACAGAGTCCGAACATTACCAACGTGGATCAATAATATCGATTGGTTATACTCTTTCAGTTACGTGTGCGGTATTTATCTTTTGTTTTGGGGGGCATATCGAGCCTATAGTTTTTGTCTGGCAACAAAAAATTTATAGGCACCCGATTCTTATGGACAAGATCCTCACCCGTAGCTATTTGTGCAATAAAGCCTTAACAACTGGAGAAATGATGCAAGTGGTGCACGAGGCAGAGACGCAAAAATTTCAAAACAGCAAAGCTTGTTCTGCATTTGAATATCCGATGGTAGAAAATGCTATGAATGGGGCAGTGATTCAACTTAACGGAAGATATCTAGATACCGGTTGGGTCACAAATTTGAAATGCAAAGAGCTCGCCTATGTCATTCGAGGAACCGGTAAATTGGTGGTTGAAGGGAATGAAGTTCTTCTTTCAGAAGGCGATGTTGCATTGATCCTTGCCAATGAGAAATATTTTTGGGATGGAATCATGACACTATTTACCACCGCCACCCCCGCTTGGACAATGGAACAGCATCGACAAATCCCATGAGAATTTTAATTACGGGGACCTCTGGGAGAATTGGGTCGGCAATTGCTAGCTCCTTGAAGAAACGGGTGGAGATGATTTGCCTGGATAATCGGGCAGGTTCTTACACCACCTCCATCATTGATATCCGTGAAAAGGAAAAGATCTTTCAATGTGTTAAAGGAATGGACGCTGTGATCCACTGCGCGGCTTTTTTGACCCCCCATTTAGATGCGTGCAGCGATAGGGACTTTTGGGAGGTAAACGTAATAGGGACCGAAAACTTATTAGAAGCCTGCCTGTGGCACGGCGTGAAACGCTTTGTCTTCACGAGCACGACTTCAGTTTACGGCGATGCGATGGTGGACCATCAAAACGCTGTCTGGGTGACGGAAGAACTGCTGCCGCAACCAAGAGATGTTTATGATGAAACAAAATTAGCTGCTGAAAAGCTGTGTCATGATGCCAGCAAACATGGCATTTCCTGTATCAGCTTGCGAATGTCTCGATGTTTCCCGGAACCCGATGAATTGATGGCCATCTATCGGCTCTATCGGGGGGTAGATATACGAGACGTTGTTCAGGCGCATGAACTGGCCTTGTACTCGTCGATTGAAGGTTACGAAGTGGTAAATATTTCCAACCAGACTCCATTTCAACAATCTGACAGAGAGGAATTGTCCGGGAACGCAGATGATGTGATTATGCGGTACTTTCCTTGGGCAAAAAAAGAGTTTTCTATGCGAGGATGGTCTTTTCCTAAAACCATCGATCGAGTTTACGTTATTGAAAAAGCGAAGAAACTTTTAGGGTATAAGCCTTCCCATAATTTTTCAGAATGGTTTACGCATAGAGCTCATGTTAGAAGAACTGGGCATTTTTAGAATTAAGGCCAGGAAAACCTCCCGGCCTTATTTAGTTGCAGCGTATATCGAAGTTTTAGTGCAGCTCCTTGTTAGCAAATACCCCAATAGCCTCTGCTACGAATTCAGGCAATTGAGGATGGTACACCTCGTAGGCTTTTCGAAGATCGCTCTCTACGATAAATTGACCATGGCCTGCATAGGATTCTCTGGTTGGTGTCCAACATTTCTTCAGCCACTGATAGTGCCTGCGAATAACGTCATGCACTTCTTTCGAGTCAGCTTTGAGATTTTGTTTTAGCAACCGAGTGAGATCCTTGCAAATTTCGTCATACTCCTTTTTTGAAGTTCTCCTCGTCGGGTATCGACCATTTTTTTGCATTCTGTTTACTTTCTTCTATAGCGGCCTTACCCTGTTCTCCAAAGCGATCGATGATTTGTTGTTCATACTCCGCCTGCTTTTCTTTGCTAAAGCCAGAAAACATTTCTTTCTCATTCATTTTTTTGGTCCCTTTCAAGTGTTCGATGGTTTTGTCAATGGTCTCAATCAGCTTCCTGGTTTTTTCTACGTTCTTTCGCAACACTTGGCGGTGAGAACTTAAAGCTGCGATTTTATCGAAATCGCTTCTTCTCAGGATTCTTTGAATTTGCTTCAACTCAAACCCAAGCTCTCGAAAAAATAGAATCTGCTGGAGGATCAAAAGTTGCTCTTCCTCGTAGTACCTGTATCCATTAGATCCATAATAAGCGGGTTTAAGAAGCCCTATCTCATCATACCAATGCAGTGTCCGAACACTGATCCCTGAAAGTTTAGCTAATTTTGTAACTGTATAAGCCATTGACTGACTCCTCTAATATCCCTTTGATTTTAAAGGATGTCTTAATAATAAAGAATGACGCTACGTGAGGGTCAATAGCCATTTTCGGAATAAACAGATGAAACACCTTTTTATCAAAATAATATTTTAAACCTCCATTCTATTGACCTAAAATCGGCAAACTGATATATTACATATCACACGAGGAAGAAAGGCATGAATGAGAAAATTCAACGTACATTTGTACGCCAAGAGGCTTATCTTAAGCTCCGCGACTGGATTCTAGAAGGTACCCTCGCGCCAGGGATGAAGCTTAGAGACAAAGAATTGGCTGAACAATTAGGCGTCAGCCGAACTCCTATCCGCGAAGCTCTATTGCGCCTTGAAGACGAAGGTCTGGTTATAACCAAGCCCAATTCTTCAACGCTTGTAAGCCCCATCGATTTTGACAATGCCTTCCATCTGTATTCCATTGTGTGGACTTTAGAACCGCTGGCACTGAGCCAGGCCTTCGGATCCATCACAGACGATGATATTCAAATTATGATCGCGGCTAATGAGCGATTTCTGCAAAAAATGCGCACTCGGGATCGTTTGTCGGCATTGGAGGCGGACAATGCGTTCCATTCTGTGTACATAAAACTTGCACACAACAAGGACCTTGAGAAAATCATTGCGGAAATTAAATACAAACTTAAGAGATTGGATCTTTATTATTTTGATAAAATAAAAGACGCCACCCTCTCTTACGAAGAACATGCTCAGATTATAAAAGCCTTAAAACAAAAGGACCTTGGCCAGGCCATTAGCGCTGTTGAGTACAACTGGAAAAGCAGTTTCACCCGATTTAAAATTTAGAGAGATTTTATGTACGCAAATAAATTAGTCGCTGTCATGAACGAAAAAATTGAGTCAGGCATTATCATGAACGCGTTGGCGCATATGTGTATTGGCTTTGGATCAGAGATCGGAAAAGAGTCCTTGCGCCTGACTAACTATATTGATGCGGATGGTGGCAACCATCCCGATATATCGGAAATGCCATTTATGATCTTAAAAGCAAATTCGAATAAGATCAGAGCGCTTAGACAAGCCGCTCTCGAAACTGGAATTAAATGCGTAGATTTTGCCAGTACTATGACAATAGGGACGTATGCAGAGCAATTAGAACGGACAAAGCAGACAAAAGAAGCCGACCTGATCTATTATGGTGTCGTTTTGTTTGGAGACTGGGATAAAGTATCCGAGCTAACACGAAAATTCTCCTTATGGAAATAAGGAAACTCCACCTTATATTCGACTAAGTTAATGACCCTTGTGTTTTTCCTTCCTCTTTCGCTGTTTGATCGCAAACTGCTGATCTTCATGCGCTTGTTTTTCAGCGCTACTCTTTTGCTTTTTCTCTTTTTTCTTTTTCTCGAGCTCTTCCCTCATATAGTCTTGGGCAAACGTAGAAGGCATCATCGTTTCTTTCATTTTCGCCATCTCACGACGAACTTCTCTTTGGACTCTTTTGGGATTCATACGTTTGATTTGAAGATCAAAACCCTTAAGCTCCCCAAAATTTAGCTCGTGGTAATCATGTAGGACAAAGTCGAGTACTTCCGAGTCACTCGGCTCACCACCAAAAACATGCCGCGCTACAGCATATCCCGCTTTATCGGTCCGCTCAAAGGTTCCTACCCAAAAGCGTTTATCAAAAAAGATTGTCGCTTTAATTATCGCCATTCTAGATCCAATCTTTCACTTGCCGGGTAAACGCGAATGGGGCAACTGGCATCTCCACCCAAAATTACCTTATTGAGCCGCACTCACAGTATAGGAAGAAGGATGGTTTTGAGGATAGTTTTTGAGTGTGAAAAAATTCGCACTGGAAAATCTTTTTTTTTAAATATTTCACTTCATGTATAACCAACACAGGCTTATTGCCTTCTTGACGGAAGGGATTGCTGAAAAAGGTCAAAAAACGGAGAAAAATAATGAAGAGAAATTTAAGGTTGCTGGGTTTATTCAGTGCATTTTTACTCATGCATGCAATGCCTTTAGCAATCAGCGCTAAGGATTGGGATGAGTGTGAGGAGGGTTGTGATTTTATCTGCACTCCTGGACCTCAAGGGGCCACCGGGCCTGCTGGTCCTATTGGACCTACCGGACCTTCTCAAGGACCTACTGGGCCTACCGGGCCTTCTCAAGGACCTACTGGACCTAGAGGTTCAACCGGAGCTACTGGGCCTCAGGGAGCTACTGGTGCTACTGGACCTAAAGGATCGACTGGAGCTAGTGGCGTACAAGGAGCAACTGGTGCTACTGGACCTCAAGGAGCAACTGGTGCTAATGGTCTGCAAGGACCTACCGGAGCCCAAGGTTCAACCGGTGCTACCGGACCTCAAGGACCTGCCGGATCTCAAGGATCAACTGGACCACGAGGACCTGCCGGGCTTCCAGGGACAACAGGAGCTACCGGCCCACAAGGACCTGCCGGATCAACCGGAGCAACTGGTGCTACAGGACCTCAAGGACCTGCCGGAACTCAGGGAGCAACTGGCGCTGCGGGACCACAAGGAACAACTGGTGCTACAGGACCTCAAGGACCTGCCGGAACTCAGGGAGCAACTGGCGCTGCGGGACCACAAGGAACAACTGGTGCTACTGGCTCACAAGGTGCAACTGGAGCTACTGGACCTCGAGGACTTACCGGAGCAACCGGAGCAACCGGAGCTGCTGGACCTCAAGGCGCAACTGGCGCAACTGGGACTACCGGACCTCAAGGACCTGCCGGAGCAACCGGAGCAACCGGAGCAACTGGTGCTTCGGGACCTCAAGGAACAACTGGTGCTACTGGCTCACAAGGTGCAACTGGAGCTACTGGACCTCGAGGACTTGCCGGAGCAACCGGAGCAACGGGAGCGACTGGGACTACAGGGCCTCAAGGACCTGCCGGATCTCAAGGAGCAACTGGAGCGACTGGGGCTACAGGGCCTCAAGGACCTGCCGGATCTCAAGGAGCAACTGGAGCAACTGGAGCAACTGGAGCGACTGGGGCAACAGGGACAACTGGAGCTACAGGACCTCGAGGGCTTACCGGACCTCAAGGAGCAACTGGAGCAACTGGAGCAACTGGAGCTGCTGGCGGCGTACTCGACTTTGCTGACTTTTTTGCATTAATGCCAGGAGACAATGCTACAACAGTTCCAATCGGCGGAACTGTTGATTTTCCACAGGATGGCCCATCGAGTGGATCCGGATTAATTGCTCGCACTGGACCGGATACATTTAATTTAGCGAACATTGGCGTTTATCAGGTCATGTTTCAAGTGAGCGTGACTGAGGCGGGCCAATTGGTCCTAACTCTCGATTCGGGAGCAGGAGCTACCGAGCTTTCTTATACTGTGGTTGGGCGATCGACAGGCACTTCTCAAGTTACAGGAATGGCTCTTGTTCAAACGACTGTCATTAATTCAATACTCACAGTGAGCAATCCCGTTGGGAATTCTACTGCATTAACAATCACTCCTCTAGCAGGAGGAGCGAACCCTGTTTCTGCGCACCTTGTCATTACACGAATCAAGTAGAAGCCACATTCTATGAACTTACCCCCCCTAGCATCGGACGATTGCTAGGGGGATTTGTAGGATAACGCCTTAGAAATGGGCAGCCAGTCTGGCATCAATTATAGTTCCTCCCATTTCAAACCTTCTAATACACTGCTAAAACCGATTCCAAGATCTAAGGGAAGCTCAAGTCTGTTTTTCTTCGTGGCCAGAAGAACGGAGAACGCATTGGGCTCATACGCTATTTGGGAGATAAGACCGCATGGCTCTAGTTGAATGTGCGGGTCTGCATGTAGCTGAACTGCAACCCACGTGGCATAAAGTTGACCAATAGGATGATCTAAATAGCTCGTTACAACTAGTGACACACCCATTTGTTTTGCGATGCTGGCCATTTTCTTCCAGTCCTGAATTGCTGGTTTCACTACCAGAACTGAAAAGGAGGTTGGATCGAGTTGACTTATTTGCTCAGGATCAATCCTGTCTATGGCAAGCCGGATATTCCACTTTTCCTGGAGCGACTTCCACACCTCCGGATGATAGCCGGTAGGATCTTCAATAAAATCGATCTGCAGAGAAGCGGGGCCTAATAATTCTAGAAACTCCTCGACCTGCTCTGGAGTTAAAGATGAATTGAAATCGAGTCGCAATTGAATGGAGAGCTCCTTTAAAAGGGGGAAGAGCTCTTTAATTTTTTCCGCTTCTTGGATAGGCTGAGACCCGACTTTAACTTTTAACAAAGAAAATCCATCTTCCGAGAGGGCTTTTAATCGTCCTTCATCCAGGAGTCTATAATCTGTCACAAGAAAGTGATTTTGAGGAAAAACTGCATCCTTAAATAGAGATTTTCCTTCGGATCTGGCTTCAGCATCGATTTTTGCAAATTCTAAAGAACGCTCTGTGAGAGTCGTCAGTTTGCCTTCCTTTAAAAAACACAGTTGCGTTGCAAGAGGCACGTCGCCCAATTCAGGCCATGGGAAGCAATCACTGTAACCTGCTTTTCCATTTGAAAAGGTAATCCGAAGAAGGGCCCCCTGCCTGAATGGGGCATTCACTGCTTTGCTACCCAGCTTTCCTTTGGGAAAAAGCTGATAGGAATATGTTTCGATCTTTCGAATATCCAAAATCCACCCCCCATGGTGAATTATGTAACAAAGCCCGTTTTTGTGCGATAATCCGCAAAACCCTCAATTCTCCTACTTCAATCGCCTTTGCGATGGCTTGATAGCCAATTATGGAAGCTGCCAACTCCATTTCGTCAAAACAATTTAAGCAGCCCTTGCACTTTGCGGAATCTCGCAGCCTCTCCACGATCTCTTGATTGTACCTAAGATACACAAGACTATCGTCACGTACGGAAAGGAGAGTAAAACCATTCTTCTTTAAGCATTCCATGTACCCGCTCTCGCTTTCAGGAAACAGGGCAAGGTTCTCAAGCTCGACCAGCCGAGCAATATTCTCTCCCCACCGCCTCTCTTCAGAACTCAGCCAATCAGTGATGACAAGCAGTCCTTCTTTTTTGAGAAGACGATGGCACTCTTGAAATATCTCGTCCTTAGTCTCAAGATGCGTGAATACCCCTTTGCTATAGATCAGATCACAGCTACTCTCTGAGATAGGCCAATGGCTGTTGCTGGTGCTGAATAAAAAGTCCACCTTGCCTTTAAGATGCTCAGGGGTACGTTTCTTCGATTCCGCGAGCATCCATGGATTTATTTCAAGGCCGCACACCTGCATGTCGTACTTCTCGGCAAGATAGAAAGCAACTCCGCCGAGTCCGGAGCCAATATCCAAAGCTTTTTTTTTCTCTAGAGAAATCTGATCGAACATATGTTCAATCCCCTCAATACCGCCTTCTGACATCATGCCTTTTCCATAAGCGGCCTCAAGCTGTAAACAGTACTTAGGAGTATATTCCGTCTCTAATGAGGAAAATGCTGTCTCCTTGCTTGCATACAAAAAGAGAGGAAGCAGGCTGATTAACGAATAGAAACAACTAGATTTTCCGATTTTCATGATGATGTTTCTACCTAAAGCATGCGCATATATTCGTTAAAGGCAGCAATAACCGATTGAGGATTCTCTATCCATGGAAAATGGCCTGCATTTTCGATTGCTTTCATAAGAACATTGTCGCGCTTATACTCGTTTCTTTGTTCGAAATGTTTGAGGGGTATGGCAATATCTTTATCCCCAGAAAGGATAAGAGTAGGGATCCTCTCTGGAACCCACTGCGCCTTGTAAGTTGGATCAAAATGTTCTTCTGCCCATTGAAAAACTTCATAATTAAAGGGCAGTTGGCTTAAGAATTGCACGCCTTTTTTCAACCCTTCTTTCGTAAAAAACATGCGTGGAGCTGCGGCAATAATACAGTCCCGGAGCAAGGCATTGCTTGGGCTTTTTCGATAAATATTATCTGCTTCGTCAGCTTCCGGAAGGGGGTAATCAACAAGTTTAGATTCTAAATCTTTCTGCCAATCCATATCTGGAGCCGTAGTCATCAACACTAACCCAGTGAGATTTTTCTCCAAATCAGGAGTCGCTAAAGCAAACATCCCACCCCTTGAATGGGCAACTAAAATGACATTCTTCAACGCCTGCGTGGCTTCAATTAAAGCTTGAGACCAATGGCTGAAGGATTCTGCGTTATTCGAGGTCGTATTTGACCCATCGCCTGGCAAATCAAGTCGCCACATGTTTCCGGGTAATTTGAGGATATCGATTAATGGAGATAAAGATTCAGATCCCAGTCCTGGCCCTCCAGGAAGGAAAAGCCACTGAAGATTTCTCCCTTCCGAACTGCGAACCAATTGTAAACGCGCCTGCGATGCAGTCCAAAGATAGTTTTTAGCTGTTATCATTTTTGAGAACTCTCCCCAGATAAACATTTCTGCGCATTTTCGATAATTCTGTCGATGATCTCCGGATCGTTTACTAGTTCTTCAATACCACGCTCATAGACACCGCCAAGAACAATTCGATCGCTCCAAGGGAAAAGGGAGACCCAAGAAGTAGTACTGTCAGGAACATTTTCATAGAGCAAGTAGTCAATTCCTTCTTGCGGTTTGAAGTAGATCATCTGCCCGCGCACGAGGATGAATTCTTCGTCAAGAAAGAGTTTACGGGAGCCCACACTTGTACAGTTGATGATGACGGGTTCTTCCAAGCTGCATATGTCTGTCAGATCTTCGAAGTGTCGTTGTTGGAGTACTGCGCCCATATTTTGCACTTTAGAAGACAAATCCTCGATAAATAATTTTCCATCTATTCCAAGCTCGTAGATTCTCCGGCCATTTTTTACCACCCCATTGTCAAAATGGACAACAACTTCTTCCCCTCGATGCTTTGTTGTGATTGCTTCCTGGGAAGCTTTTGCTTTAAAGCTATACGACGCTATAAACCGAACTCCTGCAAATCGAGGATGATCACCTGTGCAGCGTAAAAATTCGCGTTCAGAGCTCTCTAATATTCTCTGGTGCAAATTTTTCTTTTCTTTAGGGGCATCTTCAGGAAGAGAAAGAGGACTCCAGATTCCGACACCCACATTTGATGTAAGATGTGGGCTCCATGCATCGGAATATACACACACCTCGTACCCAGCTTCCAAAAGTGCATAAGCTGTAGCTAAGCCCACAACGCCCGCACCCAAAACAGCTACTTTTTTCGAGGAGGGGTTTTGATTGTTAAGGATGTCTAGCACTTCATTTGCACCACCGAAACACAAGGTGATTCCAGAACCGCCGTAGCCATAATTATGAATAATCAACTTATCTTGAAGATGTTCGGCTTCTATGCGGACACCGGCTTTTCTCCAAGGACGAATGCCTACGTTGATCCCCATGATATTGTCTCTCGACAGATTTGGGGTTTTGAGATAAATGTGCTCTATGCCGAAAAGAGAAGAACAAATAACGGCAAAAAAACCGATCTTATAAATCATAAAGCCTCTTAAAGACTAGAGAAGAAACAACTTATGTAGATCTATCGTTTTTTTTGCCAGTCAAAAGTTCCGAAAAGGTATCGACATGAAAGTGAAATCTCACCTCATTAGTTTAGCCTTTCTAGGATCCCTTCTTGCCGCGTCTTTTAGCAGAAATCCCCAGGCGCTGCCTGTCTCCGAGTATATTATCGAAAGAGATGCTTATGTGTTGTCTTATGATGGGCAGCATCGTCAGGCCCGCTGGGTTTATGAATTTCTGACAGAAGAAAGACTTAAGGGGAAGGCAAAAAGAAGTGGGAACAGTTTCCAGGAAGATCCTCTTATCCCTGCGCCTCTACGATCTACGGCTAAAGATTACCGTGGTTCCGGTTTGGATCGCGGGCACCTATGTCCTGCGGCCGATGCCCACGCCAGCCGTGAGAAAATAAAGGAGACTTTCTACTTTTCCAATATCAGCCCCCAATTGCCGCAGTTCAATCAAGGCTATTGGGCAATGCTTGAAGGGCACGTGCGGCTGCTGACTAAAGACTACAAAGCCCTCCACGTTTATACAGGCCCGCTCTACATGCCCGCGGAAGAGGACGATGGAAACCGGTATGTAAAATACCGGGTGATCGGTGAAAACGACGTCGCTGTGCCCACGCATTTTTTCAAGGTGATCTTTGCCGAAAAGCAAGAAGGGAATGAGGATCGGATCGCATACATCCTTCCCAACATGCCGATTGATTCCGACACTGCCCTCGAACAATTTCAGGTTGCTCTCGAACAGGTAGAAAAAGCAGCCGGCATGATTTTTTCACATCTCTAGTTTAGGC
>Ga0206803_1162_pt1 | contig 12510 bp, 12 predicted proteins | sample Alteio_BWOrgCont_61_FD_152909 | JGI IMG/M metagenome (GOLD analysis project Ga0206803, IMG submission 152909) | Enriched cells from forest soil in Barre Woods Harvard Forest LTER site, Petersham, Massachusetts, United States -... | ecosystem: Environmental > Terrestrial > Soil > Temperate forest >... | reverse complement strand
CATCACCACCCAATTGGCGGCGACCATTGAGACAGCAAGGCTTTTGATAACCCTGAACGATAAAAAAGAAAAGACCCCGGCACCTGTTTTTCAGGATTTAAAATTGATCCAAGGCCGTTGCGGTTCAGAAGGGGTGGCCTTTGCGACGACGATGATCGTCAATGAATCCCTGACAGATATGCAGCAATTTCTCGCTGCCGACGGAAAGCAATACAGTGAGGCTGATCTTCACCGGGCCATTGAAGAGACCGAACGTCAGTTAGGAGAACTGCAAGTCAAGCTGGAGGCGACCTTGCTTGATATGACGGCCCTGATCTTTACCGCCCAGATATTGATGCTTAAGGACAAGGGGTTCACAGATTCTATTTTTAATTCGATTAAAAAAGGCGTCAATCCGCCACAGGCCGTCGCTGAGGTTGTCCAGGATTATGTAACGAAATTCAGCAGGATAGAAGATGCGTATTTGCGCGAGAAAATTTATGATGTCAAGGATGTGGGCAGGCGTCTTCTGGAGAATTTGACAGGTCATTCGGAAACACAGCACGATTACCAGGGTAAGATCGTGATTGCCCGTGAGCTTTTTCCCTCCGATGCCCTAAAACTTTTTTCTCAAAAGATCAAGGGCATCATCTTGTTAAGCGGGGGAGCCACCTCTCACGTGGCTATTTTGGCGCGTTCCTTGAATATTCCTTTGGTGGTCACTAATGAACAGGCCCTGTTATCTTTGAACCCGGCAGCAGGTGTGCTTTTAGATGCTTATATGGGGTATATTCACATTAACCCTGACCCTTTGGTTAAAACCAAGGTTTTACAGCGTGAAGATTTAAACCGTAATATCAGCGATTTAAAAAAGATGATCCGGGAACACCCTCGGACCAGTGATGGTGTCGCGGTCAAGCTGATGGCCAATATTAATCTCTTGGGGGACCTGAAAGCGGCCAATGAATTTAAAGCAGACGGTGTCGGATTATACCGGACGGAATTCCCCTTTATGATCCGCAGCAATTTTCCTTCGGAAGAAGAGCAATATTTGATCTACCGGCGATTAGTCGAAGGCATGCCCGGCAAAGAGATCACGCTCAGGACCCTGGATATCGGCGGGGACAAGATCCTTTCTTATTCTGATTACGGTAAAGAAGCAAATCCCTTTTTGGGAATGCGTTCCATCCGGTTATCTTTAAAACATACGGATGTATTTATAGCGCAATTAAGGGCTATTTTGCGCTCAGGGGCAGGCAAACGTATCCGTATTCTTTTTCCCATGATTTCTTCAATGGACGAATTTCTTCAATCGAAAAACATTGTCCAGGAATGTGTCCATCAGTTGAAAAATGAGCGTAAAGAATTTATACAAAATCCGCCATTGGGCATCATGGTTGAGCTTCCGTCGATGGTTGAGATCATTGATGAGATGGCCCAGGAAGCTGATTTTTTTTCCATAGGCACCAATGATCTGGTCCAATATATGCTGGCGGTGGACCGTACCAATGACAGGGTGGCCCAAATGTATTTACCGCACCATCCATCTGTCATGCGGGCTTTGAAAAAAATTGTGGATGCCGCTTTAAAATACGGCAAGGAAGTTTCAATTTGCGGGGATATGGCCAATGATCCGAAATATTTGAGTCTTTTATTAGGTTTGGGGATCCGGTGTTTTAGCATGGACGCGCGTTACCTGCCGCGCATGCATGAACGCCTTCGGCAATTGTCCATCAAAGAATGTGAGAAATTAACCCATGAAGTCTTAGCCCAAAGCCAAATCAGCCGCATCACGCAAATACTTGAAAATGTTCATTACCCTGCGTAATCAAATCCTAAAGTCATTTCTTTTATTAGTTTGTCTGGTATTGCTGGCCTTGCATTTGTCCGTGCCCATTAATTTGACCGCCGTGGACATCGGCCGGCACATCAAAAACGGCGAATTGGTCCTGACGGGCCATTGGCCGGTCCTTTATAAGAATTATTATTCTTTCACCTATCCTGATTACCCTTTTATCAATCATCATTGGTTCTTTGGCGTTATATCTTATGTCATTTTTCGCATGGGTGGTTTTATAGGATTATCGGTATTCTATATCGTTCTTCTGCTTTTGACCTTCTTATTGGCATTTGATTCTGCCCGCCGGTATTCTAATTTCAATATGGCCCTTTTTTTTACAGTGGTAGGTTTTATATTACTGATGAGCCGCGCGGAGATCCGTCCAGAGGGCTGTAGTGTGTTTTTTGTGGCGCTTGATTTTTGGTTGCTGCAGCGCTATTTTCAACGCAGCCTCAGAGGTCTTTGGATATTGATGGGTATTCCCATAGTCCAGATATTCTGGGTCAATACCCATATTTTTTTCTTTTTAGGGCCGCTGCTCGTTGGTCTTTTTTTATGGCAGGCAAGTTTGGCCGGTGAAGGCGGGGAGCGTTTGGGGTTATTGAAGAGATTGCTTCTTTTAAGTGTAGCGGTTAATCTCCTAAATCCTTCCGGCATATGGGGCATGTTGACACCGTTGAATGGCTTTAAGAAATTTGGTTACGATTTGGCTGAGAACCAGTCGGTATTTTTCATGATCCATCGGTTTGGGGACGTTCTTATTTATAAGTATTATGTGCTTGGGGCAGCAGTACTCATATTAGGGATGGCATTGGCTTTAAGGCGGGATGGGTTAAAGTCAATGCCCATGGTCGCCTTGGGGGTTTTTATTACGATAGCTACTTTTAAAGCGGTGCGTCTAATTATGCCCTTTGGTTTTTTATTTATTCCTTTGGCGGCGTATTTTTTTTCTCCGTATATTAAAAATGCGGCAGTTAATTTTTCATTGGTGTTAGCGGGTATTATAGGGATCATTCTTTTGGTGTGCTTTGTCCCGGCACATCCCTATCTTGGATTAAGTCCTAAGGTGAATGCTTCAGCAGAATTTTTTAAGCAAAGCGGTTTAAAGGGGCCGATCTTTAGTAATTATGATATCGGCGGGTATTTAATATACCATCTGGGCCCCCAAGAAAAGGTATTTGTGGACAACCGTCAAGAGGCTTTTCCGCCGGATTTCTTCCGAAAAATATACATTCCCATGCAAGACGATGCTAAAGTATGGAAGGAAATGAGTGATCAATACGGATTTAATGTGATATATTTTTACCGTCACGATATAACGCCCTGGGGGCAGTCTTTTCTGATTGATCGTGTGCGTGATCCTCAATGGGCGCCGGTTTTTGTGGATGATTATACCATCATTTTTTCTCGACGGGGAAGTGTCAATCAAGCCGTCATCGACCGTTTTGAATTACCTAAAAACATTTTTAGAGTGAGCGCGGTATAAGAAAGGAAAAATAGATATGAACAAAACAAAATTGATGATTTTTATGACAAGCCTGGTCTGCTTATTCTCGGGCTGTGCCACTATAAATGAAAAGATGCCCCTAGATGTCGACCATACGGCCCAGGCATTTTTTGATGATTTACAGAAATCAGATAATCAAGCGGCTTACAATCTTCTTGGAAAGGGCCTAGCCCAGAGGATCTCTTATGATCAATTCGATGAGTTCATGCAAACCCTTCGGGAGGAATGGGGAAGGATCGAATCTGATGATACAGCGCTTATGCCTTTTCATAAAAGGGTGGGAGAAACGAATTTCATTCCCTTAAATTTGACCCCCCAACAGATCAAACGTTATGTTTTTGATGTTAAATTTGAAGATGCCGAGATGAATTTTGATTTGACCCTTACGCCGGAAGGGGATAGTTATAAGATCGTATGGTTCTCGATTTGGGGGAGCAGTATTTATATGCATCCCAAGATCCAGGAGAAGATAGAGCAATTGTTCTCTAATCCGGACAATTCCGCTCAACAGTGATACTGGACATCTTCGTCGAAATCTGATATAAATTAGGACTTATATTTCTAAGAACTCCTGTCCCTGTAGCTCAGTTGGATTAGAGCAACAGCCTTCTAAGCTGTGGGTCGCACGTTCGATTCGTGCCAGGGACGTAGATATCGCCAAAAGCCAAGTTTTGTGGTGGGTGTAGCTCAGTTGGTTAGAGCGGAAGATTGTGGATCTTCAGGTCGGGGGTTCAAGTCCCCTCACTCACCCCATTTGTTACTGGTCCATACCGGACACATAGGTAACAGTTCGTACCGGAGACATAGGTTACACAATTTCCGGTGCGAAGGGGTAGTCTAAAGGTTGAAGAGTTAAGTTTTCCAAGTCGAAGTAACCTAAGTCATAGTCCATAAAGCTTACTAGCCAGATTCCTTCCTCAGTTTCTTTAATTCCTACCTCTTGACCTGCCAAAGCCTTACTTAAGTTTATTTTCTTTTGTTTAAAACATACCCTTCCGCAATGAGTGACTGCAACCGTACGGTCATGAAAAGGGAAGCTCAATGAAGGTCTTCTTGTTTTGTCCCGACCCTGTGGTAGACTATTTACATGCCTACGCTTTATATTATTGCTGGTCCCAACGGTTCTGGTAAGACTACTTTTGCAAAAGAATTTTTGCCTTATTATGCAAAGTGTTCAAATTTTGTTAATGCAGATTTAATTGCCTTAGGTCTTTCCCCTTTTTCTCCTGCCAGCGTTAATATTAAAGCTGGTAAATTATTACTTAAAGAAATTGATCAATTCATTGCTCATAAAGTTGATTTTGCTTTTGAAACAACTTTATCTGGTAAAGCATATATTTCTTTGTTTAAGGAAGCTAAAGCTAAAGGTTACAGAATTACAGTTTTTTATTTAAGCATTCCAAGTAATAAACTTGCTCAAGAGCGGGTAAAGCAGCGCGTTAAAGAGGGTGGACATCATGTGCCAATAGTTGATATTAATAGACGATTTAATAGAAGTTGGCAGAATTTCATTAACCTATATATGCCGTTAACGGATTCATGGTTGTTATTGGATAATTCAATGCTCAAACCGATTGAAGTAGCGAAATGTGATCATGGTAAGGTAGAAGTTTTAAATAAATTTTTATACAAAGAATTAATGGAGGTTAAAGATGGTAAGTCTTAAATCCAGTACATTAATTTTAAATAAGGCAGGAAAAGCAATGCGAAGTGCTGTGCGAAAGGTTTTGGCAGAAAAAAAATTGAGAGGTGAGCCAGCTGTTATTTGGAAGGATGGTAAGGTTGTAAAAGTACCTGCAAGTCAATTAAGTAAGATTTAAATAAGTACGGATAACGTCCCGCCAGCGACCCCATGATTTTTGTTTCATAAGCCTCTGTAATTGAATAAGTTATAGAGGCTTTGCCCCCTGGCGGGATTGCTGAACCTCCTGCCGAAATTCCCTTAATTTCTTCATTTTTTGCTTTTACACCAAATATATAGCATACTTTATATAGTATGAAGCGTACCCCATTTTTTCACATAGCTATTCTTATAGCATTCCTATTTAATTCACTTGGGCCAATATCTTCGGCTCAAGCCCAGGATTTTGCTTTACCTGCGCCGGGTAACATGGTCCGTTTAAGTCCAGAATTTGATCCTCCTATTCTTAAAGGCATCAAAGTTCATCTTGAAAATCCATTCAGATTTGATTTTATTCTTGATAAAGGCGATAGCCAATTATCAAACAATGCACTTAAAGATGAATCCAAAGAATTGATTAAGTATTTTCTTACCTCTTTGACTATTCCCGAAGAAGATTTATGGGTTAATCTTTCACCTTATGAAAAAGATCGTATTATCCCTCAAAGTTTTGGACTAACGGAAATGGGCCGAGATTTGTTGGCAGAAGATTACATGCTTAAGCAAATAACAGCCTCATTGATTTATCCAGAGGATGAGATTGGTAAGAAATTTTGGAAGAGGGTGTACGAAGAAGCACAAAAGAAGTTTAGTACCACTAATATTCCCGTTAACACTTTTAACAAGGTATGGATAGTTCCTGAGAAGGCAGTTGTTTATGAAAATGCTAAGGCAGGTACAGCCTATGTAGTTGAAAGCAAACTTAAGGTCATGTTAGAGGAGGATTATCTTTCATTAGCCAAGCATGAAGGTATTCAATCAAAACAAGCACAAGTAAAAGGTGCTAGTCAATTGGGCAGTCAAATCGTCCGTGAAATTATTATCCCTGAATTGACCACAGAGGTTAATGAAAACAAGAATTTCGCCAAGTTACGCCAAGTTTACAATTCATTGATTTTGGCGACATGGTATAAGGAGAAAATTAAAGACAGTATTTTAGAACAGGTATATGCAGACAAAAATAAAGTTCAGGGTGTAAATATTGATGATCCTAAGGAAAAAGAGAGGATATACCAAAAATATTTAAGGGCATTTAAAAAAGGCGTTTTTAACTATATAAAAGAAGAGACGTTGGCCATCCCCGGTTTGCCGAGCAAGGAACAGAGAATTTTTCCAAGGAAGTATTTTTCAGGAGGCGTCCAGCTTCAGTTACGTTTTGGTAAAGGGATGGATTCAGCAATGTCGATTATTCATAATTTTAAGTTTTTGGGTAAAACTCTTGCTACAGGTTTTCTTATTGCGACAGCTTCACTTTCCCCTTCTACAGGGTTAATGGCTCAGACGCCAATGCCAAAGCCAACACATAGTCAGTCAATAGAGGACCAGAAACTTTCATTAGTTTTGGGAGCGCAAAAAATTAAAACCCAAGATGAATTACAAGAGATAAAAGAGTTACTAGAGAGATATCCTATCGATGATATTCGTTTAATAAGGCATGATTTGCCGAGAGTGAAGTATGATTCGATAATTTCGATTCTTAATTATTCACCCAGAGAATTTGATACCAACTTAGCAACCATCTTGGCTGAAATGAGAAAAACTTTTAGAGATTTGGGCATTAGCCAGACCGACCCGAAATTTCAAGATATCTATCTTACAAGGTCACCTATTTACCTTAGGCCGAGCTATGTGAAAAAATCAGAGCTAATGGAATTTGAATCGATTAAAGGTGAAGCAAGAATTTTGCTTCCCGATACTGAAAACTCCATATGGGAAGATGTTTCACCAACGCTGGTCCGAATAAGACAAAATATTGATTTTGATCTTGTCATAAAAGCTCTTCAACAGCTTTCATTTTCAGATAGAGAGCAGGTTAATGAAATAATATATAGTGCAATTAGGGCTGATCTTTTGAGAGATATGACAAGTTTATGGAAAACATTACATAAGGGAAATGTGATGGCGAATCTTCATGATTTTGTCCAGGAATTAATTAAACAAAAACCATCTGGTATCAGTAAGGGAGAATACAATACTGTTAAAAAGGCTGTCTGGGAAAAGTATTTTATGTCCACTGCTTTAGCTGTGATGGCTTATTATCAAGTTCAGGCCCCTGTAGATAAAGGCAGGTTCTTCGAACTCTTGATGGATTTAGTAGATGTTACAAGTATGTCGGTAAATGCAAATTTATTCCAACCCAATGATCCTAACAAAGTAAATTCAGAAGGGTATCAATTTATGCGAGGACTCACGGAGATACCAGCCCCACTTTTCGTTGGAATAGTCGCGCATGAGACGGCACATTTTTGGTTTAAACCTGGGTTTACCACAAGTGTTATGCTCAATTTAGTTGAGGCTGAAGAGGGATTTGCTGATACAGGGTCTTTGAATTTTCAGCAAGATTTAATGGGAAATGACTACGTTCGTAATTATGTAAATTACCTTCTACCTAAAGAACATGGTCCGGTTGAGCAGCATTATATTGCACGTGCTTTTTTAGACTTACTGATTAAACAAGGGGCTAATTTACATAGTCTCATGGCAGGCGTTGCTGATTTGACACATCCTGACAGACAAAAATATTTACCCGCGGATGTTTTAAATCAAATGAGAGCCCCCTCACAGCTATCACCATTTTTTTCATTACAGCCTGGAGAAACATTAAAAAACAAGCATATAGTTTTAATGGTTAATGATGTGCGCATTTTAAAGTATCTTATTTCAAAAAGCTTACCTGGAAAACGAACAAACGGGGCGAAGGTGTATGTATCCTACCTGGCAGGTGCTTCGGGGCAGAACATGAGAGAAATGAAGGTTCCCTACGATAAATTAGATGATTATCTTAGACAATTGGTTCAAAAAGATAAAAAAGAGAATTCTCACGGGGTTACTTACATTTACGTGGTACCTGATTTAGGAAAAGACATATTAGGAAAAGATTATGCTCAAATTACTAATTTAGAAAATACTGCTCAAATGGTATGGAGGGCCCGTAGTCATTTATTTAATAATATTAAGGAGAGCGTCCATTTGTCAAAGGATGGGGCGATGAATACACAAGAAGGCCAGCAACAATTAAGTGTACTACGAAGGGTTAGGGATGAGATTAACAGATTTAGGGAGCAAATTAATCATATTCAAAATGTGGATGAGAAAATGTCATCCTTACTCGCTCATATTCTAGTTGATGATAAGTTGTTTGGCGAGAATGGGAAGTGGAAAGATCTATATGAAGGGATTAGTTATGCTGATATTTCATTTATGAGGAATTATGAAACTCATTTGGCATGGGTAATGGCTTGGGAATCACGGCTACAACTTTTTAATTTAATCCATGATGTTTCTATAGATAAACAAGAAATGTTGCGTAGATCAAATGTATTAGAGTCCATGGCTAGAAATCAAATAGATCAGTATCAATTAGAACGGCCTGTTTATATTGGTAGGAACGATTTTGAAGTTAATCATTATGTTATTGAAGTTAAGAGAATTATTCACGCTTTCTGGGACGAGGGTCAACGACGCATGAGCATCGAAGAATTAAGGGTTATTGCCCAGACAATGCAACTGGTCAATCGTTCAGGATATACGATCATGCACAGGGATCGGGTATATCCAAAAACACTTGCGGAAAGGGTTTCCTTTAGTCAAAAGGGTATAATTCAAGAGAGAAAAGGCCCTATTATTATTTTTAGATTTCCTTCAATTTTATTAGAATCCTATGGTCTCCCATACACAGGGTTAGAAATATTAGATAAAAGTTATTTGGATGCAATCAGAAAGCATACAACAAGGGACGCATCTGAAATGGAGCGTTGGCAAGATCAATATAACGTATGTATTCTTGATGCTCGAAAATATTTAATGGTTGAGGATACAAAAGAACTTAATGCAAAAATTGATCCAGAAACCAGAGGGAATTTAGATTCGATAAATCAATTGCTAGATGAAATCGCTAAAAAACAAAGTTCTTCAGAAGCAATGATTACTAATCAAGACAATCTAAATAAGGACACGGGGGGTATCGATCTAAGCACTGCTAATAAAATCTTAAAAACTAAAAATGGCGGAATAGGGATTAAATTTCACATTAACCAAACTCAGCTTGCCCAATTACAAAAGGCCCTTGGTTTTACTGTGGGCAGTCTTACTATAAAGCCGCTTAAAAGTCTTGCTGACTTCCTTGGTCTGCCAAGCCAGGTATCTGCCTCAATAACTAATTAATCTGAAATTATTGACGTTTCCGACCTTTTATTAATCAAGTAAAGAGGTGCTTGAAGATAATAAACAAGTGCGAATAACGTCCCGCCAGCGACCCAAGAATTACGTAAGTTATTGTGCTTAAATAACTTACGATAATTATCCGGTGGTCCAAACCACCGGATTTTTTTATGCCCTAACAAACAAAAGGCTTAGGGCAGATAAAAATTTTTATTTCTCGTCGGTATTTTCTAATATTAACTAAATGCAAAAAGATAGGCAATTTTATCGACGGACAGGCCCAAATATGCCAATTCCTATCTTTTTGAATTTTAGTTAATGGCTTGTAGTTAATGGTCTCTGCTGGCGTTGCAAGAATTAATTTTCAGTCGAACATCTTTTATTATACCCCAGTACAATTGATTCATTTTAGAATGATCTCTAGAATATAATTATACAGGCATGTGAGCCGAATAAGATTAGAGCTTAACGAAAGATTTAATTAAAAGGAGAAAGATATGTCTGTAAGAATACTACAAATTGTAATTTGTGCCGCTTCACTTATTTCACTTCAAGGGTGTTTTTCATTCCATAGTACGACTGTCCGTGATAACCCTCCTTCACAAACTACTACAGTTTATCCTGTACCAGCGGGCGACGCAGTTGCTGTCACGACCAATCATTAGTGAAAGGGAGGTCTGATTTAGATAACTGCCTCGAAGCAGAGAGAAGTTTAAGTATTAAAACAACATAAATAAAATGGAGAATACAATGTCTAATGAAACACTATTTCTATTAATAGTAATTGCTTTGGTTGTCTTTTCTTTGCCTAATTGGTCATATAGCAAATCATGGGGGTATAGGCCTACAGGTGTTCTAACTGTTTTGCTAGTAGTCTTCCTTATATGGGCCATTGCCGGAGGGCGTCCGCTATTTAGGCATTCACTAGGACATGATATTAGATCAGCTGGCCAAGATGTAGGAGATTCTGTAAGGCGTACGGTTCAATAAGCATTATAAGTTCAGTAAATTTCCATGAACGAATGGATAAAAAAGGAGAAATTAATGGTCATTTCTACAGGAACGGTATTAATAGTTATTCTTTTATTTTTACTTATAGGGGGTTTACCAACATGGCCCCATAGCAAGTCATGGGGGTATGCGCCAACAGGAATTTTTTCTACCCTGCTTGTCATACTTCTTATATTGGTATTAATGGGTCGTCTATGATGATAAAACCAAAAATAGAGAAGGCTCTTAATAAACAAGTCAATGTAGAATTAACTGCTTTCTATTCCTATTTATCTATGGCTGCTTATTTTGAATCTCATCATATGCAAGGGTTTGCTAAGTGGTATAAGGTTCAATCGAGCGAGGAATCCAAACATGCTATGAAGATATATGATTATATAATTTCTAGAGGGGGAAAAGTCATCTTGATGGCTATTGAGGCACCAGAAACCCAATGGAAGTCTTTTTTGTCCGTTTTTGAAGTTGCATATGCACAGGAGTTAAAGGTAAGCGCTCAGATTAATGATCTTATGGATATGGCAAAAAACGAACATGATCACGCCACAGAAATTATGTTGCAGTGGTTTGTTACTGAACAAGTTGAGGAAGAAGATACGGCCAACAGTAATGTTGAGAGGTTTAAGTTTATTAAGAATACTACAGAAGGTATAGAGACCTTAGACCGTGAACTTGGGGCACGTAAATAAGTAAAGGATGTCTTATGACAGAGATATTAGCACTAGTAGTTCTGGTTTTAGACATCATTGCTATTCTTGATGTTCTTAAAAGTTCAATGGACAGTGGTAAAAAGGCATTATGGATTATTTTAATACTTGTTTTGCCTGTTATCGGCATGGTCCTATATTTTTTAATTGGCCAGAAGAAATAGCTTAAGAGAGTACCTATTAAAAAGGAGAACATATGGATGGTCAAATAGATAAAATTAAGGGACGTATTAAAGAAGCTGTAGGAGATCTTACTAACAACAAACGTTTAAAGGCCGAAGGTAAGGCTGACGAGTTTCGTGGCGATGTCAAAAATAAGATCGATAAAGTTGCAGATAAATTAAAAGAACAGATATAAATCCTTACCGAAATGGATCTTGAGCACTATTGTTGGGCGTATAATGCTAATAAAGCATATATTCCTGCTTATTAGACATATGTATGCTTTATAAGCAGGAATGCTTGATTGTAGTTCAAGTCCCCTAACTCACCCAATATTTTCGTAAGTAATTTAAATATATATACTTACAATAATTATCTGGTGGGGTAAATCGCCGGATTTTTTTATGTCCTAACAAACTGGAGGTTTAGGGCAGATAAAATTTCTTATTTCTCATCGGTAATTCCAAAGATTAACTAAAAGCAAAAAGATAGGCAAATATCGCGGTAGATAGGCGATAATATGGCCATTCCTATCTAAGTGGCATCTTAGTTGGCTTGTAGTTAATGCTAATAAATTTTAGGCCAGCCAAAACTTTCTCTTGGTTAAAATACACAAGACGCCTATAATGACTTTTTAATCTAAACCTAAAAGGATTAGATCGTCATGGTCAAAATAACATCAAATTCTTCTCTCAATAAAATGACTCTGCAAAAATCTTTGACTGGCATCCAGGGGTTGGATGAAATCACTCAGGGTGGTTTACCCAAAGGTCGTCCAACTCTTATCTGCGGTTCTGCAGGTTGTGGTAAAACTTTATTATCTATGGAATTTCTGGTTCGCGGGGCGACTCAATATAATGAACCAGGTGTTTTTATGTGTTTTGAAGAAAAGGCTGAAGAACTTGCCACCAATATCGCATCATTGGGATTTGATCTCAAGAAGCTTGAGAAAGACAAAAAGATCTCAATCGACCATGTTCATATTGAACGGCGTGAAATCGAAGAAACCGGTGAATATGATTTGGATGGTTTATTTATCCGTCTTGGACATGCGATTGACTCGATTAAAGCTAAGAGAGTAGTATTAGATACTATTGAAACACTTTTTGGTGGATTGTCTAATGATGCAATTCTTCGATCTGAATTAAAACGGCTTTTCGTATGGCTTAAAGAAAAGGGTGTCACTGCCATTATTACTGGTGAACGTGGTCAAGGACAACTCACCCGGCACGGGCTTGAAGAATAT